>Ga0190269_10000080_pt1 | contig 43460 bp, 42 predicted proteins | sample Popmic249IS_FD_133749 | JGI IMG/M metagenome (GOLD analysis project Ga0190269, IMG submission 133749) | Populus adjacent soil microbial communities from riparian zone of Blue River, Arizona, USA - 249 IS | ecosystem: Environmental > Terrestrial > Soil > Riparian zone | place: USA: Arizona... | reverse complement strand
GGCGGTGGCGGCGGCGGCTGGGGCGGCGGCGGTGGTGGCGGCGGTGGCGGTGGCGGCGGCGGTGACCGTGGTGGCGGAGGCGGCGGACGCGGTGGACGCGGCGGCCGTGATCGCGACCGTGACCGTGGTGATCGTGGCGACCGTTGGTGAGCTGATCAGCTGAGTCTCTAGGAAACGCAAAATAGGCCCGGGGCATCGCGAGATGCACGGGCCTTTCGCTTTTGCGGCAGTGATGGGGCGGTCAGTTTCCGCGTCGCGTAGACGCGAAAAAGCCCGCGAACCTTGGACGGTTTCGCGGGCCTTCTCTCTGCGTTCGGCGTTCAGCCGACGTATTTGTAGTACTCGACGCCGAGGTCCTGGAACGACGAGTCGTACGTGTCGCCGACGTGGGTGATCACGAACTCGTCCTGCGGCACGTACTCCAGATCGACGTCGCGACCATCGTGCAGCGCTTCGTACTGCTCGCGCGTGAGGTCGAGCGGATTGGCGATCGCGGCGTGCGCGTTGATGCGCGCGGCAGCCGCCTCCCAACCGGGGACTGCGCGGATCGGCCAGGCTTCGGCGGCGTCCCCGCTGCCGTAACCGACCGCGACCATCGCGCGCTGCGTCAGGTCGAGCTTGCGCTCCGCGGCCTCGGCGAAGCCTGCGGCGAGCCACGACGGAAGCGCGGCCGAATACAGGTTGCCCATGTCGCGGGTGAGGCTCGATCCGAGGCTCATCTTCTGCTGCAACAGCTCGCGGAAGCGCGCCGACTTGCGGACGAGTGATGCCACTGCCGTGGTCGCCTCGTACGGGTCGGCGACGTCGGCACCGGCTTTGCGCACGGCAGCGTAGAGGTCCGGCGTCGACAGGGCCTCGGAGATCACGGACTCCACAGGCACGCCAGCTTCGTTGCACAAGGTCTTGAGCTCGTCGCGATGATGATCGCCGCGCGCGAGACCGCGCACGTACAGGAACGACATCGCCTGCACAGGCATCATCTGGTACGGGCGGTGGAAAAACAGCGAGTGCACGCTGTCGTAGTACTTGCCGGCGGACACGTTGAGCTTGCGCAGCATGTCTTCGACGGCGTGTACGGTCTCATCGAGGTACGAGAACGTCGAGTATTTGCCGCTGAACACGGGGAAGTCGCTCATGCGCTGCGTGTTCGGCGCGTAGACCTTGTTGAAGTGGCGCGAGAACGGCTTGCGGAAGTCCGGACCGCGGTAGTCCGACGCGCAACCCGCGTGCGCGAGATCGACCTCGAACAACTTCGCCTGACGCGTGACGAGCAGCGCCACTGCGCCCGCGCCCTGCGTCTGCTCGCCGGTGCTGCCGCGCTCGTATTCGGCCACGTCGGCGCACACGACGATCGCCACGCGATCACCGGCGTCGCACGACGCGTAACGCAGCGCGGCCTTCAACGCGTACATGCCGCCGAGGCACGCGTGCTTGAACTCGGGCACTTCCATGTGTCGCGACAGCCGCGGACGGCCGAGCGCTTCGAGGCCGCGGTCCACCATGCCGCGCACGATCACGGCGCCTGCCGCGTTGTCCGTGCTCGACTCGGTGCCCAGACCCAAAAACCCGACCTGCGTCGGATCGATGTCGTAGTTCTGAATCAGACGCAGGACGGCATTTGCAGCCATCGTGTAGACGTTCTCGTGGCGAGTCGGAACGCGGAAGCTCCGACCCACGACGGCTTGGATTTTGTCCCAGGAGTTACCGGTCCAACCGCACCAGTCTTCGAGACGCACGCGCAATCGCGGCACGTAGATGCTCATGCCGCTGACACCAGGCTTCACTGCGTTGCTCATCTGCAAACACCTCTCGTAGCTGAGTCGATCACTCGCGGGGCGCGCCTACCGCTTTGCACTGGTTTTGTCCCATCATTCGCGCACTTGCCTTCCAGCGTCTCGTGTGTACGTGGAGCGCATCTGCTCGAGGATAGGACCAGACCACTGCACCTCTCTCTCAGATTGTGGCAGCGACCCACATTGTCCCACGGGTGTACATGCGGCTCGGCCGCGATCCCGTTTCAACTGGCGGGAGCTACGCGACTTATTTTGCACAACGAAACAAACGCGGGCTAATCGGTTGCCGTCCCAAAACGGGTGATGAGGCTGCTGGTGTCCCAGCGGCCCCCACCTAATGCCTGGACATCACTGTAGAACTGGTCGAGGAGCGCGGCGAGCGGCAAACGCGCGCCGTTGCGCCGGGCCTCGTCGAGCGCCAGGCCCAGATCCTTGCGCATCCAGTCCACGGCAAAGCCGAACTCGAATTTGCGCTCGACCATCGTACGGTGGCGGTTGTCCATCTGCCACGACTGCGCCGCGCCGTGCGCAATGGCGTCGACGACCTCCAACGGGTCGAGGCCCGCCGACTCCGCGAAGTGCAGGCCCTCCGCCAAGCCCTGCAGCACGCCGGCGATGCAAATCTGATTGACCATCTTGGCCAGCTGACCGCTGCCGGCGGGTCCGAGCAAGCGGATGCGCTTGGCGTACGCCTCCAGCACCGGCTGCGCGCGCTCGAAGTGCTCGAGCTGGCCACCGGCCATGATCGTGAGCGTGCCCTGCTCTGCGCCGGACTGACCCCCGCTCACGGGCGCGTCGAGGCTGCCGAAGCCCAGGCGCAGGGCCTCGCGTGACAGCTCGCGGGCGAGCTCCGCGGACACGGTGGAGTGGTCGATGAGGATCGAGCCCGGTGCCATGCCCTGGAACGCGCCCTGGGGTCCGCGCACCACGGCGCGCACGTGCTCGTCGTTTCCGACGCACACGCACACGAAACGTGCGCCGCTGACGGCTGCGGCGGGCGTCGCAGCCGCCTGGCCGCCATGAGCTGCAACCAGCTCGTCGGCGCGCTCGCGCGTGCGGTTCCACACCGTGACCTCGTGCCCGGCAGCGAGCAGCCGCGCGGCCATGTTGCGGCCCATCACCCCCAAGCCCAAAAACGCAACCTTCTCGCCCATTTGTCCTCCTCTCCGCACTGTGCCGAAGCCGACGCTGCCTGTCCAAAGCTTGTGCCCACCTCGTTATGCGGGGCAGCGCGTAAGGGCCTGCATTCTCACGACAACTCGGAGCGCGCGCAGTGCGGCGACTTGCGGGTGTGAACGACTCGTCTCACATTGTACCGAGAGCAGTGACCATGTCGTTCCTCCAACCCCTCTTGTCCGTGCAGCCGGTCGTCCGGTCGCGCAAAGCTCCCCTGGGTACCTTCTCGGCCGCGCGCCTCAGCGCGCACACGCCCATCGGCGCGTGGATTTTCGAGCTGCGTCAGCCGCCGCTCGGCGTGGATCGCTTGCCGCAGGGCGTGGCCGGTGCGGGTGCGTTTCGCCGCCCGGGCGAGCGACCGGTCGTGATCGCGCGTTGAGCATCGCGAGCGCGCTCGGCAAGCCGGTCAAACACGTTCGTCACGCGCGCACGCGCCGCATAAATCTTCGCGAAGCCACGTCCTCGGGCGCATAGTGGCGCGCATCGGGATCCGCTCCCGCAGCCAAGCCATGCCGAGGACCGCATGACGGGAAGTCAGAGCTTTGCGCCGGACGCTCGCAACGCTGCGCTGCTCGTCTATGTGAACGGGGAGCTGGTCCCGCGCGACGAGGCCAAGGTCTCGATCTTCGACGGCGGATTCGTGGTGGGCGACGGAGTCTGGGAAGGCATGCGCCTGCACCGACGCAGCCTCCTGTTTCTCGATCAGCACCTCGACCGGCTCTACTGGGGCGCGCGCGCCATCGCGCTCGACATCGGCCTGGACCGCGCCGCGCTCACGCGCGAGATCCGCCGGACGCTCGACGCCAATCACATGATGGATGGCGTGCACATTCGCGTGATGGTGACGCGCGGGGTGAAGTCCGCGGCGAATCAGGATCCGCGCAATGCGCTCGGCCCGCCGAGCGTGGTCATCGTCGCGGAGCACAAGCTGCCCCACCCGGATCTGCACGCGCGTGGGCTGAGCTTGGCCACGGCGCAGCAGCGCTGCACGCCGCGTGAGATGTTCGACATGCGGCTCAACTCGCACAGTCGTCTGAATCTGATCTGCGCGCTCCTGCAAGCCATCGAGCACGGTGCAGACGAAGCGCTGATGCTCGACCCGCACGGCTTCGTGTCGAGCTGCAACGCCACGAACTTCTTCTGCGTGCGCGGTGGCGTGGTGCTGACGTCGCGCGGCGACTACTGCTTCCACGGCGTGACGCGCGCCAACGTGATCGCGCTGTGCCACGCGCATGGCCAAGCGATCGAGCTGGCCGACTTCCGGCGCGAGGATGTGTATGCGGCCGAGGAGGCGTTCGTCACGGGCACGTTCGGTGGCATCACGCCCGTGCGCGAGCTCGATGGACGTCCGTTCAAGCAGCCGCTGCCCGGGCCGATCACGGCGCGCGTGCGCAGCTGGTACGAAGCGCTGAAAGATCGATACGCGAGCGCACACGCATGAGTGAGCTGCGCATCGCGATGTGGTCGGGGCCGCGCAACGTCTCGACCGCGCTGATGCGCTCGTTCGGCTCGCGACCGGACACGTTGGTAGTGGACGAGCCCTTCTACGCCGCCTACCTGGCGCGCACGGGCCTCGACCATCCACTTCGCGAGGCCGTGCTGCGCTCGCAGCCGAACGACTGGCGAGACGTGGTGACGCAGCTGCTTGCGCCGCTACCAGCGGCGAGGCCCGTGCAGTACCAGAAGCACATGACACATCACATGTTGCCGGAGCTCGGCCGCGATTGGCTGCGACAGGTGCGCAGCGCGTTCCTGATCCGCGATCCGGTGCGCGTGCTCGCCTCGTACGTTCAGAAGCGAGCCGAGATCACGCTGGAAGACATCGGAGTGTCGCAGCAGCACGCGATCTTCCAGGAGGTGAGCTGCTGTTCGGTGCCGTCTCGACGGATCGCCAGAACGTTCAGAACGCGGTCATCGTCGACATCGCGCAAGGCGAGATCGTGCAGCGCGTCTCTGCGGCGGGTCTCTTTGGCTGGACCTCGAGCGGTCGAACCATGCGCCTGACGGCGGACGGCAAGCGCTGGGGCGGCGCGCTGGGCGAAGAGGAGAAAGAGTTGCCGGGTTTCGAGCTGCCCGAGGGCTACTCCCTCGGCACGTCGTGGAGCATCAGCCCCGACGACAAGCAGATCGTCCTGCACTTGCAGCGCAACGCGAACGGCGCATGGAGCGACGACCTGTGGGTCGGCTCCATGGAGGGTGGTCCGCTGCAGCGCCTGACCCGGACCACGATCTCCTCCTACGCGCTCTGGTCGCCGGACGGCCGCTTCATCGCGTTCAACACCGACCCGGACCTGCACGCAGCGTGTGGCATCAGCTTCTCCCCCGCGCGCTGGCACCAGAACGCTCGGGTCCACTACGTCGATGCGAGCGCCCGCGACGTGGAGAAGCTCGAGCAGGCTCACGCCTTCGAGTCGCTGGGTACGACCGGCAAGTATCGCCTACTCGGCTGGACGCCCCAGTAAGCGCTCTGCTTCTGCATCCCAAGCCTAACTTGGGTCAGCGCGAGCAGCGTGCAACGGGTGGCGACCGCGTCAGGAGCGAGCTCGTCATCGAGCGCTGAGCTCAGCTGTCGCGTAGGCGTTCCGACAGCACCCTGAAGCGCACGGCGGGCAACACGAACGCGAGCGGTTCGGCGTCGCACACGAGCGCTTCGAACGGCGCACCGATGTAGAGCGGCGCGTTCACGCTGGCCCAGCGCGCCGCTGCTTCAGAGACCTCGACCACGATCGCCGAGTCACAGGTTTGCTCGATCGTCGGTAAGCGGCGCGCCGCTGCGTTCTGCGGAACCAAGTATTGCAGCGCTGCAGTGCCGTCGCTGAAGATCGCAGCAAATGCAGGCGGAAGAGCCTCTTCGTTCGTCTCTGTCAGACTCACATGCAAGGCGAGCGCGGAGCCCTGGCCAGGATCGATGGCTACCTGCAGCGTGCCGCCCGTTCGCTCGAGCCGCGCCGCCGCTGGATAGTGCGCGGGAAGTCCGTCGCTCAGCAAGCGCGCGCCGAGGCAATACACGGGGTGATTGATGCTGTTGGAGAGGAAAGCGACGTGGCCAGACAGGGGCGCGGCAAGGTACGCACGTGCGTTGCACTGGATGGGACTCGGCATGAGCGAACGGGCGCGGCCGAGCAGGTCCGGCCCGAAGTGACCATGCCGGAAGACCAGCACACTGAACACAGCGTAGTCGCCGAAGCGCTGCACGCGCGCACCGAAAGGTAACAGCGCTTCGAGCGCATCCGCGCGCACGAGCCAGTTGACGTAGACCACATCCTCGACGTCGCTGCGCAGCGCCGGCATCGGCAACGCACGCTGCAACGTACGCAGTAAGTCACGCAGCCCCGGCGCGTTGGCCGCCCGCACGAGAAAACGCAGGCCGAGCCCCGGCGCCTGTGGCCAGCGCAATGCTGGTGACACACGCCCGACGGGCTCTGCCGCTTCCAGCTGCAGGTCGCCCACGCGTATCGCCATGCTCGCCGCGTACAGAAGCAGCCCCGGAAACGCGGCGAACCGCTACGCGCTCGAGCGCGACGCGCAGGGCCAGGCCGCAGAGTGATCAAGCAGCGCACCTGGTGCGCGTGCTTCAGAAATCACGACCGCACCACCCGCTGATGCCCGGGGCCACGCGCTCGGCCGCCGCGGACTCGCAAGACGCCCTCCTCTCGTCGCAAACGGGCTGCGTGGTCGACTCCGGCGGGCCCAGGCGTTACGGTTCCCTCATGCCTTGGTTCAGCTACCACGGGGGCCACAGCGGCCAGTTCTGCCGACACGCGAAGGGCCAGCTGCAGGCCGTCGTGGAGCGCGCCGTCGAGGCCGGCTTCACGCACTACGGTTTGTCCGAGCACTGTCCGCGCTATCGCAAAGAAGACCTGCTGGTCGGCGAGGAAGACCTCACTCCGGACGATTTGCTGCATACGTTCGAGGGCTACGCGCAGCACGCCCGCGAGCTGCGCGAGCGCGTGCGGGGCAAGCTCGACTTGCTCGTCGGCTTCGAGACCGAGCGCCTGCCTCCGGACCGCTGGCGCGAGCGCATGGGCGAGCTGCGCGGCCGCTTCAAGCCGGACTACATCGTGGGCAGCGTGCACGACGTCGACGGTCTCGTCATCGACTACAGCCCCGAGGGCACGCGCCAGGTCGCTGACGCCATGGGCGGCAAGGAGGCGCTGCAGCTGCGCTACTTCGACGCGGTCGCAGATCTCGTGAAGACGCTCGCGCCCGAGGTCGTGGGCCACATCGATCTGATCCGCAAGTTCGATGGGCCAGAGCCGCAGTTCAGCCCCACCGTGCGTCGCCGCATCGACGTGGCGCTCGAGGCCGTGCGCTCGGTGTCGGGCGTGCTCGAGGTCAACTGCGCCACACACCGCCGCGGGCTCGGTCCGGTCTACCCGCTCGTCTCGATCCTGGAGCGCGCGCGCAGCATGGGCATCGGCGTGACCCTCGGCGATGACAGCCACGGCGCACACGACGTGGGCGTGGGCCTCGACGCGAGCCTACGCGCCATCGCGGCAGCCGGCTACAGCGAGCTGCACTACCTCGCGAAGCCCGGCGAGCAGGTGGAGTGGAAGCGCGCAGCCATCGGCGACGTCCGGCCGCACGCTTGATCCGCTGACTGTTGCGGAGGTCGGGAGCCGCGGAGCTTGCGCAGCGGGTCCCGTGACCGCCGCTGTGATTAAATCAGCTGGTGTATGAGCGCACGCCCGATCGGATAGTCGACATCCGGTACGGTGCGCACTGCATATTCGGCCACCACCTGCATGCCCGGACGCGGCGTGCCGTGGCGCAAGGGATCACTCAAGAGAACCTGTCTGCCGCCCTCGGCAGCACGCGCGAGCCAGTGCTCGTTGCCGGTCTCGTACAGCACGTCGCTCGCGAGCAGCACGTCCCATGCTTCGGGGACGCGCTCCGCCGCATCCAGCTGCACGCCGTTCTCCTCTGCATTGCACTCGGCCACGCGCAACGCCGTGACGTCGATGTCGACGGCCGTGACATGGGCTGCACCCGCGATCAGTGCCGCAATGCCCGCGACGCCCGAGCCCGCTCCGAAGTCGACCACGGACTTGCCGCGCACCAGCTCCGGATGATCCAACAGGTAGCGCGCCATCGCCTGACCGGCGCCCCAACAGAACGCCCAATAAGGCGCCGCGCCGCCCTGCAGCAGCTCCGGCACACGTGCGTTCAGATCCACGTCGTCGGAGAGCAGCCACAGTCGCAGCTCCGGGCAGAGCGGTAGGGTGCGTAACTGCAGGGCTCCTCCGAGCACACACAGCGACTCCGGGTACTTGCGAGACGGTTTCGGCATGGCGGAATTCGCGGTCGTCAGGCTGCGCTCATAGCAGGTCGCTGCGTCCGATACGAGATGTGGTGGTCGGAACGGCGCGCCTGCACAAGCCAGATCGATCCGCCGCACTGGATATTAGACAGCGATCCGCAAATCTGATCTAAAGACCCGAATGTCTGGTGGTGATGTTTCTGCGTTGAGTGACGCGGAGTTCGAGCTCGATCGAGCATTGGCAGCCCTGGATTGCGCGGAGGGCGCGCTGGTCTCCCCGAAGACCAGCGCCGAGGTCGCGCGGCTCACTCGGCCCCGCATTCGCTTATTTACCGAGCGTCTGATGGTCAATCGCGGCGACGTGCTGCGACCCGACTATCACGAGATCGAAGCGCCGGTGATCGAGCTCAGCTTCGAGTATCCGGGCTTCACGGTCTCGAGCAGCAGCCCACAGCAGCGGTTCTTCGCAGGCGACTCCGCGCGCGGTGCGCAACCCAAGGCGTTTACGCGCGACGTCGAAGCGGAGACGCGCGCGCGCCACATGCTGGAGAGCTTCGGCGCGATCGATCTGGAGCTGCTCGAAGACTACGGCTGTGCGCCGGACTCGCGCGCACACTATCTCGTGCAGACCGACGAGACGCGCGACGGGCGCTGTGCGTTCACCGCCTCCGCGCTGCCGCAGCTGAAGGCGCTCGGCTTCCACATCACGATCGATCCCGACTATCCGTACCAGGTGCTGCCGGTCGAGCCATCCTGGTACGCAGTGGTGGATCCCGGCGAGCAGCCGGATTGGTTCAGCCTCGAGCTCGGCATCGAGGTGGAAGGCCACCGCGTGAACCTGCTGCCGGTGCTGCTCGGCATGCTGGAAGACGGCGTCGATCTGCACGAGCGCCGGCACAGCTTTCTGACGACGCGCTTCGTGCAGGTGCCGGGCACTGCGTGCAACGTGCCGCTGCCGCCGGAGCGCTTGCGCACGCTCATGCAGGTGATGGCCGAGCTGTACCCGGGCAACAGCTCGGATGAGGACCTGCTCGAGTTTCCTGGCGTGCGCGCCGCGGCCATCGGGCACCTGGAGCTCGCGTTCGACGACGACCCCGCTCGCCTGTCGCTCGAGAGCCCGCCCGAGATCGCTGCGCGCGCCCGCAACATGGTCGCGCCTCCGCCGCCGACAGCGGCAGTCGAGCCGCGCACGTTGCAGGCGCAGCTGCGCCCGTACCAGAGCGCCGGCGTCGCGTTCCTGCAGAACCTGCGCGAGCACGATGTGGACGGCGTGCTCGCCGACGACATGGGCCTCGGCAAGACCTTGCAGACCATCGCGCATCTGTGCGTCGAGCGGGAGAGCGGCCGCGCGAAGAAGCCGAGCCTGATCGTCGCGCCCACGAGCCTCGTCGGCAACTGGCAGCGCGAGATCGGCAAGTTCGCGCCCAGCATGAAGGTGGTGGTGCTGCACGGCAAGGAGCGCTTCGCGAAGCGCGATGACGTGCGCAACTGCCACGTGGTCGTGACCACGTATCCGGTGCTGCTGCGCGACGCGGAGTACTTCCACTCGCAGGTTTACCACTACGTGATCCTGGACGAGGCGCAGACGATCAAGAACCACCGCTCGCGCGCGCACGAGTCCGTGCGCAAGCTGGTCTCGGCGCACCGGCTGTGTCTGAGCGGCACACCGATCGAGAACAGCCTCGAAGAGCTGTGGTCGCTGTTCGACTTCCTGATGCCCGGCCTGCTCGGCGACGAGCTCGCGTTCCGGCAGTTCTATCGCGTGCCGATCGAGCAGCACCGCGATGAAGGACGCCTCTCCGCGCTGCGCGCCCAGGTCTCGCCGTTCATCCTGCGCCGGCTGAAGAAGGACGTCGCCAAGGAGCTGCCCGACAAGACGGAGATCGTGCGCGCGGTCGAGATGCGCGGCAAGCAGCGTGAGCTTTACGAGAGCATTCGCGTGGCCGCGCACCAGGACGTGCGCAGCGCGATCCGCAAGGCGGGTGTCGCGGGCTCGACGCTGAAGATCCTGGAGGCGCTCATGAAGCTGCGCCAGCTGTGCTGCGATCCGCGCCTAGTCAAGAGCGAGGCCGCGCGCTTCGTGCGCGAGTCGGCGAAATACGAGATGTTCTTCGAGCTGCTCGAGCAGCTACTCGAGGCCGATCACCGCGTGCTCGTGTTCTCGCAGTTCACGAGCATGCTCTCCTTACTCGCGCAAGGCCTGACCGAGCGCAAACTGCGCTATCTGATCCTCACCGGCGCCACGCAGAACCGCCAAAAGCAGGTGGACGAGTTCGAGCGCGGTGCGGCGGACGTGTTCCTGATCAGCCTCAAGGCGGGTGGCACGGGTCTCAACCTGGTGAGCGCCGACACGGTCATCCACTACGACCCCTGGTGGAACCCGGCGGCCCAGGATCAGGCTACGGACCGCGCCTACCGCATCGGGCAAAAGCGTCCCGTGTTCGTGTACAACCTGGTGATCGCCGGCAGCGTGGAGGAGCGCATGCTGGCGCTGCAGCAGAAGAAGCGCGAGCTGGCGCAGAGCGTACTCGCCACACCCACCGCGTCCGGACCCGTGCTGCGGGAGTGCGACGTGGAGCAGCTGTTCGCGCCGCTGCCCGACGAGCAGTGAGGCGAAGCGGTCGCCGACCACCGGCCGCCAACCACGTCAAGCCGATCTGCCCACCTCTGTGGGGCATTTCATTGCGCACGGCCTTCGCTTCGCCCACGCTAGAGGCACACCCGCTGCGCGAGGCAGACGCCATGAAGAGCGGATCGATGGCCGAACAGTTCGTGGGCGTACACGCCGGCGACGAGTCGCGAGGCAGCTCGTTCCGTCAGAGCTTTCCCCTACTGGCCATCTCGATGGGGCTGTTCGCCTTGCTCAACCTCGCGACCGACGAGTCGCGCGGCGCCTGGTACACGCGGCAGCTCTTCGAGATCCAGCAGATGTCCGGCGACACGTGGCAGATCCACGGCGGCGACGCGTTCCTCGGGCTGTCGCTGATCTTGCTGTTCGTGGAGATCGTGCGCTCGACCTCCACCACCGGGCCGTCGATCCTCAATCACGCGTTCTCGGCGCTGGTGTTCGTGAGCGCGGTGGTCCTGTTCGTCACGCGGCCGGGCTACGGCAACTCGCCGTTCTGTCTGTTCATGGGCATGACGCTCGTGGACTTCGTCGCGGGCTTCATCGTCACCACCGTGTCGGCGCGGCGCGACGTGATCATTCACCAGTAGCGTCCTCTTCGGCCGCTCGTAGCTTAAGCAGGTGCTTCTGCACCTTGCCTGACGCCGTGCGCGGCAGGACGTCGGTGACTACCACGCTCCTCGGTTGCTTGAACCCTGCGAGTCGCGAGGCGCAGTGCTGCAAGACCTGCTCGACCGTGATCGTATGCCCGGGCGCAGGCACCACGTACACGCGCCCGACCTCGCCCCAGGTCTCGTCCGGCACGCCGATGACCGCGCACTCCGCGACGTCCGAGATCTCCGCGATCACCGCCTCGACCTCCGCGGGGTACACGTTCTCGCCGCCCGAGATGTACATGTCCTTGCGGCGATCGACGATGTAGTAGAAACCATCGTCGTCGCGCAGCGCCGCGTCTCCGGTGCGGAACCAGCCATCCTGAAAGGCTTTGGCCGTGATCTCGGGTTGGTTCCAGTAGCCGCTCGACACGCACGGCCCGCGCACCCACAGCTCGCCTGTCTCGCCGTGTCGTAGCTCCTGGCCGGTGTCGTCTGCGATTTTCGCGTCCAGCGCCATGAACGGCAGCCCACAGCTGCCGGCCTTGCGCATGAGCACTTCGAGATCGTGCGCGGGCATGCCGAAGTTCGAGCAGGTCTCGGACATGCCGAAACCATCGCTCACGCGAATGCCGGCTTCCACGAAGCGCTGCACCTGCGCGCGCGGCGATGGCGCGCCACCGACCGCCCACGCGACGAGCTTCTGGAGCTTCTCCGGCTCGAAGCCGGGCTCGTTCCAGAGCCGCATGGCCATCTGCGGCACGCACATGTAGTGCGTTACGCCCAGCTCGGGATCGGTGAGCCGCTGCAAGGTCTTCGGCGCGTCGAAGCCGCGCGCGATCAATACGCTACCGCCCGCCTGGAGAGTGGCGCGCGTGATGGCGTTCAGGCCCGCCGTATGAAACAGCGGCATGTCGCACAGCGCGACGCTGCTGCGATCGAGCTGGTAGCCGTAGATGAAGTTGAGCGCGCCCCAGAACAAGTTGGACTCGGAGAGCATCACGCCCTTCGGCTTGCCGCTGGTGCCCGAGGTGTAGAGGATCAAGCTCGTCTCTTCGAACTCGCGCTGCACGTGGGGTGGACACCCGTCCCAACCGTCGTCCGCGACCTGCAGCAGCTCCGTGATCGGCATGTTGCGGCCGGCGCCGGCCGGCGGGACCCGATCCGGGTCGTGGAGCAGCAGCGCCGGCTGCGCGTCTTCTACGAGCGCTTCGATCTCCTTCGCTGCGAGCCGCCAGTTGAGCGGCACGAAGATCGCGCCGCCGCGCGCGGCAGCGAGGTGGAGGATCACCATCTCCGCGCAGTTCTTGGCGAGCGTCGCCACGCGCACGCCGCGCACGTCGTGCTCGGAGAGCAGCCACTCGCCGACCGCGCCGACGCTCGCGTGCAGCTGCGCGTAGGTCCAACGCCGACCGGACTCGAGGTCGACGAGGGCCAGGCCATTCGGATTCGCGGAGGCGTGGGTCGCAACGAAATCGACGCGGAACATGGGGCTCTCCCGGGCGGAAACGCGTGGCACTCCATGACGTACCGGACATCGCGCCGCATATCAATCGCCCTGATATCGCAGGGCTACGACCGGCCCGGTCAGGGCAGGCACGCGTCCCAGGTCTTGCCGCAGGTAGGCCCGCGGGGCGGCGTCGAAAGGTTGGCGTTACGAACGACCTTGCGACTCCGGGGAGTAAAGCACGCGCTCGGCCGCTGCCGCGAGCCGGTCCACGTGCTCACGACACTGCCGCATGCCCTGCGCGAGTGCCTCGCCAATCGGCGCGCGCTACTTCGCGGCCCATCTCAGGGTGCCGGCCGGCCGCCTCTACGCTGGAGATGCCCGCCAGCGTGCACGAACGTCCACCCGCGCTCGCGGCGTCGCGCAGGCGGGACGATCCTGGCTTCAAGCGCGCCAGATGAATGTTGAACGAGCAGCTGCAGGCCTCCCTGGCCCGAGCTGTGTCCACGCGGCCGCTCGGCCTGCGCAGCGCGCCGTTCGAGGTTGTTCACGTACGGCGCGCGCATGTGCGATGGTAGCTCGCATGAGTCGATGGCAGCGCGTACGCAGCGTGATCCTCGCGGCGCTCTGTGCACTGACCTCGGGCTGCATCGCGCGCTTCATCGGCGGGGACTACAGCGATTCACGGCCGTATGAGCTCATCGCGTACGTCAACGCCGCGCGCGACAGCCGTGATCCTACAGTGACGCTCGTTCAACAGGCGCGATCCCTACTCGGCTCTGCTGCGCGCGATGGAGTGCGCGGAGTGCCTCACGATCATCACTTCCACCTCATCGGCTTCGCGACCGACCGCGCGCTGCGCTGTGCCGAGCTCCTGGATGTCCCCGATCGCGCTGGTCTACGCGCGCCAGAGTCATTGCCAGTGCTCCGCTTCAACGAGGAGAGCCTGAGGCTTCATCCCGACTACCACGACTTCATCGGCGTTCGCACCGTCCTGCGCCAGGCGCTCGCCTGGGCCAACCGCATCGACGACGAGAGTCGAGCCAACGAGCAGTACCTCAAGCGCATCCTCGACCTCACGGTGGCCGCGGATCTCGGAGGCACCTACTATCTGTACGCGCTGGACTACCGCTTCGATCCGCCTGCCTTGCAGCCAAACAAGGAGCAGACGGATCTGTACGTCTCGAACGACTACGCGATCGCGGTCGCGACGTGCTTGACGCAGCTCGCGAAGCACCTCGCGAACAAACACCGACTCAGGGCACCGCGCTTCGTGCCCGTCGCCTCCGTGCATCCTGATCGTCCCAGAGCCGTCGCAGAGCTCGAGCGCCTCGCGCAGCTCGGCGTGCGGCATCTCAAGTGGTTGCCACCGGCGCAGCACATCGATCCGGCCGATGCGCGCCTCGAGACGTTCTACCGCACCATGGCCGCACGCGGCGTCGCTCTGCTCAGCCACACCGGCAAGGAGCATACGTTTCGGGTCGCGGACGGCGATGAAGACCTCGGCAATCCCCTGCGGCTACGGCGCGCGCTCGACGCCGGCGTCACGGTCGTGATGCTGCACGCGGCTCGCGAAGGTGAGGACGAGTCCGGCAGCCACTTCGAGCGCTTTCTGGAGATGATGCGCGTCGACGCCTATCGCGGCAGATTGTTCGGCGAGATCTCCGTGCTGCCCTACGTGGGCACGCAAGACAAGATGGCAGTGCTCTTTGCCGACCAAAACCTGCGTTGCCGACTGCTGGATGGCTCGGACTATCCGACCACCGCTCTCAACCTCGTGCGGCGCCTGAGCGCGGATCTGTTCGAAGCGAACGGGCCGCTGCATTGGTCTGCCTCCGAGGATACGAACACGCTGCGCGCTCGGCGCGACGCGCTCGACGCCATCCGCCTGCAGAACCCGGTGTTGTACGACTTCGTGCTCAAGCGTTCCCTCCGCTTCCGCACCGGAGGCCGCCTTCAGCCCCTCCCGGATGCCGTGTTCTACGACCTCGCGACCAAGATCGCGCATCCGCAACTGGGCTGCCCGCCGGTCGAGCTCTCGCCGCGCGCACCTGACGCGCCGCCGGCGCGTCGCTGAACGTCCTAGGCGTTCGCGCGTTTCGCGCGCATCAGCGGCATGACCCCAGGTCACCGGGCGGGGTCCGGGAGCGCCCGACGTGCGTCGCTGCGCTTGTTGCACGCTGAACGGGCTAGTCCGGCAGACGGTTAAGCGGGCGAGCGCATCGACCTGGTTGCGACAGTCGAGTACGTTCGAGCTGTGACGCAGCGCACACGCCGCTTTGCTGGAGCCGTATGCACGTCGTTTGTCGGCCTGCTCCTCGGCTGGCTCTCGCCCGGCAGTGCACACGCCTGCAGCTGCTCGATGCGCGCGATGGCAGCCGTGCACTGGCCCCTGAACGGCGCGAGCGACGTGGCCACCGACACGCCGCTCGTCGTGTGGCGCTACTCGGTCTTCCGCCCGACGGACACGCTCAGCGCGGTGCTGCGCTCGAGCACCGGCGAGCGGATCGAATGGAAGGAGAGCATGCGCCTCACCGCAGCCATCGGCTGCGGACCGAGCGACTACCTGTTCCTGCGGCCGGCGCGCGCGCTCGAGCCGGGTCAAGGCTACGAGCTGAGCATCGACACGGAGTCCGGCGAGTCGCTGGCGAGCTCCAGCTTCACCACAGGCGATCGGCCGTTCGAGCCCGAGGCCGCGCAGTCTCCGGATCTGCAGTACCTGACCGTGTACCAGAACGCGTCCTGCACCGAAGCGCGGTGCGCGAAGGTGGACGAGATACGCGTCGACATCGGGGCGGCGCCGGCGCGGCCCTTGTGGCTCGAGCTGCACAGCGATGCGCCCAAAACCCCGATGGGCGGCTGGACGTTCTGGCCCGAAGGCACGCCCGGCGCATCCACGTTCATTCAGCTGCCGATCGCGCCGTCCGACGACGGCTGCATCCGCACGCGCCTCTACGGCATCGAGGGTCGTGCCTTGTTCGATGAGACGCGCTGCGAGCCGAATCGCTGCGCCGTCTACGCCAGGAGCGCGGTGAGCTCCTGCGGAGGGCCGCCCTTCACGCCCGTCGACGCGGCGCGCCTGTCGGAGCGCAGCTGCGAGCGGCCCCCCGAGCTCGCCGGTCCGACCGGCGTGGTCTATCCAGACGACCCCGCAGCGCAGGCGGTCCAGGATGCGGGCGCCGCTACGAGCGGCAACACGACATGGACGCTGCCGCAGCGTGAGTCGCGCGATTCGGGCTGCAGCGTGTCGCGCGTGCGCTCGGGGGGAGCGGCGTGGGTCGCGCTCGTGCTGCTCGGCCTCGGCCTGTGCCGCAGAAGGCGCCGCGCACGCGCGCAAAACTGCCCCAGAGGCTGCGGATGCTTGCAGCGAACGCGTTCGATCCCATGTCTCTTGCATCATGAGCGCGCTGCCGACCGTCTGGGTGTTCGGTGATCAGCTCGACGCAGCACATCCGGGTCTAGCGGGCCCGCGCGACGTGCGCGTGCTGATGATCGAGAGCGCCGCGCTGATCACGGGCGGGCGCTTTCATCGTCAACGGCTGCACCTCGTGCTCGCGGCGATGCGGCGCTACGCCGAAGCGCTGCGCGAGTGCGGCTACGCGGTGGACTACCGGCGCGCTGCCAGCTTTCACGCAGGTCTGACCGCACACCTGCGCGAGCACGCGCCATCCGAAGTCCGCGCGGCCGAGCCGATGAGCCACGGCATGCGTGCGTGGCTGCAAGCGCGGGGCGTTCGCCTGCTGCGGCACGAGCGTTTCCTCTGCCACTATGACGACTTCCGAGCCTGGGCGGGCGGCAGTCGCGTGCTGCGCATGGACGCGTTTTATCGCGCGCGCCGCCGCGCCACGGGGTACTTGATGGACGACGGCGAGCCCGCAGGCGGCGCGTTCAGCTTCGACGTGGAGAACCGCAAGCCGCCGCCGCGCAAGCCGATCGCCTGGCCCACGCCGCTGCGCGACGAGCTCGACGCGCTCGACCGCGCGGTGCTGCGCGACCTGCCTGACGCGGCGTTCGGAGCAGCGCCGGACGGCACCTGGGCCACGACTCGCGCTGGGGCCCTGCGCCGCCTGGGTCATTTCATCGACGAGGATCTGCCGCGCTTCGGTCCACACCAAGACGCGATGCTGCACGACCCCTGGCACATGGCGCACTCGCTGCTCAGCCCCTATCTGAACCTCGGTCTGCTGCATCCGCGCGAGGTGTGCGATGCCGTCGAAGCCGCGTATCGCCTCGGGGCCGTGGACATCGCGTCTGCGGAGGGCTTCCTCAGGCAAGTGCTCGGCTGGCGCGAGTACGTGTGGGGCTGCTACTGGCTCTTCGGTCCGAAGTACGCCGCATCGAATGCGCTCGGCGCGCGCCGACCGCTCCTGCCGCTGTACGAGGCGCCCGAGCGGACGCGCATGCGCTGCGTGCGCGACGCGCTCGACAGCGTGAGCGCTCGCGCATACGCTCATCATATCCAGCGCTTGATGGTGCTCGGCAATCTGTCGCTGCTCGCGGGCGTGCAGCCGCGCGCGCTCGCGGACTGGATGCGCTATTCGTTCATCGATGGGGGCGAGTGGGTCATGGGACCGAACGTGATCGGCATGGCCTTGTTCGCGGATGAGGGGCGCATGAGCACGAAGCCGTACGCGGCAGGCGGCGCCTACATCCATCGCATGAGCGACGCCTGCCAGCGCTGCCCGTACGACCCGAGGGCGCGCGTCGGAGACGACGCGTGCCCGTTCACCACGTTGTACTGGAGCTTCTTCGCGCAGCATGCGCCACGCTTCGAGAAGAACCCGCGGCTGCGGCAGGTGTTGCTCGGCTTGCGCAACCTGAATGACCTGACAGAGACGCGCGCGCGAGCAGCGCACGTCCTGCGCGGTCTAGAGCGCGGCGAGATCTAGCGCGCGAGCGACAGCCGCCGCTCGAGGCCGATCGCGCCCAAGAAGTCCTCGTCGTGGCTCGCCACCACGAGGCCTCCGCTCCAGCGCGACAGGAGCGCTTGCAGCGCCGCGTGACCGAGGAAGTCGAGGTGGCTCGTGGGCTCGTCGAGGATCAGCAGCTCGGGCGGGTGCGGCCGCTGCAAGAGGCACAGCAGCGCCGCTCGCAGTCGCTCGCCCGGGCTGAGTGAGGTCAGCGGTCGTTCGGCCAGCGCGAACGGAAAGCGATGCGCGCGGATGCAGCTCGCAGCGGCGGCGAGATCCAGCTGCGCCTCGGTGAGCAGCAGCTCGAGCAGTGACTCGGGCCGGCACCAGTTGGCGCTGTTCTGGGCGATGTAGCCGATCCGGCTCGCATCGCAGCGCGCCCCGCCGCGCTCGGGCCGGCGCTCGCCGGCGAGCAGCTCCAGCAAGGTGCTCTTGCCTGACGCGTTCGGGCCGACCACGCCGAGCCGCTCGCGCTGGAGCGCGAGCGACACATCCTCGAACAGCGTGCGTTCGCCCGCTACTGCAGCCACGCGCTGCAGCTCGGTCGCGGGCAGCGCGCCCGCCGCGGGCAGCTGCGGCAGGACGGCCTCGAGCGGCAGCTCGACCGCGAGCGCCCGGCGCGCGGCGAGGGCCCAGGCGCGTGCGCTCGCGATGCGCTCGCGGTGGATGCGCGCAGCACGCGCCTGCGTGTTCTGCGCGGCGCTGCGCTTCGCGTTCAGCAAGATGCGCGGGCTACCGCGATCGAGCTCGCGGATGCGGCCCACGTTCTTCTTGCGCGCGCGGCGCTGCGCATCGACGTAGTGATGCTTCTCCTCGCGCGTGAGCCCGGCGAGCTCGCTCAGGTAGCGCCGCTCGTGCTCGTCCTGCTCGCTCTGCAACATGCGCAAGAGCGCGTCGCAGCTGCCGTGGTAGTGCCGGCAGCCCGACTCCGCGACGAGGAAAAAGTCCTCGAACGCGCGCAGCAAACGCCGGTCGTGCGACACCACGACGAGGCCGTGGCGATAGCTCGCGAGCGCACGGCTGAGCCAGTCGAGGCCGGCCTGGTCGAGATCGTGTGTGGGCTCGTCGAGCAGCAACAGCTCGGGGTCCGCGTCCAGCGCGGCCTGCAAGCTGCGACGGCGCAGCTCACCCGGGCTCGCCGAGCGATCGTGCATGTCGACGCCCTGCGGCACCAGAATGCGCCGGCCATGGCAAGTGAGCTTGCCGCTGTCAGCGGCAGTGACACCGGCCAGCACCTGCAGCAGCGTGGACTTACCCACGCCGTTTCGCCCGACGAGCGCCACGCGGTCCCCGCGATCGAGCTGCAGGCTCAGATCGCGAAACAGCGGGCGCCCGCCCGGCGTGGCCAGGTTCAGCTGCTGCGCGTGTAAGAGCGGCTGGGCGGTCATCGCGTGCTCCTCAGCAGCTGAGTAATCTGATCCACGACGTGGGGTTTGGCTTCGATCACGAGCTGCGTGCCGTTCGGCGTGGCCGTGGAGCGCAGCACGCGGCACTCGGCGTAGATGCGGCGCGACGCCTCCACGCTCGTGTACGGGACGAAGATCTCGCGCTGGGTGTCGGCCTGACGCACCTGCTCCAGGATCTGCTCACGCAGCCCCGCGACCTGCTCGGGATCGTGGCTGCTGAGCGCGATGTGGGGGTGGCGCTTGCTCAGCGCGGCGAAGCGCTCTGGGTCCGGATCACCGAGCTTGTCGAGCTTGTTGAACACGACGATGCGCGGGATCTCGGCCGCGCCCAGCTTACCGAGCAGCTCGTCGGTCGTCGCGAGGTGCTCCGGTGCTTCGGGATCGGAGACATCCACGACCACGAGCAAGAGTGACGCCTCGCAGGCCTCGGCCAGGGTGGACTCGAAGCTCGCGAACAGGCGCTCGGGCAGGCGGCGGATGAAGCCGACCGTATCGCTCACGAGCACGTCGCCACCGTGCCGGCTGAGCGCGCGCGACGTGGTGTCGAGCGTCTCGAACGGGCGGTCGCGCGCCGACAGGCCGGCCGACGTCAGCGCGTTCATGAGCGAGGTCTTGCCCGCGTTGGTGTAGCCGACGAGCGCCACGCGAGCCGAGCCCGCGCGGTGCTTGCGCTGCGCCGAGTCTGCGCGCTTCAGCTGCACGAGCCCGCGCCGCAGCTCTGCGAGGCGGCCATCTAGGCGCCGCGCAAGCAGCTCGGAGGCCGTCTCGCCCGGCCCCCGCGCCTTGTTCCCGAGGCCGCCCGTCTGCTGGTCCATGTTGAGGCCGAGCCCCCGGATGCGCGGGCGCAGGTACTCGAGGTGTGCGATCTCGACCTGCAGCCGTGCGCGGCGGGTCTTCGCGTGACGCTCGAACACGTTCAGGATCACGGCCTCCCGATCGCAGATCGGCAGGCCTGTCGCCTCCTCGAGGTTGCGGGTCTGCGAGGGGCTCAGCTCCGCGTCGAGCACGAGCATGTTCGCGCCGAGCTCACGGGCGCGGGCGCTGATGCGCTCGGCGACGCCGCTGCGGATGTACGTGCGAGCATCGGGCTTGTTCAGCACGTACGTCTCGGCGCCGAGCACGCGATCGCCCTGTGCGTCGACGAGACCCGTGATCTCCGCGAGCTGGGCGCGCGCACTGTCCGTGTCCTCGCGGCGCACGACGGACAGCACGTAGCAGGCGTTACCGCCTTCAGGAGGCTTCGCGCCTGGCGCCCTGTCAGCCCAGGCGGAGATCAATTGCTCGAGCTGGCCCGCATCCGCGAGCGGCACTTCGGCGTGTTCCACGATCGGTTTCGAGTGAAATTTCATATGGATCCTTCCCAGCGGACACGGGTGTCGATGCCCAGCGCATTGCGCGCGGGCGGCCGCGGTCAGCGTCTCGTCGTCGTGCGCACCCGTTCCGACGGGGCGTCTACAGCCACCACCTCGATGGGTGGGCGGCCGGACACACGCGCATTTGCCCAGGGCAGCAGGTGAGAGTCACCTGCGGCGAGCAACGACGACTAGACGAAGTAGTAGATCCACATGGCGACGCATAACCTAGCGCCACAACGCAAACGCGCAAGCCCGTTTTTACGCCGGCCCTCTTACAGGGTGTCGGCCGCACACCTACCTCAAGACGTGCTGCCGCTGACAGCGGCAACACGGCGCTCAGTTGATCGGCAACGCGCGGACGTCGGGCGGCAGGAACTCGCCGCGCGCGGCCTGACAGGCGAGGCGTTCTGGGCTGTAGAAGCGCAGCAGCAGGCCCCGTGCATCCTCCACGATGATCGGGTGGCGCTCGATGAGCTCGCGCCAGCTGAGCTGACGTTCCTCGGCCAGGTGCGAGGCCAGGAGGCGCAACAGCGCTTCCGTGATCGTGCGATGAAACTTCTGCGCCGCGCCGAGGCCCGTCGCATAGCGCTGGATGTCTCGCACGAACTGCTCGATGGCGCCTTCGAGGTCGAGCTCGCCGAGGTACAGCCAGCCGGCGCGCACGTGGCCGCGGTGATCGAAGTCGCGAGGGTCCAGCGTGCCCGCACGGAACATGTCCAGAAACTCGCGGTCTGTGAGCATGGCGGAGCCAGCTTAGCACTTGCACCAGACGCACTCGACACGTGTTCGTGACACGAAGTTGCTCGCGCTCGCTTTTTCTGCCCCTTGCACGGACCCGGAGCTTGGGAAAAGCTGCGGCCCATACGCGAGGAAAGATGGCTGATATGACACGACGCTGGGCTTGGATTCGACTCGTGCTTGCGGTCGCGACGCTGACTGCGTGCAATGACAGCTCAGACGGCAGTGAGCTGCCTCCGCAACCCACGCAGAAGCTGGACTTCAGCCGCTTCGATGCGGCGTGGGAGAAAGCGGTGGCCGACTACAATGCGCAGGCCGCGCCGGACAAGCAGATCGCGGGTGCGAGCGCGGTCATCGTGCACGAGAAGCTCGGCGCCGTGCACACGCGCGGCTACGGCGCGTTTGCGGCAGACCGGCTGTATCTGATCGCGTCAGCCAGCAAGATCCTCAGCGTCGGCGTGCTGCTGCGCCTCGCGGATCAGGGCAAGCTGGACATCGATGCCCCGCTCGAGCGCTACGTCGCGGACTGGGGCCAAACGAAGGCTTCCAAGCTGACGGTCGCACAGCTGCTGTCAAACAGCTCCGGCCTGCCCTCGTTGAACGAGGTGAGCGCGGCGGCGACCGACCCGCAGAGCCCGTTTTTCAGCAACGTCTGCCAATACAACGATGGGACGCAGCTGCAGGACTGCGCCAAGATCCTGTACGCCACCGAGCCACCGCGACCTGCCGACACGATGTTCGCGTACGGCGGAAGTCAGTGGCAGCTCGCGGGGGCGATCGCCGAGCGCGTGAGTGGCCAGAGCTGGGCCGAGCTGATCGACGATACCTACGTCGAGCCGTGTGACGTTCCGAGCCTCGGCTACACCAACCAGTATACTCGCAGCGGCCGCACGTATCCGGACTACTTCATGGCCAACGAGGCGAACGTCCCGGTCACGCAGAACCCGAGCATCGAGGGCGGTGCGTACGTGACCGCGCCCGACTACGGCAAGCTGCTGCTCATGCACCTGCGCGGTGGTCGTTGTGGAGAAGCGCGCGTGCTTTCCGAAGCAGCCGTCACGCGCATGCGCACCGATCGCCTGAAGCAATACGGCGGCAGCACGGGCCAGGCGCTGACGCCGGGCTACGGTCTCGGCTTCTGGATGGACGCCACGGGTCAGGTCGTGACCGATCCGGGCGCGTACGGCGCATACCCGCTGCTCGACTTGCAGCGCCGCTACGGCGTGTTCATCGCGATCGAGCTCACGGCCGAAGTGGGCGTGCGCCTCGGCAGCTCCGTGAAACCGGTGCTCGACCAGATTTTCGACGAAGCCAAGCTCTGATCACGGCAGCGCGCTCAGGAAGCGCGCCGCTGGCAACAAACGCACGTCACTGCGCCCGATCTTCGGCAAGCGCACGTCTTTCTTGCCGCGCAGACTGACCTGGAACGCGTGCGCGACCGGCGCACGTTCGAGCAGGTAGCGCAGGGATGGGTCGAGCGGACCGTCGTCCAGCTTCACCTCGACCGCGAGCCACGGCTTCTTCTCGCGCAAAATGAGTGCGTCCACCTCGCGTCCATGCACGTCCCGCATGTAACGCAGCTCCGCGCGTTCGCCGTGAACGTCTTCGAGCCAGTGGCACAGGCGCAGCAGGTGGAACAACACCAAGTTCTCGAAGCGCGCGCTCTCGCGCTCCACGCGCGCGAAGTCCCAGAAATACAGCTTCTGTTCCTTCTTCACCGCCTTGATCCGTGGAGGGCCATACGGCGCCACGCGAAACGTCGCATACAGCGCGTCGAAGATCCCGACCCAGCGTCGAACTGCATCGAACGAGACTTCGAGGTCCTCTCGCAGGGCGTTGAGCGACAGGACGGAACCAACCGTGTCCGGCAGCCGATCGTAAAGCAACTCGACCCGGTCGAGATCCCGGAGGCGTTCCAGGTCGCGCACCTCCTCGCGCACGAGCAAGCTCGCATAGCTGAGCCGCCAACGCTTGGCCGCGGTCGCACCCCTCGCCAGGAACGGCTCTGGAAAGCTGCCTCGCGCGAGCATGGCGGCGAGCGCCTCAGCCGTACCGGCCGGAACCTCGTGCTCCATCGCGACGAGCGAGTCCGGCGCTTGCTCCGCGCTGACTCGTCTGCCCAGCACCTCGGACAACGTGAACGGATGCAAACGGTGGCGAAAGTATCGACCTTGCAGAGAATCGCCACCGCGCCCGTACAGGTCGAGTCGCGCACTGCCCGTGACAAGCATCGAATGATGCGCGTGATGCAGGTCGTAGATTCCCTTGAGCCAGTTGCGCCAAGTGCGCAGCTTGTGCAGCTCGTCGAACACCCACAATCGCTTGTCCTCCGGCAAATCTCCCGCGCGCAGGGACTGTCGATCCGCGGCCACGTCGTAGTTGAAGTACGCGCCACGCTGCTGCTGGACGAGCTCTTGCGCCAACGTCGTCTTGCCGCACTGACGCGGGCCGGCCAAAAGGACCATCTTCGAGCGGAGATCGCTCGCGACGGGGTCGTAGGCGGTGCGGAGCGTGGCTGGCATGGGAGTTTTTTGAGGCTAACCCAAAAAAACTCACGAGTAAATTTGGGTGCGCCGCAACGCGTTGAGGGGTCGGAGCGCTTCCGGCGCGACTTAAGGCTTCTTAACACTCCGCTCAAGGCTGGCTTCACACAGCGCCTGCATGTTCTGAACGTGGTCGTCAGTCACTTTCCCTGGCGACCCGGGAGCGTGAACATGTTTGGTGTGTTTTTCGGAATCGTTTGTCTGGTCGGGCTGTTTGCGACCTTGCGTCACGGTCGCTACGGGTACGCGTTCGGCGGACCGTTCGGGTTTCGCCGGCACGGGCACTACGGGCATCCGCCGTGGGCCGCGCGTTTTGCTCGCGAAAAGAGACGCTGGTTCTTACGTAACTTGTTCGAGCGCTTGGATACGACCCCTGGGCAGGAGAAGGTGATCATGAAGGGCATCGACGCCATCAGCGACCAGATGGAGACCGGCCGCCGCGAGCTGCGCGACGTGCGGCGCCAGGTGGCGCAGGCGCTCGGCGGTGATGTGCTGGACGAGGCCGTGCTCGGCTCGGCGCTCGAGCGTGTCGAGGACCTGATGGCCAAGACGAAGCTCGAGCTGACGCAGGCGCTGATGGAGGTCCATGCAGCCCTGGACGGCGAGCAGCGGCGCGAGCTCGCGGAGCTGATCGCAGAGGGCCCACGCGGCCGCGACTACCGCTACTGAATCAACAGCACCCAGGAGGATGACCATGCGCCATTATCGCTTGCGCGTCGTGCTGCTGTCCCTCGGCGTCTTGTTCGGGTTCGGCAGCGGCTTCGCTCACCTCAGCCACGGCCACCGGCACCACCACTGCCACGACCACGGACGTGACTACCGTTCGCACTCTGACTACGATCGCGACACGGACGAACGTGCCCCCTCGCGTCACCGCGATTAGAACTGAGCCATGACCCTGCGCGCCCTGCTCATCGATGACGACAACCGGCTGGCCGAGCTGCTCTCCGAGTATCTCGGCCAGCACGGGGTGCAGGTGGTGCACGCTTCGGATGGGCGCGCCGGGCTCTCGCGGGTCGAGCAGGAAGGTTTCGACGTGGTCCTGCTCGACCTCACGATGCCCGGCATGGATGGGCTCGAGGTCTGCCAGCGCATCCGCAAGCGCAACGCGAGCCTGCCGATCGTGATGCTCACCGCGCGCGGCGACGAGACGGATCGCGTGGTGGGGCTCGAGCTGGGCGCAGACGATTATTTGCCGAAACCTTTCAGCCCGCGCGAGCTCCTGGCCCGCATGCGGGCTGTGCTGCGTAGAGCGGCGCCGGCGGCGCAGAGCGAGCGCGTGCACGTGGGTGACATCGACATCGACGTGGGCATGCGCGAGGTGAGCGTGGGCGGCAAGGCCGTGAGCCTGACCGCGCTGGAGCTCGACTTGCTGCTCGCGCTCGCGCGCCGCGCCGGGCGCGTGGTGCCGCGCGATGCGCTGTTCGCGCTCGCGGGCCGCGCGGATACGGTGGTGAACGATCGCACGGTGGACGTGCACATCTCGCACCTGCGCAGCAAGCTGGGAGACGACTCGCGCGCGCAGAAGCGCATCCGCACCATACGCGGCGTGGGCTACGTTCTCGTGAAGGACGAGTCGTGAAGTTCTCGCGCGAGCGCTGGCGCGACCTGCAGCGCGAACGGCAGAGCGCGATCCGCTACTTCCAGCACGAGGCGCTCGAGCGCCGCAAGCTCGGCCGTCGACGGCCCAAGCGCCTGCGGCACCAGCTGTTTCTCAGCTTCGGCTTCGCCATCTTGATCACGATGCTGTCGGCTGCGGCCGTCAGCATGTTCTTCTGGCGCACGCATGCGCCGTCGATCCTCGTGCGCCTACTCGTGTTCTTCGCCGCGGGCAACGTGCTGTGGATGTTCTCGGGCGTGCTCGCGCATCGTCTGGCGTGGCCGCTGTGGGAGCTGACGCGCGCCGTGAAAGACTTCGGCGCGGGCAAGCTCGACCGCCGCGCACAGCTGCCGCGGCGCAGCCCGCGCGAGGTCGCCGAGCTCGCCGGCACCTTCAACGACATGGCCGGGCGCATCGAAGCGCTGGTGCACGGGCAGCGGGAGCTGCTCGGCGCGGTCTCGCACGAGCTGCGCACGCCGCTCGCACGGCTGCGCGTGCTTCTGGCCTTGCTGCAAGAGAGCGCGGGGGATGCGAGCCTCGTGGCCAAGTTCGAGCGCGAGATCCTGGAGATGGACGCGCTCGTCGGTGAGCTGCTCGCCGAAGCTCGCATCTCCGCAGGCGCGCTGACCTTGCGCTCGCTCGATCTCGCGGACGTGGTGAACGAGTGCGCCGAGCGCCTGGGCCTCGAGCTCCGCGGACCTCCCGTCGCGGGCCGAGTGAGCGGCGACGCGACGCTCGTCTCGCGCGCCATGACGCTCCTGCTCGACAACGCGCGCAAGCACGGTGGCCAGCAAGTGCGCGTGCACGCGGCGCCCGCAGAGGGGCAGCTTCGCATCTGTGTCGATGACGATGGCCCGGGCTTCGATCCCGAGGACCTGCCGAAGGTATTTGCCGCGTTTTCGCGCGGGCGCGGCGCGGCGGCGGACGAGAAGCAGGGCGTGGGCCTGGGTCTGTACCTGGTTCGGCGTATCGCGGAAGCCCACGGCGGCCACGCATTCGCGGAGAACCTGCCCGGCGGCGGCGCGCGCGTGGGCCTCACCTTGCCGAGCTCGCCGAGCACTGCACCCCTGCCCGCTTGAACAGCGCTCGCGTTGCGATCGCGGCTTCGTTATCATGCCGGCGACCTCCGTGAGCACTGAAAGCGATCGCAAACCGCTCGGGCTGTTCTCGCTCTTGACCCTGGGCATCAACGGGACCATCGGCGTGGGCATCTTCTTCGCGCCTGCCGAGGTCGCCGCCAAGGCACCGGGCTACGCAGGCGCGTGGGTGTTCGTGCTCGCAGGCCTCGCGCTGATGCCCGTGGCGTTCGTGTACAGCCGACTCGGCGGGCGCTTCGCGGAAGACGGTGGGCCGTACGTCTGGGCGCGGCTCGCGTTCGGGCCGCAGGTCGCGTTCCTGATCGGCTTCTTGACGTACGTCTCGGCGCTGTTCAGCACGGCGACGGTCGCGACCGGCCTGAGCACGCACTTGAGCGCTGCAGCAGGCCCGGGCTTCTGGCTCGGTCAAAAGGGCATCGCCGTGTGCTGCACGTTGCTCCTCGCGATCACCGCGGCCACGGGCTTGCGCTTGTCGGCGCTCGCCTGGACCACGGTCACCGTGTTGAAGCTCTTGCCGCTCATCATGCTGAGCGTGCTCGGCATCGCCGCGGCGTTGTTCGGTGACGCGGCGAGCGTCGCGAGCAGCGTGAGCTCGCAGGACGGCGAGATCGGTCGGGCGCTCTTGATCGTGGTGTTCGCGCTGCAGGGATTCGAGATCGTGCCGGTGCTCGCTGGCAGCTCACACTCGCAGCGCGGTGTGCCGTGGGCCACGCTCGGCACGCTCGCGCTGTGCACCTTGTTTTATGGCGTGTTGCACTCGCTGTGCGTGCGCGCGCTGCCGGATCTGGCCGCGCACAAGGCGCCGCTGGTCGGCGCCGCGGAGGTGTTCGGCGGAGCCGTCAGCGCGCGCATCGTCGCGGTGGGGCAGGTGATCTCGGCGCTCGGCATCGCGTTCGGGCAGACGGTGACCACGCCGCGCTACCTCGCGACCTTGGGCCGAACGGATGCGCTCGGCGCGTGGCTCGGCTTGGAAGACGTGCGGCGCGTGCCGCAACGCGCGCTGTGGATCACGACGTTCGGGGTGATCGTGTTCGTGCTGCGCGAGGATCTCGGCGGGCTCTTCGCGCTGTCGAGCATCGCCGTGCTCGCGCAATACACCGTCGCGACCCTGGCGCTGGCGACTCTCGCGCAGCGCGGCTACCACGGCGTGGCGCGCCAGCAGCGGCTGTGGGCGCTGCCTGCGCTGGTTGGCATCGCGCTGGTCGCGCAGGGTGCCGAGGCGAAAGAGCTGCTGACCACGGCCGGGGTGACCGCGCTCGGGGGGCTGATCTTGTTCGTGCGCCGCAACAGCACCCGCCCTGCCGCTGAGGGCTGACGGCCGGCTGACGCTGTGAGCGCGGGCTCCACGGGGCGCGCCGTTCAGTCCGTGCTCCGCGCAGGTTGCGCGTGTCGCCGTTCCAGGTGCACGAACCCACTGTCCCACGAGGCCGGCTACCGGCGCCTCGGTCCTCCGCCGCTCCCAGCTGCAGGCGCGCGCGCGTTCTGCGCTGCGCATGTGTGGCGACGCTGAGGTGGGAAGCGATGCGTTGTGGCAGACAGTCGTCGAGCGTGCGTGAGTGCGTGTGCCAACGCCCATGGCGATTCGGCTCCCGCGACGCGGGAAAGAAGTGACTCCCTGCGATCAGCCATTCGCGTCGACGTTGGACGCGCGTCCCGGAGCCGCGCGCGGCTACGCTTACCCGCACGAGATCACGCGGGTTTGAAGGCATGCCTCTGCGCGGTCGACACGCCGCGGATGGAAGAGCATGCCGCGCGGTGTGGGAGGGGAGCCATATGTGCGCCGCTCTCAGCTGCAGGCGCCGAGAGAAAGTGCGGCGACAATGCTAAGATCGGGAGCGTGAGAGCCAACTTGCGCGATTCGGGTGGGGAGCTGAGCCCTTTTCGCGAGCCGCCCTGGAACGCACCGCTGGACATCGAGCGCGAGATCGAGTGCATCCCTGCCTCGGCGCAGGTGCGCGGTATGTTCATCCTGCCCGTGTTGCAGGAGGCGAAGCGCGCGAAGATCAGCATGCAGCGTATGCGCGATCGCTACCTGCCGTTTCAGTTTTATCCGCTGCGTGAGCACGCGCGCCTGCTGGCCGACACCGCGGCCGCCGTGTACCCGAAGCTCCCCATGCGCCAGGCGCTCCGCAAGCTGGGCCGTGGTGCGCCGTACGCGTTCTCCGGATCGACCCTGGGACGCGTGCTGCTGCAAGCGGCGCAAGGTCCCCTGGAAGTCGCGAGCGCGCTGGCCAAGGGCTACGAGCTGACCTTGGATCCCGGGCGCGCGATCGTCGAAGAACGCGGACCGAGCTGCGTGGACGTGAGCCTCGAAGAGGTGCACTACTTCGTCGACAGTCACCACGTGGGCGCGTTCGAAGGCGCGCTCAAGTTCGCGAACACGCGGGGCCACGTGAAGCTGCACCGCATCAGCGCGGCGCAGGCCGTGCTGCGCTTGACCTGGTGAGCGCAGCCTCCCTGGCGGGCGCGCGCAGCAGCGAGTACACCATGCGCATGAGCGATGCGCTGGAGCTGTGGTTCGAGTTCGCGAGCACGTATTCGTACATCGGCGTGGAGGCGGCCGCGCAGCTCGATGTGCCCGTGCGCTTCCGGCCCTTCCTGCTCGGGCCCATCTTCGCAGCGCAGGGCTTGCAGGACTCGCCGTTCAACATCTATCCGGTGAAGGGCCGGTACATGTGGCGCGACATGGAGCGCCTGTGCAAGGACGCCGGCCTGCCGTTTCGTGTGCCCACGAGCTTCCCGCGTAGTGGCCTGCACGCGGCGCGCGTGGCGATCGCGCACGCGGAGGAGCCTTGGTTGCCGGCGTTCTGTCGCGCCGTGTACCGCGCGAGCTTCGGTTTCGATCGGGCGGTCGATCAGCCGGGCGTGCTGCGCGAGCTGCTCGTCGAGCTGCAGCTGGACGCAGACGCGATCCTGGAGCGCGCGCAGCTACCAGCGGCGAAGCAGGCGCTGCGCGAGCAGACAGAGCGCGCCGTGCAGCTCGGCATCTTCGGTGCGCCGAGCTGGCTGGCTCACGGGGAGCTGTTCTGGGGCGCCGATCGCATGGCGCACGCCGTCGCCTGGTGGAAGGCGGACCGCTGATCACACGTCGGCGAACGCCGGGTGGTAGTGCGCCACGCCCGGGCCTGCTTGCGGCGCGCCAGACCAGCTGATCATGAACGCCTCCGCGGGCACGTCCAGCTCACAGCGGATCGCCCAGGCGTCCGCGCGCCGGAAGCCGAAGCGTCCGTAATATTGCGGGTCGCCGAGCACGATCACCGCGGGCACCCGGCGTTCCCAGCAGCGCTGCAGACCCGCGCGCACGAGCGCGGCAGCGAGGCCGCGGCGTTGCCAGTCCCGCAGCACCGCGAGCGGCCCGAGCGCCGAGATCGCGAGCCGGCCTGAGGGCAACGCGAGCTGCGCCGCGGAGAACGCGGCATGCCCCACGACGCGCTCCCCCTCTGCAGCCACGAGCGACGCGTGCAGCGCATGTTCGGTCCGCAGCCGATCGACCAGCGCGGCTTCCTGGGGCGTCGGAAAAGCCGCGCGCAGGAGCTCGCGGATGCCGGCTTCGTCTTCGCTTCGTTCATCTCGGATCTGCATCGTGCGACCTTCCGGGGATCGCAGGTCGGTCGATCTAGGACCGAGCTGCCGTGACACGCTACTCTGAGTTGCATGTCAGCGCCTCGACCCAATCCTGATACAGACGGCCGGCCGCCCACTACGATCGTATTCGATTTGGGTAACGTGCTCATCGGCTGGGACCCGCGCGCGCTGTACCGCGAGCTGTTTGCGGAGCAGCCCGAGCAGGTCGATTGGTTCCTCGAGAACGTGTGCACCTCGGCGTGGAACGCGGAGCAGGATCGCGGGCGCCGCTTCTCGGACGCGGTCGTCGCTCTGGCCGCGCAACACCCCCCGCAGCTGCACGCGGCCATCCGCGCGTACCACGAGCGCTGGGTCGAGATGTTGACCGGAGAGATCACCGGCAGCGTGGAGCTGCTGCTCGAGCTGCACGCGCGCGGCACACCGCTCTACGCGCTCACCAATTGGAACCAAGAGACCTTCGCGCACGCGCGCGAGCGTTACCCGTGGCTCGCTCGCTTTCGCGGCATCGTGGTCTCCGGGGAAGAGCGCTGTGTCAAGCCCGATCCGCAGATCTATCACACGCTGCTCGCCCGCTACGGGCTGCAGGCCGCGGATTGCGTCTTCATCGACGACAGCCCAGCGAACGTGCGGGCCGCGCGCGAGGTCGGCATGCACGCGCTGCAGTTCAGCGATCCCGCGCAGCTGCGCGCGGACCTGAAAGCCCTTGGCTTCGCGCTCTGACGCGCAGCGCGCCCGCGTTGGTTACACGTTTGAAAAAATCGACCGGTAGATTTCCACGCGCGGCCGTGGGGTGCCTCTATCTTCAGCGAGCCGGTTTGACTATGAGGAGTGAACCCGCATGGAACTGACACCCCGCGAGAAGGACAAACTCTTGCTGTTCACCGCGGCGCTCCTCGCAGAGCGCCGTAAGGCCCGCGGCCTGAAGCTCAACTATCCGGAGGCCGTCGCGTTCATTTCCGCCGCGATCATGGAAGGCGCGCGAGATGGGCGCAGCGTCGCGGATCTGATGAGCTACGGCACGACCCTGCTCGACCGTGACGATGTCATGGAGGGCGTGGCGGAGCTCGTGGCCGAGGTGCAAGTCGAGGCCACGTTCCCTGACGGAACGAAGCTCGTCACGGTGCATCAGCCGATCGGCGCACCACGCAAGTCAGGGGGTACACTGTGAGCGCGTTCATCCCGGGCGAGATCATCCCGGCCGCTGGTGACATCGAGATCAACGCAGGCCGTGAACTGCGGACGATCAAGGTCAGTAACCTCGGTGATCGTCCGATCCAGGTCGGCTCGCACTATCACTTCTACGAGACCAATGCCGCTCTCAGCTTCGATCGCGAGCAGGCGCTGGGCTTTCGCCTGAACATCCCTGCGGGCACAGCCGTGCGCTTCGAGCCGGGTCAGGAGCGCACCGTCGAGCTGTGCGCGCTGTCCGGCGAGCGCGTGGTGTACGGCTTCAACGCCCGGGTCTCCGGCAAGCTGGGGGGTTGAGCCATGGCACGCATCACACGCGCAGCGTACGCAGACATGTTCGGCCCCACCGTGGGCGATCGCGTGCGGCTCGGCGACACGGAGCTCTTCGTGACCGTGGAGAAGGACTTCGCGATCTACGGCGAAGAGGTGAAGTTCGGCGGCGGCAAGGTGATTCGCGATGGCATGGGTCAGAGCCAGCGCTCGAGCCGCGAGAGCGTCGATACGGTGATCACGAACGCGCTGATCATCGATCACTGGGGCATCGTGAAGGCGGACATCGGCATCAAGTCCGGCCGCATCGCGGGCATCGGCAAGGCCGGCAATCCGGACATCCAGCCTGGCGTGACGATCATCATCGGCCCGGGTACGGAGGTCATCGCCGGTGAGGGCATGATCGTGACGGCGGGCGGCGTGGACTCGCACATTCACTTCATCTGCCCGCAGCAGGTCGAGGAGGCGCTGACGAGCGGCGTCACGACGATGATCGGCGGCGGCACGGGGCCCGCGACTGGCACGGCCGCGACGACGTGTACGCCCGGACCGTGGCACCTGCACCGAACGTTGCTGGCGCTCGACGGCTTGCCGATGAACATCGGGCTCCTCGGCAAGGGCAACGCGAGCTTGCCCGAGGCGCTGAACGAGCAGGTCGAAGCCGGTGCGATGGGGCTCAAGCTGCACGAGGACTGGGGGACCACGCCCGCAGCCATCGACTGCTGCCTCGAGGTGGCAGAGCGCTACGACGTGCAGGTGGCGATCCACACCGACACGTTGAACGAGTCCGGCTTCGTGGAGGACACGTTCGCCGCGTTCAAGGGCCGCACCATCCACACCTATCACACGGAAGGTGCGGGCGGCGGGCATGCGCCGGACATCATCAAGGCGTGTGGTCAGCCGAACGTGCTGCCGTCGTCCACCAACCCCACGCGTCCTTACACCATCAACACGGTGGATGAGCACCTGGACATGTTGATGGTGTGTCACCACCTCGATCCGAGCGTGCCGGAAGACGTGGCGTTTGCCGAGTCGCGCATTCGCCGCGAGACGATCGCCGCGGAAGACATCCTGCACGATCTGGGCGCGTTCAGCATGATCAGCTCGGACTCGCAGGCGATGGGCCGCGTGGGTGAGGTGATCATCCGCACCTGGCAGACGGCGCACAAGATGAAGGTGCAGCGTGGGCCGCTGCCGGGTGACACTGCGGACAGTGACAACTTCCGCGTGAAGCGCTACGTGGCCAAGTACACGCTCAATCCTGCGCTGACGCATGGCATCGCGCACGAGGTCGGCTCGGTGGAGGTCGGCAAGCGCGCAGACCTCGTGCTGTGGCGGCCTGCGTTTTTCGGCGCCAAACCCTCGCTCGTGTTGCTCGGCGGTACGATCGCTGCAGCGGCGATGGGCGATCCCAACGCCTCGATTCCCACGCCGCAGCCCGTGCACTACCGGCCGATGTTCGGAACGTTCGGCGGGGCGCTGTGCGCGAGCTCTGTCACGTTCGTGTCGCGCGCGGCGCACGAGGCGTCGCTCGGCAACGAGCTCGGGCTGCGCAAGCGCACCGTTGCCGTGCACGGCACGCGGAGCTTGAAGAAGCAGGACCTGGTGCACAACGCGTACCTGCCGAAGATCGAGGTCGACTCGCAGACGTACGAGGTGCGCGCCGACGGGCAGCTGCTCACGTGTGAGCCGGCGAAGGTGTTGCCGCTCGCGCAGCGTTACTTCTTGTTCTAGGGAGGCGTCATGTTGCGAGTCGAACGCCGCGCCAGCGCCGGAGCTCCCACGCACGTGGTGTCGCTGCCGTACGATGAGCGCAAGAAGAGCCGGCTGCGCGTGCGCTCCGAAGCGGGGCAGGAGCTGGCGATCGTGCTCGAGCGGGGCAGCACGCTGCGCGACGGCGAGCTTCTTGCAGCTGAGAGCGGCGAGATCGTGCTGGTGCGGGCGGCGGAAGAAGCGGTGTCGGAGGTGGTGAGCGAAGACGCCCTGCTGCTCGCGCGGGCGGCGTACCATCTCGGCAATCGCCACGTCCCGCTGCAGATCGCCCCCGGAGTGTTGCGCTACCAGCACGACTACGTCCTCGACGGCATGTGCCGCGAGCTGGGCCTGGAAGTGGTGAAAAAGTCGGCGCCCTTCGAGCCGGAGGGCGGGGCCTACGGAGGCCACACCCACACGCACGCGACCGGTGACCATGCCCTCGCCCCCCGGTATCGCCCGGTTCGCTCCGGTGTGCGCTCGACTCGATCTGACGAGGAACGGGCCGAAGAAGAGCAGCACTCTCACCCCCACCCGTCGCGCTCATGAGCTTGCTGGGTGCCGTGGGTCCGCTCGAGGCGGGCGCTTTGATCAGCTTGATGCGGTTCGTCAGCCCCAGCTTGCCGATCGGGGCTTATGCGTATTCGCGCGGGTTGGAGCAGGCTGTTTGCTCCGGGGCCGTGCGTGACGAGGCGACCGCTGCGGACTGGATCATCGGGCTCTTGTCACATGTGTCCGTGCAGCTCGATGGGCCGATCTTCGTGCGGCTCTACGGGGCGCTCGCGCGGGGCGATGACGCGGAGCTGGAGCGCTGGAACGCGCTCTTGCTCGCGAGTCGTGAGAGCGCCGAGCTTCGCCTCGAAGATACGCAGCTCGGGGCGGCGCTCGCGCGCTTGCTCGCCGGCCAGGAGCTCGCGCCGCGCGCGCACGCGCTCAGCCAGCGTGGCGACGTGTGCCACGCCACCAGCTTTGCGCTCGCCGCCGTGAGCTGCTCTGTGCCGCTGATGGCGGCGCTGATCGGGTTTCTGTGGGCGCAGGCCGAGGGGCAGACCAGCGCTGCAGTGCGGCTCATCCCGCTCGGGCAGACCGCAGGTCAGCGGCTGCTCTCGCGCATCAGCGCCGTCCTGCCGGGCTTCGCGCAGCAAGCTTCCGACGTGCCCGACTCCGCGATCGGCGCGCTCAGCCCGGGGCTAGCGCTCGCGAGCGCGCTGCACGAGACACAATATACACGCCTGTTTCGATCCTGAATGGAGAGGTCATGAGTCAAACTTTACGAGTGGGAGTGGGCGGGCCGGTCGGTTCGGGCAAGACCGCCCTGGTGAATGCGCTGTGTCGCGTGCTCCGCGATCGCTACCAGATCGCGGTGGTGACGAACGACATCTACACGAAGGAGGACGCGCAGTTTCTCGTGCGCGCGCAGGCGCTGCCCGAAGACCGCATCGTCGGCGTGGAGACGGGCGGCTGCCCGCACACCGCGATCCGCGAAGACGCCTCCATGAACCTCGCGGCGGTGGACAGTTTGATCAAGCGCTTCGGCAAGCTCGACTGTGTGATCGTCGAGAGCGGTGGCGACAACCTCGCAGCCACCTTCAGCCCGGAGCTCTCCGACCTCACCATCTACGTGATCGACGTCGCGGCGGGCGACAAGATCCCGCGTAAGGGCGGGCCCGGCATCACGAAGAGCGACCTCCTGGTCATCAACAAGATCGACCTGGCACCGCATGTGGGCGCGTCACTCGAAGTGATGGAGCGCGACGCCCGAGCCCAGCGCGGCACCCGCCCCTTCGTCTTCAGCAACCTGAAAACCGGCGAAGGCCTCGACACCATCGTCACCTTCATCGAAAAGCAGGGCCTCTTCACGGCCTGACGCGGCGCTTACGTTATGTCACGTGCGTGGTGCGCTTGACTGGGATGGCTAGCCTGATGGGGCGAGCATCGCGCACGCGCTGGGCTTCAGTGATTCAGGCGCCGTTCGCCGCGCGTTCCGTCGTCGGTCGGACCTCGACCCGGCGGACGTACGCACAGTCCACGTACCGGACGCCAGCGCCGACGAATGACGACCACATCGCCGATCCGGGCCCGTACGGCGCTTAGCGGTGCACCGCCGGCATGATTCTAGGGCCGTACGCAGGCGATCTGGATACATATGGCTTGGGCGGAGGGTGCCGAGCACGTGGTTGGAGAACTGTAAGCTTCGTGCTACATAAACGCGAGTTACGTCGCAGGAAGCTAGCAATGCCAACCCCTCATCATCCGCCCGCCGCCGTCCGCCGTGCACTGCGTAAGCTCGGTGCGGACATCCAGGATGCGCGCCTGCGGCGTCGCCTTCCCATGGCAGTCGTGGCAGAGCGCGCGTTGACGTCTCGTTCGACGCTGCAGCGGGTCGAAGCCGGCGATACTGCCGTGAGCATGGGGATCTACGCTTCAGTCCTGCATGCGCTCGGCCTATTGGACGGCCTGGCGCAGAGCGCTGACGTCACACGCGACAGCGTGGGCCAGGCACTCGCGAGCGCGGCGCTGCCGAAGCGCGCGCGGCTCAAGCGTTCCAAGTCGGCGGCTGATCGTGGATGACGTCGAGGTCCATATCCACCTGGATGGTCGCGCTCAGTTCGTGGGCCTACTGCGTCGCAACCGAGCACGTGGCGCGGAGACGGTGGTCTTCGAATACGCCAGCGAGTGGCTCGCTGATCCGGCCTGCTTCGCCATCGAGCCATCCTTGCCCCTGACACGCGGCAGCTTTGCACCGCCTGCTCATCGAGCCATGTTCCCGTCCATCGGTGACTCAGCGCCGGACACCTGGGGGCGCCGCCTGATGCAGCGCGCGGAGCGACGCCTCGCGAAGCGCGAAAAGCGCGCCGTTCGCACGTTGACCGAGAGCGACTACTTGCTCGGCGTGGCCGACGAGACGCGGCTGGGAGCGCTGCGCTTTCATTGGGCAGCCGATCCGACGTTCCAGTCGCCCACGAGCTCGGGCGTGCCGCCGGTCGTGGAGCTCGAGCGGCTCCTGCAAGTGACCGAGCGTATTTTGCGAGACGAAGAGACGGATGCCGACTTCCAGCTGATCTTCGCACCGGGGTCATCGCTGGGCGGAGCGAGACCGAAAGCTTCGGTGATCGATCGTCACGGACAACTGTCGATCGCGAAGTTCCCCAAAGAGACCGACGAGTACAGCATCGAGACCTGGGAAGAGATCGCGCTGCGCCTTGCGGAGCGCGCCGGCATCGCCACGCCGACCCACGAGCTGCTGCGGATCGCTGGCAAGCCGGTGCTCTTGTCGCGTCGCTTCGATCGCGACGAGGGACAACGCATTCCGTTCCTGTCTGCCATGGCGTTGACCGGTGGCAGAGATGGCGAGCATGGCAGCTATCCGGAGATCGTGGACGCGCTCACGCAGCACGGCGCTCGTGCCAAGCAGGACGCGTTCGCGCTGTATCGCCGCGTGGCCTTCAATGTGCTGGCGAGCAATGTCGATGACCATCTGCGCAACCACGGGTTCCTTCGACTGAATCGTGCCGGCTGGTCGCTCTCGCCGGCCTACGATCTCAATCCGACGCCGACTGATCTCAAGCCGCGTGTGCTGACCACGAACATCGATCTGGACGAAGCCACATGCTCGCTCGACCTGCTCGAGAGTGCGTCCGAGTACTTTGGGCTCGGTCTTGCGGCTGCTCGCAGCATCATCAAGGAAGTAGCGCAAGCGACAGCGAGCTGGCGGCGAACAGCCAAGCAGGCGGGCGCGCGAGCGGCGGAGATCTCGCGCATGGCCAGCGCCTTCGAGCACGACGATCTCAAACGAGCGCTGCGGCTCTGACTCGACACGGCCGGAGAGTTGAAGCGCTCCGTCGCGCCGCTCCTCGGAATCGTGCCATCGTCGGATTTGGAGAGCTGTGTGGCGTCGCGTTCAGCTGCGCGAGCTCCTAGCCCCGAAGCTCGGCTGACGCGAGCCGCCTCCAGCTGGGGGCGCCGCCGCTGGCTGCTGCGCGCGGTGCCACGCGTTCTATCCCAAACGGCCAAACCGTCGCTTACGGCTGCATCCAAATGGTGGCAGCTAGTCTGGCTGTGCCGCCGTGCGCTGCAATCGTCGCCGCTTTCAGCGGCAAAGTGTCACTTCGACCATTCACCTTCTCCGGCAGTGCGCTAAGGTCGGATTACCTCGCCGCAGCCGTGCGCTGCGGCGCGTGGGCGAGACCGAGCGGGAGAGGTACAAGATGGCGAGGGCGCGGACGACCATTGGCACGGGCACGGTGCTCCTGGGCTTGATTGCGGTGGGAGCTTGCAGTCCCGACACGGGCAACATGGTGCAGCGGCCCGTCACGAGCCCGGCCACGGGCGTGGGCTCACCCGTCCTGCCGACGCCCGGCGCGGGGACTGCAGGCGCGCCGGCAGCGCCCGTCACGCCTCCGCGCGCGGGCACGGGCGGCGCCGCCACGCCGACCGTCCCGCCTGCAACCACCCCGGTGGTGCCGCCAGCGACCACGCCGAGACCCTCCACGGGCGGCAGCGCGCCGCTCCCGATGAACGAGATCCCCTCCCCGCGCGCCGGAAGCGGAGCGGCAGGCGCGCCCGTGGCGACCGCGGGCGCAGGCGCTCCCACGCCGACCGGACCCACGGCACCGGCGCCCACCGGGGCCGCAGGCGTCCCCACCATCCCCGCGGTCAAAGGCGACTGCCCGAAGTTCGTGAACGGCACCATCTCGTTCATGGGCCTCGGCGGCATCCGCGTCGTCGCAGGCGCAAAGGGCTCCGGCCCGACGGCTCCGTTCGTCTTTTATTGGCATGGAACGGGCTCGACCTCCGGCGAATACGCGAGCATGGCCAGCGCCGTGGCGAGCGGCGTGACCGCGGAGGGCGGCGTGCTGGTCTCGTTCCAGGGCACCACGGGCGGCGACGGGCTGTCCGGCACGTCGATCTTCGGCAAGGGTGATCTGGACATCGGCGACCAGCTGATCGCGTGCGCCGTTCGCGATCACAACGTCGACCCGAAGCGCGTGTACGCCACTGGCTGCAGCGCCGGCGGCCTGTTCTCCACGAACCAGGCCGTGCTGCGCTCCAACTACATCGCGGCGGCGGCGCCGAACTCGGGCGGCATGACGTTCCCGCAGACGTTCCAGTCCATGTGGACGCCTGCGCTCATGACCATCCACGGCGCGCCCGGCCGCGACGTCGTCATCATCGACTTCTCGAACTCCAGCAAGACTGCCGACGACATCTTCAAGAAGCGCAACGGCTTCGTCATCAACTGCAACCACGGCGGCGGCCACTGCGGCGGCGGAGGTCTCGCAGGAGACATCTGGAAGTTCTTCAAGGCGCACACATACGGCGTGAGCCCGTCGCCCTGGAAAGCCGCGCTGCCCTCCGGCTTCAACTCGAAGTGCATGATTTACTGAGTGGCCTCACGCTGCTCGGGCCGCGATCGGGCGAGCTCCCGCTCGCGGCCCAGCACTTTGTAGGTGGCCTGCACGAAGCCCTCGGCGGTGTCTTCGACCCTGAAGCGTGAGATGCGCGCGCGGACATCCGCCCTCAGCTGCTCGAGCCACACGGCATCGCTCGCCATTCGCGTGAGGATCGCGGTGAGCGCGGGCACATCGCCGACGGGGTAGATGCACGCGGGATCGACGAGGTCCGGCCCGCAGCCCACCTGGTCCGTCACGATGGGAACCACGCCGAAGCCCATGGCTTCGTTCACGACGAGGCCCCAGGTCTCTTGATCAGAGGCGAGCACCAGCGCATCCGCGCACTGGTACAAGCTCGGCAGCTCGGATTGATTCCGGAAACCGAGACAGTGCACGCGGTCGCCGACGCCGAGCCGCGCGATCTCCTGCTTGATCTGGGACTCCAGCTCGCCCGATCCGACGAGCGCTAGCGACAGCTTCATGTCCTTCGGCGTGTTCGCCACCGCGCGCACGAGGTCGAGCGGGCGCTTGAGCGGCATGAGCTTGCCGACGAACAACAACAATAGCCCCTGCTCAGGCAGGCCCTGCGAGCGGCGCAGCTCTGCGCGCCGCTCGCCCGCGTGCTCACCACCGGAGAAGTGTTCCGAGTCCACCGAATACGGGGCGAGCGTGATCTGATCCGCGCGAGCACCGTGCCCCGCGTAATATGCCGCGTTGTACGTGCCGATGGCGAGGAAGTGATCCACACGCCGCACGAGCGCACGCATGTAGAGCTTCTTCGCCACGCGGATGTGCAGCGGTCGAGGCCGTCGCCCGTGCGACTCACCGCGCAGCAGCAACTTCGTCGAGCCATGTGGCCCGAAGAACCCGAGGATCGACGTGATGAAGTTGTAGCCGTGGATCACCATGGCATCACACTCCTGCTGCAGCAGGACGCGCGTGATGCCAGGATTGATCAGCCTCGAAGGGCTGATCTTCGGCTCCGGATGCAAGTTCGGCAAGAACTCGTGCGCGTAGCCTTCGACGAGCGGCACGTCGTAGCGCACGGACTGTCCGAAGCCCGCGTCGTAGCTGGGCTTCACGCCGTGGTCGTCACAGAAGTAGACCTTGAGCGCGATGCGCGGATCGCGCGCGAGCTTGCGATAGAGCGGGACGTGGTACTGGATCGGATGAGTCGTGAGGACGCCGAGCCGCGGGACACTCATGCGCCCTGCCCGTTCTGCTTCTCGTGCTCCCAAACGTCGCGCAGGATCGCATCGAGCGACGCCGTGGGCTTCCAGCCGATCTGCTGCTCGATGCGCTCGATGTCCGGCTTGCGGCGAGTCATGTCCTCGAAGCCCGGCGCGTACGCCTCGGAGTACGGCACGAGCTCGACGCCCGCCGCGTTGCCGACCAGCGCGTTCACGCGCTCTGCGAGCTGCAGGATGCTGACTTCCTCCGTGCCGCCGACGTTGAACAGCCGGCCCGACGCGGCCTCACACTCGGCGAGACCGAGGAGCGCCTGCACCACATCGCGCACGTGACAGAAGCAGCGCTGCTGCATGCCGTCGCCGAACACCGTGAGAGGTTTGCCCGCCATGGCCTGACGGACGAACGTGGGGATCACCATGCCGTATTGCCCGGTTTGCCTCGGCCCCACGGTGTTGAACAGGCGCACGGGGATCACGTCCAGCCCGTACTCGCGCTGGTACGCGAGCCCGAGAAACTCGTCCACCATCTTGCTCGCCGCGTACGCCCAGCGGCTCTTGTTCGTGGGGCCGAGCAGCACGTCGTCATCCTCGGAGAACGGCAGCTTGATGCCCTTGCCGTACACTTCCGACGTGCTCGCCAGCATCACGCGCGTTCCGTAGCGCAAGCCCGCTTTCAGCACGGCCTCCGTCCCCAGGATGTTCGTCTCGATGGTGTGAACGGGCCGCTCGACGATCAGCCGTACGCCAACGGCGGCAGCGAGGTGGACGATCACGTGTGCACGAGACGCCTGGTGGTTCAGCGCGATCTCGTCCATGACGTCTGCGCGCACGAACTGAAAGCGCTCGTGTCGCGCGAGCTGGCGCAGGTTGTCTGCCGAGCCGGTCGAGAGGTTGTCGATCGCGACGACCTCGTGGCCCTCGCGGATCAGCAGGTCGCACAGGTGACTGCCGATGAAACCGGCACCGCCTGTAATCAAGAAACGTCGAGCGCGTTTGGTCATGGTGTGTTTGCGGAGGTCGGGAGCCGCGGAGCTTGCGCAGCGGGTCCCGCGACCGCCGCTGTGATGAAAGCTCCGGACGCTCGACCATAGCCCAGATGCACGAGCAGAGAAACTCCCTCGTTTCAGCGCAGTAAGGTCGCGAGCAGCTCGCGCGCGCGGTCCGTGTACGAGTGACCTCGCGACAAGGCAAGCGCGCGCTCGCGCAGCGCGTCGGCGGCGACGTGCCCGGACAAAAGCGCCTCGATGCGCGCGCCCAGCTCGGCCTGCGTGTCGAACATCAAGCTCGCTTCGCCCTCGGGAAAGACGGCCTGCTGCTCGGCCGAGCGCCGCGTCAAGAGCAGGCCTCGCATCGCCGGCACTTCGTACGTTCGCATGTTGTGCGCGCCCGCGTTCTGCTCGCGCAACAGGTTGATGCTGGCGAGCGAGGAGCTGATCACACGCCGCAGCTCGGCCCCGAACACGATGCCGCCCGCGACGCAGCGCCGCAGCGGCGAGCTGCGCGGCAGACGCTCCCAGCTGCTGCCGTAGATCCGCAGCGGCAAGCCCGCAAACGGCTCGAGCATGCGCGTGCGCGTGGCGTCGTAGCTGCCCACGAAAGTGATTGCGCTCGCCAGCTGCGGGTCGCGTTCCGTCGCGGGAAAGTGATGTTCCTCCGCGTACCCGAACGGCAGATAGCTGGCGGCCCGTGCTCCCGCGGCCATGAGCGGCTGCACGAGCTGGCGCGACCAGATGAAGTAGTGATCGTAGAGCCCGATGGCAGAGAGGACGAAGCGGCTGGAGGTGGCGCGACCTGCGTCGAACGGATTGTCGGGGTTCAGGTTGGCCCAGCGCGCGGGCGCAGTGAGCGCGCGGCAACGCGCGATGGCTCGGGGCGAAAGCGCCAGCCCCTTGAACACGATCACGGCGTCCCAGCGCGGATCACGCTGGAAAAACTGCAAGAGCGCTCGATCGGCGAACAGGTAGCGCTGCGAGAACGTCAAGCGGACCATTACGCGCTCATTGAGCACGCGCGGCACACCCGACTCCGGATCGAACACGCTCACGTCGTGGCCGAGGCGCTGAAATGCGCTGCGATAGAACATCTCGATCGCGGTGTCCGCAGTCGAGCCAATCAGCGCGATGCGGGCCCTCATACGGAGCGTCGGAGCACGCGAAACGCGGGAGCAGTCTGGAGCCGCTCGAGCACACTGTCGCGCCCGCGCACGAAGATCGCGTTCGGACGCGGCACGTCAGTGCGGTCCGGCAGTAGCTTGCGCTCGAAAGGCGCGTAGCGAACGCACTCGAAGCCGAGACCACCGAGCAGCGTTTCGAGCGCGGGCCTCGCGCCTCCCGGCCCTGCATGACTGTCGTTCACCTCGACGATCAGCGCGCGCAGACGCGCATCGGCGAGCGTCGTGCTCGCACCGGCGAGCGCGTCGAGCTCGCGCCCTTCGACATCGAGCTTCATGAGCGCCGGCGCAGCGCCCGCGAGCGCATCATCCAGAGTGACCTGCGACACGCGCAAGGTGGGCTGATCCGAGCTCCCCTGCCCGTCCACCACGTGGTTCATCGTATCGAGGCCCACGGTGATCTCGACCTCGCCAGCGGCGCGACCCACGCACAGCTGCCGCGCGTCCACGGAGCCCGCGATGTCGTTCAGCAGCAGGTTGTCGCGGAGCTTGGCGAACGTGTGCGGCACGGGCTCGAAGCACAGCACGCGCGCGCCGATGGCCTTCGCCGCCAGCACCGTGTACGAGCCGATGTTGGCGCCGACGTCCACGAACAGATCGTTGGGCCGCAGCAAGTGCAGGAGGAACGCCATGTCCTCGAACTCGTGCAGCCCTGCGTAGACGTTGCCGGTCGCGCCTGCCATCCCACTCTCGACGAGGAGCCTCGCGTCATTCACGAAGCTCATGGCGACGGGGGCATGCAGCAGACGGCTGCCAACCTGCCAGCGCAGATAGCGGCCGAGGGTCTGCAGTGGATCGGCGCCGGCCAGCGGATGGCCGCGTAGAAATCGATAGGTGCCGAGCAGGGGCCTGAGCATCAGCTTGCCGTGATGAAATGCGCGGCGACCCTAACATGGGCGCTCGCGGGAGGGGTGCCCGGAATCAGTATCCGCCATGATTCACGGGGACTCGCTCGAGAGCTTGGCCGCGCAGGCTTGCTGGCGACTCGACGCTTCGAGCATGAAGCGGGTGATGACCTCCAGCTGTTCCACGCTGAATTCGGTGCACAGGGACTCGAGCTCCGCGACGAAGTCCTTGAACAGCGGCGCGAAGCTGGCGAAGCGCTCGAGCTGGACGTGGATGCGCACCTTGCGGCCGTCGGCAGCATCCGGCTGACGCCGCACGAACCCCTTCTTTTCCAGCCTATCGATCAGGCCCGTGACGCTGGGCGGCGCGAGCCCGCTCTGGCTCGCGAGCTCGCCCGCCGTGAGCGGGCCGAAGCGCTGCAGCAGGTCGAGCGTCTTTTCTTCCGTCGCGCTCAGGCCCTGCTTGGCGGCGACCACGCTGTGGAACATCACCGCGGCGGCGCTGAACACGCGGCCCGCCGCC
>Ga0190269_10000079_pt1 | contig 44174 bp, 36 predicted proteins | sample Popmic249IS_FD_133749 | JGI IMG/M metagenome (GOLD analysis project Ga0190269, IMG submission 133749) | Populus adjacent soil microbial communities from riparian zone of Blue River, Arizona, USA - 249 IS | ecosystem: Environmental > Terrestrial > Soil > Riparian zone | place: USA: Arizona... | reverse complement strand
TGATCAACGTGCTGCGCGGCGAGATGTCCCTGGTCGGGCCGCGGCCCGAGGAGGAGAGCGTCGTCGCCCGCTACGACGAGCGCCAGCGCAGCCGGCTGGCGATCAAGCCGGGGGTCACCGGGCCGATGCAGGTCTACGGCCGCAGCGACCTCACCTTCGAGGAGCGGCTGGCGATGGAGCGCGACTACCTCGACAACCTCTCGCTGCTGACCGACCTGGAGATCCTGCTGCGAACGCCGCGGGCGATGGTCCGCGGCGAGGGCGCGTACTAGCGGTTCGTCCGTTCCTTCTTGGTGAATGGCAACAGAAAGGAACAGGCGATGCTCGAGGTGGTGATCGTCAGCCACGGCGCCGAAGCGCTGCTGCGGCGCTGCCTGCGCTCGCTGGAAGCGCACCCGATCGCCGCCGGCGAGATGCGGGTCACCGTGGTCGACAGCGGCAGCCCCGACGGTACGCCCGACATGGTCGAGCGCGAGTTCCCGCGGGTGCGGCTTCTGCGGCGCGGCAACATCGGCTTCTCAGCCGCTAACAACCTGGTCCTGCGCGAGAGCGAGGCGGAGGCGGTGCTGCTGCTGAACCCCGACACCGAGGTCCACGCGGGAACGCTCGACGCGGCCCTGGCGCGGCTGGGGTCGGAGCCGCGGATCGGGATGGTGGGGGTGAAGCTGGTGACCGAGAGCGGCGAGCTCGACCACGCCTGCAAGCGGTCCTTCCCCAGCCCGACGAGCGCGCTCGGGCACTTCACCGGCCTCGGAGGGGACCAGTACCGGGCGGCCCACCTCGGCGACGACGAGCCCGGCGAGGTCGACGCCGTCAACGGCGCCTTCATGCTCTGCCGCGCCGAGGCGATCCGCGAGGTCGGTCTCCTCGACGAGGGCTACTGGCTCTACATGGAGGACCTCGACTGGTGCCACCGCTTCTGGGACGCCGGCTGGAAGGTCTTCTACGAACCCGGCGGGGTCGCCCTCCACGTCAAGGGAGCCTCCAGCGGCCGCCGCCGCGCCCCCAAGCAGGAGATCGCCTTCCACCGCGGCATGGCCCGCTTCTACCGCCGCTTCGACGCCCCTAAGAGCAACCCGCTGCTCAACGCCGCCGTCTACGCCGGCATCGGCGCCAAGCTGGGCGTCAGCTTGGGAATCACCTTCCTGCGCCGCGCGACGTAGCCGTCCTGGTCGATCGGCAGCTCAGGCGAGCCGAGGTCGAAGCGGCGGACGTCGGCGAAGGCGGCGAGGAGGCTGCCGGTGACGTAGGAATGAGGGTGGTAGACGGTGCAGAGGTTGCTGCCCGCCCGTCGCGGGCGCTGCACGACCATCTCGCCGCCGTCGAAGCGCCGCCGCTCCCGGGCGTCGAGCCGGTGGCGGAGCTTCTTGCCGAGGACGCTGAGGACCAGCAGCCCGCCCGGCCGCAGCAGGCGCTGGAACTCCTCGAGCCAGGCCTGCTGGCGCTGCTCGTCGAGGTGGCTGAAGACCGAGAGGGCGTAGACCAGGTCGAAGCTGCCGCCGACGTAGGGGGTCGGCGGCTCGAGCTCGTTGCGCAGCGCCCGCACGTGCGGCAGGTTCGCCATGCACCAGGCGACCAGAACCGGGTTGTAGTCGCAGCCGTGGACCTCCGGTCCCTCCACCCCGGCCCAGTGGCGGGCGACCCGTCCGCAGCCGCAGCCGAAGTCGAGGACCGCCCGCATCTCGCCTACTGGCGTCCCTGCCTCCGCGACAGCACCCTGGATCGACTCGCACAGCTGCCTCCCGACCCCGAGGAAGAGCCCGGCATCGCCGCTGCGCCCGTCGACGAGCAGGCGCAGTCTCGGCGGCGGCAACGGCAACCCGTCGGCAGGCTCGGGGTCCGACTCCCGGGCCCGCAGGGCCAACCACCCCTCCCGCACCCGCTCGACCGGCCCGAGCAACCCCGTCCGTTCGAGTCCGTCGGCAATCCGGCTCCGCGTCTGCTGGCGCATCCCGCAGCTTCAACATCATCAGCCCGGCAAAGTCGCGGGCACCCCTCGCGAAGATACGGTCCTGCCGACGCTGCGCTCAGAAGGGCAGGTCGTCAGCGATCTCGGAGAGCCGCGGCGCTTTCTTGTCGCGCTCGGAGAGCAGCGGGTCGTCGACTTCCCAGTCGACGCCGACGTCGGGGTCGTCCCAGGCGATGCCGGACTCGGTGGCGGGGTCGTAGAGGCTGGAGACCTGGTAGGCGACGTCGGCTTCCTCGGAGAGGACGGCGAAGCCGTGGCCGAAGCCGACCGGGAGGAAGAGCTGGCGGTGGCGGACGTCGTCGAGGCGGTGCGCCTCCCACCGGCCGAAGGTGGGGGAGCCGCGGCGGAGGTCGACGGCGACGTCGAGGATCTCGCCGCGGGCGCAGCGGACCAGCTTCGCCTGGCCGGGCTCGGTCTGGAAGTGGATCCCGCGCAGCGTCCCCCGCCGCGAGCGCGAGTGGTTGTGCTGGACGAAATCGACCTCGACGCCATGCCGCCGCCACTCCTCGCGGCTGTAGGACTCGAGCATGAAGCCGCGCTCGTCGCCGTGGACGACCGGCTCGATCAGGGCGACGCCGTCGAGCTTCGTCGGCAACCGCTCGGCCACTAGCCGAGCGCCTTCCCGTAATGCTTTTCGTAGTAGGCGCGGTACTCGCCGGAGCGGATCGGCCCCCACCACTCCTCGTTTTCGCGGTACCACTCGACCGTGCGCTCGAGGCCCTCGGCGAAGTGGACCTGCGCCTCCCAGCCGAGCTCCGTCTTCAGCTTCTCGGAGGAGAGCGAGTAGCGGCGGTCGTGGCCGGGGCGGTCGGTGACGTACTCGATCAGCGACTCGTCGGCGCCGACTAACTCGATCACCCGCTTGACGACCTCGATGTTCTCGCACTCGTCGGGGCCGCCGACGTTGTAGGCCTCGCCGGCCTTGCCCTTGGCCAGAACCGTGTGGATGCCGCGGCAGAAGTCCTCGACGTAGAGCCAGTTGCGGACCTGGCGGCCGTCGCCGTAGACCGGCAGCGAGTCGCCGTGAATCGCGTTCAGAACGATCAGCGGGATCAGCTTCTCCGGGTACTGGCGCGGGCCGTAGTTGTTGGAGCCGCGGACGATCGAGGCGTCGATGCCGTAGGTGTGGAAGTGGGCGGAGACGAGCAGGTCGCCGGCCGCCTTCGTCGCCGAGTAGGGGGAAGAGGGATCGAGCGGCGAGGTCTCGGTGAAGGAGCCGGACTCGATCGAGCCGTAGACCTCGTCGGTCGAGACCTGCAGGTAGCGCTCGACACCCAGTTCCCGCGCCGCGTCGAGCAGCGTCCCGGTTCCGACCACGTGGGTGCGGGCGAAGGCTTCCTGGTCGTCGATCGAACGGTCGACGTGGGACTCCGCGGCGAAGTTGACGACGGCGTCGGCGCCCTGCATCGCCTCCCGCACCACCGCCGGGTCCTCGATCGCGCCCTCGACCAGCTGCGTGCCCTCGGGCAGGTTCTCGCGCCGGCCCGCGTAGGTGAGCTTGTCGAGGACGACGACATCGTGCTCGTCCCCCACCAACCGCACATAGGTGGAGCCGATGAAACCCGCCGCTCCGGTTACCAAAAGCCTCATTCCGAACCTGCCTCCGCTTGTCGTTGGGCGAGATAGCCTGCCAGCCCGTCCTGCCAGCTGGGCAGCCGGATCGCGTGCTCGCGCTGGCTGATCAGGGCCGAGAAGGCGGGCCGCGGCGCCGCGGCGCCGAATTCCTCGGTGGTGATGGAGAGCACTCTGCACTCAACGTGCGCCTGCTCGAAGATCTCGCGCGCGAACTCGTACCAGGAGCACTGGCCCGAGGCCGCCATGTGGTGGATCCCGTACTCGATCCCCTCGATCAGGCGGACGATCCCGTAGGCCAGGTGCCAGGTATAGGTCGGCGAGCCGACCTGGTCGCGGACGACGGTGACCTCGTTCTGGGCTTCGGAGAGGCGCAGCATCGTGCCGACGAAGTTGCGACCGCCGACGCCGAAGAGCCCGGCCGAGCGAACGATGAAGTGCCGCTTGTTGGCAGCGGCGACCGCCTCCTCCCCGGCCAGCTTGGTGCGGCCGTAGGCGGAGAGCGGTGCCGGCTGGTCACTCTCGACATAGGGCGCGCCCTTGGCGCCGTCGAAGACGTAGTCGGTGGAGACGTGGACGATCCGCGCTTCCACCTCGGCGGCGGCAGCGGCGACGTTGCCGGCCCCCCTGCCGTTGACCGCGAAGGCAGCCTCCTCGGCCGTCTCGGCGCCGTCGACGTCGGTCCAGGCGGCGCAGTTGATGACGACGTCGGGTCGCTCCAGCTCCAGCCGGCGGCCCAGCTGGGCGGGGTCGGTGACGTCGAGCTCGACGCGGCCGTAGCCGACCACCTCGTGGCCGGCGTTGCCCGCGGCGAGCATCACGTCGCGGCCGAGCATCCCGGCGGCTCCGGTGACGAGCAGCTTCATAGGCCCGCCAGAGTAGTGGCGCGGCTCAGGCGACGAAGGACCAGAGGGCGAACTGGGCGGTGAATATCGCCATCCCCGCCGCGAAGAGGGCGACGGTCCGGGTCGTCCAGCCGCGCTTCTCCGTCACCGTCGCCAACCAGAGGAAGAGCGGGAAGAGGACGACGATGAAGCGCGAGGCCGACCAGAAGGGGTCGCCGTCGACCTGGGAGACGAAGGTCGGCACCAGCGAGAGCAGGACCCAGGTCCCGTAGGCGGCCGGCAGCGTGCGCAGCATCGCGATCCCGCCGACGACGGCGAAGGCGACGAAGACGAGCTGCATGATGTTGAGGTAGTCGATGGTTCCGTGGTAGGAGCCGGTGGCGAGGTGCCCGATCCCCTTCCCCGCTTCGCGGAAGCCGGCCCAGATCCCCGTCAGCGGGTCGACGGTGTGGCGGCCGAACAGCTCCTGGGCGTCGTTCCAGGCCATCCAGTTGTCGAGCGTGAAGTGGAGGTAGGCACTGAAGGCGATCAGCCCCAACGGCGCCAGCAGCAGCCAGAGGAAGTCCGGGCGCAGCCGGTACCTGGGCCAGCGCCCGTCGTGGAGCTCGCGCTCGCGATCCATCCGCGGCCCGTAGAGGTAGAGCATCGCCACCGGCACGACCAGCAGCAGCCCCGGGACGCGGGTCGCCGAAGCAAGCGCGAGGACTATCCCGGCGACGGCCCAGTGGCCGGTGCGGGCGGCGAGGAAGGCGCCGACCGCAAGCAGCAGGAACATCGACTCGCTATAGGGGATGCCGAAGAAGAGCGCCGTCGGGAAGAAGGAGAGCAGGAGCAGGGTCGGGGCCGCGAACCGCTCGCCGAGCTCGATCACGGTCAGCCGGTGCAGCAGCGCCAGGGCGCCGAAGAAGCAGGCGAGGGAGACCGCGTAGGCGACGATCAGGATCAGGCCGGGGCTGGCGCCGAAGCCGCTCAGCAGGTGGACGACGCCGGGGTAGAGCGGGAAGAAGGCCGGCCGGTTCTCGACCGGCGGTAGCCCTTCGTAGGTCTCGACGTAGCCGTCGTAGGCGATCGCCAGGTAGTGCTGGGTGTCCCACTTCGCCATCGGCGAGAAGACGAGGTCGAGGAGGTTGTGCCCCGGCCAGGCGGCGAAGGGGTGGGAGAGCGAGGTAGATTCGCCGACGACGTTGGGGATGAAGCCGGAGATCGTGACCCAGATGGCGACGCCGAAGACGACGAGCCGGCTGGGCCAGAACGCGGCCCAGGCCGCCCGAGCGCTGGCGGCCCAGTCCACTAGACCAGTTTGATCTCGGAGCGGTCGCCGACCAGGAGGCGGAGCGTCTTCGGCATCCCCTCGCTGCGGGTCAGCTTCACTTCCTTGCCGAGCAGGCTCGCCTCCATGCGAGTGCCCAGGTCCTCGACCACGGAGCCGGAGAGGACGATCGAGTTCTCGACTTCGGAACGGCGCACGTGGACGTTGTCGCCGATCGAGGTGTAGGGGCCGACGAAGGCGTCCTCGACGACCGCGCCGGCACCGATCACGGCGGGGCCGCGGACGACCGAGCGCTCGAGCCGGGCCCCGGGCCCGAGGACGACGCGGCCCTCGATCTTGGAGGCCTCGTCGACCTCCCCCTCGATCTCGGTCACCAGCTCCTCGAGCACGAGCCGGTTGGCCTCGAGCATGTCGGCGAGCTGGCCGGTGTCCTTCCACCAGCCGCGGACGACCTCGGAGCGGACGGCGCGGCCGTCGTCGATCAGCTTCTGGATCGCCTCGGTGATCTCGAGCTCGCCGCGCCAGGAGGGCTCCAGCGAGCGGGCGGCGTCGAAGATCAGGCTGCTGAAGAGGTAGACGCCGACCAGGGCCAGGTTCGAGGGCGGGTCTTTCGGCTTCTCGATCAGGCGGACGATGTGCTCCTGGTCGTCGAGCTCGGCGACGCCGTAGGACTGCGGGTCGTCGACCGGGGTGAGGAGGATCAGCGCGTCGGGGTCGTGATCGTTGAAGGTCGCCACCAGCCCGCGGAGGCCGTCGCGCAGGAGGTTGTCCCCCAGGTACATGACGAAGGGCGAGCCGCCGATGAACTCCTCCGCGGTGAGAACGGCGTGCGCGAGCCCGGCGGGCTTGTCCTGGACGATGTAAGTGATCTCCGCCCCGAACTGGGACCCGTCGCCGGCGGCCTCGCGGATCTCGTCGCCGGTCTCGGGGGCGATGATGATCCCGATCTCCTTCACGCCGGCGTCGACCAGCGCCTCGATCCCGTAGAAGAGCACCGGCTTGTTGGCGACCGGCACCAGCTGCTTGGCCGAGGTGTGGGTGATCGGGCGCAGGCGCGTTCCGGCGCCGCCGGAGAGGATCAGTCCCTTCAGGGGCTCCATCGGGCTGGAACCCTACCTCGCCTGGGGAGCAGCCGTACCTCGCCTAGGATTGGGAATTCATGGTCGCCGCCACCGATCAGCCGCCGGACGAGCTGACGGCGCTCCGCGAGCAGCGCGAGGCGCTGCACCGCGAGCTCGTCCGCAAGACCTACCGAATCGGAGAGCTCGAACAGGAGATGGCGGAGGTGGGCCGCAAATACGAAGCAACTATCAGTTGGAGGCTGACCCGTCCTGTGCGGGCGCTGAAACCGCTGTTGAAGAGGCTTCTCCGCTAACCGATGCGACGCGACCTGCGCGTGCTGAAAAGCATCCTCCCCTCCTGGGCGATCGCCTTCCTTCGCCGGCTCCGCGAGCTGCTGCGGCGCGGCCGCCAGCTGCGCCTGCAGACGCCGCGGGCGCGGCGCGAAGCGGCGCTGCAGGAACTGGAAGCGCTGCCGCAGCGGCCGCTGATCTCGCTGGTGATGCCGACCTACAAGACCGACCTCAAGTACCTGCGTGAGGCGGTCGACTCGGTCCTCGGCCAGTACTACCCCGAGTGGGAGCTGATCGTCGTCGACGACGCCTCCGGCGACCCGGAGCTGGCGCGGGCGCTGAGCGCCTACGGCGCCCACGCCCGGATCAAGTACCGGCAGCTGGCCCAGAACTCCGGTATCTCCGCCGCCACCAACGCCGGCATGGAGCTGGTCGAGGGGGAGTTCGTCGGCTTCCTCGACCACGACGACACGCTCACCCCCGACGCGCTGCTGCGGGTCGCGCAGGAGTTCGCCGAGGATCCCGAGCTGGATGCCGTTTACTCCGACTCCGACAAGCTGACGATCGGCGGCGTCCGCGCCGACCCGTTCCTGAAGCCCGACTGGTCACCGGTCTACGCGCTGGGAGCGATGTACATCGGCCACCTGCTGGTCGTGCGCACCGCCGTCGCCAAGGACGCCGGCGGCTTCGACTCGGCCTTCGACAAGATCCAGGACTTCGAGTTCATGCTGCGGGTCTCCGAGCGGACCGACCGCATCTACCACATCCCCCAGATCCTCTACCACTGGCGGGCGATCCCCGGCAGCATCGCCGCCGGCACCGAGCAGAAGTCCGGGGTCGAGGAGCTGCAGGCGCGGGCGGTCTCCCGGCACCTGGAACGGCTGGGACTGCCGGCGCGAGCGGAGCCGCACCCGGCGATCCCGCACCGGGCGGTGCTGACGCCGGCCAACGGCGCGCCGCCGCAGCCGCGGGTGAGCATCGTCATCCGCGGCCGTGAGGACAGCGCCGAGCTGGAGCGACTGCGGCGATCACTCGAGACCACCGCCTATCCGGAACTGGAGACGATCGTGGTCGCGGAGGGGAAGAGCCGGGCCGAGGCCCACAACGAGGGCGCCGCCGAGGCCTCCGGGAAGTACCTGCTCTTCCTCGCGCCCGACACCGAGGTCGTCGACCCGGGCTGGCTCTCGCAGCTGGTCCTCCACGCCTCCTTGCCGGAGGTCGCCGCAGTCGGCCCGAAGCTGATCCGCCCCGACGGCAAGGTCGAGCAGGCGGGGGTGGCGATCGGGCTGCGCGACCCGGCGGCGCCGATGCTGGCCGGGGTCGACTCCGAAGGCGACGGCTACTACGGCGCCTTGCCCTGCTCGCGCGAGGTCTCCGGCCTCAGCGCCGAGTGCATGCTGGTGCGGCGGGAAGACTTCGAGCGCGAAGGCGGGTTCCTGGAGCTGTATGCCTGCGAGTACGAGGACCTCGACCTCTGCCAGCGGCTCGCCCGCAGCGGCCGCAAGTGCGTCTACGCCGCCACCGCGGTCCTCGTCACCCACCGCAGCGAGGTCGCCCGCCGCGCCGGCAGCGACATCGTCGATCGCGCCCTCTTCGTCGACACCTGGTACGACCGGCTGGCCGCCGGCGACCCCTACTTCAACCCCGGCTTCGCCCGCCAGCGCGCCGACTACGTCCCCTCCGGCTGGCTGGAGCCGGTCCATCGGGCGGTGGGGGCGATGAGGTCGCGGTGAACCGGGTCGTCTTCGTCATGTACGGGCCGCTGGACGTCAACAGCGCGATCCAGGCCTTCCACTTCGGCGAGGAGCTGACCGAGCAGGGCTGGGAGGTGACGCTGGCGGGGGTCGGCGACCCGAGCCGGATCGAGGCGGTCGGGCATCCCAACTTCGAGTGCATATCCCACGAGACGCTGGAGGAGCGGGCGAAGGCCGGATCGATCCCGCGCGAGGGGACGATCGCCTGCGGCTGGACCCCGCGCGAGCGGGTCAACCGCCTGACCACGCGCCTGGCCTCGCAGCTGCAGGTTCCCTACGTGGTCCATCTCGAGGACAACGAGAACTACCTGCTGGAAACGATCACCGGGATGACCCTCCCTCAGCTGCGGCGGCTGCCGCTGCGGGCGCAGGACCGGATGAGCACCCTGGACACGATCCACCCGACCCACTACGAGGAGTTCCTGCGCGGTGCCGCAGGGGTGACCGTGATCACCGAGGAGCTGAACGACTTCAACTACGGCGGGCGCCCCCACCACGTGGCGCGGCCGGGGATCGACAGCGAGCGGTTCAGCCCCGACCGGCCGACGCGGAAGACCCGCGAGCAGCTGGGGCTGCGGCCGGAGGAGTTCGTCCTCGTCTACCACGGGACCATCCACTACGCGAACCAGCACGAGATGATGAGCCTCTACGTCGCCGTCCAGCTGCTGCGCCGGCGCGGCCACCCGGTGCGGCTGGTGCGGCTCGGCCACAGCGAGTTCGGCGGCGTCGACCCGCGCGCCTTCCGCGCCGTCTCCGACGGCGTGCTGGAGCTGGGCCGGATCGACTGGCGCGAGGTCCCGGACTACCTGGCGCTGGCCGATGCCTTCGTCCAGCCGGGCGCCTGCGACGACTTCAACCGCTACCGGCTGCCCTCGAAGCTGCCGGAGTTCCTGGCGATGGGGCGCCCGACTATCGTGCCCCACTGCAACATCGGCCACGATCTGACCCACGGGGAGAACGCACTCTTGCTCGAGCAGGGAAACGCAATCGAGATCACGGCGCGGGTCGAAGACCTGCTCGGCGACCGCGAGCTGGCCGGAAGGCTCGGCGAGGGGGCCCGCAGGTTCGCCCTCGAGGAGCTGAGCTGGCGCGACAACGCCACCGCCCTCGGCGAGTTCTACCGCGAGCTGATCGGCGCCCCGGCGGAGCAGGCGGCATGAGCAAGCTGAAGGAACAGGCGGCGCGGGCGCGGGCGATAGCGGCGGGTTCGCCGGCCGTGCGCAAGGCGGCGAGCAAGGTGCTCGGGCGGGTCCCCCCGCCGGGCGGCGAGAACGCCTCGGCCTGGACGATCAAAGACACGCCGCTGAAGACCCTGGTCGACCGCTACGGGGGGAGCTTCCCGCTGCCTCCCGCCTCCTACGGCACCGTCGAGGACTTCGCCGACAGCGTCGACAACATGCCGGGGCTGGCCGGCGCCAACTTCGACATGAAGGACCTGCAGCGCTGCTGGATGCTGAAGGCGATCCTCGGCAACGTCCCGATCGGCTCGCGGCTGCTGGAGATCGGGGCCGGCGAACCGCTGGTCGCCGGGGCCCTCTCGCGAATCGGCTACGACGTCACCGTCGTCGATGCCTACGACGGCAGCGGCAACGGCCCGAGGGAATTCGAGACTTTCCGCAGCGCCTACCCCGACCTCACCTTCGTCCGCGAACACTTCCCGCCGCAGACCGAGGTCGGCGACGACTTCGCCGCGATCTACTCGATCTCGGTCCTCGAGCACGTCCCCCTCGACGTCATCGACTCGGTGATGGACCGCTCCCGCGAGCTGCTCGCCAAGGAACAGGGCGTCTCCATCCACGCCGTCGACCACGTCCTCGCCGGCTGGGGCGCCGAGGAGCACCTGGAGAAACTTCGCCGCATCGCCACCGGCATGGGCATCGCCGACGAAGAGCTCAACGGAACGCTCGATCAACTCAGGGACGACCCTGAGACCTACTTCGTCTCAGCCGAGTCCCACAACCGCTGGCGCGGCGCCCTCCCCTACGCCCAGTACCGGATGCGCCGAATCGTCTCGGTGAACCTGTTCGCGGGCGCTTAGCGCCTAGCCCCCACCGGGTGGATCGACGACGGCGCCCAGGACCCCCTCCATTAGATAACCACGGGCGGCCGCCTCGTTTGGGTCGCGGGTGACCAGCTGATCCCCCGTGAGGGGATTCAGGGTGCTGAAGAGGAAGCTGGTCCCCGGCGCCTGGTCGGCGCGCAGCCACCCGATCGTCGTTCCCTCGTCCGCGGGGAGACGACGGGAGGCCGGGCTCCGCAAGAGGTGCTTGATGCGCGCCTTGCGGCCGGGAGCTCCGGGCGACGCGAAGAAGAGCCTCCTCGCCGCCCAACGTCCCAGCTTCCGCGGGTTCCGCGGGGGGCGCTGGGGGACCATCAGGTCCGAAGCCAGCCGGCCGTCCTCATGCAGCCGCAGCGCCACCAGTCCTGGAGCTTGATGGCGATGGAGGAACCCGAGCAGGTCGCCATCGGCCGGGTCGGCTTCGAACGCGACCGAGTAGCGGTGGCGCCAGCCGTCCTCGGCGTGGCGGCGGAGGGAGTCGAGGCGCCAGGGGCCCATGCGGACGATGTCGCGCGAGCGGGGGAGGATCGGAAACGGCTCGATGAAGCCGAGGCCTTCGATCGGTTCGGCCACGTGGAAGAGCGGGTCGTCGGGGCCGGCGACCAGCACCTCCTGTCCGTTGTCCGGCATCCGCCGAAGCTCGAGCCCCTCGAGCAGTGGCAGCGGCTGCTGCTCGAGGTAGCCGATCCCGTAGTGGCCTTCAGGCAGTTCCCCTTGCTCGTCGGACATCTCGTAGCCGTGGTTCGCGTGGACGAGGCGCCGCAGCCCGGGGGCGGGGAAGATGTGCACGGAGCCGAGCGCTCGCTCCAGCACGTACCGAGGCGGCGAGGTCTCTTCCTCGGTGATCGCGCGAAAACCCATCTGCGGGTCAAAATGCCGGTAGAGCTGCTTCGTGCGGGGCGGATACCAATCCTCCGACTCGTCCCAGCGCCGGACCGTGCCCGGAGTCAGCTCCGGCAACCACGGCGTCTGGTGCCCGAGCATCTCGAAAACCGCCGCCTCCGAATCATCGGAGCCACAGGGGCGGTTCGGGTCCAGTCCGCGCCCTGCCCTCTCCCCCGGCTCGGAGTCCTCGGCCCAGGGCGCGCCGCCGAGCGAGCCCGGGGGAACTGCCCGCCATTGCACGGGACCGCGTGCCTGCTGGCCGACCGCGAGGTCCGCCATGAAGGAGTCCTCTAGTCCGAGTGCGATCTCCGGCAACGAGGCCGAGGGCGGCCGTTCGAAGGCGATCGCCGCGGGACGAGCCTGCCGGCGCTCGTCGTCGTCCAGCTGCGCGAGCAGGTGGCGCGGCGCATCCACTTCCGCGAGAGCCACGGTGGGGACACCCGGGTTGGCGACAAACGCGTGCAGCAGATGCTCGACGAACGAAGTCGCCTTTAGGACCCCGCTGCAGGACTGCGGCAGCAGCAGGATCCAGCGGCCCCGCGCCTCTCCGAGCGCCGCCTGCGGGTCCTTGGTCGGCAGCAGCTCGAAGTCCCTGCAACTCTGCTCCTCCAGGCTTCCAGGGCCGTCGTCCGGCCAGGGGAACCCGGCCTCGGCGAGAAGAACGATGCTGAGGGCGGGAGACCACCGTCGCTTGATCTCGCTGCGATTGCGGTAGAGGTGAGGGTGCCTTCCCTCGATCGTCTCGTGGAACGAGTCGGGGCCGAAGTCGACGGCGTTGACCCGGCTCAGGCCCTGCTTTCGGTAGAGGAAGGTGGGCCCCTCGGCGGGGACCCCGCGGATCTCCCGTTCGGCGAGCTCGAGCACCAGGTCCCAGTCCTCGTGGCCGACCACGATCTCCTCCGGGTAGGCGACCCCCGCGACGTCGAAGAGCCGGCGGTCGAACAGAGCGGGCGCGGGGCAATAGTTCTGCTGCATCAGGAGCCAGAGGTTGTAGGCGGGGGAACGCAGATAATCGGACTGGTTGCCGACGTGGAGGAGGTCGGGGTAGACGAAGCCGACGTCCTCGGGGGCGTCCTCCAGCTGCGCGACCAGCCGCTCCAGCGCCTCTGGGAGCAGCATGTCGTCGGCGTCGATCGGCAGGAAGTAGGCCGTGTCCAGCGCCGCCAGCCCACGGTTGCGGGCGGCGCTCGGACCACGGTTCTCCCCTTGGCGCAGAACCTGCACCTCGGGGTCGTCGTCGAGCTGGGCCAGAGCCGCGAGCGTCTCGGGGTCCTCGGAGCCATCGTCGACGACGACGATCCGCGCCGCCGGCAGCGTCTGCGCCTTGATCGAAGCGATGCACTCATCGAGGAAGATGCCGTGCCGGTAGCAGGGCACGACGACCCCCACCGTCCGCGATGGCGGCGTCTCCCGCGGCAGCCTCAGCGGTGGCGGTTTCGCGGGGAGCTCCTCCTGCTCCTCTTCTCCCAGCAGGACCTCGTTGCGCCAGCGACTGCTCGCGGGGCGCCCGGCGAGCAGCCGCTCGTACAGCTCGTCGTGGCGGCGGCCCATCTCGGCGAGCGAGAACTCCTCGCGCATGCGGCGCCGGGAACGCTCTCCCATCTGCCGCCGCCGCTCCTCTTCCCGCAGCAGGGAGACGATCGCCTCCGCGTAGGCGTCGGCGTCGTCGCGCGGATCGACCAGCACGCCGCTGTCGCTGTCCATGAACTCGCGGTTGCCCGGCAGGGCCGGGGCCACCACCGGCACCCCCATCGCCAGCGACTCGTAGATCACGTAGGGCACACCCTCGTAGACGCTGGTCATCAGCAGGAGGTCGCTGCTGCGGTACCAGCGCGCCATCTCCTGAGAGGGCGGATGCCAGCAGATCGAGTCGGCGACGCCCAGCTCCTCGGCGTGCTTGCGCAACGGCGCCGCCAGATGGCCATCGCCGACGAAGTCGAGGACGAACTCGGCGTCGCGGCTGGCGCGGCTGAGCACCTCCAGGGTCAGCATCGGGTCCTTCTGCTCCACCAACCTCCCCGGCCAGAGGATGCGGGAGACGCCGTTTCCCTCCAGCTCGAGCGGCTCGACCCGCTCGGGGTTGAACTCGACCTCCGCGTCGACGCCGGAGTAGATCACCTCGATCTTGCTCGGGGGTATCTCGTAGCCGGCGACGATCCCCCTCAGGTGCTCGCTCGTCACCGAGAAGGAGTCGACGAGGTTGCCGTAGCGCCGGGTCACATAACGGACGTATCCCGCCTGGTTCGGCTCCTCGGCGTGAAGCTGCACGACCACCGCCGGCGGCTCGGGCAGGCAGGTCAAGTCGGCCAGCAGGTCGAAGCCCAGGCGCGAGTTCATGATGTGGACGACGCGAACGCCACGACTCTCGATGAAGCCGAGAATGAATTCCGGAAACGCGGCTCCCGGCATCAGGTCCGGCAGGTCCCAGACCTCCTCCGCATACGGCTCCACCTGGTGCAGCCAGCGGTTGGGGGAGGGCTGCGTGGTGATCAGAGAAGGCGCCCATCGGGTGCGGTCGATGTGCTTGAACCAGTCGATCGTCCCCTTGTCCGATCCCCCGAGGTCGATCCAGGGAGCGATGTAGAGAATCGGCACGCGCCCGTCGCTCACGCCGGAGATCATAGGAATTGCGCAGACAGCTCGATCAGTAGGCGACCGAGAGGTAGAGCTGGCCCGGGACGAAGTCACGGACGATCCGCCGACAGGCCTCCGCGCTGCGGGGGGCGGCGCGGCGGCCCAAGCTGAGATCGAGAAGTCGAGCGGTCCCGTACGGAGCCGCCCTCTCGGGAGCTCCCGTCCCAACCAGAGCTACCCCTTTCGCCCGGCAGACAAGCTGGAGGCCCGGCAGGATCGGGTATGCCCGCAGGCTCATGTCGTCGTATTCCAGTTTGACCATGCCGTCGAGGTCCCAGATCGAACCCAAGATCGGCACGCCCAGAGTCTGGTTGGCGGGGTAGCCCCCGACAAAGACGGTGGTTTTCGGCGGTAGGACAGGCAGCGCCCTCTTGATCTTGTTGATGGCATTGGTCTCGCTGAGGTAGGCGGTGTCCCAGATTGCGATGTGGCGGCGCAGGACGTGGGTATAGGAGGCGAGGAGGACGGCCCCGAGCACCACGGTCACGGTGGTCGAGAGGAGCACGCTGCCCTTCGGTCGCATAGCGGCGGCGACCAGGGAACCGAGGATCCCGGCGGATCCGTAGACCGCCGTCACCAAGCCGAACGCGGCAAGGGCGTTGACCCGGTTGGTCATTCCATACACGCTGGGCGTGTAGTACGGGTCGGCTGGAATGAACATCACCCAGCCGAGTACCGCGAGGGCGACCCCGCCACCCGTGAGGATCAGCCATCCCGGCAGGCCCCAACCGGCCCAGGCCGGAAGCCGGCGATTGGAGAAGTAAGCGGCGGCCCCCGCCGCGATCGTCAAACCGATGCCGCACAGCACGAGCGTCGTCTGCTGGGCGCCGACAGGGAGCCCGGTCCGGCCAAGGATAGTTCCTCCACTGGTGACGATCTGCTCGAGGTGTTCGAGGTTTCCGGCGATCCCCGCCTTGGTGCGATCGGTGTGAGCGCCCACCCAGATTGCACCGGCGATGGCGATCGCGAGGTCAGTCAGCCAGCGGAGCCTTGCCTCCGGCCACCCAGCTTGACGCCAGTAGAGGAAGCCGGCACAGGCGATCAGCGGGATCGTGACCTCGTAGGTGAGGATCGATAGCAGGTAGCAAGCCGCCGCCGCCAGATGCCATCCCCACCTTCGACGCCTTAAGCCGAGCAATGCCAAGTACAGGCCCGTCATCGCGAGGAAGATCGAGAGAGTCGGTTGGCCCGCGGTAGGCCAAAGCCGGGTCGAGTCCGACCATGGGAAGACGATGGTCAGGGCGGCGATCACAAGTGCGTGGAGCCAGGGAACGCCAAGGGTGCGCAGCACGGCATAGAAGCTGGCCGCCGCCAGGACCGCGAGGACGGCTGCCCATGCCAGGTGAAGGCCGACGTTCATGCCGAAGGCGAAGTAGGTCAACGGTACGTAGAGCACGAGCACCGGTCGATAGTTGGTGATCTCGGCGAAGTAGGACAACGCCTTCCCGAAGTCGAATGATCCGGGCTGCTGCAGAGCGCCCGCCGCGTTCGACCAGTCGTCCATGTAGAACCCGCCGTGCTGGATGTGCGGCCCCAGCGCAAGAGCGGCGACCAAAGCCAACCCACTCAGCGCAAGGAAGAACTCGAGCCACCCAAACGGCCGCTCCAACCGCATTGCATGCCAAGCAGCAGGTCGCGCGCCGTATTCAGAGCGCCCACTTTGGGCAGTGGAGACCTCCTTCACCGCCACCCCGCCGCGACCTCCTCCAGGAACGTCTCGTACTCCCGGATGTAGTCGTGCGGGTCGTAATGGTGGGAGGCGAGCACGAGCAGGACGGCAGAGTCGTCGTAGCGGTACTGGCTCGCCCAAACTCGCGGCGGTACGTAAAGACCCAAGGTCGGGTCGTCCAGAACGACTTCGCTGCGGCGCTCGCCGTCGTCGACGGCAACGGTCACTTGACCGGAGACGCAAATCAGGAACTGATGGCAGACGCGGTGCGCATGCTCCCCCCGTACCTCTCTGCTAGGGACGTCATAGACCAGGAACCAGCGCTGGGGGGTGAAGGGGATGCCCTCGCTCGGCAGCTCGCCCGCGGTCAGTCGTCCCCGGAGGTCCGAGAACTCGGCAAGGCGCTCGATGTGAACGCCTGCGACCGCGATCTCTTCGCGGCCAGGCTCCTTCCCAAGGGGGGCTGGTGCGAGGCCTGCCGAGGAGCCACTCTCCGCGTATCCGTGGATGCGAGCCGGGTTACCGCTGACGATCGCGTTGGGAGGCACCGGCCGGGTCACCACCGCCCCCGCCCCCACCATCGCCCCCCGGCCAATCTCGATCCCGGGCAGGATGGTGGCATTGGCTCCGATCGAGGCGCCACTCCGCACCAGCGTCTTCGGGTACTCATCCAGCCACGCTCGACTCCGAGGGAAGCGGTCGTTGGTGAAGGTCGCGTTGGGCCCAACGAAGACGTCGTCCTCCAGTTCCACCCCCTCCCACAGCTGCACCCCGGACTTGATCGTCACCCGATCCCCAACCTTGACGCCACCCTCGATGAAGACGCCGTCGCAGACGTTGCAGTCAGCCCCCAGGCGCGCGCCCGGGAGAACATGGGCAAAAGCCCAGATGCGGGTCCCGTCGCCGACGTCATCGCTCTCGCAGAGCCCCCGCTCGTGGACGAACACCTCACTCATCTTCGTCATCGCCGCGGAACTCCAGCACATCGCGGACGATTGCACCGGGACGGCCCTTGACCGTGTCGTAAGCGCGCCAGACGTAGGAACCGACGATCCCCAGTCCAATCAGGTTGAGGCTGCCGAAAAGGATGATGACGAGGATGGTCGCGGTGTAACCCGGAACAGACACCGCTCCCGCCGCGCGAGCGGCCACGACCAGCGCCCCCAGGACCAGCGCCATCGCGACACCGAGCAGGCCGACGAACCACAACATCCGCACCGGCAGGTCGGTGAAGGCGAAGACGCTGTCGCTCAGGTAGCGAAGCTTGCGGCGCAGGGTCCAGCCGCTCTCGCCGGGGGCCTGGCGACGCTCGTAAGGCACGAGCTTGCGGCGGAAGCCGACCCAGAAAAGCTGCCCGATCAGCGAAGTGTGAACGGACTCCAGCGAGCAGATCACGTCCCGCACCGCGGCGGTGCAGGCGAAGACGTCAGCGCCGGCGGCGGGAACCTCCGACATCACAAACTTGCGGTAAAGCAGCCAGTAGAGACTTGAGAAGGCATCACCGCGATCGTCGCGGGTCGCCCGTTCGCCAACGACGACGTCGACGTTTCCCTCCCGCAGGCGTTCCAAAAACTCGATCGCCAACTCCGGCGGCTCCTGCAGGTCGGCTGCCATCACCGCGATGAACTCACCGCGGGCGACGCTCATCCCGGTCCGGATCGCGGCAAAGGACCCGAAGTTGCGCGAATGCTCGACCAAGCGGGCCTCGAGATCACCGCCTGCGAGCGCCTCGCGCAGAAGCTGCAGCGAGTCGTCGGGGCTGCCGTCGACCACGAACACGACCTCGAGCCCCCCCTCGCTGCGGTCGCGGATCTCTCGCACCGCCTCGAGCAAGGGGACGATCGTCTCCCGGTTCGAGTAAACGGGGATGACCAGTGAGTTGCGAGGATGGGTCACGGGCAAGCCGCCAAGCATGCCTCAACCACGATCTCGACTTCCTCGTCGTCGAGGTAGGGATGAATCGGCAATGAGAGCTCCCTGTGCGCAAGGCGCTGCGCGACCTCGAGCTCGTCCGCCCGCCGCCCGATCCCGGCGACGGCCGCCTGGTCGGGGCAGAGAAAGGGGTAGTGGCGGCCCACAGCGACACCCTCCGCCCGCAGCCGCGCCGCCACTTCCGCCGGCTCATCCGCCGTAACCTCGACCGGGAAGAGGTGGTGGGCCGATCTGCCCCCCATCGGGGCGATCGGGCGCAGCCCGGAGGAGACGAGACCTCGCGAATAGCGATCGGCAATCTCGGCTCGCCGCCGCAGCCAGGAGTCCAGCCGGGGAAGCAGGGCGGAGCGCAGCACCGCCGCATGGAGCTCGTCGAGGCGGCTGTTGAGGCCGAGCTCGGCGTGCTCGTAGCGAGCCGTCTGGCCGTAGTCGCGGAGCGAGCGGGCCTTCCGCGCCAGCTCTTCGTCGCTCGTGAGGATGACGCCGGCATCCCCCATCGCGCCAAGGTTCTTGGTCGGATAAAGGCTCACGGCCGCGGCGATCCCGACCGTCCCCGTCGGTTTGCCCTCCCGCTCGGCCCCGGCGGACTGGGCGCAGTCCTCGACGATGACCACGTCGTGCTCGCGAGCGAGGCGGCTCAGTCCGTCGGGGTCGAGCGGATGACCGTAGAGATGCACGGGTACCAGGGCCCCGATACCGGGGTCCCCGCGTAGCGCCTCCTCGGCACGCTCCAAATCCATCCCACCAGAGAGGTCGACTTCGCACCAGACGGGCTCCGCGCCTGCCCGAAGGATCGCGAGGGTCGTGGCAAACGCGGTCAGCGGCGTCGTCAGCACTCGGTCGCCAGGACCGATACCGGCACAGCGCAGGCCAATCTCCAAGGCATCGAGGCCGCTGGCGACGCCAACCGCCTCAGGGCTGCCCCACCACCGCGCGATCTCTTGCTCGAAAGAGGCGACCTCCTCGCCGAGCACCAACCAGCCGCTGCGCCCGACCCGGTCGACCGCCTCGAGCGCGTCCTCGCGCACGTCCTCCCACTGCCTCGTGAAGTCGTTCGCCCCGACTCTCGGTCCCGCATGCACGGCTGCAGGTTAACCACGTGATCACTCGACAGACCGAGGGGTTCCAGGAATCGGCGCAGATCCAGGACCTGACGCAACTACCCCCCATGGCGCAGGCGTCAGAGCAGCTCGGCGATCCGCGGCGCTTCGCGACGAAAAACCCAAACTCCGAGAACGCAAACGGCGATGTAGATCGCGATCGCGGGAAGCATGTGGAGCCAGCCGCCGGCTGCGGCGACCGCGCTCGGGGCCGCCGGTTCGATGATCCAGTGGCGCGCCTGCTCAAAGATCAGCGTCAGGGGGTTGGCGAGAAGCACTTCGCGCAGGAAGCTCGGCCCGATGATCTCCAGCGGATAGATGATCGGGGTCGCGTACATCAGCACGGTGGCGAGGACGGTCCAGATGATCGCGACGTCGCGGAAGCGGACGTTGAGGGCGGAGAGCAGCAGCGCCGCCCCGCAGGAGAACACGAGCAGCAGGGCGAGGATTACCGGGAAGAGCAACCAGGTCCAAGTCGGGTCGACCCCGAAGGCGAGGATGAAAACAAAGACGACGATCAGGTTCAGGGCGAGCGTGAAGAGCGCGATCATCACCGACGAGAGGGGGATGACTAGGCGCGGGAACTGGGTCTTGCGGACGATGCCCTCCTGGGCGAGGACGGAGCCGACGGCGGCCCCCGTCGCTTCCTGGAAGAACCCGAAGAGGACGAGGTTGAAGAGGAGCAGCACGGGATAGAACTCGATCTCCCCGCCGAGTTTGATGATCCGGGTGAAGACGACCAGCAGCACCGCGAACAGCAGCAGCGGCCGCATCAGCGACCAGACATAGCCGAGGAAGGTGCCGAAGAACGTCTTCTTGAATTCGTTCAGCGAGATCAACCAGAGCAGGTCGAAGAAGCGGCGGGATCCGCCTCCGATGGCCGAGGGCCCGCGCACCTCCTGCAGCTCAAGCCGGGCTGGCTCGGCGCTCACTCGATCACCGCCCTGAGGTCGTGGGTGACGTCGACCACGCCGGTGACGTCGGGGCCGAAGACGACGAAGTCGAGCACGTGCGGGGCGTGCAGGACGAGGTTGGCGTAGTTGTGGTTGCGGTGAACCCAGCACTTGACGACGTAGCGCCCGGGGGCCAGGCGGTTTTCGATCGCGCCGCTGACGCGGACCCGCTGGCCGGGCTCGAGCCGGTCGGGCAAGCCGGCCTCGAGCTGCAGGCCGAGGCCGGCGACCTGGATGTCGTCGGCATTGGCGAGCGCGAACCCGAAGGTCGGCCCCTCGACCGCGCGTCGTGCTTCGAATACGGCCGAGAGCCGCAGCGGCGATCGCGACTCCACGGTCGTCGCCGGTTGGCCGGCCTCGTCCTCGAGCTGAGCGTCGACGAGGATGACGTCAGCGGTGCCGCCGGATTCCCCGGGGGCCGTCGGGGCCTGCTCGAAGTTGAGCCGTAGGTAATCCCTGGCGACCTCGTGAGGGTCCCCGTCGGCGCGCACGATGCCATCGTGGAGCAGCATCGCCCTGTGGCAATAGTGCTCGACGGCGTTCATGTCGTGGGTGACGAGGACGACGGTTCGATCCGAGTCGCGCATCTGGTGGAAGACGTCGGCGCACTTCTGCTGGAAAGAGGCGTCGCCGACGGCGAGCACCTCGTCGATGAGGAGGATCTCGGCGTCGGATTGGATCATCACCGAAAAAGCCAGCCGCACCAGCATCCCGGACGAGTAGTTCTTCAATTTCATGTCGACGAACTCCTCGAGCTCGGCGAACTCGAGGACAGCTGGGAGGCGTTTTCTCGCCTCGTCGCGATGGAGACCCATCATCACGCCGTTCAGCTCGACGTTCTCGCGAGCGGTCAAGTCGGGGTTAAAGCCGACCCCGAGCTCGATGAAAGGGGCCAGCCGTCCCGCCATCCTCACCCGCCCTGAATCGGCCGCATAGATGCTGGCCAGGATCTTGAGCAAGGTGCTCTTGCCGGATCCGTTGCGCCCGACGATGCCGAAAAACTCCCCGCGGCGCACGTCGAAGGAGACTTCGTGCAACGCTCGCAGCTCGCGAAACTCCCGGTTCGAGAAGGTGGTGATCCTCTCCTTGAGGGAATCGATCCGGTGGCTGGGGAGGCGGAAGGACTTGCCGATTCCGCGCGCCTCGATCGCTACGGGAGGACTCGAGCTTTCGGATCGGGGGCTGTTCGGCGTCTGTTCGATCTCAACGGCCACGACGGCCTCAATCATCCGGCATCGACTGCTTCGGCAGCCTACCCCCGTCTTCGGCCGGGCGCGTACACTGCCCCGCCATCCACCCGCAGGCGATCAGAGAGCGAGCGAGGATCTGGCTGGCCAGCCCCGCCACCCGCGCTTTCGCGATCGCCTTCGTCTCCTTCTTCGCGGTTGCGCTGATACAGGGCGAGAAGCCGTTCTACTACGACTCCGGCGTCTACTGGCTCCTTTCCCAGTCGTTTGCCATCGACGGGCACTTCTCGTTGCTCAACTTCGAAAACAACGGGCTGAGGGGCTACACCCTCCCGCTCGTCTTCTTCGGCGTCCGCAATGCCGGCGAGGCCTTCGGGGCGAATGAATTCCACGTGGTGATGGCTTTCAACTCGGCGCTCTTTGCGCTGATCGGCGCGGTTCTTGCACCCGCCCTCGCGCGGATCATCTGGCCGCAGCGGAATTGGACGGCAGCCCGCCGCCTCGTCCTCTGTGCCCTCCTCCTCGTCTTCTGGCGGGGCTATCTCAACTATCCCTTGAGCGATTTCCCAGCGGTGGCGGCCGCGCTGCTGGCCCTGATCGCCGTGGCCTCGGTCGACTCGCCGTACCGGATGCTGGGAGCCGGGGTCGCGGCGGGGTTAGCGGTCAACATGCGTCCCGCCTACCTCTTTCTCGTCCCGGCGCTGCTGGCCCTCATCGCCTGGGGCTGGATCGCCCGCCATCGCTCCGGTGCGAAGGTCGACTGGGTCCAAGCGATCCTCTGCGTTTGGCTGGTCGTGCTCGGCTTGGTGGCAGTCTCGGTGCCCCAGGCGATCTCCAACCACGAACACCTCGGGAGCTACAACCCGATCCCCGGCGGCGGTGAACTCGCAGATTTCCAATACACGGAAGGCCTGCGACTCCAGCGCTACGACACCTACGTAGGCAACGATCTTGCCACCCCGCGGATGTTCTATGAAGATCCGCATACGGAGGAGATCCTCGCCGGTCTCAACGACGGTCTCGTCCATGGAGCAAGCGGGTACGCACAGCTCGTCGCCGAACATCCGGTGACGATGGGCGGTGTCTTCCTGCGACACGTCATCAACGGGCTTGACCAGCGCTATCCCACCCCCTATGTCGAAGATCTCGACGGAGGCGGCAACAAGCTCTCCCGTGCGGTCGGTTTCCTGATGGTCTTCCTGGCGCTGGTGCGACTCGCATGGCCCGCCGCCCGCCGCCGGCTCGCCCCGGCGCGATGGCGCTACCCGGCGGCGCTGCTGGTCGCCGGGGCCACCGTGGTGGCGTCAGCCGTTGAGGCTCGATTCCTGCTGCCCCTCTTCATCCTCGCCGCGATCGTCGCCGTGGCTCCCGGGGGCTGGCCTTCCCCGTTGAGGGAGTCCAGTCGAGGTTCCCGCCGCTTGCTGGTCCCTGCTGCTCTGCTGGTCGGGTTTGTCATCTACTGCCTCGTAGTGGCGATCATCGTCAGCGATGCCAGCGACCAGATAACCCTCGCTTCGTAGGGCAGATAACTTACCCGCCGTGTCCGAGGCGAAGCCCAGGATCGGGACCCCGGTCCTGTTGCTTCTGATCTGGCTCTTCGGGGCCTCCGGATGCCTGCTGCTCTACCTCGGCTCGAAGCTGACCTTCCTGCTCGACGACTGGGAGTTCCTCCTCTACCGGCACGGGGTGAACGCGGACTCGGTCCTCGACCCCCACGGCGAGCACATCGTCGCCCTGCCGGTGCTGATCTACAAGGCGTTGCTGGCGACGGCGGGGATGGGGTCGGCCCTCCCCTACCGGGTCGTCTCGGTCGGACTCTTCCTGCTCAGCGCCGCCCTGCTCTTCGTCTACCTGCGGCGACGGGTCGGCGACTGGCCGGCGCTGGCGGCGACCGCGGTCGTCCTCTTCCTCGGCGCCGCCTGGGAAGACCTGCTCTGGTCCTTCCAGATGACCTACTTCGGCTCGGTCGCGGGCGGGCTCGGGGCGCTGCTGGCGCTGGAACGGGAGGACCGCCGAGGCGAGGCGCTCGCCTGCGCGCTGCTGGTGGTTTCGATCCTCTTCTCCAGCCTCGGCATCTCCTTCGCGATCGGCGCCGCCGTCCACGTGCTGCTGAAAAAGCGCTGGCACAGCCTCTACGTCTTCCTCGTCCCGCTCGCCGTCTACGGTCTTTGGTGGCTGGGCTGGGGCCACACCGCCGAGTCGAGCCTCAGCTTCCACAACCTCGCCAGGACCCCCCTCTACGTCCTCGACGGGCTCGCCAACTCGGTCGGCTCCGCCACCGGGCTCGTCAACGACAGCGTCACCGTCCACGACCGCCTCTTCTGGTCGCGGCCGCTGGCCGTCGTGCTCGCCTTCCTCGCCGCCTGGCGGCTCTACCGGCTGCCGCGGGTCCCGCACTGGTTCTGGGTGGTGCTCGCGGTCGGCGGCTCCTTCTGGGTCCTCGCCGGCTTCAACCAGATGCCGGGGCGCGGGCCCGACGCCAGCCGCTACCAGTACCTCGGCGTCCTCTTCGCCTTCATGCTCGCCGCCGAGTTGCTGCGCCCGGAGCTGGAACGGGGTCTGCGGATCGGCCGCGCGGCCCTGACGGCGATCGCCCTCGTCGCCGCCTTCTCCGTCGCCAGCAATCTCGACCAACTCCGCGACGCCTACAAGGGGACCTACCACCCGATCAGCCAGCTGGAGAAAGCCGGGCTCGGCGCCCTCGACATCACCGAAGCAACGGTCGAACCCGGCTTCGTCCTCAGCGAAGACGTCGTCGACACCGGTTTCGTCAACGTCGACGCCGGCTCCTACTTCGCCGCCCGCGAAGCCCACGGTTCCCCTGCCTACTCGGAAGCGGAAATCGCCGACGCCCCGCAGTACGTCCGCTATGCCGCCGACAAGGTCCTCTTCGGTGCTCTGGGGATCGAGCTGGAAACGCTGGCGGGATTCGCGGTTCCTGCCAACGGGTGCGAGACCGTCCCCAGCGAGGGCACTGCCTCCGGTCTGCTGCGCCTGCCCCCGGGCGGGATCGTGATCCGTGCCGGCGCGGCGCCGATCGAACGGCTCGAGGTCAGCCGCTTCTCGACCGGCTCCGCCCCGGTCCTCGTCGCCGGCATCGAGGCCGGCGAAGCGGGTCGCCTGGCGATCCCGCGCGACAGCGCCGCCGAGCCCTGGAAGCTGCGGCTCGTCACCTCCGCTCCGGCGCTCGCCTGCCCGGTGACGGTTGGAGGCGAGGAATGAAGCTCTCGGTCGTGATCCCTGCCAACAACGAGGAGGGCTCGATCGCGGCGACCGTCGAAGGCATCGCCGCCAAGCTCGAAGACGAGGCGATCGAGTACGACGTCCTCGTCATCGACGACAACAGCAGCGACCGGACCAAGGAGGTCGTCGAGGAGATCGGGGCCGCCAACCCGCGCGTCCGCTCCCTCGCCTCCTACCACCCGCCTGGCTTCGGCTTCGCCGTCCGCTGCGGCCTCGAGCAGTTCAGCGGCGACGCCGTCGCGATCATGATGGCCGACGGATCCGACAGCCCCGAGGATCTCGTCACCTACTACCGGCTGCTCGAGGAAGGCTACGAGTGCGCCTTCGGCTCCCGCTTCATCCGCGGCGCCCGGGTGATCGACTACCCACGGACGAAGCTGATCATGAACCGGATCGTGAACCTCGGCATCCGCGTCCTCTTCCGCCTCGGCTACAACGACACCACCAACGCCTTCAAGGCCTACCGCCGCGAGGTGATCGAGGCGATCCAGCCGCTGCTCTCCCACCACTTCAACCTGACGGTGGAGCTGCCGCTGAAGGCCGTCGTGCGCGGCTACAGCTACGGCGTCGTCCCGATCTCCTGGACCAACCGCAAAGCCGGGGTCTCGAAGCTTGCCCTGAGTGAGATGGGCAGCCGCTACCTCTTCATCGTCCTCTACGTCTTCCTCGAGCAACACCTCAGCCGGGGGGACTACCGGCGTCGGGCGGGAGGAAGATGAGCGCCCGCCGCGCCAGCGCGACGCCGGTGCTGCTGGCGGCGATGACGGCCGCAGCGGCCTACATCGTCGTCCTCGGGCAGAAACTGAGCTTCCTGCTCGACGACTGGGTCTACATCGTCTACCGCCGCGGCAACGGATTCGAAGACTGGATGCGGCCGGACAACGAGCACTTCGTCGCCGGGCCGGTGACGATCTGGAGGCTGCTGATCTCGACCTTCGGGATCGACTCCATGCTCCCGTACAAGATCGTCTCCACCGCGCTCTTCCTCGCCGGCGTCTGGTTCCTCTTCCTCTGGTGCCGGCGCCGGGTCGGCGAGTGGGCGGCGCTGATCGGGATGGTGGCGCTGCTCTTCTGCGGCGCCGCCTTCGACGACCTCCTCTGGTTCGCCTCGATCACCTTCCTCGGCTCGACCCTCGGCGGCCTCGCGATGCTGGTCGCGCTCGACCGTCAGGATCGGACCGGCGACCGCCTCGCCTGCCTCGGGCTGACCTTCTCGCTCGCCTTCTCCAGCCTCTGGGTGGCTTTTGCCGCCGGTGCCGCCCTCGACATCGTCCTGCGGCGGCGCGAGCGGCCCTGGCTCCGGCGCGTCTTCATCGTCGCCGTTCCGGCGGCGATCTACGTCGCCTGGTGGATCGGCTGGGGCCACGAGGCCGAAAGCGCGCTCTCGCTGCACAACATCGTCCGCTCGCCGGCCTGGGTCTTCGACTCGATCGCCGGCGCCCTCGCTGCCCTGCTCGGGCTGGCGATCCCGGCGGAAGGCATCACCCAGCCCAACGGGCTCGACTGGGGCCGGCCGCTGGCGGCGGTCCTGTTGCCGCTGGCCCTCTGGCGGCTCTGGAAGATGCCGCGGGTGCCGCGCTCGCTCTGGGTCGTGATCGCGATCGCCTTCGTCTACTGGTTCCTCGGGGGCTTCGACGTCAAGCCCGGCCGCGACGCCTCGGCCAGCCGCTACCAGTACACGAGCGGCGCCTTCGTCCTGATGATCGCCTCCGGCCTGCTCGCCGGCGTCCGCTTCCAGCGGCGCCTGCTGATCCCGGCGCTGGTTGTCCTAGCCGCGTCGGTGCTTCCGAACACGGTCTTCTTCCACGAAGCGTACGAGAGCTACCGCCGCACCAGCCAGATCGAGCGGGCTGACCTCGCGGCGCTGGAAATAACGCGGCCGCGAGTGGACCCGGCATTCCGGATCGAAGAAGAGGACGCAGACACCGGCTACGTCCCGCTGGAAGCCGGCCCCTACTTCGAGGCTCGCGATGCCGACGGGCCGCCCGCCTATACCGAAGCCGAACTGATGGAGGCGCCCGAGCACGCGCGGGTTCCCGGCGACAAGGTGATGGCGGCGGCGCTGGGGGTGGACCTCGCACCCGGCCGGATCGGCAAGAGCTGCCGCCCGGCGCCGATCGACAACGGCGTCCTGGTCCTGCCGCTCGATCGCGGCGGCGCCGCTCTGATGGCGGCGAAGCCGCTGCGACTGGCGCTGGGTCGCTTCTCGGAATCCTTCCCCGTCGCGCTCGGCGAGTTGAGCCCAGCGACCTGGACGACGCTGCGAATCCCGCCGGACCTCTCGCCGCAGCCGTGGAAGCTGCAGGTGAAAGGCGAAGGCCAGCTGACGATCTGCCGAGCGCCCGGAGCATGACCGCGCGGCGCGCCACCGAGGTCGTGCTGGGCGTGGCGATGGCCGTCTCCCTCGCCCTGATCGTCGCCGCCACGGACGGCCAGGGCTTCGCGATCGACGAACTGTATTACTACGCCCGCGTCGCGGTATTCGAAGGCGGCCTCTTCCACTACGACAACCCCTTCAGCCCCCAGTACCTGCTGGCGCCGTTCAACGGCCACCTCGCGCTCGGCGGCCGCTTCGTCTACGAGACCGTCTTTGCGACCGTCGGCGCCCACTACACGGTCTTTGTCGTCATCAACGCACTAGGGATCTGCGCCTCCGCCGGCCTTCTCTTCGTCTTCGCGCGGCGGCGAATCGGCGACGTCGCGGCGCTGGCGCCGGCGCTGCTGATCCTCTTCTTCGGGGTCGCGCGGGAGCAGTTCCTCTGGCCGCTCGACTTCAACAGCTCGGTGGCGCTGGCGGCCGGCCTGGCGGCGATCCTCTGCCTCCAGCACGAGACCCGGCGGGGGGACCTCGCAGCCTGCCTGCTGCTCGCGGTCTCGGCGGCGATGATCGAGGTCGGCCTCGCCTTCATCGTCGGCGCGGCGCTGTTGATCGCGATGACCCCGGAGCGCTGGCGACGGGCCTGGATCGTGGTTGCTCCACTCGTCCTCTACGCGATCTGGTGGATCTGGTCGGCGAAGTTCGGCCAGGGGGAAACCGAGCTCTCGAACGTCACCGCCGCACCGAAGACCTTCTTCGACTCGATCGCCGTCTCCCTCGGCGCCCTGACCGGCACCAATCCCATCCTCGCCGACTCCTTCGGCTCCGAAGTGACGAGGCTGGGGCGGGTCTTGGCTGTGGTCGGGCTGATCGCGCTGGTGGTGCGGATCGCCCTCCGAGATTTGCCGCGGACGATCTGGGTCTGGCTGATCACCGCCGTCACCTACTGGACCCTGCTGGCGATCGCCGACCGGTCGCCGCAGAGCACCCGCTACCTGCTTGTCAGCGCCGTTCTGGTCCTGCTGGTTGCCGCCGACTGCTTCCGCCGCCCGCTCTCCAACCGCGCCGGGGCGATCCTGGTGGTGCTGGCGCTGCTGCCGCTGCCGGCGAACGTCGACGCCCTCTTCACCGGGAAGGACCAGAACGTGCTGCGCACCGACATCGCTAAGAGCCGGGCTGAGTTCGCGATGCTCGAGCTGGCGGGCGAACGCGTCGACCCCGGCTACATGGTCTCCGCCGATCCCCGCGTCGCCGACCTCGGCGGCGGCCTCTACCTGGGGATCCCGGCCGGGGCCTACCTCGATTCCGCCGAGGAGAACGGCTCGATCGCCTTCAGCCTCGAGGAGCTGCGGCGACAGCCGGAGGAAATCCGCATGATCGCCGACGCGGCGCTGGTCGGGGCGATCCCGGTGGAACTCGAATCCTCGAACGCGCCCGGAGCGGCGGAGACCTGCCGCACCACGAAGCCGCGGGGGGGACTGCCCGTCGTCGTGCCGCTCTCGGGCGGTCTCAACCACGTCCGCGTCGCCGGCTCGGGCACGCCGCTGATCGGGCTTCGCCGCTTCGCCACCGCCGGTCCCGGGGTCCCGATCGCAAAGCTGCAACCCGGCGGCTGGGCCGCTCTGCGGCTTCCCCAGGACGGCGCCGAGCCGTGGCATCTGGTCACGAAGGCAACCGTCACCACCTGCTCGATATCTTCGAGCGCTCCCTGAGCCCACCCCCGCGGAGAAGATCGAACTGAACTACGAGCGCCTCTACGCATTCCGGTTCCGCGGCATCGACCAGGGCGCCCGCCGGGCCGTCTGGGAGGAGATTGCGCCCCACATCTACGGGCTGATGGGCTCCCCCGCGCGCGTCCTCGACCCCGCCGCCGGCCGCGGCGAGTTCATCGAGGCGATCCCGGCGCGGGAGCGGGTCGCCGTCGACGAGGTGGCCTACCCCGAGGCCGACCACAGCTCCGGGGTGCGCCGGATCACCTCGAAGATCGAGGACGCGGAGCTGCCGGCCGGGCACTTCGACGGCATCTTCGTCTCCAACTTCCTCGAGCACCTGCCGAGCCAGGAGGCGATCTACCAGTTCCTGGAAAAGATGCACGGCGCGGCGGCGCCCGGCGGCCGGATCGCGATCATGGGGCCGAACTACCGGTACGCCTCGAAGGAATACTGGGACATGGCCGACCACATCATCGCCCTCACCCACCTGGCGATCGAGGAGCACCTCTACACCGCCGGCTTCGAGCCCGAGCGGACGATCCCCCGCTACCTCCCCTACTCCTTCCGCGGCACCCTCCCCCCTTCGCGCAAGCTGACCGCGCTCTATCTCCGCACCCCCCTCGCCTGGAGAGTGCTGGGCAAGCAGTTCCTGGTGATCGGGCGCAAGTAGCGCCGGACGCGCGCTTCGCCCAGCAGGCCGGCGACCTCCGCTACCGGCGCGGACCTACTTGACTCTCGGTGGGCGGCCGTTGCGGCGCCCGAACCGCATCCGTGGGACCCGCCACATCGCCTCGCGGACGATCGAGCTGTCCATCTTCGATTTGCCGACCTCGCGGTCGCGGAAGACGATCGGCACCTCGGCGACCTTGAAACCGGCCTGGAGGGCGCGGTAGGTCATCTCGATCTGGAAGGCGTAGCCGCGGGCGTCGACGGCGTCGAGGTCGATCGCCTCCAGCACCTCGCGGCGGAAGCACTTGAAGCCGCCGGTCAGATCCTTGACCTCGACCCCGAGGATGAAGCGGGCGTAGGCGCTGCCGCCGCGACTGATCGCCCGTCGCAGCGGGCCCCAGTTGCGGACGCCGCCGCCCTCGACGTAGCGGGAGCCGATCACCAGGTCGGCCCGCTTCGCCGCCTCCAGCAGGCGCGGCAGGTAGGCCGGATCGTGGGAGAAGTCGGCGTCCATCTCGAGCACCGGCCCGGCACCTTCGGCCAGCACCTTGCGGAAGCCGGCGATGTAGGCGGGCCCGAGCCCTTCCTTGCGCTCCCGGTGGAGGAAGCGCACCCGCTCCTCTTCTCCTTCCAGGCGCTTGGCGATCTCCCCGGTGCCGTCGGGGGAGTTGTCGTCGACGATCAGCACCCGCGCGTCGGCGGGGAGCTTGGGCAGGACGGCTGCGACGAAGGGCTCGAGGTTCTCGGCCTCTTCGTAGGTCGGCAGGACGAGCCAGGCTGGGCCCTGCGGTTCGACGGCGGTCACTGCGCTAGGGCCGGGCCCGCCCGCCGGTGATCTTCACGAACGCGTGCCAGGAGGGCTTCGGCTTGAAGCGGGGCCCTTCGCGGAAGAGGCCGACCGAGTCGCAGAAGCTGCAGAGCATCTCCACGTCCTTCCAGGAGAACCAGACCACCTGCTTCAGGTTCAGCCGCCGCTGGTTGGCGATCAGGTAGCCGTAGGAGTTTTTGAGCTGGCGGACCTGGCCGCGCACACCCTGCTCGAAGGCGACCTCCTCGAAGTTGTCCTCGGAGCCCCACCCCATCTCGGTCACGTAGAAGCTGGGGCGGTCGTGGTTCTCTTTGCTGACTTCGTGGAATTCCTCGACCATGTCTTCGAGTTCGCGGGCGTCGATCGCGTATGGGTGGAGGGCGACGGCGTCGAACCTGCTCTTGATCCCGGGGCGGCGATAGAGCTGTTCGAGGAAGGTCGCAGCCGGCATCCCTTTCTTGCCGCGCGCGTTCGGCCGCGCGAAGAGGCCGCTGAGGAGGATCCTGGCGCCGGGCTGGACCGACTTGATCGCCCGCTGGCTGATCGTCAGGAGCTTCGCGTAGTCGTTGACCGAGACCGGGAAGGCGAAATAGAAGAAGTTGGCCTCGTTCCAGATCTGCCAGGTCCGCATCGGCTTCGCTGCCGTGATCGCCGGTTCGTAGTTGACGCCTTCGGTCCGGTGTTCGCGCCAGAACTGACCGCCGGGCCCGTAGCGCAGGACCGCGGCCCTGACGAAGGCCGTCCAGGCAGCACGCTGGCGAGCGCTGTGGACCGGCAGCTTCGTCAGCTTGCCGAGCCAGGAGGGGGTGCCTGCGAGGAAGGGGAGGATTTCGAGCCCGCCGCGGGAGGCGACTTCGACGGTCGGATCGATCGAGGACCAGTCATAGCCGCCATTGCGGGTCGGCTGCACCGAGGACCAGGCGATCGGCATCCGCAGGGTCTCGATCCCGCCGGCGCGCATGTAGCGAACGTCTTCGTCGGTGAGGGGCGTCTGCGGGGCGACGCCGAAGAAGCCGCGCGGCAGCTGCGGCTTCGGCTTGGCGCTGCCGCAGGCGGTGAAGACGAGCAGGAGGAGGACGCCGGCCAACGTCAGGGCGGCGAGGATCCGCAGCTTCACGCGCTCACCGTCCAGCGGTCGAGGTTCTGCGCGTAGATCTCCTCGAGGATCTCCTCGATCCCGTAGCGCAGCTTCCAGTCGGGGTAGTCGGCCTCGAACGGGGTGAGGTCGGAGATCCACCAGCGGTGGTCGCCGATCCGCGGCTCCTCCCCCATCTCCCACTGCAGCTCGCGACCGGCGATCCGCTGGCAGGCGTCGATCGCCTCCAGCATCGAGCAGTTGCTTTGGCGGCCGCCGCCGATGTTGTAGACGGCGGCGGCACGCGGGGCCTTGCGATAGGCGTCGAAGGCGGCGATCAGGTCGGCGCTGTGGATGTTGTCGCGGACCTGCTTGCCTTCGTAACCGAAGACGGTGTAGGGCGTGCCGGTGACGACGCACTTCATCAGGTAGGCGAGGAAGCCGTGCAGCTTGGCGCCGGCGTGCTGCGGGCCGGTCAGGCAGCCGCCGCGGAAGGCGACGGTGGGCATCTCGAAGTAGCGCCCGTACTCCTGCACCAGCAGGTCGGCCGCGGCCTTCGAGACCCCGAACAGCGAGTGGGTCGAGTGGTCGATCGACATGCTCGTGTCGATGCCCTTGAAGTAGGGATGGTCCTCGGGCAGCTCCAGCCGCTTCTCCAGGCTCTGTAGGGGTAGTCGGTTCGGAGTGTCGCCGTAGACCTTGTTAGTCGAGCAGTGGATGAAGGGGGCATCCGGGCAGTGGGCTCGTGCCGCCTCCAGCAGGTTGAGGGTGCCGTTGGCGTTGACGCCGAAGTCGGTCTGCGGCTCGCTCGCGGCCCAATCGTGCGAAGGCTGGGCGGCGGTGTGGACGACGAGCTCGATCTGGCCGGCGCGCTCGCGGAAGATCCGCTCGACCGCGTCGGCGTCGCGGATGTCGGCGTTCTCCCACCGGAACTCCGCGGGGTGCGTCTCGATCAGCCGTTGGGTCACATGCGAGGTCGAGGACTCGGGGCCGAAGAAGCGGGCCCGCATGTCGTTCTCGATCCCCACCACGTCGAAGCCCTCGCGGATGAAGTGCTCGACGGCCTCGGACCCGATCAGGCCGCCTGCACCCGTGATGATCGCCACCGGCATACGCGTCATTGCCTTTCGTTCACTGGGGTTGGATTTGGAGGGCGTCAGCGATCCGCGCCTCGTCGGCGGCGATCCACTGGTGGATGTCCGCCAGTACCTGCTCGGCACTGCGTCGGGGTCGCCATGCGTCGAGGCCGAACAGCCTCGCGCAATCGGAAAGGTACACCGGGACGTCCCCGGAACGGGTCTCAGGCACGGCTGCAATCGGCACTTCGTTCCCGGTCAGGCGCCGGCAGATCTCGGTCGTCTCGCGCAGCGAGAGGCTGCACTCGCGGCCGCCGCCCACGTTCACCGTGCGCCCGTCCCAGTCCGCGCCGTTCATCAGCTGCCGCTCGACCAAGTCGACCAGGTCCTCGACGTGGAGGAGATCCCGCACCTGCTTGCCATCTCCCCCGAACCCGATGTAGCTGAGCGGGTTGCGGAAGTGGTGGGCGAGCATCCAGTGGGTGAAGACCCCCTGGTCGACCTTGCCCATCTGCCAGGGGCCGGCGATCACCCCGCAGCGGTCGATAACCGCGGAGAGGCCGAAGGCGGCCCGGTACTCCTCGATCAGCAGCTCGGCGGCGAGCTTGGTGGCCCCGTAGAGGGTGCGGGCGCCGTCGAGGGGGAAGTCCTCGGAGATACCTGACGGCGAGACGCCGGGCACCCCCTGCTCGGGGGCGATCTCGAACCGGGTCTCCCCCTCTTCGAGGTCGAGGGCGACCTGCGGCGCCACCGGGTAGACGCGGCTGGTCGAGAGGAAGAGGAAGAAGGCGCCGTCGCGACGGGCCAGCTCGAGGCAGTTGTACGCGCCGGTGAGGTTGGTGTGGAGGAGGTAGGAGGTGTCGCCGTCGACCCCGCTCATCGCCGAGGGCTCGGCCGAGCACTCGACCAGCGCCGTCAGCGGCGGCAGCGCCACCAGCTCGCCGGGCTCGCGGACATCGCCCTTGACGAACTCGACCCCCGCCTCCCCCAGCCGCGGCAGGTTCAGCTCCGAGCCCTTGCGGTAGAGGTTGTCGAGCGCGATCACCTCCCAGTCCGGGTGCCGGGAGGCGAGGGAGACCGCGAGGTTGGAGCCGACGAAGCCGGCGCCGCCGGTGATCAGCAGCCGCTGCAAGGCTGGCGAAGCTATCACCTAGGATCGGCCCAATTGGAGTTCGAGGCACCCCCAGACAGCCCTGACCTGCGAGCAGGCGAAGCCCACGTCTGGCGAGCGGAGCTGGAGACGGTTCCCGCCGCCCTGACGCTGCGCCGGGTGCTGGCCGTCTACCTGGGCGAGGCGCCGGAGGAGATCGAGCTGGCCGCGGGCGAGCACGGCAAGCCGCGGCTCGCCGCAGATCCAGGACGCCTCGCCTTCAACCTCAGCCACTCCGGCCGCCTGGCGCTGGTCGCGGTGGCACGCGACCGCGAGGTCGGGGTCGACGTCGAGCGGGTGAAGCCCGAGCGCGACCTGCTCGCCCTCGCCGAGCGGGCGCTGGCGCCGGAGGAGGCGACGGCCGTGCGCGAGGCCGCCGAACCGGAGCGGGCACGGCTCTTCTACGAGCTCTGGACCCGGCACGAGGCGCGGCTCAAGTGCCTCGGCGTCGGCCTCGCGGCGCGGCCGGGCTGGCCGACGGCCCCGATCGCCGTGCAGGCGCTGCCGATCGACGCTGGCTTCGCCGCCGCCCTGGCGGTGAGGGGCGAGGCGGTCCCGATCCGCTGCTGGACGTTCGACCAACCGCGACCATTTGCCGGGTAGGGGGTTAGCTACCTTGAATACCTTGGTCAAGGCAGCGGGAAAGATCGTCGTCGTCGCCATGCTCCTCGCGGGGCTGTGGTGCGCGAGCGCGCAGGCGCTCTCGCTGCAGCAGGTCGGCAGCTTCGAAGAACCGACCTACGTCACCTCCGCCCCGAACGACCCCGACCGGCTGTTCGTGGTCGAGCGCAAAGGGCGGGTGATCGAGGTCGAAAACGGCAACCGGACCGTCTTCGCAGACATCAGCTCGCTTGTCTCGAAGGAAGCGGGCAGCGAGGGTGGGCTGCTCTCGATCGCCCTCTCCCCCGATTTCCAGACCAGCGGCCGGCTCTACGCCTACTACACCGGCAAAGAACAGAGTCCTGGCGAGATCCATATCGCCGAACTGCTGGCAATTGGCGGCACCGCTTCGATCTCCCGCAACCTACTGACGATCTCTCACCCGACGTACAAGAACCACTACGGCGGGCAGCTCCAGTTCGGTCCAGAAGGCGGGCTATTCGCCGGCACCGGCGACGGCGGCGGCGAAAACGACGTGGAGGAGAACGCGCAGGACCCGAGCAGCCTCCTCGGCAAGCTGCTGCGTATCGACCCCGCTGCGCTCCCGACCACGCAGGTCTGGAGCCTCGGCCTCCGCAACCCCTTCCGCTTCTCCTTCGACCGCCAGACCGGCGACCTGCTGATCGGCGACGTCGGGCAGAAAAAACGCGAGGAGGTCGACCTCGCGCCCGCGCCGGGCCTCGGCAACGGCGCCAACTATGGCTGGAACTGCCGCGAGGGATTCCTCGTTGAATCCGTCCCTCCGGAGTCGGGTTGCACTGGCGCCGGTCCCTTCACCGAACCGATCTTCGATTACCCGCACGACGACCCCGGCGGCGACCAGGCTCATGGCTGCGCGATCATCGGCGGCTACGTCGTCCGCGGCCCCGGTTACGGCGACCTCTCCGGCCGCTACCTCTACGGCGACCTCTGCGTCGACGAGCTCCGCTCCCTCGTCCCCGCACTCCCGCTCGCCGGCGGCGACCGCTCGGAGGGCGTTTCGGTCGCGGGCCTCAACTCCTTCGGCGAGGACTCCTGCGGGCGGGTCTACGCCGTCTCCGGCGAGGGTCCCGTGTACCGGATCGTCGGACCCGGCGGCGCCGACTGCCCCGAGAAGGCCGGTCCGCTGCCCCCCGCGCTGAAATATTCCTTCGTCGGAGTTCGCGCCCTGCGAAGCAAGGTCAAGCGCAACCGGCGCGCCTTCATCACCGCCTTCGTCTCACCCTGCGCCGGCCGCCGCGGGCAACCGGTCAGCCTCTGGCAGGGCCGGCGCCAGATCGGCAGCCGCCGGCTCGACCGCGTCTGCACGGTGCGGTTCCGGCCGCGGATCAGACACCGCGTCGCGTTCCGGGCCAAGGTCCTCTCCGACGGCACCTACGCCGAAGCGACCTCGCGGCGGGTGAAGATTCGGATCCTGCGCCGGCACCGCCGCTAGCTCACGGGCGGGTCAGTACGTCCCGCCGAGCTTGCGGTGGTCCCAGGTAGCGGTCCGCAGCGGCCGGAACCGGATCGCCACCCGCTTCGGCGCCTGCGCTTCCAGCGCCGCCTTGGCGTCCCCCTCGACCGCGGAGATGCCCTCCGCGTAGCGCAGGGTCAGCTCCTCGGCGAAGCCGATCACGGTCTCGAAGTCTCGGTGGAGCTCCGCCTCGGCCTCGATCATCGCCCCCCGCAGCTCGCCGTACTCGCGGCCGGTCTCGACCAGGACCGTCGCCCGCGGGTCGCGTTCGAGGTTGCGGACCTTCTGCGACTTCGCGTAGGTCCAGATCCACACCTCGCCCCCGCGGGGGACGAACCAGAGCGGCATCGAGTGAGGCCATCCGCGCGGCCCGAGGCTGGACACGACGGCAATCCGCTCGTGCTCGAGCAGCTCCAGCAGCCCCTCCTCGCTGAGCTTGATCTGATCCCGCCGGCTCACCGCCCGGACTCTATGCGCGCTTGCATCGCCGTGAGAGGATCGGACGGTGAAGGTCGCGATCCTGATCTACGACGGGTTCACCGCCCTCGACGCGATCGGGCCATACGAGGTCTTGCGCTCGGTGCCGGGATGGGAGGTCGAGTTCGTCGGCAAGACGCGCGGCGAGGTCCGCACCGATAGCGGCGCAGTCGGGCTCAGCGCCGACCGCGGGATGGGAGAGGTGACGAGCGCCGGGATCGTCCTCGTCCCCGGCGGCCCCGGCAACCGCGGGCTGCTGGACGACCGCGAGCTGCTCGCCTGGCTGCGCGACGTCGACCGCACCACCACCTGGACCACCTCGGTCTGCACCGGCTCGCTGCTGCTCGGCGCCGCCGGCCTGCTGGAGCGCCGCCGCGCCACCGGCCACTGGCTGCACCTCGAGCAGCTGCGCGAGTACGGGGCCGATCCGGTCGGCGGCCGCTACGTCGAAGACGGCAAGGTGATCACCGCCGCCGGCGTCTCCGCCGGGATCGACATGGCGCTCTACCTGGTCGGCCGCGAGGCCGGTCCGGAGGTGGCGCAGGCGATTCAGCTCGGGCTCGAGTACGACCCCGACCCGCCCTTCGACGCCGGCTCGCCGGAGAAGGCCCCGGCCGCGATCGTCGAGAGGGTCAGCGGGGTCGCGCGCGCCGGGTGACCTGAACGAACGCGTGCCAGGCCGGCTTCGGCCGGAAGCGGGCGCCCTGGCGGAAGAGGCCGACCGAGTCGCAGAAGCTGCAGAGCAGCGGCGCGTCCTTCCAGCTGAACCAGTCGACCTGCTGCAGGTGAAGCCGGTGGCGGTTGCCGAGCAGGTAGCGGTAGGCGGCGCGCAACTCTCGGGCCTGGCCGCGCAGCCCAACCTCGAAGGAGACCGGGCTCCGCGCCTGCGACCCCCAGCCCATCTCGGTCAGGTAGAGGGCGCCGCGGCGGTCGCCGTGGCGCAGCATCACCCGCCGCACCCCCTCGACCAGCACCCGCAGCTCGGCCGCGTCGCGCGCGTAGGGGTGCAGCGCGACGGCATCGAAGTCGGCCTTCGCCCCCCGCACCCCGTAGAGGCGGTCGAGGAAGTCGGCCGCGTCCATCGCCGCCGGCGGACCCTGCTTGGGGTTGCCGAAGAGGCCGCCGGTGACGACCGTGGCCCGCGGGTCGGCGCGGTGGATCGCCCGGTGGGAGATCCCCAGCAGCCTCGCATAGCGGCTCGGCGAGGCTGGCCGGGTGAAGTAGAAGAAGTTCTCCTCGTTCCAGATCTGCCAGGCGTGGATCGGCAGCCGCGGCAGCGGCTTCCTCGTCCCCGGCGCGTGCTCTTCCCAGAAGCTCCCCCGCGGCCCGTAGCGTTCGACCGCGGCGCGGGCGAACTCGGCCCAGCCCTGCCGCTGCCGGGCGCTGTCAACCGGCAGCCGCGTGTCGCGGGGACTCGCCCAGTTCGGCGGCGCGCAGAGGAACGGCAGCACTTCCAATCCCCCTTCGGCGGCCGTGGCTACGGTGTCGTCGAAGTAGCTCCAGTCGAAACCGCCCCTCCGCGTCGGCTGCACGCCGCCCCAGAACAGCGGCGCCCGGATCGTTTCCACACCCCCGGCCCGCATCCGCGTCGTGTCCTTCGGCCCCAGCCCCGTCTGCGGCGCGATCCCGAAGAACCCCCGCGGCAGCGCCTGCGCGCTCGCGGGCAGCAGCAGGAGGGCGATGGTCAGCAGCAGGGGAAAGGCAGCTCTCGTCCGTGGCATCCCTGGAGTAACCCTTGGAGCGGGCTCAAGTCGCGCTGGGGACCAGCTTGAGCTCCGACCACGGGCCCTCGCCGCACATCGCTTGGGTCCGGCCCTGCAGCCAGTCGACCTGGAGATCGTCGTAGTGGGGGCTGGCGGGGTGGCCGGACTGGCCGGTGAAGGCCTGCCAGCGCGAGCGGTCGGGGTCGGTCGGGTCGGCGATCATCCGCCAGCTCGGGGCCCAGACGGCGTTGTAGGGGTCGTTGGGGTCGTAGGCGATCTGGCTGACCGTCTCCTGGGCGCCGCCGGCACGGAGGCGGCGGTTGAGCAGGCGGTCGAATAGGGGGTTGGCGTCGCCCAGCGGGTGCGGGAACTTCAGCTCGTGGACGTGGCCCCAACGCCAGCCCTCGGGGTCGGCGCCGAAGCGGTCGCCGAGGTCGTCGAGGGCGCCGGCCAGCGCCTCCAGCACCAGCTCGTCCCAGGGACGGCCGATCAGCTCCTCGTCGCCTTCGGCCCAGAGGTCCATCAGGTGCGAGTGCCAGCGCCAGGGCGAGGTGACGTGCGGGAGGAAGCCGTTGACGGCGCGATCGAGCCAGCGCTCGCAGAGGTCGCGGTCGCCGATCGCCGATCGCGCCACCTCGCGCGCCAGCCGCAGCAGGAACGCCTGGTAGATCGTGCCGGCGATCGAGTCGGGGCCGAGGCAGCCGTCCCAGGCGCGCAGCCGCTCGATCGCGCTGCGCTCGCGCTGTCCGCGCGGGTGCAGGCGGGACAGCCGCGCCGCCGCCTCCAGGCCGGGGATCGAGAAGTTGTCGTTCTGGATCGCCTCGAAGCTCTCGAGGTCGTGCTTCTCGGTCTGCTCCAGCATCTCTTCGATCCGCTTGGCGCGGAAGCCGTCGAGCCAGTCGCTGGTGATGTGGTGCGGGTAGTCGTCGCCGACGATCCGGTTGTTGGCGGTGATCACGAACCCGCTCTCGGGATCGGTCACCTCCGGCAGCTCCCCGTAGGGGACGGTGCCCTCCCACTCGAACTCGCCCGTCCAGCCCGGCTTCGGCAGGTCGGGGCAACCGCCGCGCCGGATCGGCAGGCGGCCGATCAGCTTGTAGCCGATCGAGCCGTGGCGGTCTGCCCAGACCATGTTCGAAGCGGGCGAGGTGTGGCCCTCGAGCCTCGCGACCAGCTCCGGCCCGGAGCCGATGTCGAGCAGCTCGAAGGCGGCTTCGAAGGCGGTCGATTCCGAGAGCGTCTGCCAGGCCAGCGCCAGCGGCTCCCCGTCGTCGGCGCCGAGGGCCTCGTTGACGATCGGGCCGTGGTGGGTCGAGCGGACCTCGAGGACGACCGGCTCGGAGCGGCCCTTGACGACGATCTCCTCGCGCCGGCGCTGCAGCGGTCGCCGCTCGCCTTCGAACAGGTACTCCTCACCCTCGATTCGCTCGACGAAGAGGTCCTGGACGTCGGCCATGACGTTGGTGATCGTCCAGCAGACGTCGTTGTTCTGCCCCATGTAGACGCCGGGCATCCCCGGCAGCGAGGCGCCGCGGACGAAGCGCTCGCCGTGGCGGAGGCTGACCTCGTACCAGATGCCCGGCATGCTCGGGGAGAGGTGCGGGTCGCCGGCGATCAGCGGCGTGCCGGTCTTCGAGCGCTTGCCGGAGACGGCCCAGTTATTCGAGCCCGAGGCCTCGGCGGCGAGCCCCAGCGAGCGGCGCACGGCGTCGATCTGCTCGACCAGCGGCATCCCTTCGCCGCTGAACGGCAGCTGGTCGACGACCGGGTTGTTCGCGGGGTAGACCGGGTCGAGCCGCGCCGCCAGCTCGGGGCCCAGCTCGCGCACGAGGTCGGCGCGCAGCAGCTCCCGCTCCCAGTTGGTCGAGAGCCCGAAGGCGAGGAGCTTGCCGAGGCCGAGGATGTCGGCCGGCCGCCAGGGCTCGAACCCGAGGCGGAGGATCTGCATCTCGAACGGCAGCGACCGCGCGTCGCGGGCGGCGGCGTTGACCCCGGCGCAGAAGCGCTCGAGCTTGGCCAGCAGCTCCGGGTCCATCTCGGCCACCTCGCGTTCGGCAGTCCAGTAGATGCCGAGCGTCCGCAGCAGCCGGTCGACCGCGAGCCCCTCCTCCCCGGCCATCTCGCTGAGCCCGCCGCGGACGACGCGGCGGTAGAAGTCCATCTGCCAGAGCCGGTCCTGCCCGTGGCAGTAGCCCTGGGCGAAGAAGAGGTCCTCGCGATCGGCCGCCTCGACGTGGGGAACTCCCCAGCGGTCGCGGCGCACGCGCACATCTCCGCGCAGCTCCGGAATCTCGATCCGGCCCTTCACCTGTGGTAGCGGCCGCCGCGCAAGTCGGTGCCAGACGACGGCAGCTGCGGAGGCGGCGAGACCGGTCGAGACGGCGCCGCCGATCAGCGCGTACTTCCCCACCGTGTTCTCGCGGCGCCTTCCCATGACGATTGTGTATCACGTTTGGCTGGCTGGCCAAATCGACAGGTGCCGCAACTTCTTCAACGCCTGTAGGTTTCAGCCGGCATGAGAAAACTCGGTGTCTTCCTAATCCTCGTCCTCGCCGCCGTCTTCCCTGCCACCGTCCAGGCCCGCGGCTCCCTCGACCCGACCTTCGGCGCCGGCGGGCGCGTTGCGAGAGAAACTCCGTCGAGGACGATCTTCGGGCCGACCCAGGTCAGAACGGGTCCGAGCGGCAAGATCTACGCCCTCTACAGAGGGTCGCTCCTGGCCTTTGAGCCGGACGGAAGCGCTGACCTCTCGTTCGGAACCGGCGGCGTGGTCCCACTGCTGGAGCGGATCCCCTTCGGGTACGGAGCCCGCCTGGCGGTCGACTCTTACGGACGTCTGATCGTCGCCGGCAGCTTGAAGGTTGAGGAGAGCCCCTATTCGACCCCGGTGGTCGCCAGCCAGTTGCTGGCGGTGACCCGTTTGCTGCCGGACGGCTCGCCCGATCCCAGCTTCAACGGCGGCGAGGAGCTGGTCACCGATCTCGGCCTGCCCGAAGCGGTGCCGCCCCCGGGCGTCCCTGCCTACGTACGCGGCGGCTTCTTCCTCTCGGTGGCCGGGATCGCCGTCGACGACAGCGACCGAATCGTCATCGCCGGCGATCGGGCGTCCGCCTACTACGCGAACAAATTCGGGTTCATCCCAATGAGCGAAGGAATTGCCGCTCGGCTGGACTCCGGCGGAGCCATCGACCGCACCTACGGAGCCGATGGTGTCGCCCGCGGCTTTGCCCCGCAGGGCGTGAGCGGGTCTGCGGCGGCCCCCAACGGCTCCCTCTACATCAGCTATCGGCTGCCCGGAGGAGTAGGTGCCTCCAGGATCGTCCACCTCACGCCGAACGGCTTCCCCGCCCGTCGCTTCGGCGGAACCTCTGGAGTGCGAGTGAAGACCTTCGGAGAAGTTGAAATGGCCACCGACGGCAAGGGGCGGCTGACGATCGTCGACGCCAGCCGGGCAGCCCCTGGCATCGAGGCGACTGTGACGCGGTTCCGTCTCGACGGTCGCCCGGCTGCCGCTTTCGGCAGGGGCGGCCGTCTGAATGTGGGCTTCCCGCGGGCGAACGCACTCAGTAGCGTGGCGATAGCCGAGGACAGGTCTGGCGGAGCGTTCCTCGCCACGACCGTGACGGCTCCCGGCGGTGCAGTCGAGCGGTTCGGCCTGGCTCACGTGACGCGCCACGGCAATGTCGACCGCCGTTTTGGCCGGTTCGCAACCGGATTCGGCGCCAACACCAGAGCGTCGGCGGCTTCACTCTCGGTCGACGAGCGCGGGAGGCCGCTGGTTGCCGGCGGCCTCAACAGTCCCCTGCTGCCGGGCCGCCTGGGCCTGGCCATGGCGCGGTACCTGCCGAACTAGGGCCCCAGGTCCCCCGGCAGCCGCCCCTCCCCCTCGAGCTTTTCGAGGTGGGCCTCCATCGCCATCGCCGCCATCGGCAGCAGCTCGATCGGGATGTCGTCCCAGACGGTGGCGAGGAGGTTGGCGCGGGAGCGCTCGCCCTCCTCGAGGGCGGCGAGGAGGCGGCGCTCGCGCATCTGGCGGTGCTCGACGTATTCGGCGAGCTTGGCCTGGGGGTCGGTGACCCAGGGGCCGTGGCCGGGGGCGATGAGCTCGATCTCCTCCGCCTGCAGGAGGGCCAGCGAGTCCATGAAGGCGGCGAGGGAGTTACCGCCGGGAGGAACGATCGTCGAGCCGAGGCCGAGGACGAGGTCGCCGCTGAAGCAGACGCCATCCTCGCTGAGGAAACAGACGTGGTCCTCGGCGTGGCCGGGGGTGGCGAGGGTGCGGAGGTCGAAGTGCTCCTCGCCGCCCGCAGGCAGCACGACCTCGGCCCCGAGCTCCTCGGCGCCGGCGGTGTGGTCGCCGTGGGAATGGGTGAGGAGGACGAGGCCGATGCCGCCACGCTCAGCCGCCGCGCTGCGGATCGCGTCGAGGTGCCCGGGGTCCCCTGAGCCGGGATCGATCACCACGCAGGGATCGGAGGCGAAGAGGTAGGTGTTGGTCCCTTCAAGCGTCATCGGCCCCGGGTTGGGGGCGAGGATCTTCAGGACCTCGGGGTGCCCCGGAGCCGCTTCCAAAGCCTCAGTTCGAGGCTGCTTCGACTTCTTTGGCGATCGCCTCGCGCGCGTCCGGGGGCTCGAGCACGACCAGGTCGCCGGCGCCGCGGAGGATCTCCCGCACCAGCCAGGGCTTGCCGGCGTAGGGCAGCTCGACGACGACGGCGCCGTCGGCAAGCTCCTCGACCACGGTCCGCTCCTCGCGCAGCCAGCGGGCCCGCTCCGGGGAGACCCAGACCCGCGCCACCTCGGCGGTCGGCACCTCACCGTGGGTCATCCACCCCTCGACCCCGGCGAACTCCTCCACTTCGGGCCGCGGCTCGAACTTCTCCTCGGAGAGGCGCGCCTCCTTGACCCGGTCGAGCTTGAAGTGGCGAACCCCTTCTTTGGTCAGGTCGTAGACCTCGACGTACCAGCCCTCTTTGCCGTTCTCGAGCCGGTAGGGCTCGACCCGGCGCTCGGTGAACTGGTCCTCGTTCTCCTTGTAATAGGAGAGCTCGAGCACCCTGCTCTCGGCGATCGCCTCGTTGACGAGGCGGGCGACCTCGGCGTCGCCTCCGCCGGCGGAGGCGATCTCCAGCCCCTCCTCGGAGGGGTCGTGACCGAGCGCCTTGACGATTTTCCCCCGCGCGGTCTGCAGGTCGGACTGCGGTAGGTGATCGCCGAAGAGGTCGATCGCCGCCACCAGCGCCTTCGCCTCCAGCGGCAGCAGGCGGGCGGGGCGGGCGAAGTTGTCGCCGTAGGGCTGCGAGTCGACCTCGATCTCCTCGCCGAGGACTTCGGCGTAGAGGACGTAGGTGCCGCCGCCGAAGTTGACCACGTTCAGCAGGTCGATGTCCTCCTGCAGCTCCTCGCGGGTCAGCTCCAGCCGCTCGCAGAGGTCGACCACCTCGAGCCGCTCGCCCTTTTTCGCCGATTCGATCAGCAGCCCGGCCAGGGTGACGAGGCGGGCGAAGCGCTCGGGCCGGATCGCCGCCTCGCCGCGGCCGTTGGAGCGGCTGCGCTTCGGCTGCTCCTCGAGCGGGCGGTCGACGACCTCGGCGGGGCGGAAGCCGTTGACGTGGCGTTCGAGCAGCAGGCCGCGCCGCTTCTCGGCCTCCTCGCGGAGGTCGTCGGGTGCGAGCACCTCGGCGTTCTGGCGCCAGCGCAGGGCCCAGGCGATCAGCTCGCGCTCGGAGGCGTAGCTGGTCTCGAAGACGCGGCCCTTGCCGGGGGCGCCGTCGGACTTCTTCGCGTTTCGCAGCTCTCCATAGGAGCCGAAGTCGCGCTCGATCAGCCAGGCGATCCGCTCGCGGATGAAGATCTTCGCCATCCCCTTCGTCTCCCCCAGCTGCCAGTCGGCGCGGCTGCCGTAGTCGCGGCGGTCGAAGTCCTCGGGCGGGGAGAAGTCGTGCTCGGCCTTGGAGGCGTAGCCGACCTTGCCCTGGATCCGGGAGAGGCGGAAGACCCGCACCGCCTCGCGCTCGTGGGAGTGGCCGATCAGGTAGAACTGTCCGCCGCGGAAAACCAGGTGGTAGGGGTCGACCTTGCGCTTCTCGGTCTCGCCCCGCTCCATCGTGTAGTAGGTGAACTCGATCGTCTTCCGGCGTGAAATCGCCGTCTCGATCTTGGAGAGGCGCTGGGAGAGGTCGCGGCCGCCGGCGGAGGCGGTCATCGCCATCTCGACCGGGGCGCGCTCGCCCTCGGCCAGCGGGTTCGGGTGGCCCCAGGCGACCTGCTGCAGGGCCAGCCGCAGCGGCTCGGCGTAGGCGAAGCCGCCGTCGGTGAGCAGCATCAGCGCCGTCGAGAGCGCCGCCAGCTCGTCGTCGGAGAAGGAGATCGGGTCGAGGTAGAAGTTCTCCGGCGGCAGCGAGTAGAGCTCGGCCTCGAAGAATCCCTCGCCCGGCTTCTCGACCCCGAGCTGGATCCCGAGGCTCTCCAGCTCCGCGCGATCGGCATAGAAACGGCGCGCGAACGCGTCGTCGTTCATGTCGCTGTAGCCCTCCACCTCCCGCTTGATCTCGAGGGCCGAAACCGGCCTCCCCTGAGCCATCAGGAACGAGATCAACGAGAGCTGGCGAATTAGCTTCTCGGTGTCCTTCGCCACTGGTCGGCAGGATAGTCTGCGCGCACCGCAT
>Ga0190269_10000078_pt1 | contig 44195 bp, 32 predicted proteins | sample Popmic249IS_FD_133749 | JGI IMG/M metagenome (GOLD analysis project Ga0190269, IMG submission 133749) | Populus adjacent soil microbial communities from riparian zone of Blue River, Arizona, USA - 249 IS | ecosystem: Environmental > Terrestrial > Soil > Riparian zone | place: USA: Arizona... | reverse complement strand
CCGAGCAGCACGGACAGCGGCATGTCGACGGGCGTGTTGCCGAAGCGCTCGTCCGTGACCACGAGCCGGCCGTCGTCGGTCGTCGTGCCGACCACCGCGAAGGGGCAACGCTCGCGCGCACACAGCGCAGCAAAATCGTCCATGCGCTCCGGATGAATACCGAGCACGTAGCGCTCCTGCGCCTCGTTGCACCAGATCTCGAGCGGCGACATGCCCGGCTCGTCGTTCGGCACCTTACGCAGCTCGATGCGCGCGCCGCGCCCCGCTTCGTGCACGAGCTCGGGCAGCGCATTGCTCAAGCCGCCCGCGCCGACGTCGTGGATGGCTGCGATCGGGTTGTGCTCGCCGAGCGCCCAGGCCCGATCGATCACCTCCTGACAGCGGCGCTCCATCTCGGGGTTGTCGCGCTGCACCGACGCGAAATCGAGATCCTCGCTCGACGCACCCGAAGCCATCGACGAAGCCGCGCCGCCGCCCAGGCCGATGCGCATCGCCGGCCCGCCCAGCACGACGAGCGGCGCCGCGCTCGGGATGCGCTGCTTCTGGATGTGCTCCGCGCGAATGTTGCCGAGCCCGCCCGCGATCATGATCGGCTTGTGGTAGCCGCGCCGCTCGCGCCCGCCCGGGCCCACGGCCTGCAGCTCGAAGCTGCGGAAGTAGCCGAGCAGGTTGGGGCGACCGAACTCGTTGTTGAACGCCGCGCCGCCGAGCGGTCCATCCAGCATGATCTCGAGCGCGCTCGCGATGCGCGTGGGCTTCAGCTCCGGCAGCTCCCACGGCCGCACTGCGCCCGGCAAGCGCAGGTTGCTGACGCTGAAGCCCGTGAGGCCGGCCTTCGGCTTCGCGCCGCGACCCGTCGCACCCTCGTCGCGGATCTCACCGCCGGAGCCGGTGGCCGCGCCCGGGAAGGGCGAGATGGCGGTGGGATGGTTGTGCGTCTCGACCTTCATCAGGATGTGCACCGGCTCGCGGGTGGCGCGGTACACGCCGCTCGCTGGATCCGGAAAGAAGCGGCCGGCCACGGTCTCGCCATCGATCACCGCGGAGTTGTCTTTGTACGCGCTGAGCACGCCGCGGGGGCTGTGCGCGGTGGTGTTGCGGATCATCGAAAACAGCGAGCGCTCCTGCTTTGCGCCGTCCACGATGAAGTCTGCGTTGAAGATCTTGTGCCGGCAGTGCTCCGAGTTGGCCTGCGCGAACATCATCAGCTCGGTGTCGTGCGGGTTGCGACCGAGCGCGCGGAAGCTCTCGAGCAGGTAGTCGATCTCGTCTTCGGCGAGCGCCAGGCCCAGCTCGCGGTTACTGCGCTCGAGGGCGGCGCGACCCGCGCCCAGCACATCGATGCTGCGCTGGGGCTGCGGCTCGGCGTGCTCGAACAGACGCGCAGCCTCGGACGGCGAGCGCAGCACGCTCTCCGTCATGCGATCGTGCAGGGCCGTGTGCAGCGCGGCGCGATCGTGGATCGCACCGCTCACCCCGTAACGGACGCCGCGCTCGATGCGCTGCACGTTCTGCAGCCCACAGCTGCGAGCGATGTCCGTGGCCTTGGACGACCAGGGCGAGATGGTGCCGATGCGCGGCACCACGACGAGCTCCTCGCCACTGTGCGGCTGGACGGGGCGGCGCGGGCCGTAGCTCAGCAGGCGCTCGAGCAGCGCGCGCTCCTCCGCGCGTGGCTCGGCGCTCAGCTCCGCGAAGTGTACGTACTGCGCGCACAGCCCGGTCACGCCCGGGTTGCGGGCGCGGATGCGGGCGAGCTTCTTGTCGAGTGCAGCGTCGCTGAAGGCGCGCGGGCCGGGCAGGGGCAGCAGCATGGGAGGTCTCCTCGGGGCCAACCATGCCGCGTGCCGGGTCATCACTCAAGCGAATCATTCTAATCACATCGATAAGCTCAGCTAATAGCCAGCCCGGCGCCGGCCCTGTAAGGTGGCGCGTAAGTCGACATGGATTGGAACAAGCTCGAAGTGTTGCTCGCCGTGGCGCGCCAGGGCGGATTTTCGGCCGCGGCGCGCAGCCTCGGCAAGACGCAGTCGGCGATCAGCCAGGCGGTGCTCGCGCTCGAACGCGAAGTCGGACAGCGGCTTCTGTCGCGGAGCGCGCGCAAGGTGCGGCCCACACAGGCCGGGAGCTTGCTGCTGGAGCACGCCGAGCACATCGAAGCCGAGCTGGAGCAGGCCGCGCGCAAGCTGAGCGCGCTGCGCGAGGTGCGCGGCGGCCGGCTGTCGATCGGCACGAGCGACACGCTCGCGTATTACGCGCTGCCTGCCGTGCTCGGCGCGTTTCGCGCGCGCCACCCGGACGTGGAGCTGGTGCTGGAGACGCGGCCTTCACCCGCGACTGCGCTGGCGCTCGCTGCCGGCGAGGTGGACGTGGGCGTCATCACGCTGCCCTTGCCGCGCGGCCTGCGCCACCGCGACTCCGCCATCGAACGCGCGCTCGAGATCGAGCCATTGTGCGCGCAGCGGGAGGTGTTGATCGCGCCGCCCTCGCACAAGCTCGCAAAGCGACGCCGCGCGCGCATCGCGGAGCTCGCGGGCGAGCCGCTGCTCTTGCTCGGGCGCGGCAGCGCGGGGCGCGACTACGTGGATCGCGAGCTGGCGCGCGCAGGTGTGCGGCCGCGCGTCGTGATGGAGATGAACAGCGTCGAGCTGCTGAAGCGCATGGTGGAGCTCGGCTTCGGCCTGTCGATCGTGCCGGCGCTCGCGGTGGAGCGCGAGGTCAGCGCGGGCGTGTTGGTCGCGCTGCCGCTGTCGGCGTCAGCAGAAGTACGCCGCATCGGCCTTGCGTTCGAGGCGCGTGCAGCGCACAGCCGCGCCGCAGACGTGTTCGCCGCGCTGTGCCGCTCTGTGCTGCGCGCGCCTGTAATGTAAGACTAAAGCTCGAATCGTCACACATGGCCGCAGCTCGGCCGCGAGCGGCTGCGTGGCCCGCGTGACTTCGTACTGCGACACGGTGCGGCCGCGTCGACTGGCCGCGCCAAATGTGGCGTGGGGGCATCCGCCGTACGCTGCGCGGATCGCGCGCCGCTCCTGGCGGCTGCTCGCGTGTCGGTGTCGCCGTCAGCCGCAGTGTTGGGCCTCGGACCTGGAATAGCGCGTGCTTATGTGCGCGCGGACTGCCGGGGCACAGAGCGCAAGCTCGAGCTGCGGCCAGACGCAATCTCGTGGCTGCACCGTTTCCACGCGTGTCGAGCGTGTGGCTCCGGTTAGGTCACGTCGACTTGTCAGAGTCACCTAGGAGTCACACAGATGACCGTCCGCCTGGGGTGGGTGAGTTGTGTATTGATGGTGTTGTGCTCGTGCCAGCGCGCACGCGAACCGGCGCCACGACCTGCGAAGGCACCCGATGCCAGCGCAGCGCTGATCGCTTATCCGCAAACTCCCTATCGCGGGGTGGAGACGCTCAACTCGCTCGTGCTCGCTGGATCGCAGATCCTGATCACGCATCGCGACGCCGTATTCAACGTGCGCGTGATGCCCGCGCCGCAGGTCGCCCGCGATCGGGCGTCCGCTTTGCAGAAGGCGCTCGCGTTGCAAGCGGAGCTCGAGCGCGATCCCTCCGCATTCGAGCGGCTCGCGACGCGCGAGTCGGATGACCGCGTGAGCGGCGCCGTGGGTGGTTATCTCGGCACGATCATGCCGCCCGAGATGCCGCTCGAGCTGGTCGATGCGTTCGCGGCGCTCGGCACCGGTGAAGTGTCCCGCGCCGTCGAGACGCCCCAGGGCTTTCACATCATCAAGCGCATGCCGGTACCCGAAGACAAGCCGCTGTCGCTCTCACACATCGTCATCAAGCACGACGCGGCCAGCGGTTGGAAGCGCGCGGATCGTCCCGTCGTGGCTCGCGACCGCGCAACCGCGCGCGAGCTGGCGAACAAGCTCGCACGCGAGCTGCAAGCGGAGCCAGGCGCGTTCGAACGCTACGTCCGCGAGCACTCGGACGCCGACGACGTGGTGCGCGCCGGCGACATGGGGGTGTGGTCGCGCTACGAGCACGCTGAGTTCGCGCTGCTCGAAACCGCCTCGCGGCTCGCGGAAGGCGCGATCTCGGGTGTGGTGGAGACCGCGACGGGCTTCCACATCTTGAAGCGCACGCCGATCGCCGGACCGAGCACCGGCGCGGCGTCGCTGATCATTCTCCTCCACCGCGACGCGCAGCTGCCGAGCTTCGATCACACTCGTGCGCGCACGAAGGCGAAGGCCGAGAGCATGGCGCGCGAGCTGATCGCCGAGCTGCGCCAGCACCCCGAGCGTTTCGAGCAGCGCAGGATCGAATATTGCGAGCTCGAAATCTGTGAGCGCAACGATGGTTATGTCCGCGGGCGCGGCCTCGCCGCCATCGAGGCTGCCGTCGCGGGTCTCTCGTTGCACGAGCTCGCGGCGGATCCGATCGATACGCCCCTCGGCATCGCCGTGGTGCGGCGCGAGGATCCGGCGCTCCACCCTCCGCCAGCCGCGGAGCCCGTGCACTTCGCGTTCGACGATGCTCCGCCGCCAGTGGCTGCGACGGACAGCGAGCCCGAGTACAGCCCTCAGCAACTGGCCGAGTACGTGTTGGGCATGGAGCGCTACGCGCGCAGCAAGATGCACCTGGACGCGCACGTGTCAGACAACACGCGCGCGCTACTGACCGCCCTCGCGCAGGAGCTGAGCAGCGATACCGCAGACCCCGAGGAGAGCTTCAACCGCGCCGAGGCCCAGCTCGCGTCGCTCCTCGGACCCGACCGGCACGAGGAGTTCAGTCGGCACCGACGCGCCTGGGGCGGCATCTACAAGGCTTCGCAGGACGCGGCGAACAAGCGATGAAACGCAACGGACATGCGTTGCGTACGGGCGCGCTGATCGGTGCTGCGGTCATCGCAGCTGTCGCCTGGGCCGCCTGGGCACGCCGCGAGCCTGTCGCAGCCCGAGAGCGCGCGCCGCACACCGCGGCCGAGCAGTCCGTCGAACCCACGCGCGCTGGCTCGGCCCCGCGCTTGAAGGCTGCAGCCCCGCGCTGGTTCGGGAGCGTACGCGATCCGAGCGGCGCGCCCATCCCGGGCGCCGAGGTCTGCGCGGATTGCGAGGGCCGCAGCTGTGGGCTGCGGCGCCCCGAGTGTACGCGCGCGGGCGTTGCCGGTGACTTCGTGCTCGCGGAGCTTGCGCCGGGTTCCTATCGCGTGATCGCGAGCGCTGCGGGCTACCTGCCGGCGTCTGCGCGCCGACCCGGCAGGGCAGGTGAAGAAGCTTGGCTCGAGCTCGGCCCGAGCGGTGATCAGCGCCTCGACGTCGAGTTGCGTCCGCTCGGCGTCCGGGTGAGGGGCGAAGTGGCTGATGCCGCGGGCGGTCCGATCGGCGGAGCGCGCATCACGTTGCTCGAGGCCGCGCGCCCGGGCACGCGTCTCGCACGCGCGGAGACGCGCGCCGACGGCAGTTTCGACCTGTACACGGATGTGGGGCCCGTCGTGCTGAGTGTGCGCGCGGACGGCTACGCGACGGCGCTCCAGCCGATCGTCGCGCCCGTCGATTCACTGCAGATCGAGCTCGCGCCCGCAGCGCGCATGCGCGGCCGAGTGATCAGCGCCGCGGATCGCGCCGGCCTGCCCGACATCACGTTGCAAGTGCGCAGGCAGACCGCGCACGCAGCGACTCCACCCGTGGCGACCGCCGTGAGCGACGCCAGCGGGCACTTCGTCGTCGACGGTCTCGCGCCAGGCCGCTACCGCGTGAGCGCGCAAGCAGCCCATTGGTTCGGCGAGCTGGCGCCCGTCGATGTGCGAATCGGCGATGAGAGCGCAGTCACGCTGCCGCTCAGCGCTGCGGTGCCGGTGAATGGCCGAGTGTTGATCGAGCCGGCGCGCGATCCGTGCCGCGCCGGCGCCGTGACGCTGGTCGAGAGCACCGGGGGGCACGTTACGCGTGGCGCGCAGATTGCTCCCGATGGGCGGGTCTTCCTCGACGGTGTCCCTTCCGGAACGTATCAGCTGGAGATCGAGTGCACCGGGGCGTTGCGAGCCGAGTATCCACCTCTGCGCATCGCGGGCGAGTCACCCGAGCTGACTTGGACGGTGCGCGCGGGGGCTCGCGTGCGCGGACGGGTCGTCGATGCCGCGGGGCGAGGGCTGGCTCAACGTACGGTCGAAGCGGCTGCGGCTGATGGCAGCCATGCGCTGCCGCCATCAGCGGCAAGCACGGATGCGCAAGGCGCCTTCGAGCTGACGGGTCTGACGGCAGGTCCGTACCGCGTGAGCCTGGGCGACCGTCCCGGTGTGTCGCAGGAGGTGAACGTCACGGCGGAGCTCGACCCGAGCCCCCTGACCCTCGTGGTACGTGACAGCGCCGCGATTCACGTGCGGCTGACCGGCGGCGGCGGGCGCAGCCTCGACGCGTATCGCGTGAGCGCGCTTCGGGCGGGCGCCGAGCCGGAAGCTCGCGTGGCGGAGCGCGTGGCCAGCGCGAGCTTCTCGCTCTCGGAGCTGCCCGCGGGCGACTACGAGCTGTCGGCCAGCGATGGGGACAATCCAGCGCTCGTCCGCCGCTTGCAGCTGCGGACGGGAGAAACCGTGAACGTCGTGTGGAATATGCCGGCGCACGAGGCTGCGCTGTCGGGTCGCGTCCTCGACGCGCGAGGCGAGCCGGTGAGCGACGCATGGGTGCGCATCACGAACGGAGACGCGCCGCTGCCACTCATGGGCGATGGGCGAGCCGTGCTCACCCAGCTCGACGGCCGTTTCTCGATCGGTCGCCTCGACCCGCGCGCGCGCTACGACCTCGAAGCGCATCGTCCGCCACACGCGACAGTGGTCGCACGCGGCCTCTCGCCGGGCAGGCCAGCGGTCTTGCAGCTACCGGCGGAGCCAGACTGACTTGAGGGCGGTGATCGCCTGTACTTAGCGCGAGCTTATCCACCAAACACTCTGAGGAAACGATTCACTATGTCCAGACTACAACTGTTTGCTGCTGCACTTGCCGTCTCGTTGGCCACGTGGCTCGGAGGCCAGAACGCGGCCGAAGCCCAGTCCTGCCCGTGGGGCCCGTACTCGCCTGAAACGGGCGTGGTCGGCAGCTACGAAAGCAACTTCCAGAACTGTGCGGCCCAGAACGGCCCCGGTTACGTGGCGCGCGTCTGGATCAACTCCGGCCGGGCGACGGCGTCTGCACGTCGCTCGCTCATCTGCGACACCACGAGCAATGTCGGTCTGCGCGTCTACGCCGAAACGATCAGCTCGTTCACGGGCGCATTCAGCTCCCGCATCGTGCGCGGTAGCGCCAGCACCTGCAGCACCACGCGAACCACTGGTACGCAGTGGGGTTACACGGTCAATCGCGCCTGGTGTCAGGTCGGCATCGGCTCGGGTTGTACGTCCTCCGGCACGAACTAACGGCTGAAGGCTTGCGCTGCCATGCGCGTGAGCTGCATGGCAGCGCTCGGCCTCAACTGGCGCTTCGCAGGCGGGAGCCGAAGACCTGGAGCTTGCGCTCGAAGGTACGCAGTGGAAGCCGCAGCATCCGCGCCGCGCGGCGACGATTCCCCCCGCTGCGTTGCAAGGCTTCGCTGATCAACGCGAACTCGTGTTGCTCCAGGCTTGCGCGTAAGTCGAGCGAGGCGTTCTCTGGCCGCGGTGCCGTCTCGGGGATGACCGGGAGCTCCGCCGTGTCGTCGCTCATGTCGACGGGTTCGTGGCGCAACTCGGGGGGAAGATCCTCGACGCCGATTTGCTGACCATTGCTGACGACGATCGCGCGCTCGATCACGTTGCGCAGCTCGCGCACGTTGCCCGGCCAGGTGTAGGCGTGCATGCACGCCAGAGCGTCTGTCGAAAGCTCGAGCTTCGAGCCAGCGCGCTGCAGAAAATGCCTCGCCAGTGGCTCGATCTCCTCCCTGCGTTCGCGCAACGGCGGGATCTGCAGCACCATGCCCTTCAGACGGTGGTACAGATCGAGCCGAAAGCTGCCGGAACGCGTCATGGACTCCAAGTCGCGGTGGGTGGCAGCGACCATGCGCACGTCCACCTCGACCTCGTGCGAGGCGCCGATGGGACAGAAGCGATGCGTGTCCAACACCCGCAGGAGCGCAGCTTGCGCGTCGCGAGACAGCTCGCCAATTTCGTCCAAGAATACGGTCCCGCCGTGCGCTTGTGCGAACGCGCCGACTTGATCGCGTGCCGCACCGGTGAACGCGCCTTTCACATGCCCGAACAGCACACTTTCGACCAGTGCTTCGGGAATGGCTGCGCAGTTCACTACCTTGAAGGGGCCGTTGCGACGGGGACTCCGCTCGTGCAGCGCGGTGGCGATCAGCTCCTTGCCGGTCCCGGTCTCGCCGAACAACAGCACGCTGATGCGATGTTGCGCTGCGCGATGAACCGTCTCGTGCAACTGCAACATGGCACGGCTCCGCCGAACCATCTGCTCCGGTGCGCTGCTGCGCAGGACCGCGGCAGCCTCCGACTTCGGCCGTGTTGCCGCCGAAGCCTGTAGCTGCAAGGAGACGAGCGCGGGACCGACCTGCGCGGTCATACCGGGGGCGAGCAACGCGTCGTGGATCCGTTCGCCGGCGATCCAGGTGCCATTGCGAGACCCCAGATCGACGACGCGCAGCGCGCGCTCCTCCAGCTGAAAACGCGCGTGCACCCGCGACAAGCTGGGCTCTGGAATCACGATGTCCGCGGGTGCGGCACGGCCGATCGTCAGTGATCGGGCGCCGAGAGCGTGGGCCTGGCAAACCCCGTTCATCATGACGATGAGTGATGCCCGCTCGGGCGGCGCGTCCGCGGTCGAGGGACGCTGGTTGGAATCGATGGCGGGTGTTGCGGTGGACTCAGGGCAGCGTGACTGACTCATGAGCATCGGTTCTCGTGCCGCAGTGGTTGCCGCTCGCACACAGGTCGCATGTGCGGCCAAACGGCGGGGAACTTAGCAGCTGTTTAACGCAATTTGGAATACTTTAGAAACCGTTTTGTAATATCTCCCACATACAGAAGTGGGCAGAGCGGGGGCGCGCGGCCATGAGCTGTGCCAGCAGCACGCCAAGTGTTCGTCGTTGCGGACGTCGTCGGCGACCCCGGGTAGGGCAAAGCAGCGCCGCGCGCCGGTGCGGGTCGTTGGGTGTGGCTCGCGCATGAGCCGCTCGTTCGCTCTGACGAGGCAGCGCCGGTCGCGAGGTACGCGGATCGCCAGCTGGCGCGCGCGGTATACCGGAGCTGCGTGGAGCGGCTCGAATGCCGATGGAGCTCGGCTTCGCGCTGCCGACCTCGGCTGCGCGCGCCGTGCAGCGCCAAGTGAGCGCAGGCATGTGGGTCGCGCTGCAGCTATTGGCGTCAGCGAGTTGCCCCGCGTTCGACGTCGCGCTCTCGGTCCATGCAGCCCTCGGCCCCGACGTCGACGTGTTCGCCCCGCGTGCCGCTCGGCGCTGCGTGCGCCGTAGCGTAGTCGGTCACCTTGCTGCTGATGGCGGCGGAGCTCGTATCAGTGGTGTTACTCGGTAGGCGGCCGGAACTGTGCGTGTGTGCATGTGCCGCAAAAAAATGGCTCGTAATGCCGCGCTTACGCGTGCGTTACAGCGCGCAGCGTCAACGCCCTAAAGCGCCGAAATTGCATCGCGTGCAATCTGCCGCCATCAGCAGCAAAGAAGCCACACCGTCGCTCGCGAGAAATGTGGGCCGATTTTGGGTTGATCTCACTCTCATGATCCGGCATCAACGTCCGCTCTCCCTGCCACGGCTTGCTTCGCTTCCGCAGTTTTTCCGTAGTTTCCTTGAAGCGAGTGCTGCTCGCACGGAGTACCGATGATACAGAAGTCAGGTTCGCGGCTCGGACGAGTCGCCGCGGTCATGTTCGTCGCCACCACCTTTGCAGCCGTTGGCTGCGACGAGGAGCAGCTCGCTCAGGAAGTCGACGGCCCGAGCCTCGGCCTGCAAGCCACGGTCTGGACCCTCTGCGCGAACCAAGGTGAGCGCTGCGCGTTCAAGGGAACACGTCAAGTGCGCTTCAGCGCTTCGTCGCGCGACTACTACGGCACGTTCACGGACGGCGTGGCCTGTCGCGGTAAGCAGTTCGGGGTGTCAGGCCGAACGCAGAATGGACAGTGCTTCGTGGCCACGCCCAGCACACAGTCGGGCGCTGGCAGTCCGGCCGCAGGCTCGCCTGCCGCTGGCAGCGGCGGAGCAGGCGCGGTTGCGGGGGCCGGTGGCAGCGATCCGCACGCGGGTCACACGACCGGCGGCAGCAGCTCTGGCACGAGCACGGGTCCGTACATCGACACGAGTGCCATCCCCGCGCGCGCCACCGGCTCGAGCGTGGTGCAGCTGCAGAGCACGAGCGAAAAGCCCGTGGGTAGCGACGGTACGGGCGCATTCCGCACGGTTTGCAGCTTCTCGCACATGCTGTTCGACGATCCGATCGTCTACCCGGGTCAGCCTGGGGCCGCGCACCTGCACGCGTTCTTCGGCAACACCGGCGCGAATGCCAGCTCCACGGTGAGCTCGATCAACACGACCGGCAACTCCACGTGTCGCGGCGGCATCGCCAATCGCTCGGCGTATTGGGTGCCCGCGCTGATCGCGCCGGACGGCAAGCCGGTGAAACCGAAGAGCATCGAGGTGTACTACAAGTCGGGCTACTACGGCGTGAAGGCCAGCGCGGTGAAACCCATGCCGGATGGCCTGCGCATGATCGCTGGCAGTGCGAAGTCCAGCAGCGCGCAGCGGTACGCCTACTGGGGCTGCCACGAGAGCTACATCGGTAAACCGGGCAGCATTCCAAACTGCGGCGCGGGCGATTCAGTCACGATGATCGTGGAATTCCCGCAGTGCTGGGACGGCAAGAACCTCGACTCGGCAGACCACACGAGCCACATGGCGTACGCGCAGAACGGCTGCCCAGCCACGCATCCGGTCCCCATCCCTGCGATCACGTTCAACGTCCTGTACGCGCAGCCCAGCGGCGGCACCGCCGGCTACCGACTCGCGTCGGACATGTACAACACGTCTCAGCCAGGCGGCTTTTCGGCTCACGCCGACTGGTGGAACGGTTGGGACCCAGCGGTCTCGAAGACGTTCGTGGAGCGCTGCATCAACCCCGCGCTCGACTGCCGCTCCCATCTCCTCGGAGACGGCCGCGCGATGTACTGACGCTGCAGGGCCGCGCGCGAGCTGCGCGCGGCCCATTGCGCTCACGCCTTCGGCACGCCGAGCCTGCGCGCCAGCTCGGGCACGCTCGGGGCGATCTCGTCGCGCTGACCAAAACGACCACGCACGACGATGCGAGCCTCTTCGCCACGGCCGGGCGTCTCGGGGTCGTTGCCGCCCGAGTTTTCTGGCACCAGCCAGACGTACAGGGTGGAGGTGTCGAAGCTCGGCAGCTCGGACGGGTCGCCGTCGACGACTTCCGTGTCCACCACGTCCGATAGCGCGCGACACTGCAGCTCCAATTCGCTCACGTTCATGGCTCAACCTCGCTCGGTGTGGCCCGTTCAGGCGACCGGCCGTCAAATCCTGACGAGGAGTGATGCAACGCGTGTGCCGTTGCCGCGTCAGGCGGAACGGCGCTGTAGCTGTGAGCTGCGCTCGGACAGCAGCTCGTAGAGGCGCATGTCGTCGCGCAGACCCTTGAGCTGCGCCGATCCCTGTTCGACGAACTCGAAACCGCACCCCAACGAAAGCTGACGCACCACGTCGGTCACGAGGATCTGCCCCGCGCGCGCACGGTTGCATACGCGCACCGTCGTGTTGACCGCGGTCCCGAACAGCCGGCCATCTTCGGGCAGCGGCTCGCCCGCGTGCACGCCGATGCGAGCGCACAGTGGTCGCTCCGAGTGCCTGCGCGTGTAGTCCGCCAGCTGATCCTGGATGCTGCTCGTGCAGCGCAGAGCGGCATTCAGCGATCGGAACGCCGCGATGACGCCGTCGCCCGTGTGTGCGACCTCGCGCCCACCGTCTTGCGAGATCGCATCGCGCACCAGGCGGTTGTGCTCGCGGATCCAGGCGCGCGCCTCGCTGTCTCCCAGCTTCGTCACGAGGCTCGTGAAGGACTGCAGGTCCGTGACCACCAGAGCGAGGAGCCCGTCGAGCGGCTCGAGCGCCTTACGCTTGCGCCAGGAAAACATGAGCGCCATGCGCTCAGCCGAGGAAGCCCCGAACATTTTCGGAACCGGATAATCGAACATGACAAGCCCACCCTGCAGTGCAGACAACGCCTGCGCAAACATTCCATGAGCACGGCGCATGCCACGCCCGAAACGCGTGCAACCGCCTCCAGAAGCCGAGAACCCCACCACCGCAACTGGCACGTGCCAACCTGTGCCGCAGGCACGGGTGGAGCTGACGCTAGGTTCAAGAACATGACCGCTGCGTCCACGACCAGGCACCTGACCGCACACGGGCTTCTGCCGGCTAAAGACGCGCGCCGGCTCATCGAGCCGATGGCGCAAGCCTTCGAGGCGTGACGCGTCAGGGCTCCGCGCGCAGCTGTTGGAGCTCGGCGCCGAGGCCCAGCTTCTTGGCCCAGGCGAGCGCCAGGCGCTTGTGCTTCGCCGCTTTGCGCGTTCGACCGAGGCTGCTCCAGTACGCGGCACACGCGCGGTGGTAGCGGCAGCGCGCGACCGGGAAGGTGCCGGCGATGCGCTCGAGCACGTGCAGTGCGGCCTGCGCGTCGCGGCGACGTTGCGCGTCGTGCGGGCGCTCGGCGAACGCATGCAACAGCACTTGCGCCATGCCGCCGCAGCCCTCGAGCAGGGCGTGGCCCGTGGGACGGCGGCTGTGGAGCACGCGCTGCAAGGTGTCGCGCGCCAGGCTCGCTGCAGCCACTGGCTGCTGGAGCGCGAGCAACACGGCGGCGTGCACACCCGCCACCTGTGTGACCTCGTTGAGATCGGTGCCCGTGCCGAGCACGAGCTGCGCCGCCTGGATGTGCGAGAGCGCGCGCTCGGGCTCTCCGCGGCGCAGCGCGAGCAGCGCCAGAAAGCGCTGCGCCCAGCCGCGGTGCTGGCGATTGCCGCTGGCCTCCGCCTGCGTGAGCAGCTCGTCCGCGGCTTGCTCGGCTTCGCTGTCCTGCCCGCGGTACCAGTGCATCCAGAAGCGCACCGCCTGTGCGTGGCCCCAGTCCAGGTGGTTACCCGCGCTGCGCGCCGCGCGCTGACACGCGTCCACGTGCTCACGCGTGTGCCGCCACTGGCCGCAGCCCACGAAGTACAGCCCGCTCGCCATGTGCGCCGAGCCGAGCGCCTCGGCGCTGCCGGCGCGCTCGCCGAGCGCGGCCGCGGCGCGGATGTAGCGCTCGCTCGTGCGGCGCAGCCCGAGGTAACCGAGACACGCGCCGGCGATGGCCAGCATCTGCGGCAGCTCGGGGATGCTGCGCGCGCGCTCGGCGTGTGAGAGCGCCCGCAGCGTGTAGTGCACGAACCAGCCAGAGTCGCTCGCGAAGTAGGCGGCGTACGCCAGCTGGCGGAATACGCGCGACAGCTCGCGGTGCAGTGGCTGCGAGCCCTGCGCGCGCTCCTCGCGCTCTCGCAGCTTGCGGCGGCCGAACAGCACGCACCACAGCACCGCGAACAGGGTCTGCAGGAACGCGATCAGCGGCGAGCGGCGCACGCGCACGCCCGCGAGCTGCGCGGCTTTCTCGGCGTACTCGCGGCCCGCAGCTGCGTCGCCGAGCGCGGCCACCGCCTCACTCAGCTCGCGATTCCAGCGGATCCGGCGATCGACTGTGTCGATCTCCTCGAGCCCCGTCCGCTCGGACAGCGACAGGCACAGGCGCAGGAACTCGACCGCTTCCCGGTAAGCGCCCTGGCGCATTTCCTCTGCCGCCAGCAGCTGCGCGAAGCGCAACGTGCGCACCTCGTCTCCGGCCGCGAGGTAGTGGTGCACCAGCTCGGGCAGCGACGAGCGCAGCACGTGCTCGCGCTGCTCCTCGAGGATGCGCGCGGCCTGGGTGTGGATGCGCTCGCGCTGCTCGGGCAGCATCAGATCGTACGCGGCCTCGCGCACCAGCGCATGCGAGAAGCCGAAGCGCCCATCCTGCACGGAGTGTTGTACCAGCAAGCCGTGATGCTCCAGGTTGGACAGCGCGGCATCGAGCTCGGTCTGCGGCAGGTGCGTGGCCACGTGGGACAGGAGCTCGCGGCTGAACGTGTCGCCCAGCGCGCTCGCGATCTTGAGCACCTGCTGATCGCGCGGCTGCAGCACGTGCACGCGGCTGCTGATGGCAGCGAGCACGGACTCGGGCGTCCCGCTCTGCGGCGCGTGCTCGAGCGCCCAGCGCCCGTCCACGCGCGCGATGCTGCCGCCGTCACGCAGCAAGAGCACGTACTCCTGCACGTACAGCGGATTGCCGCCCGAAGCGGCCTCGACGAGGTCGAGCACCGGCACATCGACGCTGTCACGAAGCTTGTTGCGCGTCATGGCCGCGATGCCGCTGCGGGTCAGCGCGCGCAGATCGACCTGATGGTAGCGCGAGCCTGACAGCCGGTAGATGATTTCGGAGGTAACTGGCCCCGGCCTCGCCGCCACGAGCAGCAGCACGTTGGGCACGCTCTGCGCCACGCGCTCGATCAGCTCGAGCGACGCCGAGTCGGCGTGGTGCGCGTCATCGATCATCAGGAGCAGCGGCTCGCTCACGGCGTCTTTCAGCAACTTCAAAAGCAGCTGCAACGTGGCCTCGGCGCGCGCGCTGCCGCTGAGCGCTTCGGTCTGCGCCGTCTCCACGAACTGGGAAGGAAACACCGCGTTCAGCAGCGGCAAGAGCGCGGGCGGCTGCCCCGCGCGCACGACGCGCGCGAGTAGCGACCGGTTCAGCGTGCTGTCGTCGTCCTCGAGCAGCTCGCGCAGGATGTTGCGCCAGGTGAAATACGGCACCGCGCGGCGCACGGCGTGGGCCCTGCCGCGCAGCGCGCGCATGCCGAGCGCGCTCGCCTTTGCGCCGGCGGTATCGAGCAGCAGCGTCTTGCCCATGCCCGGATCGCCGCGCAGCAAGCACGCGCCGCCGCGGCCCGCCTGCAGCGCAAACAGCAGCATCGAGACGCGCGCCTGCTCCTCCTCGCGACCGAACAGCATCGGAGGCAAGTCCGGCAGCTCATCGTGCTCGCACTCGATCACGTCGACCGGCTGCGCGATGCCGCGCAACGATACCGGCTGCGCGCGCGGCGACATCCAGCGCGGCCTGCGCTGCTCCGGCAGCCCCGCGATCAAGAGGCCACGCGCAGGCAGGTCCATGAGCCGCGCGGCCAGGTTCATGACGCTGCCGACGCTCACCAGCATGCGCTCGTCCAGATAGCCGCAGAACGCGCGGCCGAACGCCAGCCCCGCTGCGACGTGGAACAGGCGCCGCTCGAGCAGGCGCACCACGCGCAGCGCGCGCTCGGCCACCATCTCCGGTGGATCGAGGCGCGCGCCGTCCGGCTCGCCGAACACGCTCACGCTCACGAGGCCGCGATCGTCGATCACGAGGCGCCCGGCCGCAGTCGAGGGCCCGATCTCTTCCTGGATCATCGCGAGCGCCTCGCGATGCCGATGCCAGCTGCCGGGCTGGCGCTCGTCGAAGCTCAAAAGCCGGATGAACAGGGCCGCGACGTGCCGCAGCTCTGCGCGAAACGCGTCGCCGGTCGTGTGGTCGTTCCACGGCGCGGGCTCGAAGCGCTGCGGCAGCGGACGCAGCTCGTCGGGATAGCTGGCCGTCGGGCGCAGCCGATCGCCTTCCTGCCCCTCGGGCTGACTCGCCGCTACCAGCAGCGGCTCGTCCGCGAGCGGGCGCGCGTCGTTGCCGCGGGCAGCTGCAGCGGTCACACCGCTCACGCGTTCGCTCAGGCGCGCGGGCGCGATGACCTCGCCGGCCTTGGCTAGCTTCGCGGCCCGAAACGCGAGCCGCGTGGCCGCACCGCCGAGCACCGCGACGCCGTCGCGATCGAAGTCCGGCGCGGAGCCCGCCCAGATCCGGCCGAAGCCCAGGCCCGCATGCACTGGCAGCTCATCAGGAGAGGCCGTCTGCACCAGCGCCCGCGCACACGCAAAGCTGCGCTCGAGCGGCTCGAGGTCGTCCGGGGACTCGCACGGCCAGTGCGCGATGACCGCGTCGCCCGCGAGGGAGCTCAAGATGCCGCCATGCTCCGAGATCAAACGGAAATAGCGGCTCATGCTGAGCCCGACGACCTGGCCCAGGCGCTCGGTGCCGCGCGCGCCGCGCTGGGTCAGCGCGTCCGCGAAACGCGTGTAGCCGGCCATGTCCGCGACGAGCACCACGCCATCGAATTCCCGTTCGAAATCGAGGATGCCGGGTGTCTGACTGGCATCTGCGATCTCGGCTGCGAGGCTCACATCGCGCACTGCGCGTGGACTCTTTTGCTGCACTGCGCCCATGCGTCAACTCCTGCAGTAGAGCGCGGACCGCGCGTGACACGCAACCCTTCTGGGTTGCGATCTGCGTCACTCTTGGCGGTGTCGACCTTGTGTACAGTGGCGCGGTCTGACTCGTCGGGCAGACCCATTCACGCTAGCGATTCGGCCCATGTCCAACTCGTCGCACGCCACGCCGCAAGCTCCGCCAGGGTTCTTCAGCGCCCTGGTCGTGGGCTCGGGCTTCGGTGCATCGGTCCTGGCTCTGCGGCTCGCGGAGGCCTACGCCGACACGCCGCGGCGCGTATGCGTGCTCGAGCGCGGCCGCCGCTACGAAGCTTCTGATTTCCCGCGCTTCAAGCTGCCGGACTATCTGACGGACAATCCACAGCTGCGCTCGAGTCGGCGCGTGCCCGATGGCTCGCGGCATCTCTGGGGCATCGATCAGGGCCTCTTCGACGTGCGCACGCTCGGGCGGCTGCAGGTCGTGCAGGGCGCCGGGCTCGGCGGTGGATCGTTGATCTACGCGGGCGTGCACTTGCGCCCCCCGCACGAAACTTTCGCGAAGTGGCCCGAGCCGTACTGTGATCCGCAGGCGATGGACCGCGCGTTCGCGAAGGTGCACGCCGAGATCGATCCGCAGCCGCTGCCGGACGCGCTCGCGGACGAGCTGCCGAAGGCGCGGCTCATGCGCGACGCTGCGGCGAAGCTGGGCCTCGCCAAGGCGACCATGCGTCCGCCGCTCACCATCCGCTTCGCCACGAAGCCAGGCGAGCCCAACACCTGCAACGGCTGCGGCAACTGCACGCTCGGCTGTCAGGAGGGCGCGAAGCTCACGCTCGATCGCAACTACCTCAAGCGCGCGATGGAGCAGGGCGTGCACGTGCAGACCCTGTGTGAGGTGAAGCGGCTGGCGCGCTGCGATGGCAGCGATCAGTGCTTCTACCACGGCCGCGAGGAGCGCTGCAGCGCGCCGCCCGGAGAGGCGGGGCCGAGTATCGGCGAGCACTACCGCGTCGAGTACTTCGACCACCTCGAGCACGTCGCGCGCCACGTGTGCGCGCAACACGTGTTCCTCGGCGCGGGCGCGGTGGGCACGACCGAGCTACTGCTGCGTAGCCGCTCTGGGCTGCAACGCGAGGCTGCGCCGTCCGGTCTCGACAAGCTGGGCGAGCGCTTCTACGCCAACGGCGACAGCCTCAGCGTGGTGTTCGACACGCGCGAGAGCGCGTCGCCGAGCTACGGGCCGACCATCACCACGAGCGTGGCCTACGGCGACCCGAGCGATCCGAGCAGCTGGTTCCTGCTGCAGGACGGTGGCATCAGCCGCGATCTCGCCGGTGTGCTCGGGCTGTTCCGCAGCCCGCTGTGGCTCGGGCGCAACCGCTGGACGCGCGCCGAGGGTCGCGGGCGCGGCTTGCGCGAGCCAGCGCGCTCGGCAGGCGACCAGCTGATCATGGACTTGCAGGTCGGCGTGAGCGACTGGCTCAGCCCGCACAAGCCCGCCGCTACGCGCGGCGATGGTGAGCTGTCGGCCCTGTCGCGCGCCTGGCTCAACTTCATGCCACTCGTCCTGCGCGACCCGCTCGCGAGCGCGCTGCGCCTGAGCGACGACTTGCGTGCAGAGCTGCGCAAGCTCGATCGGCGCGTGCTGGAGAAGCTGGGGCCGGAGACGTTTTTCCTCTCGCGCCTGGTCGATCAGGAGCAGCTGCTCGAGCTGATCGCGGGCGTGACCGCGGAGCTGTACCCGCCGCTGCGGCGCTTGCTGCGGAAGGACGCGGGCATGGCCGCGCTGTATGACGTGCTGCGGGCGCTCTTGCTCGCGCACGAGCCCACGCAGCATGCGCTGGTGCTGCTGGCGATGGGGCCCGATCAACGCGGACACTTGAGCTTGCGCGAAGGCAAGCTGCGCGTGGACTGGGAGGAAGACGCGAACCTGGAGCTGTACACGCGTCAGGAGCAGCTCATGCGCGACTTCGCGGTGGAGCTCGGCGGTGAGCTGCGCACGAACCCGAGCTGGACGCTCGGGCGCAGGCCCGTGAGCGTGCACATGCAGGGCGGCTGCAGCATGCCCGATGTCGACACGGCCGAGGGCGTGACCGATGCCGACGGTCAGGTGCGCGGCTTTCCTGGGCTGTACGTGGTGGACGCGGCCGCGTTTCCGCGCAGCGTCGGCGTGAACCCGAGCGCGAGCATCGCAGCGGTCGCCGAGCTCAAGGCGGAGCAGTTCATCGCACGCGTGCTGAAGCAGACGCTGCAGCCGTCCGGTCGACTCGTGCAGGTCGTGCCGATCGCGCCTGCCCGCAGCTACGCGCTGCGCAGTCAGCCGCTGTGTCTCACGTGGAGTGAGCGCTTGTCCGGCCAGTGGAGCGAGGATCCATACGCGCAGCCGCCGCGCCGGCACACGGACGCGGCGCAGTACCTGGCTGAAGAGCAAGCGCCACCGCACGTCACGCAGCGCCATCTGGCGCTGGAGCTCGACGTGGTCGTCGATGAGCCGGAGCGGCTCTTGCGCGCGCTCTCGCAGCGCCTCGGCGCCGCGCAGCTGCGGCAGGCGCATGACGGCGCGCTCGCAGGTCGCATCCGCGGGCGGCTGTTCGACGCGGACCGGAGCCGCGCCTGCGAGGGCTCGCTGTATCTGCACTTCGATCCGAGCCCGAGCGAGCTGGAGCGCGAGCTCTCACAGCTCGCGAGCGAGCTCGGCACGAGCCCCGCACGCGTACGCGAGCTGTTCCACAAGTACGCGCACCTGCCGACGCTCGGCGCGACGCACCGCTTGATCGGCCTGGAATACCGGCTGCACGCAGGCGAGCTGATGCTGCGCGGGCGCAAGTTCTTCCACGATGATCCCGGCCACGACGTGTGGCCGGATCTCACCACGTTGTACGTGTTCGGCGAGTGTCGCGACGTGCGGCGCAGCGGCGTGGTGCGCGTGAGCCTGAGCGACTTCTTGACCAAACAGCTGCCGAGCTACGACTGCTTCGTGGCGGGCGAAGCGGCGCGCGATCCGTGGCTCGAGGAGCAGGTGAGGGGCGGAGATGCGCGGCGTTACGCGCCCGACGAAGCCGTACGCAGCTGGCTCTTGCTGCGCTTTGGCGCGGCCTTCTTCACGAGCATCAAGGATGTCTACGAAAGGTGGTACTGAGTGGCCTGGGGATCGGCGACGCAGCGCGACGTGGTGCTCGAGTACGAGCGCGCGCGGGGCTTGTCGCGCGCGGGAAGCTGGTGCGCGCTGGAGAGCGGGGGCCGGCTTTCGTGGCAGGCGGGCGAGCTTGCAGCTGCGAGCGGCGGCGGCCTGGTCGCGCAGCTGTGCAAGTTCAGCGGCGCGCGCGGCAGCTTGCCACCGGTCTTGTTGGTGCACGGGGCGAGCGCATGGCGCGGCACGTTCATGGAGCAGGACGGGGGCTTGCTGCGGCACCTGCTGCGCTCGCGTGACGTCTGGACCCTGGACTGGCGCGCGAGCAAGGTGATCACGGATCGCTGGCGCGACGTGGCACCCGACGCGGTGCCCGAAGACGTGCGCAACATGAACCTGGATCTGCCCGCGGTGCGCGAGCTGCCGGCCGCGATCGAGAAGGTGCGGGACGAGTGCGGGCAGACGCCGGACGTGCTGGGCCACTGCATGGGTGCGGCGATCGTCGCGATCGCGCTCGCCCGCGGCACGCTCGCGAGCACGCCGCGCAGGGTGGTCCTGTCTGCGCTCGGGTTGTTCTACCGCGGCACCGTCGACACCTGGTTTCGCGCGGACGAGCGGCTCGACGCGCATGCGCTGGCGCCGAATGGGCCGTGGTATCTGGACTTCGCGTCCGCAGCCGACCTGCCCGAGCCCTATCAACGCGCGTTCGAGCTGTGGCGCAAGACACCGTACCTGCACTGTCAGGTCCCGTTCTGTCAGCGCATCTCGGCGATCCTGGGATGTCCGTACCGGCCGGACGACATCGGTTATCTGCACGATGTCGCGACGCACGAGGGTCTCGCGACGCAATTCGGCGTGATGCCCACCGGCATCTTGAACCACTGCGCGCGCAACGTGCGGCGCGGCTGGTCTGCTCCGTACGCCGGCTCGCGCAGCGTGGATCGGACGGACCTGCAGCACCCCGAGCGCTTTGCCCAGATCGACAAGCTGACGCTCATCACCGGGGCCGAAAACCAGCTCTGGCACCGCGACTCGATCGACCGCATGTACGAGTGGCTCAATCGCGCGCCGGTGTGGCGACGCGAGCGACAGGCCGTGGCACGCCTCGAGAAGCGCGTCTTCGATCGCTTCGGCCATCAGGACCTGTTTCTGAGCCCGCTCGCGGCCGCCGCTGGCAGCGTCTACGACTACGTGCTGCAGCGGCTGTCGTAGCTCTCGGCCGTGCTCGTCTGCCCGCGCAGCACCGTCTGCCAGCTCGGCCCGGTGCGATCGCTCGCGGCGCGCACCAGGTGCGTCTGCACGCGCATGCCGAGGCTGTGGTCGTCGCGGCGCCAGAACGCGATCGTCATGCCGTGCTCCTCGGAGCGCAGCGAGCGGCCGGCGCGATAGGCAGGCACTTGCATGTGATGTTGCACCGGGCTCGGCTGCTCGCCGCGCTCGGCGGCAGGAAACCAGCGCGGCTCGCGCTCCGGCATGGCGGCGGCGAGTGGGCTGACGAGCGACAGCGGGGAGGCCACCACCTGGATGAGGCGCCGTCCGCTCTGCAGCTGTGTGCTGCAGACGTGCCCGTGGTGGACGTCGCCCGCGAGCACGACGAGATCCTGCGGGCAGGCGTGGAGCGCCGGCAGCAGCCTGCGCCAGTACTGCCGATAGTCGGGCGGCCGATGGTCGGCGTCCGTTCCGCGCCCGGAGATCAGGGGCTGCTGGGTGATGAGCACGCCGGGGCAGCGCAGCTGCTCGAGCCAGCGCACGAGCCGGTCCATGTCCCCCGCATCCGAAGCCACGCCCGCGTAACCGCCTTCGCTCATCAGGCGGTTGCCGTCGCGCGAGCGGCCCGTGCGCATGTCGGCGACGAACAGCGATAGGTCGCGCCCGATGTGCAGTGGCTGTTTGGCGATCGGCCCCTGCAGCGGCAGGTAGCGCTCCTCGAACGCGAGCCGGTACCAGCGCTCCCAGAACGCGCGCGCGCGCAGCGGGAAGCCGAGCGGCTCGTGCGGGAAGTTGTTCCACAGCTCGTGATCGTCAGGGAGGAACAGGTTGGCGCCTGCGGAGAGCAGGCGCGCAAAGCCTGGATGCGTGAAGGTCTGCGCGTACTGCCGATTGAAGCGCGAGCACAGCTGCGTGCGAGTGAGCGCCGAGTAAATGAACAGCCACAGCTCGTCGAGGTACACCTGATCGCCCACCAGACACTTGAGGTGAGGCGCTGCGTGCGAGTCGTCGAACAGCTGCTGCACCACCTCACGCAGCCCGGGCGGGCTCTGTCGCGCGCCGAAGCACGAGCTGAGCCAAAGCGTGAACGGCCGCGCGCTGCCGCCGCCGTGCTCATTGCGCGGCAGCTGCGTGGGCAGGGTGCACAGCTGCGCGCGAGCCAGCTCTCGCGGACCGTCGCGCAGGCTCAGCTCGTAGCGCGTGTTAGGTGACAGATCTGTTAGCTGCAAGCTGCTGCAGAAGATGGGCTGCGCATCGCCGCCCGGGATCGTGCGCCAGTCCGCGATCGGCTGCGGGCGCTGGCCGGTGACGTGCAGGCGCAGGGTGGGTGGGGTTTCGTCGAGCCAGAAGGCGGCGATCGACACGTCGGCGTCGGTCTGCGTGACACGCCGCGGTACGATCGTGAGCACCGTCAGGGCACCTTGTGGGCCAGCGCAGAGTCGTTGCGGGTGGCGCTGGGCTCGCGGGCGGTGGTCTGGCGATCGAGATACACCGCGCCGAGCGCCACTGCGCCACCCAGGCAGATGATCATCACCGCAGGCCCGAGCCGCGGCGGATGATCCTCGCGCGAGGGCCGCAAGCGCAGCACGAGCGACATCCCCGCGAACATGATGCCGCTCGCCACGATCAGGCCCGCGATGCCCATCGCCTGCTGTTGCGAGTCGGGCTTCACGAACAAGATCCCGCTCTGGCACAGCACCCAGCCGCATGCCGCAAACACGGCGAGGCCCAGGAGCCCGATGACGCACGTCACGAGTAGGTCGAGGATCGGAGCGCGCATGCGCCCACTATGGGGCGCGGGAACGAACGCGGTAGTGAAACGCGTCACACGCCTGACGGGGCCGCGTGGTTTTGCCAATGCGGCAACAGGCAGACTCTCAATAGTCCAGGATCTGTGCGTTACGTCGGCTGAGGACCATCAACAGCGCAAACAAGAGCGGTAGGCCCAGGGTGTTGGCCCAACGGTATCCGTTCTTTTTCGCATCCCAGGCGGCCATACTCTCCTTGCGCTGTTTGAACGCTTTGTCCGCCTTCTCCTGGTCTTGCTCTTTGATGGCGTTGCGGATGGTGACCTCGGCCTCTTTCACGTCTTGCGGCACTGCGAGTGAAAGATCAGGCCCACTCTTGGCGCGGATCTCGATCAGGTCGCCCTCCTGCGCGATCCAATCGAGAGCGTTCACGGCCAGCGCCGTCGCGCTGGCGGGTGGCTCGCGCGAACCGCTCTGCGGTTGTGGCAAGAACTCATCACGCATGAAATAGCCGGAGCCGAACACCAACACGCGCACCGGCTTCTCGGAGCGCGCAGCCGAAATGACCACGCTCCCAGCGCTGTCTGTGCGTGTGCGGGCTGCGCCCATTTGGTCCGCAAACGCCGATGGTAGGTTGCCTTCGAGGGCGACCCCGAGCACGTAGGACTTGCGCTCCTTCGGCACGTCCCAGCGCTCACGCGCCTTCAGGTCGATGCTCGCGCCCTCCATCGTCCACGCGTGCTTCGTGGATTGCGCGAGCACTGTGCGCTTCACCTGCTCGTCGCCGTCGAACCGATCGCTCAGCACGATCGGTGAGGTGTACGGCAAGGGCGTCTGGTCCAGCCGGAACAGCACTGGGTGCTTACGCTGGTCCTCCTCGAACGAGACCACGGGCACCGGCGGGTAGGGCACGGCGATGGGAATGCCGAAGTTCGTGGGCATGCGCGCGCGGCCGCACTGCGCGTCCGCCACCAGCTTGCCCTGCACTGACACGCCCCACTTGTCGAGCAGCTTGTTCAAGCGCGTGTCGACGGCCGAGCCCGTTGGAGCGCCACCGGTCGCGTCGACCTTGATGCCGCCGCCGAACACCGCAAGCGAGCCACCGCGCATCACGAACTGATCGATGTAGCGCAGCTCGGTCTCGGTGAAGGGCTGGTCCGGCTGCACGATCAACAGCGCGCGCAGATCCTTGGAGATCTCGTGGTCGGCCTTCACTTCCTGCACCTCATACATGGGCAGGTAGGCCTTCAGCGCGTTCAGCTTCACGCCGCCCTGCGGCGAGGGCATGCCCATCTGCATCTGCATCGGGTTGGGCGGCGGCGCTTGGTTCTTGCCGGCGACCACGCCGATTTTCACCTTTTCGCCGGATAGCTCCTTGATGATCCGCGTGATCTCGTACTCGAGACCGTCTGTGTCATCGACCTGCGCGATGGCGCGCGTGTCACCGAGATAACGGAAAGCCACGCCGCGGTAGCCCTCTTGGACGCTGAAGCTGTACTGCTCCAGCTTCTGATCCTGCACGCGCTTGATGCCGTCGTGCTCCGCCGCCTGTTTGTCCTCGTCCGTGAACGGACGTACGACGCGCAGGGTGATCTTGCCCCGCGATGCATCGCTGTACTGCGCGAGCAGGTCACGGACGTAGCGTTCGGTGACGTTGTGCGGCGGAGGCAGCTCAGGGCTGAAGTACGCGACAATCTCCATCCGGTCTTTGAGCGACGCCGCGAGGCGTTGCGACGTTGCGGACAGCGACAGGCGGTCGTTGCTCGTCATGTCCAACCGCGCCGTGTAGAAGAGCCCAGCCGCGTTCATCGCGATGACTGCGGCCACGAGTAGGGTTGTCTCGGCCGCGTACGAGCGGGCCGTTCCGCGCATCCGACTGTTCAATGAGCGCGTCGCCCACATCAAGCTGACTGCGATGAGCGAGAGAAAGTAGGCGACGTGACGCGAATCGATCATGCCCGCGACGAAGGTCTGGAAGTGTGATTCGGTCGACACCCATTCGACGAGTGAGGCGATTTCGTGCGGTAGAAAAGGCGCGAAACGGCTTAGACACCAGAGCGCGAAGCAAATCATCCCGCCGTTGAAAAATGCGATGAGCTGGTTGTGCGTCCAGCTCGAGGCGAGTAGCCCGATGGCGAGCATTGCGGCGCCCTCGACAATCAGACCCACATAGCCTGCGATGATGCGACCAGGTTCAATACTGCCCAATGCAGCGACGCTGATCGGATAGCTGAGGGAACAGCCAAGCAATACGATCAGGAAGCCGAGCGCAGCCGCGAACTTGGATAGCACGAGCGTTCCCGCGCCGACCCCAACCCTCATCACTCGCCACACTTCTCCGGTGCGAGCGTCCTCCGCGAGTAGAGCCATGGTCAGCGCCGGTGCCGCTGGAATCAACAACAGCGACATCAGATCGAACAAGTCTTCCGTCGAGGCGCGCTGCTGAGGGAAGAAGTTGCTCCAGAAGCACAGACCGGTGATCGAAAAGAAGCTGCAGGCGACGGTATATGCCGCCCATCCGTTGAAGTGACGGCGGTATTCGACGGCAGTCCAGTGCATGGGACGTCCTTTGCGATTTCACGTCTACCGAGCGCGCGCGCTCACCCTGGCGGCAGGAGGCCGAACCAAGACGACACAGTCTTGATCGGCTTCGCGAAGCTCACGAGGGTGTCGGCGACCACGCCAGCGAGCTTCAGCTTTTCGACGAGGCTTTGAAGCGTGCTCGCTGCTGCGCTCGGGGTTTTTGGCCGGTGGTCGACCTCGCGCCTCAACAGCTCGAGATCCACCCGCAAGGAGACCAACATGTCGCTCGTGAGGTTCAGGCCCTCGATCTGCGTTTTCAGTGACTGCAGGGCCTCGTCTAGCTCGGCTCGCCCTGGCCTAGCGCTCGGTTCGTGATGGTGGATGATCTGTGCTGCGTCGCCTACCGCGATGTTGTCCCCGGTGACGGGGCCGATGATGCCGCGATTGCCCGATTGTCTGTCGCTCATTCTGCCGCCTTTTCCGCTGAGTGCTTTCGCAAACCAGAGATCCCAAGGACCTGCTTCGTAACCTGTGAGTTCGTGCCGACTGCGATGCTGTCGGCCACCACGTTACCCTGCTGCACGATCACGCCGCTGTTCAGGATCGCAGTCTGCTGCTCGCGGAGCGAGGATGTGTCGATGCCGCGACTGTCGAGCAGATCCACAATGCTGTCGAGGACGGTTCGATCGAACAGTTTGTTGTAGAAGTCGCCGTCCAGCTTCTGGAAGTAGTGCGCGTAGGCTCCCGACGCGAACGAAGAACGCAAGCTGGTGTTCGCGCCATAGTCGTGGCGTGGATTGTTTCGGATGTAGTTGTCTCGCGCTTCGCGCACGATGCTAGAGCTCTCGATGCCGGCGGCGATCAGGCGCTGCGCCCACCAAAGCGGGGAGAGCAGAGCAAGAACCGGTCCGTAGATTAGTGCGCTCACAGCCGTTGCGGCCAGATCCGTTCGGTTGAGCGGCCGCAGCCCGTCGACGAAGCGATACGTGTCGGACAGAGGCGTAAGCATGAATCGCTTTGTTTCGACGAACAGTGCCTTACCTCGGAGACTGCAGCGGAGGTAGTAGGAGAAGACCAGTTCGGAATTCCACCCCAGGACGCGATAGCAACGATAGTCCCGAACCATCCGCACGTCGGTGTGCTCTTCGCAATTGGAACTGTATGTTTGCCTGGGACGACCGAGCGCATCGGGCAGGATTTGGATGTGCTCGCGAACGTCCGTGCCCCGCACGAAGAAGCACTGCTGCGGCTCGTGCGTGCTCAGGCCGAGCGAATCGACCGCGGCATCCACCGCGGCGTAGAGGTCGTCGCCGTCCACCGGCTCCACGGACTCGGTGTGAAACCGCGATTTCGCGGCTCTGTCGAGCGCGACCGCCACGGACCAGCCGCCGAGATCATGGCCGACACCCACGAAAGGATCGAACCCGGCGTATACGAAGAGGTTCTGGTTCGCCTTGGGTAGCGCGTCGAGATCGTTTCCTGTCAGCGTGCCGTCGAACGTACGGGCCACACGAAGCGGGTTGAACTCTTTGCGCGTGAAGAGCTGCAAGTGTTCGTGCATCCGTAGCCGCTCCTGGCGCCAAACGAACGCAGCCACGAGCAACGTCAGGAGGGCCATGACGGGTGGCGCGTCGCAAGCGACGAGCAGCGCCACGGCGATGCAGACGAAAAGGTATTTTCGCCAGACGCTGTCGGCGTGGCGGTGGGCCCAGCGCGCGACCTTCAGGGTGAGCGCCAGGTCGAGCCCGAGCTCGACCGCCACTGCGCGGCGGGTGTCGCGCACCCAGGCGAGCACGAGATCACGCGCTGCGCCGCGATTCGTGAGTACGCTCGCACAAAGCAGCCTGGTTGCTTGCTCAGTCTGTGGACTCATGCTCGCCCTCTTTCACATCGTGCGTCCGCGGCAGCGCAGGCACGGCAGTGCTCGACGGTGCACGCGCGAGCACGATGTCGACCCATACGGCTGTCGGCGCGTAGTCTGGCTCACCTTTGATGGGAGCGCGTGCTCGTCGCTTCATACGGCGCGGAGCGTAACGTCGTTTCGCTCAGCGCGTGCGCTTCCAGTGCTGCACGAGGGTTTCCCCCGCGGGCGCTTCCAGCAGGGCGCCCGGGGTGCGGGAGAAGCGGGGGGCTGGGGCTGCGTGGCTCAGGCCGTTGCGTTCCACGTAGACGCCGCGTGCGCGCACGTGTGGGTGCGCGGCCGATTCTTCGAGCGTGAGCACCGGGGCGAAGCAGGCGTCCGTGCCTTCCAGGAGCGCACACCACTCGTCGCGCGACTTTTGCGCGAAGATCGCGGCGAGGCGTGCGCTGCGCTCGGGCCAGGTGCTCACGTCGTTTTGATCGCCAGCGCAGCTGTCGGCGGCGCCGATGCGCGATAAGAGCTCGGCGTAGAACTTCGGCTCGATGGCGCCGACTGCGATCTCTTTGCCGTCCGCGCACAGGTAACAGCGGTAGTAGGGCGCGGCTCCACCCAGGAAGTTGCGCTCGCGGTCGAGCGAGATCGCGCCGCTCGGCGCGAGGCCGGCGAAGAACGTCATGAGCGAGGCGGCGCCGTCCACGATCGAGGCGTCGATGACTTGACCCTTGCCCGAGCGCTCGCGCTCCCACAGCGCGGCTGCGATGCCGAACGCAAGGAACATGGAGCCGCCGCCGAAGTCTCCGACCAGGTTGAGCGGTGGTTGCGCGGGCTCACCGCTGCGGCCGATGGCGGCGAGCGCGCCCGTGAGGGCGATGTAGTTGATGTCGTGGCCGGCGCTGTGCGCGAGTGGTCCGGTTTGGCCCCAGCCCGTCATGCGCCCGTAGATCAAGCGCGGGTTGAGCTCCAACATCACGTCCGGCCCGAGGCCCAGCCGCTCCATCACGCCCGGGCGGTTGCCCTCGATCACGACGTCGACGCGCGGCACGAGCGCGAGGCACTGATCGCGGCCCTGTGCGGTGCGGATGTCGAGCGTGAGCGCGCTCAGCCCGGAGTCCACGATGGGATTGGGGTAGCCGTTGCCACCCGGACGTTCGATGCGAAGCACCTCTGCGCCCAGATTTGCGAGCAGCATCGCCGCGTGTGGGCCGGGGCCGATGCCGGCGAACTCGACGACCCGCAGACCTGACAGTGGGCCCTGACGCTGCGTACCTGACATAACTACGACGCTCGCACGTTTCGCACTCCAGAAGAAGCTGGTCGGGCCGGCCACGCGGCCGCTCCAGCCACGCGTTGCGCTGACGGGGAGCTCCGCAGTAACACGCCCACATGACCGACTATCAAACTGTGCGCTGGCAGGTCGACGCCGGCATCCTCACTCTGACGTTACACCGTCCCGAGCAGCTCAACGCATTCACCGTGGAGATGTCGCGCGAGCTGGTCGACGCGTTCCAGCGGGCGAGCGAAGACGACGACGTGCGCGCCATCGTGGTCACCGGCTCCGGCCGCGCGTTTTGCGCCGGCATGGATCTGACGACGGGCGGCAACGTGTTCGGACTCGACCCGAACCTGCGCCCGAGCGTGGCCGACATGCGCGAGCGCCTCGATGATCCCGCGATCGCGGGCGCGAGAGAGCCGGGCGGCAAGCTCACGCTGGCGATCTACGAGTGCAAGAAGCCGGTCATCGCAGCCATCAACGGCCCCGCGGTCGGAATCGGCGCCACGATGACGCTCGCCATGGACGTCCGGCTCGCGTCGCCGAAGGCACGCATCGGCTTCGTGTTCGGCAAGCTCGGCATCGTGCCGGAGGCCTGCTCCACGTGGTTTTTGCCGCGCATCGTGGGCCTGCAGCAGGCGTTCGACTGGCTGTACGCCGCGGAGATCTTCGACGCCGAGGAGGCGCTGCGCGGCGGTCTCGTCAAGGCCGTGTATCCCGTCGAGAGCTTGCTCGAGGAAGCGTACAAGCTGGCGCGCCGGTACACCGAGGGGCGCTCGCCCGTGTCCGCCGCGCTGATCCGCCAGATGCTTCTGCGCAACAGCGCCCAGCCGAGCCCGCTCGAGGCGCATCGCATCGAGTCGCTCGGCGTGTTCTACACGAGCCTCGCCGACGGTCAGGAGGGCGTGCAGGCGTTCCTCGAGAAGCGCGCACCACAGTTCCGCGGCAAGGCCTCGCAGATGCCGCCGCTCTACCCGTGGTGGAAGTCCGCTCAGGGCCAGTAACTCCACGTAACCGTGACCGTCTGTAAGCGTGTCAGAAGAGCGGTTACGGTTAGGGTTACGTTGGTTAGGGGGCTGCTCTGAGCGTCGATCGCAGCTTTGCGATGCGTTGAAGCGTGAGCCGCTCAGCGCGGCGGCATGCGGATGGCGCCGTCCAGGCGGATGACCTCGCCGTTCAGCATCGGGTTTTGAATGATGCTGTGCACGAGCAGCGCGTATTCCTCGGGCTTGCCGAGGCGGCTCGGGAACGGCACCTGCTTGCCGAGCGAGTCCTGCACGTTCTGGGGCAGCCCGGCCATCATCGGCGTGTGGAAGATGCCGGGCGCGATGGTGGCGACGCGGATGCCGAGCTGCGCCAGATCGCGCGCGATCGGCAAGGTCATGCCGACGACGCCGCCCTTGGATGCGGCGTACGCGGCCTGACCCATCTGACCGTCGAACGCCGCGATGCTCCCGGTGTTCACGATCACGCCGCGCTCCTCGCCCACGAGCTCGGCCTGCGCTGCGCGCGCGGCGAACTGGCTGATCACGTTGAACGTGCCGATCAGGTTGATCTCGATCACCTTGCGAAACTGATCGAGCGGGTGCGGTGCGAGCTCCTTGTTCACGGTCTTGCTGCCGAACGCGATGCCCGCGCAGTTCACGAGCACACGCGCCACCCCGTGCTCGCGCTCGGCGGCCGCGATGGCCTCGCTGACGTTCGCCACGTCGGTGACGTTCACCTCGCTGAACTTGCCTCCGATCTTCGCCGCCTGTGCGCGACCGGTCTCTTCGTTCAAGTCGAAGATCGTGACACGCGCGCCTTCGCTCGCGAGCTTCGCCGCGCTGGCCGCGCCGAGGCCGGAGCCTCCGCCTGTGACAATGGCTGCAATCCCTCTCAGATCCATGTTCTCACTCCGTGATCAAAATCGCGCTCTCGGGGCACTGCGACGCGGCCGTTCGGACCGCGTCTTCGAGCTCTGCCGGCAGGACGTCGTGCGTGACGACCGCGTACCCATCGTTCGTGAGCTCGAAGACCTGCGGACAGGACGTACAGCACATGCCGTGCCCGCGACAGCGATCACTATCGACTTCGGCTCGCATCAAGCCCGCTCGAATTCGATGTGCAGCTGCGTCAGGCCGCGCAGGATGAACGTGGGCACGTACGTGTAGCGCCGCGCGCCCGCCGGACCGTGGTGCTGCTCGGAGATGCGGAGGTTGCGCGTGCGCTCCAGGAGGCGCTGGAAGCCGATGCGCGCCTCTGCGCGCGCGAGCGGTGCGCCCGGACAGCTGTGCACGCCGCGGCCGAACGCGACTTGCTGGCGTGCGTTCGCGCGCTCCAGATCGAACGTGTCAGGATCCTTGAAGTGACGAGGATCGCGGTTGGCTGCGGCGTTCAGCACCATCACGGTCGTGCCGGCCGGGATGTCCACACCGGCCACGTTGACCGGACAGCGCGTCAGACGGAAGTCGCCCTTCACCGGGCTCTCCATGCGCAGTGTCTCCTCGACGAAGCTCGGGATCAGGTCTGGCTGCCGGCGCAAGCGCTCCTGCAGCGCCGGGTTCTCGGCCAGCAGCATCACGCCCGAGCTGAGCAGGCGCACTGTCGTCTCTTGCCCGGCCGCAAACAGGTTGGCGGCCACGCGTACCACGTCGATGACCTCGGGCGTGGAGCCATCCGGGAACTTGGCTTGAGCGAGGCCCGTGAGCACGTCAGCGCGCGGATTGGCGCGGCGGTCCGAGATGTAGTCCGTGAAGCGCGTGTACAGAAACTCGAGCGGGTTGTGCGACAGCTTGTCCTGCCCAGTGCTACCGACCATGTCCGAGGCCTTCTTCTCGCCGTGGCCGTGCTTGCGGAGCAGCACCTCGCGAAACGTGTCGCGATCTTCTTCGGGAACGCCCAGCAGATCGGCCACCACCAGCATCGCGAGCGGGCTCGCGAACTCGCCGTTGTACTCACACGCGGAGCGGTCGAGGAACGCGTCGAGCGTGCGGTCGGTCAGGCGGTAGATGAACGCTTCGTTCTCGGCGAGGCGCTTCGGCGTGATCAGGCGCATCAAGAGCGCGCGGTGATCCGTGTGCATCGGCGGGTCGAGCGTGGGCAGCTGATCGTTCATCGGCAGCTTGCCGCGGTGTTCCGCGACCAGCGCGTCGATCTCCTGCGGGTCCTTGCCCGCGAGCGGCACCGGGAAGCCGGGGAACGGCCCGGTCACGGAGATGCACGACGAAAACGACTTGGTGTCGTTGTAGATCTGCAGCGCTTCGTCGTAGCCCGTGACCATCACGACGTTGTGATGGGGCTCGCGACGCACGGGGCAGTCAGCCCGCAGCGCGTGGAAATACGGGAAGGGATCGGCCACCACGTCGTTGTTCGTGAAGAAGTTGATCTGGTCCGTGTCAGTCGTCTTCATACACGCCTCCATCGCGCAGCTGCTGGGTCGCTCAGCGCGGCCCTCGTGGCAGCCCGAGCACACGTTCACCGATGATGTTGCGCTGGATCTCGGAGGTGCCACCGCCGATGGTCTCCGAGAACGCATCGAGATAGTCGTGGCCCAGCCCGTGCAGTCCCACGACCTCGGGCGCGTCGATGCCGAACAGGTCCACGGCCGCAGCGTTCACGCGCTGCGCGTATTCGGCGAAGCCCACGCGCACGAGCGAGCCGCTCGAGTCCGGCGTGGAGTCGGCGCTGTCGAGCGCCAGGCGATAGCTCATCGCGCGCAGCGCTGCGCCCTCCGCCCGCAGCTGGGCGACGCGCGCGCGCATCTGCGGCCGCTCGCGCGGGCAGCGCTCGAGCAGCCATTCGACCTTGTGCAGCAGCGCGAGCAACTGGGCCAGGCTCGAGGTGCCGCGCTCGAACGCCAGGGTGGACATCGCCGTGCCCCAGCCGTTGTGCAGGTCGCCCACGATGTTCGACAGTGGGATCCTGACACTGTCATAGAACACTTCGCAGAACTTGTAGACGCCGGCCATGGTGCGGATCGGTCGCACGGTGATGCCTGGCGTGTTCATGGGACAGATCACCCATGTCAGTGCCTTCGAGGTCTTCGCCGTGGGATCCGTGCGTACGAGGAGCTCCTGATAGTCAGCGATGTCCGCGAAGCTCGACCAGATCTTGTGTCCCTCGATGACCAGGTGGTCGCCGTCCACGGTGCCGCGCGCCTTGAGTGACGCAAGGTCGGAGCCGGCGCCAGGCTCCGAAAAGCCCTGACACCAGATCGCGTCGCCGCCGACGATCTTCGGCAGGTGAAACGCCTTCTGCTCCGCTGAGCCACACGCGATCAAGGTGGGCCCGGCGTGGTTCACGGCCACGAACGTCGGGCAGAGCGGGCTCGGCGCGCCGGCGCGAACGTACTCCTCGAACCACACGATCTGCTCGAGCACGCTCGCGCCGCGTCCCCCCATCTCGCGCGGCCACGCGATGCCTGCCCAGCCGCCGCTCGCCTGCGTGCGCTGCCAGGCGAGCGCGTAGTCGCGCGACTCGGGGCCATCCGGGGGTGGCGCGGTCTTCGGGACGTGATCAGCGAGCCAGGCGCGCGCTTCGCGTCGAAAGCTGTCGATGGAGTGGGTCATGAAGTTCTCCCGTCGCGCAGCAGCTGCGCTCGGATCTCGTGCTTGAGCACCTTGCCGGCATCGTTTTTGGGCAGAGCGCCCAGCACCACGACTTGTTCCGGGATCTTGAATGAGGCCACACCCAGCTGCGTGAGGAACGCGCGCAGCTCGCTCACGTCCGGGCCCGGCGCTTCTCTGGCCACGAGCGCGGCGCATGCGCGCTCGCCGCGCTCGGCGTCAGGCAGCCCCACGATCGCGACCTCCGCGATGTTCGGGTGCTCGATCAGGTAGTCTTCCACTTCCTTGGGGGAGATGTTTTCTCCCTTGCGGATGATGATGTCCTTGCTGCGACCGGACACGACCAGATAGCTCTCGTCGACCCAGCGTCCCAGGTCGCCCGTGCGGTAGTAGCCTTCGTCGTCGAACACGGGCGCTTCGTCTTGCGGGTGCAGGTAGCCGATCAACATCTGCGGTCCGCGAGCGCGGATCTCGCCAGCCGCCAGCTTCACTTCGGCGAAGCCCGCGCGGCCATCGGTCTCGGCCGCATGTGTCAGATCGTGTTTGTCCGGAACACCCACCGTGGTGACCGGGACCTCCGTGGAGCCGTACACGCGCGTGAAGATGGTGCGATCGAAGTGCGCGGCTGCGCTGCGAATGAGCGAGGGCGGCACCGAGGCGCCTCCGCAGATGAACACTTTGAGGCCGGGCAGGCGCGAGTCCGCGCGGCGCGCCGCATCCAGCAGCTGCTGCAAGAAGGGCGTCGCTCCGGCCATGTGCGTGCAGCGCTCCTGCTGCATGAGCTTCAGCGCCGCAGTCGCATCCCACTTGTCCATCAACACGGCCGCGCTGCCCAGCAAGAGCGGCGCCTCGAACGTGTAGATGGAGCCGCCGATGTGGCTGACCGGGGAGGGCACGAGGAACGTGTCTCCCGGCTCCACGAGCCAGTGCCGGCCGATCTGCTGGAGCAGCGCGTGCAGCGTGTTCTGGCTGTGCAGAACGCCCTTCGGCGTGCCCGTCGTGCCGGAGGTGTACAGCACCAGGCGCGCGGCGTCCGGATCGACTTTCGGCAAGGCCCGCGCCGCGCTCGGCTCCGGCTGCAAGAGCGCGGCGTACGCCATATGCGGTCCCGCGTCGCCGCGCACCACGGCGACCTCCGGTGGATTCGCGAGCTGCGACGTCACGCGCGCGAGCAGCGCGCTGTAGTCGTAGCCGCGGAACTGCTGCGGGATGAACACCAGGCGGCTCTGCAGATCCCGCAGCACGAACGAGAGCTCGCGGTCGCGCAACGACGGCAAGATCGGGTTCACCACCATGCCGGCCAGCTGCGCCGCGAGGTAGATCACCGCGGCCTCGTGCCAGTTCGGCAACATGAACGACACAACGCTGCCGGGGGCCGCGCGCTCGAGCAGGCTCTGCGCCAGCGCGTGCGCCTTGGCGTACAGCCTCGCGCAGTCGAGCCGCACCTCGCCGTCGACGAGCAGCACGCGCGCGGGCGTGTGCGCCGCCGCCAGCTGCAAGGCCTCGCCGAGCGTCTGCTGCACCCAGTGGCCCGCGGCGTACGCAGCCCGCGCCCGCGCTTCGTCCCAGCGAATCCAGCGACCTTCGATCAGGCGTCGTCCGTCCATGCTCTTTCCAACCATGTTCGGTCACGCGAAGCAGTGGCGAGCCACGGCGTGGGCCTGCGCGCCCCGGCCGCCGAGCTCCGATAGCAAGACCTTCAGGCGATAGGTCCACAGGTGAAGTGGGTGCTCGAGCGTCATGCCCATCGCGCCCAGCATCTGGTGCAGGTCGTAGACGATGCGTGTGGCGCTCTCCTGCGCGTGGAACGCGGCGAGCGCGGCGTCGCCGTCGGCTGCAGTGGAGGCGGCCTTCACGGTCAACAGCTTCACTCCGCCTGCGAGCACCGCGCACTCCGCCATGCGGTGGCGCAGCGCCTGGAACGTGCCGAGCGGGCGCCCGAACTGCTTGCGCGCGCTCAGGTGCTCCACGGTGGAGTCGATGGCGGCCTGCATCAGTCCGGAGGCCTCTGCGGCCAGCGCGACGCGCAGCCACTTGCGAGCTTCCGCCGCATCACCTGCGGACAGCCAGCTGGTGTCCACCGCACGCGTGAGCTTGCCCATGGGATACGCGAAGATCGTGTCGAGCGGTCCGACATCCGCGGGCGTGACCGCCGCGATGCCGAGCCGCTCGCCATCCGCGATCAGCAGCGTCTTCGCGTGCGCCACGAAGCGACCCGGCCGGCCTTGTTCGACGAGCGCGAGCGGTCGCGGCAGCGGGTTGCCCGGCAGGTGCGGGCGCACGAGCATCGACAGCGCGACCTCGGCGCTGTACGGCAGGCGCGCGAGCCGCTCGACGCTCAGCGCGGCAGCGACGGGACCGAGGCCCGGCGTCTGCGCGAGGTCGAAGAACTCCGCCGCTGCCAGCTGCTGGTCCAGCCCGTCCGCGCCCAGCGCAAAGCCGCGGTGGTCGATCGGGCGCTCCTTGAACGGCGCGGCCAGACTCTCGAGCGCGGTCGCCAGGTCTCGTTGATCGGCGGTGAGTGTCAGATCCATCAGCGCGGCTCCCTCGGCAGTTGCAAGAGCTCGGTGGCCACCAGGTTCAGCTGGATCTCGGCGGCGCCGGAGGCGATGCCGGCCACGATCGCGCGCTGGTGATGCGCGAGCAGCATCGGGTCCGCGCCCGCCAGCGCCTCGGGACAGTGCTCGACCACGAGCTCCGTCACCAGCCGCTCACACGCCACGGTCGCCACGCGTGCTGCGCTGGCCTCGGGCCCGGCCGTCACGCCGTGGCAGCGCTGATCGATGATCTGGTAGCTGTACAGGCGCGCGACCTCACACGCGGCGCGCGCCCGCGCAGCTTGCACGTGCACGTCGGCCGTGAAGCGGTCCGCCCGCTTCAGGGCCGCGATCGCGCGCTCCAACATGCGGGTGGCGAGCGCGAAGCGCGGGATGCCCACGCGCTCGAGCGACAGCGCCGCGCGCACGATGTTCCAGGCGTCGTTCTCTGCGCCGAGGCGCGCGGTCTCGGGGACCTCGACGTCGTCGAAGAACACCTCGTGGATGTCGCCTTCGCCGATCAGGCTCGGGATGTCGCGCACCGTGATGCCGGGCGTGTCCATGGGCACGAGGAAGATCGAGATGCCGCTCTTGCCCTGTCCCGTGCGCGCGAGCAGATAACACGTGTCCGCCGCACCCGCATACGAGGTCCAGATCTTCTGCCCGTTGATGCGATAGCGCGCGCCATCGCGCTCCGCGCGCGTGCGCAGCGACGCCAGATCGGAGCCGGCCTCGGGCTCCGAGAAGCCCTGACACCACAACGTCGCGCCGCGGGCCATCGGCGGGATGTAACGCTCTTGCTGCTCTGGGCTGCCGAAGCGCATCAACGTGGGGCCGATCCAGTTCACGTTCATGTACTGGCCGCCGCGCGGCTCACCCACGGCCCACATCTCCTCGGCGAGGATGAACGCGGTCCAGGGATCGGCGTCACGCCCGCCCCAGCGCGCGGGCCAGTGCGGCACCAGCAGCCCCGCCTGTGCGAGCTTGCCGCAGAACGCCATCGAGAATTCCGTTTGCTCCGGCGAGCCCGGGCCGTGCGCGAGCTGCTCCCAGTTCGCTGGCAGGTTGTCAGTCAGGAACTGCCGCACGCGCGCGCGGAAGGCGATCTGGTTTTCGTCCCAGGTGAAGTCCATCAGCTCTTGTCCGCGCGGGGCTTCACACGCTCGCCGTGCAGCGCCTCCGGGCTCAGGTACTTCGTCTCCGTCCAGCCGCCGTCCAGCGCGATGGTCTGCGCCTGGATGTAGCTGCCCTCGGGCGAGGCCAAAAAGAAGATGGTGTTCGCCACGTCGGCCACGCTGCCGTCGCGATCGAGCGGCCGCATCTCCTGGTTCTTCCGGCGGAACTCTTCGGTGGGCCAGTTGCGTTGTGTCATCTCCGTGGGGATGACACCTGGCGCAACACAGTTGGAGCGTATGCCCTTCGCGCCGTAGTCCACTGCGATCGCGCGCGTGAGACCGATGAGGCCCGACTTCGCCGCGCAGTACGCGCCACCGTTGATGCCGCCCACGATGCCGAATGTGGAGCCCACGTTGATGATCGACGATCCAGGGCGCATGACGCGGATGGCTGCACGCGCGAAGCGGAACGGCGCCTTGAGGCTGATGTCGAGGATCTCGTCGAGGGTCGCGTCGTCGGTGTCTGCCACCGGCGCCCACTTGCCGGAGCCCGCGTTGTTGACCAGGCAGTCCAGCCGCCCGAAGCTCGAGATCGCCGCGTTCACCGCGCGCTCAGGCGCGTCCTTGTCCCGCACGTCCGCTGCTACCAGCTCGATGGCGGCTTGATCCGAGAGCTCGCGCTTGAGCTTCTCCAGCCGCTCCTGGCGGCGGGCCACGGCCACGATGCGCCAGCCACCGGCTGCGAAGCGCCGCGCGACACCGTCACCGATTCCGGAGCTCGCGCCGGTGATCACCACCACGGGTTTGTCAGCTTGGCTCATTGTCAGACGACCTCGACGGCCATGGCAGTGGCTTCGCCGCCCCCGATGCAGATGCCGGCCACGCCCCGCCGCCCACCGCGGCGCTCGAGCGCCGCGAGCAACGTGGCGAGGATGCGCGCTCCGGACGCGCCGATGGGATGACCCAGCGCACAGGCGCCGCCGTTCACGTTGAGCTGCGCGTGCGGGATCGACAGCTCGCGCAGCGCGATCATCGCCACCACGGCGAACGCTTCGTTCACCTCGAAGAGATCCACGTCGGACACGCGCCAGCCCGCCTTCGCGAGCACCTTCTTCATGGCCGGCACGGGAGCGCTCGTGAACTGCGAAGGCTCCTGGGCGTGACCCGCGGTCGCGAGCACGCGCGCGCGGACCTTCAGCCCGAGCTTGTCGGCGATGCTTGCGCGCGTCATGACCAGCGCTGCGGCTCCATCCGAGATCGACGAAGAGTTCGCCGCGGTCACCGTGCCGTCTTTCTGAAATGCGGGCTTCAGGGTCGGGATCTTGTCGAGCTTGGCCTTGCCCGGCTGCTCATCGGTCTCCACGTTCGTCGTGCCGCTGCGTCCGCTCACGCTCACGGGCACGATCTCGTCTGCGAACGCGCCGCTCGCGATAGCCTGATTCGCGCGGCGCAGGCTCTCGATCGCATACGCGTCCTGATCCTGCCGCGTGAGCTCGTAGCGCTGCGCAGCGCGCTCCGCGAACACGCCCATCAAGGTGCCCGGCTCGTACGCGTCCTCGAGGCCATCCAGGTACATCGAGTCTTTGACCACGTCGTGGCCGATGCGCGCGCCGCCGCGCAGCTTCGGCAACAGGTATGGCGCGTTGCTCATCGACTCCATGCCGCCCGCCACGATGATGTCTGCCGTGCCGGCGGCGAGCGCGTCGTACGCCATGATCGCGGCCATCATGCCCGAGCCACACATCTTGTTGATGGTGCTCGCCTCCACGCCGCGCGGCAGCCCGGCACCGAGCGCGGCCTGGCGCGCTGGCGCCTGACCCAGGCCTGCGGGCAGGACACAACCCATGTAGATGCGCTCGACGCTCTCGGTCGAGACGCCTGCGCGCTGCAGCGCCGCCTTCACGGCCACTGCGCCGAGCTCCGTGGCTTTCACGCCGCCGAGCGCGCCCTGGAAGCCGCCCATGGGCGTGCGGGCGTACGAGGCGATGACGACTGGATCTGCTGACATGGGTCCTCCGGTGTGAGCCTTACAGGGAGCGCGCGATCACCATGCGCTGGATGTCCGAGGTGCCCTCATAGATCTGACACACGCGCACGTCGCGATAGATCTTCGCGATGCCGAACTCTTCCACATAGCCGTAGCCGCCGAGTGTCTGGATCGCGCCGCTGCACACGGCTTCGGCCGTCTCGGAGGCGACCAGCTTGGCCATCGAGGCCTCTTTCAAGCATGGCTCCGCGGCGTCGCGCAGGCTCGCAGCGTGCAGCACGAGCTGTCGCGCCGCTTCCAGGCGCGCAGCGAGGTCGGCGAGGCGGAAGCCCACCGCCTGATGCTCGATGATCAGCTTGCCCATCGAGCGCCGCTCGCGCGCGTACGCCACGGCGGCTTCGAGGGCGGCGCGCGCCATGCCGATGCACTGCGCTGCGATGCCGATGCGGCCCGCTTCGAGGTTGGAGAGCGCGATGCGATAACCCTGGCCTTCTGCGCCGAGGCGCAGGCCCGTCTCGACGTGGCAGTCCTCGAAGCGCAAGCTGCAGGTGTCAGATGCGTGCTGACCCAGCTTGTGCTCGACCTTGTCCACGAAGTAGCCCGGGCGATCGGTGGGCACGATGAACGCGCTGATGCCCTTCTTGCCCGCCGCAGGATCGGTGACTGCGAACACCAGCGCGATCCCGCCGGTCTTTCCGGACGTGATGAACTGCTTCGTGCCGTTCAAGACGTAGCCGCTCTCCACGCGCGCGGCGCGGGTACGGATGGCTGCTGCGTCCGAGCCCGCGTCTGTCTCGGTCAGCGCAAACGCTCCGAGCATGCGGCCAGAGATCAGCGCGGGCAGAAAGCGGTCCTGCTGATCCTCGCCGCCTTCCTTCAGCAGCGCAGACACGATCAAACTGTTCTGGATGGACAGAATGGTCGATAGCGCGCCGTCCGCAGCGGCGATCTCGATGAGCGCCAGCGCGTACGACACGTAGTCGAGGGCCGCGCCCCCGAAGCGCTCCGGCGCGGTCATGCCCAAGAGGCCCAGCTCTGCGAGCTGATGAAACAGCTCCGGTGGATAGGCGCGCGCCTGCTCGAACTCGGGAGCGCGGGGCCGGATGCGCTCCTGCGCGAAGCTCCGGACGGAATCGACGATCGCACGTTGCGTGGCGTTCAGAAGCATCGCAGGTCGAAAGCTACAGGGAGCGAGCACAGTCCACAGTGACAGGCGACCGGTCTTTGTTTGCAGAACCGGACAAGGATTCTGTCACGTGTGAGGGGCGTCTGCTCCGCTCACAGTCCCATGCACACGTACTTGATCTCGAGATAATCCTCGATGCCGAATTTGGATCCTTCACGTCCAAGTCCGGACGCCTTCACGCCGCCGAACGGCGCGACCTCGGTCGAGATCAAGCCCGTGTTCACACCCACGATGCCGGCTTCGATGCGTTCGGCCACGCGCCACACGCGACCGATGTCGCGCGCGTAGAAGTAGGCGGCCAGGCCAAACGGTGTGGCGTTCGCTTGCTCGATCACGTCGTCTTCGCTCGTGAAGCGGAACACGGGTGCGAGTGGGCCGAACGTCTCTTCCTGGCTCACCAGCATCTTGCGCGTCACGTCGGCGAGCACCGTCGGCGCGAAGAATCGGCCACCGCGCGGGTGCTGCGCTCCGCCCGTGAGCACGCGCGCGCCTTTGGACGTGGCGTCGGCGATGTGCTCGCGCACCTTCGCCACCGCCTTGTCGTCGATCAGCGGGCCGATCTCGCTGCCCGGCTCGTCACCGGCGCCGACCTTCAGCGCGGCGCTCGCCGCCGTGAGCTTCTGCACGAACGCGTCGTAGATGCCGGCCTGGGCGTAGATGCGGTTCGCACACACGCACGTCTGACCGGCGTTGCGAAACTTCGACTGCATCGCGCCGCTGACAGCGGCGTCTAGATCCGCGTCGTCGAACACGATGAACGGCGCGTTGCCGCCGAGCTCCAGACTCAGCTTCTTGATCGTCGGCGCGCACTGCGCGTAGAGCTTCGCGCCGACCTCCGTGGAGCCGGTGAACGACAGCTTGCGCACGACGTCGCTCGCCGTGAGCGCTCCGCCGATCTCGGTCGCACTGCCCGTCAGCACGTTGAGCAGGCCCGCAGGCAGCCCGGCCTCGAGCGCCAGCGCGCCGAGCGCGAGCGCGGTGAACGGGGTCTGCGAGGCAGGCTTCACCACCACGCTACAGCCCGCGGCGAGCGCGGGGCCAATCTTGCGCGTGACCATCGCTGCAGGGAAATTCCAGGGCGTGATCGCGGCGACGACCCCGATCGGCTGCTTCAGCACCACGATGCGCTTGTCCGGTGCATGCGCGGGGATGACGTCGCCGTAGGTGCGCTTCGCCTCCTCGGCGAACCACTCGATGAAGCTCGCGGCGTACGCGATCTCACCGCGTGCTTCGGCGAGCGGCTTGCCTTGCTCCTCGGTGAGCAGCGCTGCGAGCTCCTCCTGGCGAGCCACGATCAGGTCGTAGTAGCGGCGCAGCACGGCCGCGCGCTCCTTGCCCGTGCGCGCGGCCCACGGGCCCATGGCTGCGGCTGCGACGGCGATGGCGCGCTCGGTCTCCGCGCGTCCGAGCTGCGGCACGCGACCGATCACCGCACCGCTCGCCGGGTTGTCGACGTCGATCCAGCGCTCGCCCTTCACCCACTCGCCGCCGATCAAGCACGCTTCGCGCTTCAGACTGCTCATCACAGCGCCTCGACGATGGTCACGTTGGCGATGCCCCCGCCCTCGCACATGGTCTGCAGCCCGTAACGCCGCTTGCGGGCGTGCAGCGCGTGCACCAAGGTCGCCATCAGCTTCGCTCCGGTCGCGCCGAGCGGATGACCAAGCGCGATCGCGCCTCCGTGTACGTTGAGCTTTGCAGGGTCCGCGCCGAGATACTTCAGCCAGGCGAGCGGGATCGGAGCGAACGCTTCGTTGACCTCGAACAGATCGATGTCAGACAGCTTGAGCCCCGCGCGCGCCAGCGCCTTTTCCGTGGCGTACAGCGGCTCCTCTAGCATAATCACCGGATCGCCCGCGGTGACAGTCAGATTGACCACGCGCGCCAGCGGCTTCAGCCCGTGGCTCTTCAACGCGCGCTCGTTCGCGACGAGCACGGCCGCGCTGCCGTCGCACATCTGACTGGCATTGCCGGCCGTCACCACGCCGTCCGGCGCGAGGGTCTGCAGCTTGGCCAGTGCCTCGAGAGATGAGTCGGGGCGCACGCCTTCGTCGCGGTCGTGCACGGCGCTCGTGCCATCGGGCAACGTCACGTTCACGGAGATGATCTCGCGCGCGAACGCGTTGGACTGGATGGCAGCGGCCGCGCGGCGGTGACTCTCGAGCGCGAAGCGGTCGACGGCCTCGCGATCGAACTTCCATTTCTTCGCGATCAGCTCCGCGCCGGTGAACTGGCTGAACGTCTCCACGCCGAAGCGCTTCTGCACCGAGGGCGGGTAGGGCTGCGCGCCGAGCAGGGGCGAGCCCATGGGCACGCGCGTCATACTCTCCACGCCACCGGCGATCACGAGATCCTGCGCGCCGGACATGACCGCTTGCGCGGCAAAGTGCAGCGCCTGCTGCGACGAGCCGCACTGCCGGTCGATGCTGACCGCGGGCACGCTCTGCGGCAGCTTGGACGCCAGCACGCAGTTGCGTCCCACGTGATTGCTCTGCTCACCAGCTTGGCTCACGCAGCCGAAGATCACGTCCTCCACCGCGGAGGGATCCACGCCGCTGCGATCCACGAGCGCGTTCAGCGCCAGGGCACCGAGATCTACGGGGTGCACGCCGCTCAAGCGGCCCTTGCGCCGGCCACCGGCCGTGCGAACTGCTTCCACGATGAAGGCTTCAGGCATTCGTCTCTCCCATCCCGACAGTATACAACAATGCTGTCTATGACCACGCGTTGCCGCGGCAGGCCACTGGCCGCAGCTACATCCTCAGCAGCACGTGCGCGGGCGCTGGTCCGCGCGCACGACCATGATATAGCTAACCACCCACCGTAAGGTCTGCGATGTCAGAACGCTATCACCCGAACGCCGACCAAGTCGCCTTCGCCAGCTCGGTCGAGAAACCTCTAGCCTCGATCCTCCCGCTCTCCCGCCTGCACGAATCCCACGAAGAGACCGAGCCGAGCTGGCAGTCTCTGCGCGAGCTCGGCCTGTTCGACATCGCAGTGCCCGAAGCTCAAGGCGGCAGCGGCCTGGGCGCGACGGAGGAAGCGCTGCTCGTCCTGGAGCTGGGGCGCCGCGTCGCAGCGCCGAGCGTGCTCGCCACCATCGCGGCTGCTCACCTGCAGCCTGCAGCTGACCGCGGCGGGTCACCCGTGGCCGCCGGCTATCGTCGCGGGGAGCGCACGCTGATCGTCGATGACACGCGCGCGCAGCGCCTACTGGTCCGCAGCAGCCACGGCGCCAGCCTGTTCGCGTATCCGCGCGCGACGCGTGTGCTGGACTCGCAGCTCTGGTCGAGCCGCCTGCTCGCGACGCGATCTACGGAGCTCGGCCCGCCGCTGGCAGAGGCGAGCCCCGCGCAGCTGCTGCGGCTGCGCCTGCTGGACGCCGCGGCGCTCGCGGGCATCGCGCGCGCGGCGCTCGACATGGCCGTGGCGTACGCCGGCCTGCGCGAGCAGTTCGGACGGCCCATCGGCTCCTTTCAGGCCATCAAACACCATTGCGCCAACATGGCGCTCGGTGCGCGCAGCGCCGCCGACCAGGTGAGCTTCGCGGCGGTGGCGCTCGATGATGCGCGGCCGGACGCCGCGCTGCAGGTCGAGAGCGCGTTTTACGTCGCGGGCGCTGCGGCGCTCGACAACTGCGGCAAGAACATCCAGATCCACGGCGGCATGGGCTTCAGTGACGAGGCCGACCCTCATCGCTTAGTGAAGCGCGCGCGTGTGCTGGTCGAGATCGCGGGCGGCCTGGAAGCCGCGCTCGAGCGCGTCGCCGTTTGCTCGTCGGGCGCTCCGCACGCTCACGTCTGAAGGAGCCGTACGATGGCCTCACCTGACACTCACCTGCCCAGCTTCGAGACAGTTGCGCTCTCCCGCGCGGGCCGGCTGCTCACGATCACGCTGAACCGCCCCGATTCGCTCAACGCAGTCAACGAGCAGATGCATAAGGATCTCGTCGACGTGCTGCACTTCGTGGCCGACGACGCGGCCTCCGACGTGGTGGTGCTCACCGGCGCGGGCCGGGCGTTCTCGGCCGGCGGGGATCTCGGCTACATCGCGGAGAACGCCCAAAAGCCTGAGCGTTTCGACAGCGACGTACGCCGCGCCAAGCGCATCGTGTTTGCGTTGCTCGACCTGGACAAGCCCGTGATCTGTCGTTTGAATGGGCACGCGGTCGGGCTCGGCGCAACCCTGGCCTTGCTGTGCGACGTGATCTTCGCTGCAGACAGCGCGAAGATCGGCGACCCGCACGTGAACGTGGGTCTCGTGGCCGGTGACGGCGGCGCGTTCATCTGGCCGCAGCGCATCGGCTACGCGCGGGCGAAGGAGTACCTGCTGACGGGCGAGCTGGTGCCGGCGCCGAAAGCAGAGCAGATCGGGCTGATCAACCACGCCGTCCCGGCGAGCGAGCTCGACGCCGCGGTGGATGCCTTCTGCCAGCGCCTCTTGAACGGCTCCCCGAACGCGATCCGCTGGACGAAGGTCACCGCAAACCTCGAGCTGAAGCGCATCGCCCACGCCAGCCTGGACGCCGGCATGGCCTACGAAGCCATCACCGTCCGCTCCCCCGAGCACCGCGCCGCGGTGGAAGCCCTGCAGCGCCGCAAGCCGTGAGACAGGGAAGCTCTTCGCTGACAGCGGCGAGCCCCCCTTCCAGCTCTCTCCGCCGTCAGCTGCCGACTAGCAGATCCGGTTCCACGCCGCGCAGGCGCTCTGCGGCGAGGGTGCGCAGGAGGCCGGCTTTGACCTTGTCGCTGCCGGTCATCGCGACATCCTCGT
>Ga0190269_10000077_pt1 | contig 44254 bp, 72 predicted proteins | sample Popmic249IS_FD_133749 | JGI IMG/M metagenome (GOLD analysis project Ga0190269, IMG submission 133749) | Populus adjacent soil microbial communities from riparian zone of Blue River, Arizona, USA - 249 IS | ecosystem: Environmental > Terrestrial > Soil > Riparian zone | place: USA: Arizona... | reverse complement strand
TTTAACCTTAACACCGACGAGGGGTTAAAGAATGTGGCCTGGTCCTTCGCTCCAATCTCGATTCACACGAACGCGGACTTATGGAGCGACCCGACCCTTGACGTGAAGCAAAAGGCCCTATTGTCGATTGGCTCTGTGTTCGGAGTGAACATCAACAAAAACCAACGTTCTACCTACCGCAACTAGGAAGCCAGGGCGCAAAGAAGAGAACAAGGACTATGAGGACCGCGATGATTGTCCCCGCGACCTGCCAAGCGCGATCCAACTTGCTCACGCCCGTAGTGTAACACAGACTATTGAGGACCAGCGACATTCACCAGGACGTTACCGAACTCGACGGACACAATCTGAACACCTTGCTGGGTTTGGCGGATGTTCACAAACTTGTCACCGATTAGGCTTAATTTCTTTCCGGTCAACGTTCCAGGAACCCCAGCGCTACCTGTTAGGGCCACCGTGACATCTCCCGAAGGCTGTCCAAATTGGTTCGCGTGTACGGTCAATTTGCATGGCTGGTCATTGCCCGTCCAGTCGATGACTCCGAAGTAATCACCGGGCGGGGCAGAATTCAGCTCTTGATCTGGTGGGGGAGTAGTTCCTCCACCGCTAGAGCCGCCTGAACCACCACAACCGATGGCTAAACAGGCTAGAAGTAATAGGGCTGGACGCATAGAAAGATTATAACGCAGGTTTGCTGAATTCAGTCGTTAGGGTCGTAGGTCTTCCACCAGATCGCGACCCTTCTCTTTGCCCGCCACTTTTTAAGATCGCGCCACAGGAACCGGAACACCCGGAGAAACCCAATAGCGCACCCCTTTTCACTCACGCCTCAACTTACCAGGAGAAACAAATGCCAGGAAACTATCTTAGACACGTCGGACTCGTTACCCCCGTCTGCGAGACCTCAGCCGTTGCCGCTGGTGACATCATCGCGGACACCACCGCCATTCCCAACTTCTCACCAGCCATCGATCAGCCTTCCTACCTCGTGAAGATGGTTGTCTACGATCAGGACGACAACACAGCGGCGGATCTGCGGGTTATCTTCCTTGCCAACAGCACTTCCCTTGGTTCTCTCAACTCGCCTCCGAACATCTCGGATACCAACGGCCTGGACATCATCGGAGACGTGCTCATTGCATCGGCGGACTGGCACGACTTAGGTGGGTTCAAGTGGGTGGAGATTCCCAAAGAGAAACTGCCCGAAGCCATGCACCCGAAAAGCGGTACGAACACCCTGTATTTCGCTGTGCTTGCGGGTGGGTCAACAACCTCCACCGCTTCCGGTCTGAAGTTCCGTTTCTACGCCCAGGACGTGTACCCCTTCTAATGAGCATCTGGCCCCTGCTTGGGGTTCCTGGTGAGGGCGGGGGTTCTGACGGCGGGGCCGCGCCGATGGCGGACGGCTCATACTTTGTCGTCCAGGCAGACGCGACTCCTCCCGATCCTACGGACCCCGCTTGGACAGCGACCACCAAGTTCAACGATGTGGGAGTTGGGGACGAGACCACTTACGAGGGGACTTCGGACGCATCGGCTCCCACAGACTACATCTTCGGGATGTGGTACGTCTCAGCGAGTCAGTTATGGTCAACCTACACCGCAAAGGTGGGGTTTACCGAAAATGGAAGCATCTCGGTCCTCTATTGGACAGGGGCCGCGTGGGACGTTTGGGATTCACCTTTAATCACCCCACATGGAGGGTCTTTGACGTGGCTCGCGCTTAACCGCAACCCGACCGACCAGACGAGTATCGCCGTTTGTATCGGGGTCTTGGATGGTGGGGTTACTTCCCTAGAGTTCATTGCAAGGATAGGAGACTTCCGGCCGGCATGAGAGGACTCTTAACGCTTGGTGTTCCGTTTGGCCCGGTCAGTACGGACGGCGTGACGCCGGTTGACCCGCACACGCTCAGTAACCGCATCTTCGAGATCGATGCGTTCGACAACTCGGGGCTCTACTCGGCTGTTTTGCCCTCCCTGGTCACAGCTAACGATGGGGAGCTAGTTCTTGCATGGCAGGACATAGGCGAAGCCACCACCAAGAGCCCAAATCAGGGCACGTCAGGATTAAGGGGAATCGCAAGGCAGAACGCCTACGGGTGGGGGGTTGAACTAGACGGGGTAGATAACCGCTACGCCATTGACGACTCAGGAATCCCAGGGACGGTGTTCGCCAACTGCACGGTCTACACGGTCGTTACCCTTGACTCTCTGGCGAGCTGCACGGTTCTCTCAAGCACCGGAACCGATGCGTTCCAAAACCGCTACGGGAACCCGAAGATCCTCAAGAACTCGGTCGAGGACATCGCCAACGGCACCAACGCCCCATCGACGGGGACGAGGTTTGTGGACTGCGTAACCTACACGGGGTCTCTATTCTCCTTCTTCCGCAACAGCGCGACGAATGGAACCACATCGATTACCCGGACATTCGGGACGGCGACGAACCAATTGGGAGCCACAGAGTCAGGCTTTGAGTTCTTCGATGGCCTGATGCACTATGTTGCCGTCTTCTCCACGGCCCACGACACAGACACGGTTTTAGGGGTCATGGCCTACCTAGAAAGCAGGTGGCAGATAGCGTGAAGCACAAACTCTTACTCGCCCTTCCGTTCAGCGCCGCCAATCGGAGAATCTGCCAAAGGTGGGGGGTCGCGGTCATGGAGGAAGATAATGCCAACGGTCAGCCGGCGTTAACCCCCGCTAGAAGACTAGCGATCGCTGATGGGACGGTGGCCTTGGCTGACGTTCTGGCTTACGACTCGACCTACTCCACGCAGAGCCGAAACTTCCAAACCGTCTACGAACTGAACAACTCGGGAACCCCGGATTACTATTTGGGAGCGGCGGGTTTATCGGACGCGTGGTGGAACCGGATAGCACAAAGGATCGCAAATGCTCCGGTAACAGGGATGAGATACGCCCGGCTACAAAGGGTCAACGGCGTGTACGTCCTCACCCCCGATCACAACGTCCCTGCGCTCGCTGAGTATGTCGGGACTGCGGTTCGCCCTCGCCAACTCTTAACCATCCTCAACCTCAAACCCTACGGACAATCATGATCGAAGTTTACGAAGCCTGGTTCGGTATCCGGCGACGCTCGGGAATTTTAATCGACCCTGACGACGCCTTCGCGGAGTTCACTCTGCTTGAGGCACTTAAACTTCAAACGAAGTGGAAGTCTGGGCTGAGGTTCCTTCACCCGAGAACGATCCAACTGCCTGACTTTGACCCGTGGGCTTAGCCGAAGAACTTCTTCTTTAGCTTGGCGTGAATCTTAGGCAGAGCCCGGTTCATATCAACCGCCAACCATAACCACTCCGTGCCCTGATCCGGGAGACAGGGGCCGACCATGTATTTTCCTTGTGGATAGAGCCCCAGTTGGTGTTTCCTGAAGACCTCCTGGAGATCAAGCAGAAACGCGTTGGTCGCCGGGTCCATTGCGTTGTCTCTGGTCCGAACCTCTGCGGCCTCTTCGTCCCACAGCGCGTAAGTCAGCCTTACCAATTCAAGGTGATTGTTTAGGGCTTCTTCCTCTTCGGTCTCTCCATATATGTTTCGCATTAGAAAGTCATGATAACACCACCCTTTACCGTTAGCAATCGCATTTCTCCTACCCTCACCACCGCAACCCTGGTGAAGAACATCAAGAACGGATACCGGATGGTGGGCTCTAACCTTGCCGTCTTGGGAAACGTGATGACCCTGGAGGAGGTTTTAACCTTCGTCTCCTTCGGGCAGAACCTAGCCAGAGCGCATCACTTAGCGACAGCCATTAAAAAAGGGTGGATGACGGTTGATCAGGTTTCCAACACCTGGGACCTCTTCAAAGCCAACGGAGTAAGGACCTGCATCGATCTGGTGGAGAACCTGGGAGAAAACACTCCCTGGGGATTGAGGGGATTCAAGCAGAAGCTTTGCGAGTTCGACCCTGAAGCTGAAGAGATCCTGAAAGCCTACATTCAGGAGATCGCCCCACTTTTAAGGCACCCCGCCCTTTTCATGGTGGGCATCATCAATGAGTGCGTGGAGTTCCTGGATCAGGACATCATGCGCAAACTCAGGGCCAGGTGGGTGCCGATCATTAAGTCGTACAACCCGCATGTCATGGTCTACACGACGAACGACTTCTGGGTATCTCCTAAACAAGATTTGCTGAACGTCATCGTGGAAGAGGACGCCTTCTGTGCCAATTTCTATGGTGGGGTTGAAGACTTCCAGTCCGACGCTAAGCCATCCTGGATGAACGAGTGGCAGTACCGGAATCTCAAGTGGTGGATTCAAGTCCTGAAGGACAGCGGCAACCCCAAGCCGGTCTTTATCACAGAATTTGGTTCGTACAGCGTCAACCCCCACTATGTCGAGAACGAGATTTCCATGCACGTCATCGCAGCGGCTGAAGGATGGTCCGTCGCGGTGTACGCCTACTCGACCGGAAGCGATACGGACAGGTATTCGATCCAATCCGACCCCAGGAGAAAAGATGCCTTACTCTTCGGGGGTTACCTGAACAAGAACCGGACCGGGCTCTCGACCTTCCAAGAGGACAACCGCTTCGAGGCCACCGGAACCAAAATATCAATGCCCAACAGACATAGAATCAGGGTCGGTTCTTACGTCTGGGACACCATCGCTGAGACGCCGGCCGCAATCGCCAAGGTCGTTCAATAAGACATAAAACAGACTAAGAAGCAGGCTTGTATTCTTCCCGAGTGACCTCGTCTTCATGCTTACGCGTGTACTCGCTGGTGTCATACCACGCGTAGTCCTGCCCTGGGGCGCTTCCAAGTCCCAACTCCGCGTGAAGCCCCCTCGTCACCACCGGTAATCCCTCCAGGGTCGGAGAAAACCAGTGCGTGGTCGCCACGAGCCCATCCGATGGCACCATCCCACGATCCTTCAGTCCAGCATACCCAGCACAGACGAACCAGGGAGACCACTTATCGCCAGCCGCATATTTGAGGTAGGCGAACATCGGGCCATCGAGGTCATTCCTGGCCACCAGCACTCCAATCCCTTCGGGCGGCAAGGCTTCCTGAACGGGCACCCAGCGGCCTACATACTTCGGGAACATCTTAGCCAATCGCTTGACCTTGATGGACTTCATAAACTGCTCTGCGCTGGGCTTCATCAACTTCTATTTTACTGCATCCAGCAGATTCCGAATAGCTCTGTAAAGGGAACGGGCTCGGGCCTAACCCCGCATGAAGGGCATGGGTTTTGGTATAGGTCGTGCGGGCAGTGTAGCGCGTACCATTCTTGTCCGCAACTCGGGCAGACCCGTCGGTGATGCCAATCATCCTCCGTATCGTTCGGGTCTATATCGAACTGGCATTCACACACGGCTCTATTTTACTACATCGAGCAGATTCCGAATAGCTCTGTACAGCTTGTGTGATTCGGTCCATCCTTCGGCGTGAGTGTTGGACTTCAGACCCGCGATAACCGAAGACCCATCTAGTCCGATCACGTTCTCCCCAAACTCCCACTTCCATTTCATGTTGTGCTTACTGGCGAACTCTATCTTTTCCAGCAAATCCTCTAGGGCGTTGGTGGGGATTTCCTCTCCACGGGTCAGATACGTTCTCTTCTCCCCTCTCCTTAACAACCGGACGTAGAACTTCTCATCGTAGTAGAGGACGATGGTGCAGGAGCCGGAGAGGTCAACGTCTTCGCGCATGAGAATTGGAGCCGATGAGCGGATTCGAACCGCTGGCCTAGTGTTTACGAAACACTTGCTCTACCGCTGAGCTACACCGGCTTTGGTGTGGTCGGTGGTGTGTTTTACCCAAATTTGAACCCAACCACTCTTGTTTACGAAACAGACGGGCGGCAAATTCGCGTCTACTGGTTCTCCTTGACAGAGTATGTAGAACCATGACAGGAGATGACACCGTTGCTGGTGTGGTTTTTGGTGTGGTTCATGCCTTGGCTTTTCTTAGGTCGGACTTATCGACCTCGACGTAATACTGCTTGGTGGTCCTGATGTCAGTGTGCCGCATAAGACGCTGGAGAACCTCATCGGTGACTTTGCGGGACATCTGGGACGCGAAGGTGTGCCTGAGGCTGTATGGGGTCACGTCGCCGTTAGATACATCAATCCCTGCCTTAACTGCCGTTGCTTTAAAGTGCTTGCACCAATAGGTTGGGTTGTAAGGCTTAATCTTCTTGCAGTAGAAAGAGGGGAAGACGTACACCGCGTGACTGGCGATCCTTTTCAGTGCGTCCACCGAGGTGTCTGACAAGGGTATGGGCTTCTTGCCCTCCTCGGTCTTCGACTCGTCCAAGTAGAGCCACCACCCATCGTCTTCTCTGGTTATCTCCGACCACATCAGCCCATAAGCTTCATCTGGGCGTATCCCCGAATCCATCAACAAAAGCCACATGGCGAGATTGAACGGGTTTTCTTCCGCTTTGAGGAATCGTGCCGACTCCGATCCCACTAATGGGCGAGCACCTTTGGCTTTATAGGAATCCGGCTCAGCTACTTCGGCGGGGTTCGCAAAGCCTGGATGCTTCTTGCGGATCACCTTATTGATCGCAGCTCTCAGAAAGGCTCGGCGGTTAATTTGCGCTTTTGCCTTGTCTGGTAGACCCGCAAAGAGTTCATTCTCGATAATCTCTCCGTCTAGGTCGCAAACCTTCATGTGCCCGATGCGCTCCTTTATGGCGTCTCGGTGATAACGGTAGTCCCTGAGGGTCTTATCGGCCCGGTTCTTGTCCTCGCATCGCTGATAGTAGAGATCCACACAGGCTGACACAAGCATTGTTGGGCGTGGCGCGTTTCGCTCTGCTTCCCTGATGGCTTCGTTTAGCCGATCCTTGGCGATTCGCGGGGATTTACCTTCCCGCTGAAATGCCCCCTCTTTGGCCCTGTATCGCCCGTCTGCGAGTTTGAAGACCGTCACGGCGTTATATTACTGCCTTCACCTCATGGCGGCGGTCGTAGTCGTCAATGTGCTTCTGCTTGAACAGAATCCGGCCGTCTGCCTTCAGGTGGCCTAATGAGGGTTTCTTGCCCGCGATGCGCCGGCGGATGGTTCTCTCGTCCACCCGGTAGTACAAGGCGACTTCTTTGATCGTGTACGTGGGCTCCACGCTTAACCTTCCTCCTCCACCCGCGCCGATTCCTCCGGTCGAGTGAGGTCGATCATAGACGTAGTTCCTCAGGATTGGCCCAGTGAGTGGGCTGTATCGTGTCTCCACTGTCATCAACCCAGCAGGGAACTGGCTCCACCATGTCTGCGTTTAACTCCCAGCCGCCAAGGTGCCAGTACCCATCCACATAGAGCATGAGGAGTCGGTCGGGGTCCTTCGGAGCCGTCTCTATCGGTTTCGGCTGAAACACGATGACCTCGGTGCCTTCAGGTAGGTCTGTGCGGATGGCTTCAATGTAATCCGTCTCCCCCTCAACGCTGTACTCAACGATCTTCTCAACTTTCACTTTCATTCCTCCTCCACCACGTACACCCGAAGACGCTTGCATTGTATGTTGCCGGTAGCAATATCGGAGACAGCCTGGCTGATGTTTCGCTGGTCGTACTCCTTCACCTTCTGGGCTTCAAGGACAATGACCTCGGTGCCGCTGGGGAACTGGTCGTGGCTGAAGACGACACACGTGTTTTGCCCGGACAGCATCTTCACTCTCCCCCTCACGACTTCACCCCGACCAAAATCTTTTGTTTAAGACAAGCGTTCTGTAGAACTACACACTGGTAGCTATGGACTAGAACTTTTGGTGGTATCCCAAGCTGGTTAGTGCTGGCGGTCATTGGGTTCCTCGTTAGGGTCACATGTATTGCGAGATAGATGGCACCTGTGGCAGATGCAACCAGAGACGTGAGCCTCTTTTGCGTCTAGTAAACGGTGGAACTCTACACGTCGCTGCTCGATCTCTTTGCGCGTAGCTCGGTCAAAATAATCACTTACCGCTTGCCTTTGGCTTACCCCACTCCGCCTAATGATCTTTCTCAATTCGCTCCCTCCCCACGATCCATTTTTGCCTTGATGTCTGCGATTTTGCTTAAAGTCCTGCGGGACAATTCCTCAGGGTCAATCCCTGCCATTCTGAGTTCGTAATCAATCTCTTCGTCGCTGAGTGTTTCTGGGTCACCTTGCGCAAAGGCGACTAAGTTAGACAGAACCTTTGTGGCTGTCCCTGGGGGTGAATTGCGTAGTCTCTCTTTCAGGTACTCGGTTCGACAACCACAACCCACCTGGTTGCATGGCTCGTTTCCTCTTGGGCATTTAAACTCACTCATTCGCATTTCTCCCCGATTCCATTCCTCCCAGAAAGGCGAAATATATCTCCCGCACCACCTCGTCATCCATGTTCGGTAACAAGCCGTGTCTCTTCTCGTACCAAACCTCAAACTTCTGCGTGTTGCCCGTTTCGCCCCCCTTTGGACACTCACAATAGGCTGTGTCGCTATTGCAAACCGTGCAAACCAGTACATCATCAAAATTCTTAACTTGTCTTTCCTCAGCCATTCGCATTCCTCCCATCTCTCGCATTCACCGAAACCTCGGCACTCTTAATAACCAACTCTTGGAGAGAACTAGCTTTGTTGGTATGTATCGTTTTTGGTTGTAGAGCGTGTTCTGTATAAATCATGCCTTCGCCCTCCGTGGACAATCTCTGGCGCACTGCTTGCCTATGAAGGCGGAAATCTCCTCTTGAGTTACAAACCGCGTCGTGCCGCCAATCCTCGCCGCCGTTCGGTGCACATCGCGCTCCTCCGTTTTGTCGTAGCCAAGGACGCAGATATGAACCCAGCCTTCACAAGTGGGGCAGATTGCTGCGATAGAGTGGTTCTTTACTTCGGTCATTCCTTCTCTCCAGAGGTAGGAGAAGTAAGTGGGATGGCTTTACGAACGCAGGTCGGCAGGGCGCTCCATGCGTTCTTGGCTGGGAGGTTGGAGAGGTCGATATCCCGGAAACCCATGCAAATATCCGTCTCCGGTACCCACTCGTCTTCAAGGAAGCAATAGGTTTTCCAAGGATTGTTCGCTGTCGCGATCCAGTCAAACGATGCCCAGACGAGAGTGGCCCCCTCTGGCACCGGATACCCGGCAAGAGCAAAAGCTTCTCTAACGGTCATCAGCAGACCTCCGCAGGCGCAAACTGGCAGACTACCGCGTGTTGCCCTGTTGTATTTGTGCCTTTTAACTTCTGAATAACAGAGTGCTTTCTGTATAAATCACGCATTTTTGGCCTCCTCAGTAGGTGCAGTAAGGGCGCGGAGGTATCGAGCGAGTTCTGGGAACCTTTCCGCTCTATCCCATGATCGACTATTGGGCCTAGACTCGACCGTAACCGGGAACGGGTCTGAACAAAGACCAATCCTCCCCAACTCAATCGCCTGTTGTAAGGCTTTCTCGTACTCTCTTATTGTTGCGATGGCACGGGGGAACTCTTCACCCATCAACTCAGGGTTCTTAAAACGCCTCTCGATGCGCTCTATCTCTTTTGCTGTAAGGATGTTCATTTGTTCACCATCTGCTCGCGGGCCTCTTCCATGATCCTAAGGTAAGCCTGGCCACACAGGGCCGCATCTTCGTTGGCGTAGTGCAGGTCTTTGTCTTCCCGCTTAAGCCCGTACCGTGCGAGGCACGTGTTCAGGTCGAACTTAGACTGCCCTTTACAAAACTCTCTCGCCAGTCTCTTCGTGCAGATCCACCCGCCTAGTAAGGGGTCGATCTTTGTTCGCTGCACGGAGGACCGGTAGAACCCCTCATCGAACTCAGCGTTATGGGCGACGATTGGCAGGTGCCTCGCATCGCACCTTTGTGCCCATGCGAGCATCTCGGCCATGATCTCCGTCTCTGATTTGGTGGCGGCTGATAGTCGCTCCCAGGTATAGCCGTTTACCGATAGCGCCTTGGGTGTATAAGCCAGATCGTCCAGCAAGGGGTAATCGGCATCGAAGCTGCAAACCTCGCGCCCGTGGTCGAACAGCCAACAGGCGACCGAGACCGGGGCATGGTACCGGGGGAATAACCCCCCGGTCTCATAGTCAATGGCAATGAACCTCATGTCCGCCCCGCGAACTTAGGCTGAGGCTCCACGAATCCCAAACCTCTCTCGGCCGGCGCATCTCCCTCCTTTCGGATCTCGGCCACCTTCTGGCGGAGCTGAGCCTTCATCTTCTCGACCACAAAGCCTGCTTGATTGATGTAGTTATCAACCTCTTCAGGGGGCGCGTCGAATGGTATATGGGAAACCGACATTGAAACCTCTGCCGATCCCCAATTGCCATCAGAAACCTTCCTTGTGAGCGTGACGTGTATCTTCGGTCTGTCTTCGAACATCTGCTCTCCTTCAACTGAACGGGTCGTACTCATCGCTTGCAGGGGCTCCTACGCCTACTGGCTCGGGAGAGTGGGCGTCGTTCACTGGCTCGAAGTCGTCACTTGGCTTGGCAAAGGGCTCGTCCTTATAGAGGCACTGGACAGCGTTCAGGTAGGCCGTGACCCCTTTATTGCCCGATGTGTCGTAGGCCGAGAAGTAGACGATGACCTTGCCCCAGTCGCCTGACACAAAGCCGGAATGGGCGGAGATCGGAACACCCTGCCCGTCCTTCACCATCGGGCCAAGCTTCTCGTTCCCCTCTCGGTCGCGGGTGAAAGCCTTGGTGCTCAGATACCAATAGCCGGGATACTTCGGCTGGCCGTCCCCGTTGAGTTCCTTGTCTCCATCCTTCAGTGGTTGAGCCCAGTTCTTAGCCCCCTTCAATCGATCGGATTGGGCAGCAGCTCGGATAGCCGTTCGAATGCCCTCCAGCTCCGCTTCTGGGTTGGCGAGATACTTGTGTGGCTCCTTGGGGATCAGGCAGACAAGGCCGTACTGATACTCTCCCGTGTCCGTCTTCCGGGGGGAGAACACGTGCATGTAGCTGAATCGGACAGGGCCGATAGTGATTTTCTGTGGGTTGTTAGGATCGATTCTCATGTTTGTTCCTCTGTTTTGAAATGGTCATGGATGCTCAAGCGGCATCAACTTCGATATCCGAGTAACCCGGCGTCTGTGCCAGATAGCTCACGTCTTCAAATCCTTCAGGGTCAGGGCAGGACTGTAAACACTGCAATTCCCCGTCATCCCAAATACAAGGTCCTCCGCACTGCTCGCACCCGATTTCACGGGATTCGTTCCAAGAGTGATAGGCGGGGATCATGCTTCCTCCGTCTTCTCGCGGGCTGCAAGCATGGCGTCTGCCATTTGGTATGCCCGGTCAGCATAAACGTCATAACACTCCCGTGGATCGGCTGCATTAGCCAATATCCCAGTAAGCGTTTGCCCGGCGAAGTAATCGCGTAGGCTCATACCAGATTCGCAAACAGCAACGGTCTTCTCGAACTCCCCGTGCCCCGCATGGTAGTCTTTAACCCGGGCGTGGCCTGATGGGGTTGGGAAGGCTGGTCCGCCGTCTTTCATCTCCCACCCCCTAGCATCCCGACCATCACGATAGAGCCCACGATTACCGAAGCAAGTAGCCATATTCCGGCGAGATACAATACAAGCCAGACAAGGAACTTAACAAAGCTTCTCTTGGTGCCGTAAAAGGCAGGAGTGCATCGGAACGCTTCTTCGTACATCGCATCCATATCTGCTTGATGTCCGGGGTCGTATGTCTTACCGTGTGGGTTGTTAAGCATTAGGAAGCCTCCTTCGCATCAACGCCATACCGGGCACGGATATCTTCCGCTGATTTGTCCATGAGAATCGCCACAGCTTCAACCTGCCAGTCTTCTTTTAGGGGCGGCGGGCCAACCACTTGTGTAACGCACTCCCCAACCTTAGCAAAGGCTATGGATACGAGTTCTGGTGCGATATAGGCAAGATCACGCCGACACTTGGTAAACCTTGCCTCCCACTCAGTGGGGCAAACATCCTCGATCTTGCTTAAGACATCGAACACATTTCGGTTACTTGGTTCAGTTGGCATTCGACACCTCCTCGGCTAGTCGGTCCACTTTTGCTTTCAGGTCCTGGAGCATCTTTTCTCGCTGTGCAAGCTGGTCTGCTCTCTCATCGTAAAGGTTAAGTAAGCCTTGCTTGGCTAAGCCGTAAGCAATGCAGGCTGCTTGGAATTCTTGGGGGTTAGCCATTAGTGGCCTCCGGTAGTCGGCTCCAAAACTCCGCAGGCTCAACTACTTCGAGAACGTGCGAATCAAACCACTCAGCGGCCTGCTTAACCTGCTTTGCTGCAAGTTCAGGAGAGCATCCCTCCATGTCCTTGATGACCTGCGCTAATCCTTGATGTCCCACCGATGCGCCGGTAGTGGATTCAAAGACGAATTCGGTTCCTTTGGGTGAGGTAGCGGTATACACTTGGTAGCCCTTACCGATGTCGTAGGGTCCGGTTACAGGCATGTCCGTAGCCAGAACAAAGACCGGATGACCTCCCAGTTGCAGGGGGCCTAGCTTTCCAATAGTCCAAACCCTTCGCACGCACTCCTTACCAACTTGGCATTCAGAGCGTTCTTGTTCTGGAGTAACGCTTGGATTACTAGAGGCTTCCTGTAAAGAATATTTCTTCACTTTTGCACCTCTGGCTTGATGACATAGTGAGCAGATGTGTACTCTTGTGCCTCACGATAGAGGCCCCACGAAACCACTAAGTCTTTCCGCGCATTCGTTATCGGCGCATTCCCGATCATGTAGCCGGATAAGGCCCCAGCTAAAAAGGCAAGAATGCCAACGATGATGTAAACGATTTCAAGGTCTCTCACTGAATCACCTCAGGCGCGCTATAGAAGAAGTTGCCAAATTTGCATTCCGGTCTGTGATAGGTGCAGACCTTCGAGCCCAGAGGTAACTCGCGGGATTCCTCAACCCCACGGAGGCCAAACCCATTGAAGACGGTGGGTTCACTTAAGGTAGTGAGGCGAGGCTCGCGTCTTCGCCTGCCGCATATCGCGCAGTGGAAAACCCTTCCCGCCACACCAGGTTTACCGGCAGTTTTGCCAACTAGTGGGCCGTTGCAGGTAGGGCACTTCTGGTTAGCAAGCCGTTCCCCTTTACCGGCAAACCAGGTCACCTGCTTGTTACAGGATTTGCATATGGCCTTCCCCATCTACTTCTCCTCCTCACTAGTTAGTAGGGATGAGGGGGCCGGGATCACTTCGCCCATGTTTGGCTTGAGTGAATCCCAAAGCGCGATCACGGGCTTGTTTTCGAAGGCGAAACCGACCGACACACTCTTAATCCAACTCAAACAGAAGCCTGAAGCAAAAGTGATGGTCGCATCGTCTGGCGCGGATTCCAGCATCTTGATTAGCTGAGCTTTGGTAATCGCCATTTACTTACCTCCTTCGGGTAGGGATAACTCACCACGTGCTTTAGCAAGAGCGGCGGGAATAGACTCGTAACCATCTAGTTCTGAGAGGTCGGTGCCGTTCCAGTGGGCGAGTTTGCCAATCCAATAAGAGGCCGTCTTCAGCGCCTCGTACATGTCCTTGCTTGCGGACATCAGTTCTGCGTCCGCCTGCGAGAGTGCGCATTCGAAAGGACCGGTAACAGCGAGTAGCTTCCCGTCTTGGCTCATCACGGCCATATGCTCGGTGATGCCCTTGAAAGACTCGGAGGGAGTGTAGTAGCCAGTCAACCACTCCCCGGGGCTCCACTTCTCTTGTGAGGTAGCCATTAGCTTTGCTCCTCATCGTCGGACAACGTCTTTATAAACTGCTCATCGGTTGGCAGTTCACTGAGGGGCCAGCCTTGAGCAAGCTTTACGGGTTGGTAGCCGCCTTCCGACTTCTCGCTGAGCGGATAGAATCGCTCTGTTTCCTCAAGAGGCTCTTGGTTGAAGCCTTTGTAAACCTCGAATGTGCCCCTGTCTAGGTCGACCACATAGCACCATTCACAGAAAAGCGAATCTGCGGGAAAGTCTGGGTCACGATGATGGAATGGGATATTGCCATTCATCAACTCCGTAATGAATGAGCCGCCACCCATATCTCTGCTCAGGAACGGGTAAACACTTGACCAGTCAGGCGTAGCGTTTATTGCATCGATTTGCTCTTGAGTGATCTCAGGCAGTGTGCGAACCTTGTCCTTGAATACCTCCAAGAACTTGTCGTTACCGATCTCCCTCAGTGCAGACAGCACTCCAAGGCCCTGCCCTTCTGGGTAGCCGTCCCACTGGCAATACTTGGCGACCTTATACTCTCCGTCAAGCTGAACGAGGGTTGTGTTACGGGTTCCCACCTTAACCCACCCCCGCCAGTCGTCGGCCATACGTGGGACGACCACCAAATACTTCTTGCCAATCTAAAGCGTCAAACCAACGAGTGACGCGGGTTGAGCGGGTCAACAGGAAGCTCTTAGGCTTCAGGGAGCGGGAACCCTTCTCAGGGCGCTCTACTTTAGAGAGGTTGCTAGTTTGCGCTAGCGGGGTCTTGGCTGTTCGCCGGGCTGATTGCGTTGACATGACGTGTATCTCCTTTTGGGGTGTGTCCGACACCCGTGTAAAGAAGATATCACAGTTCTTGTGATTAGGTCAACACATTTTTGCTGTTTTTTGTGTTTTAGGACTCCTTAACCTAAAGGTCGGGCATAAGGTGTCTCCGGCGAATACCCGTTCTGGGCGCAAACCAGTCCTGCTCAAGCCCATCCTTCTCGCGCTTCACGCCAACCAGCCACGCCACGACCTCCCATCCGTCGTCGTTCGGCGGGGGTTCAGATGTGGGGTTGATGGGGCGCAGATTTGGCCGGTACGTGCCCGGCTCGTAGGCCAGTTCCTTCACGGTGCACGCATGGTCTGAAGATCGCTCAGCAAGGACGATTGAACCCACCGGAGGGTTCTTGTTATATTCCCAACACGTTAAATCATTCTCGCGCAGTGCCGGATAGCAAGAGTCCCCAACCACCTCAGCGGTGTAACGATTGGCAGCTCTCCACTTTCGAGGCACGCGCCTTTTACCAGTAGCAAGCAATGGTTCCCCCCAAACACCAGAGCAGGGCACATACCCCGCAAAGGTCATTTCGACTTCATCGTCAAACTCGACGTCCGCGTCCCTGATATCCGGCAGTCCTACGGGGTTTGGTTGGCGATACCACAGTATAGGGCTATTTTCGTCATTGTCAAGGAACCAGCTTAGGGAAATTTGCATGGTTTCCGCAATTTCCTTTAATGCGTCCGCTGATGCTGACGGGCGGTCCGTTTCGTAATTCGCGAGCCTGGAGCGCCACTTAGTAGGCTCAGACACGCCAAGGGCACGCCTCTTAGCGAGCGCAGCCGCCAGATCCATCTGGCTCCACCCATTGGGCGGCATTGCATTCCTTGCCTTCTCGATCTTCCTTCCGGTTGAAAACGCCACCCGGAAAGAATTCTCCAAATACTCACATACAGCCGTTGACAGTTTCTGTGTTTTACCGTAGAATGTGAAGGATGCTCACAAAAACTGTGAAATCACCGCAAAAAAGGCGGGGCCGACGAAGGAGCTTCCCTTCGGATCTTGAGCGTGAGATAACCCGCCGTTACTTCGATGATAACGAGACGGCGAAAGACCTAGCGGACGAGTACGGCCCGTTGTCTCGATGGAAGTCCATCACCCCCACCGGCATACGAGAGATCGCGATTAGGGTCAGAAATGAAGACGCCCCGGTCGCGGACAACGACACGGGGCAGACGCCAACGCTCAGCGTTAAGAAACACGATACCACGACGGAGGGCAAATAGTGCCTGGTCTACTTACACTGTTAACTGCCGGAACTTGGGTAGCCAAGAAAGACGGCTCTCCTTGGTATGTAGACGGTAGGGATGGTGACTGGGACGAGCCCCTTATCAAGCTGGTCTGCAAAGTCAACGGCCACCGGATGAACGTTCCCTTGAAGGAGTTCGGTAAGTCCTGGAACATCGTTCCCGACGAGAACGGAATCAAGGGGAATCCAACGGGCCAGATCGTGGGGGCATTCAATGCCTCAGCTTAGAATCACGATCACCAAGAAAGAGGCTCGAACCCTCTACTTCTTCGCGGCTGGTCTATCTGCTCGGGAAATCGCTGAAAAAGAGGGCATTCAGGAAACCGCCATCAATATGCGTGTCCACCGGCTCCGGCGTGTACTAGGAGCCAAGAACCGCGTTCACATGATCGCAAAGGCATTCGCGCTGCGCCTGATCCCAAACCCGGAGGCGAAATGACCGCCAGCATCAGCAAGCTTGGGGTTCTACCCAAATCACTTGTCCCCAGTAACCGGTGTGCAGTTTTGCGTGAGGCTTGTCTTAAAAAACGCAACACTTCTCCCTCTGACTTAACCAACGACAGAAGTGTTTTGTTAGTTCGGCTCTCTCACAGTATTCCTACACAAGAGAGAGAAGCCTTAACAGATAGTGTAGCGTACACCCGTCTAGTGAGGGCCGCATGACCAAGATAGACGGCTTCGGCAACCGCTACAAGTTAGCGAACTCCAGTTTCCAAATCCGTGGAATGGTAGTAGTCCACCGTAACAACGAAAAGGGTTACTCCCAAGTAAAGAAAGAGGACTGGGACAAGTGGGAAGAGGTAGCTGACTCCGATGTAGAGCAGACGGAGTTAGAGCTGTGAGCGAAGATCCGTTCATCTTCGAGGGAGATACCGTTCTTGAGAATGGGAACTCTAAGTCAGGCGATCTTCCTCCCGTCAAGAAGCAGGCAGGCTTCCAGAAATTCACGGGCACGAAGTCATGGGACGAGAACCTGCGCGAGTTCCTAGAATCCGGCGACCCCGAGAAATCGGCCGGCAAGAAGCGCAAGCCAAAGGTCAGCCACCACAAGCGCGCCGTTGCTTACCTTGAGGGGCTGGGCTACCAAGTCGCCAAAGTCGAACGGTGGGTAACGCTCCCTTCCGGCTTCGCCTTTAAGTGTGACTTCCTGGGGCTTTTCGACTACATGTGCACCAAGAAGGGCCAGACGCTCTATGTGCAGCTCTGCGGTGGGGAGAAGGACCAAAAGGCGCACCTCCGCAACATGTGCAGCGATAAGCCTGCGCCCGATAACCGCAAGCCTCGAATTGTCAACCTCCGCAATACCCTGGATTCCGGTGCATGGGTCGCCCTGCTCGGATTTGAGAAACAAGAGAACGGGCGATACCTACCGGTTCCCAAAAAGATCACCCCCAGGGACGTTGAGGAATGTTTAGCGCGGAAGCGCAAGAAGGCCGCATGAGTCTATTCGAATCGATCCCTGAACCAGAGGCGTCTCTGCCCTTCCTGCCAATGGATGGCGGTGAAGCGATACAGGTAAGGCTCTCTATCGTGGAGTCCCAGCTTGAGGGAGGAGCAAAGGTTTGCCGATCTCTCTTTGAAGCCGTGAACGCAGGGGAATACCACTATTCATCCGCTTGCAAGGCATACCACGAAATGCCGGAACTGTTGAGCAGGGCAATTTCAGAACTCAACAAGCTCATGGAGGGGCAGAGTGTTGGCAGACCCATCAAATAGCATTACGTTGCCTTCCGATCAAGACAGCCTGCTTACCTGGGCTCTGTTCTACGCAGAAGTGATGGGGTGGCCCGTCTTTCCCTGTCTGACTCACATGAAGGCCCCACTAACTGAGAATGGGCTTGATGATGCCACTGTCAACCCTGACCAGATACGGGCATGGTGGAAAAGGTGGCCGGGAGCTAATATCGGGTGCCCCTGCGGTTCAAGCGAGAACAACGGGGCGGATCACGACGCTGTAGACATCGAGCCGGACGGTATCGAAACCGCCAGGGCAAAAGGCGATCAGAACAAGTGGGCTCAGTATGGGGTTAAGACTCCCTCTGGTGGCTTTCACATGTTTGTCAAGTGCCGCGACGATGTAAGAAATGCAGTCAAGCCTCTTCCGGGCATTGACGTTCGCACAAAGCGCGGCTATACGCTCTTGCCACCATCCTTTGTGATCCAAGAGGACAAGGGATACGAGGGCTGGTATAAGTGGCTCAAATTTCCCTTCCCCGGAACAGAATTACCGGACATGCCCGCGTGGCTTGTCGAGGCGGCAAACCGCAAGCAGACCGGCAAGAATGCGGCACTTACGTCCTTAGATCTTACCGAGGGCTCACGCAACCAAGAGCTGTTCCGATATGGCTGTCGGCTCCGCTCTGAGGGGTTCGAGCATGTGGAGATCGAGGCGGCTCTAAGATCCGTTAATCAGGCCCGGTGCCGCCCACCGATTGAGGACAAGGAGATAGGAGTTATTGCCGCCTCTTGCGCCCGATATAAGCCAGGGACGGCCACAAAGGTAGCTATCCAGATTCAGGCGCAAACACCCAGTGTAGAGGCCGATGAGGACGGGAAGATCAAGGAGTTTCCTTTAACCGATGCAGGGAACGCAGAGCGATTAGTCCACTGGTACGGCAAAGACCTACGGTTCTGTTCGCAGTGGGGACGATGGATTAACTGGAATGGCTGGAAGTGGGTTGTGGACGAGACAGGCGGCGCAAGGGTTCACCAGCTCGCCTTAGAGACGGTCAGGCGCATTCAGAAGGAAGCCACAGAGTGTACAGACTCCGACCGGCGCAAAGCTCTAGGCGAATGGGGCTTCAAGTGCGAATCAAAGAGCCGCATCGACAACATGGTAAGCATGGCCTCCAAGATGCCGGGGATTCCCGTTATGAGTTCGGAGCTTGACTCGCACCCTTGGCTACTTAACCTCCGTAATGGTGTTTACGATCTTCGCAACTCACAGCTTTTGATGCACGAAAGGGCACTGCTGTTAACTCGCGGTATCGATGTTGATTACGAGGAGACTGCGCTATGTCCGCTCTGGCAATCGTTTCTCATTAGAACGCTGGCAGAAGACGCGGACTTGTTGAAGTTCGTATGGAAGGCTGTCGGCTATTCACTTACCGGCGATACTAGCGAGCAGTGCTTCTTCTTTCTTCACGGCAACACAGGCAATAATGGTAAGTCAACATTTATCGAAACACTACTAATGCTCTTTGGTGACTACGCGAGGCAAACACCCACGGAAACGTTAATGGCTAAGATTGGCGACTCTGGGATAAGTAATGATATTGCCAGACTCAAAGATGCCCGACTTGTTGCAGCACCAGAGACAGAAGACGGCAAGAGACTAAATGAAGGGCTAGTAAAGAGACTTACGGGAGGTGACACAATAACAGCGCGGTTCATGCACCAAGAGTTCTTCGAATTCAAGCCTCAGTTTAAAGTGTGGATGACAGGAAACCACAGGCCAGAGATCAGAGGTACGGACGATGCCATCTGGCGTCGGGTAGTGCTTATACCATTTCAGGTTACAATCCCCAAAGAGGAGCGAAATCCGAACCTTAAGGATGAGCTACTAGAGGAACTGCCCGGGATTCTGAACTGGGCCATTAAGGGCTTTAAGGCTTGGAAGAATGACCGCCTAGGAAGGCCAGGGGCTATCGAGGAAGCTATCGGTGGCTATCGGACAAGCCAGGACAAGTTAGGGGCATTCCTTGAGGAGGCAACAGAGCAGGATGAGAACTACAGGGTAAAGGCTGGAGATCTGTACCGAGCCTATCAAAACTGGGCGAAGGTGTCGGGCGAGTATCCGCTATCCCTCACCAAGTTTGGAAACGCCATGCGGGAGCGAGGCGAAGGATCGGTAGAGATCAGCGGAGCGAAGTTCTACAGAGGCCGAAAACTGCGCGAGGAGACAGCCGAGGACAGGACGTATCGGGGGAGCAACGACTAATGGCCGGGGACACTTGGGCAATTTCAGGGGCAAGGAGGGACACTTGTTTGAACCTAAAAGGGACACTTAAGACACTTTCTAGGGGTTCTTCTCTCGCGCGTACGCGTAAGGGAAATAGTCAAAAAGTGTCCTTACTGTCCCTAGTGTCCTTGTTCGACAAGTATCGAACTATTCCGCTCCATATTCCGCAGGGGGAACTTGGACAACAGAAACACTCAATATCACGACATGGGAGTAATAGCAAGGGGAATACGGACCACTGGAGGGTCAAAATGAAGGACAACACGGTAACAGCATCAAAAGACAAACTGACCAAGGAGCACTATCGATGGGCTTTCGAGGCACTGACCAGTTACGCCGCGTACAAGGTGCATGGTGGGGAGGAGAGCGCATGGCAGAAAGAACAGATCCATCCACCGGCGCAATGGCCGCAAGGGGTGCTACCGGACAACCTAGAGGAGTTCGACGGATGGCCCCTGGACTATGAGCACGGTGATTACTTGCTGGTGCGAGATGTCATTGGTCGGTACGTGACGGAGTATCCCCAGGACGCCTCCTTGCCAGAGTTGATCGTCCATGTGGCCTACTATCACCGGGGGATTGGGGAGTTCTGGTTGGTGCCTAGTTTTGGGCGAAACCGCTGGAAACTCAAGGATCTCGGCGTGTGGGCTATCGCTAATGCAGCGTGGGCAATCAACCGTGTAGCTACCTTGATTGCTATCGAGAAAATGGAGCAAACAAAAAAGGTTGCATGATTGGGTGCACTTGTTCGTATAATATCTTTAGTGGCCCAGGGAATCTTGCGCCACTAACTTCTCACAGTTTCAGCCTCACCCTTAGCGGTGGGGCTGTGTAGTTTTGGCTACCCACCCAGGAACGTACCGGGAGCGGACCGTAGCCAGCCAGTTTAGTACACCACAGACCATAACGAACGTGGTACGCTTTGGTTGTCACACCGAGCGGCGTCTGGCCGTTCGAATCGATGGGCGAGGTCAGGCATTTGCCTCCTCGCCCTCTTCAGTTTGCCGCTGACATTCTCTGACCGCACACATTAACTCTTAGGCGGTATCCCGAGATAAGGCGGCCGCCCGGCGAGAGTCGGGCTTTAAGTTTCATGAACATCATTCGTGCTATTAACGCTGTTGGCGTAGTTGTCGGTCGCGAGGATGAGTTGTGGTCAAAGACGATCGCTGAGGCTGTTCGCATTGATGCAGCCGTACGGCGAGACCAGATGGGACTTCCCTTGGATCCGGGTGATTTGGAGAGAACTCGTAAATACGAGGGCACTTGTCCGCGCACAGGGCTGGATTTATCACGGTAACCAATGATCCTCAAGAACCTCACCGCTTGGCTCGCGTCAAGATCGCGCAAGCAGCCGTGCACGACTGTCGTGTACCACGCTACAGCCGGAGGGTCGCTGAGTGGCGCACTGTCCACCCTGAAGCTGAAGGGGTTCTCTTACCACGTCCTGATCGACAAGGACGGCACGGTGTGGAAGGCAGTCCCGTACACGAGGGTTGCTTACCACGCTGGTAAGTCAGTTGGACCTGAGGGTCCGAACGTTAACGATTACTCGGTGGGCATCTGTTTCGTGAACCGCAATGACGGGAAAGACCCGATAACAGCGGCTCAACTTAAGGCGGCGCGGGAATACACCTTGGAACTAATGAAGGCCATCCCCTCAATCAAGTGGGGCTGTACGCATTTCGGTGTTTCACCTGGGCGGAAGTTCGACCCTCGTTTGTTCGACTTGAAGTCGTTTTGTGCTGAGGTTGGCCTTGAGCCGTGGAAGAACCCGCAGGCTGTTTGGAGGATGTTTTGACTAAGCGGATTCGTTGCTTCTTCTACGGTCATTTCCCAAACCTCCGCAACACCCGCTGTATGCACTGTGGCAAGAAGCTCAAGGGCTCCCTGTAAGAATTCCATGCTGAAATCCTTTCTCCGCCAATGTGACGGTTACGGCGGGTGCATTCTTGTCTTCCTCAGTTTTTGTGTTGTTGTCGGCCTAATCATGGGCTGGCTCGTGACTCGGTGAAATATGGACCCAGAACTCTTAAAGGCTCTTGCTAGCCAAGGAATATTCGCGCTTCTCTTCGGCTATCTCGGCCACCGGACCCTCAAGCAAGCAGACAAAGACCGCGAACGCTGGGACGAGCTGGGTGTGAAGATGGTCCAGGTCATGGACAAGATTACGGAGAAGCTGACGGAGAAATGAAAGCCATCCCTCGCTTCTGGCTGGAGTTCGTGGGGATTACCTTACTAGCGCTCCTAGCCGCAGCCGTTCTATCAGCTTTACGATGACTAGGGAAGACATCCTGGCTCAAGCGGTGGAGCGAACGAAGACCCTCCCCAAGCAGACCGTAGCCAGGCAGTTAGCCCAAGACTATCCGCAGTATTTCTCAAGCATCGACCAAGCCCGTTCCGCCATCAGGCTAAGAACCGGAGCCTTCGGCGAAAAGTGTCGTCATCAGGCAGTCTGCAAAGAGGTCCGTATTTCAACAATCGCTGAAGGCTTAGCAAAGCTCCAAGGGTACGAGAGGGTCCGCGAGGATGTCATTCACCTCCTGGACGAGAACGTAGGGGTTATCAACGATGTCCACTGTCCCTATCATGATTTTGGTTCCGTAAAGGTCGCTCTCGAATCGTTGAAGGCGCCGGGGATTACGGTTCTCCTTCTGAACGGGGACATCATCGACAACTACCAACTGTCGAAGTTCCCGAAGGACTCGAGCCGGCCGACATTCTCCCAGGAGTTGGCATGTGTGCGTGCGTTCCTTCAGCTAGTGCGCGACGAGTTCCCCAAGGCTCGCCTCATCTACAAGTTTGGCAACCATGAGATCCGCCTAAGAACGTACATCCAAAGCAAGGCGGCAGAACTCGAGGGTGTTCTTGAACTTGAGAAGCTTCTGCACCTCGAGGAGATCGGGTACGAGGTCGTCAAGCACGAGCGAATCGCTTTAGGCAAGCTGAACGTGCTTCACGGCCACGAACTACCCCACGGAATATCCGCGCCGGTCAACCCTGCTCGAGGCGTGTTCCTGAAGGCGAAGAAGTCTTGCATCGTCGGGCACCACCATCAAACCTCCCATCACTCGGAAGGGGACATTGAAGGTGGAAGAACCGGTTGTTGGTCGGTCGGCTGTCTTTGTGATTTGTCACCGGACTACAACTATTTCGGCGGACTGAAGTGGAACCACGGTTTTGCTCGGGTTGAAGTTGACTCGGCGGGCATGTTCACTGTATTCAACCACTCAATCATCGAGGGCAAGGTCCACTAACACGCTTTATCTCGCCCGCAATGGGCAAAGGAGAACGAATGCCGACCCAAGACGAATGGAATTCTATTGTCATGAATGACGACTTCGACGAGCCCGCTAACCCGAAACTCTCCCCTGAGCAGATGGAAGTCGAACGCGAGCGGATCAACGGGCTCATGGCGCAGATCATTGAGAAAGGAAAGGGGTTCCTGGTTGGACCTGAACTCTGACCAATGGAGCCGCCTCGGTTGCTTCGCGCTCCTAATATTGGCGGCTGTTTGCTACCTATTCTTTCGTCTCGGCGCTAGTCTTTAACACCTATCCTCCCCTCACTAAGGCTCGTCGTTCCACGCGGCGGGCCTTTCAACTTTCAGGAGAAACACAAATGCTGACTCTCAACATCATGCTACGGGTTAAGTTCCGGGCATTCTTCATCGACTTCGCCCGGTTTACCAAGTTGGTAAAGGTGGGTATCTCTGCGCAGAACCCTCTAAACGTCTCGGTCGAGGACTTCAACGAAGACACCGCCCCCGCTAGCGCAAAGAAGGTCGTAGACCAGCGTGGCGTGGTTCTGAAGGTGTGGTAATGAGGAAACTACTGTGCTTCTTCGGCCTACATCGTTGGAAGAAATTCACCGGTCACTACGACGTGGATGGCCCCGGCTTTTGGGTGCTTAGTTGTGAGTGCGGCAGAGCCAACCGAGGCGACTGCTATGACGGCGTAACCAGTTTCCTGGGGCGACGCTAAGCCTCCGCAGGCGCAAACTACCCAGCCTTGCACACGGCAAAGCCAAGTAAAGACCACAAGTTAGGAGTACCACAAGGCTCCCTGTATAAACCATGCCATACCGTCCTCCGTTCAAATCCGCACTCACTACTCAAGAGTTAATCAGGTTAGACAACTGGTTATCCAAGCTCTCAAAGAAAGAACGTGAGCAAGTAATCAGGGACTCAGAGCGTCGAGTAGGAGCCTGCATAGACAGTTACAAAGGAGCCCCTAAGGGCTGTTGGGATAGATAGATGAACGAATATCCGAATCATCCAGGCGGAAGACACTTCAACGAGATGCCCAAGCTAAAGGGAAATCAGAACGTCCGCAATACGGAAACCGGTCGATTCGCACCGGAAACCGAGCGGGATCTCCCCGAGAGAGTAGTGGAGACGGATGGAACGAAGGAGCGTGAACCGGGCGCGTATGCCCTAGCCTGTTGGTCCATCGAGGAGTTGTACCAAACACAGAGTGAGGAAGAACTGGACCGAGCCTTTGCAAACCTAATCGTTGCCGTCACAACGCTCCGCGGTGAACACCTTCGTGAACTCACAGAAGAAAGGCTGATGTACCCGCCCTGCACACCGGAGTAACGATGGACGAAGGCGCATTTGACGAGCAGGCGAAGGGGCTACCCTTCATATTCAGCGTAGAGCCCTGGGTTCGCCCGGAATTCGCTGCATCTGTGGAAAGGATCGTGTCTAACTGGTCGTGGATGGTTCCGCGATGGCTGGAACACCTAACCCTAAGCTACGACGAGAAAGGCGAATACACCGCCCAGTTAACGGTTTCAGAAGAGTATCGAAGTGCAACCCTCTGCCTGGGTGGGTCCTGGGCAGGGAGCTTCACAAACAGAGAAGACGAGCACATCATTCTCCATGAGATGTGCCACTTCTACACGATCCCCACAGCCAGAGCGGGTAGGTCTGCTGTCGGCGCATTGGTGCCAGATCAAGAGTCGCCGGCCTACATCCTAGCTTTCGATCAGATTACACATGCGATGGAGGGCTCAACCGAAGACCTTTGCCGTATGTTCCTGCGGCAGAAGACCAGATAGGAAGTCCGTAACACGCTCGCTCGATAGGCGGGAGGGTTAAGTCACCGTTAGCACCCTGTGTAGGGCGATTCGTTAATCGGACCCGAGCCTGCTGGCAAATCCCGATGCGTTCGGCGGGAGGCCCCGTTTTGGAGACGGGGCTAGGGCGTACCAGCCCGAACTGATTCAAGAGACATGAAACGTCTACTCCTTGCATTGGCCCTGCTAACCACAGGGCCTTTTTGTTGGGCGCAGATCCGTGTCTCGATGGACTGGAAGAGCACGTACCGATTGAACGCGGTTCTGGATGGGATATCGACCTATCAGTTTCGCCAGAAGGGTCACTTTGAGCTCAACCCCATCGCGGCTCCGTTCGTGAACAACGACCGATGGTTAGAGGCTTCCCTACTGTTGATCGGGGAGATGGTTCTGGTGGATCTGATCGAATCCAAGCTACCGAAGAAGTGGAAGGGCGCGGCCTACATCGTCGGGGCACTCGCTCATGGCTACTGCGTTTTGCATAACCGGAACTATGGGGCGACGATGCTTCCGATTCCGGTGTTTCGAGTAAGGTTCTAACAGATATGAACCTCGCTTCACCGCACAAGTGGATTAAGATTCTTGGCCAGACCGTATGCCAAGAATGCGGCAAGGCAATCAGTGAAGCCGACTTGAGTAAGTGCAATCCCGAGGATAAGTATGACGTTATCAGGAAGATCGGGGAAGCGATGAGATCGAACCGAACAATCATGGCAGCGGGCGTGACGGTTGCCAGAGAGCCCCGCGTCCAAAGCGAAATCCGCACGATCCCGCAACGTCCACTTTTGGAGAGTCAATATGCGTGGTATCTGCCAGAGGAGGAGCGAGTAAAAGACATGGCCACCTACTACCGATGGGAGAACGTCACTAAGAAGGAGTACATCGTCGGGATCGAGGTAGGCGAGCGGGGATGTTACAAGTGGGGCAATGCGACGGTTGGCGAGTTGGCGAGACTGCTGCCCTGGACGATGGCGACCAGATGGTTCGGTGACCACGTTCGACTAGCGGACGACCACTCGGATACGTGGTTAGACGATTCCTGGGACGATGTCACCAGAGACGCTGTTCGGTCATTCAATGACTCCCTCGCGCCAGAGGTTCCACAAATCAAGTATCGGGGCAGCGTAGACCCCTAATCAACCACATTTTCAACCCAACCCAGGCTCCGAAGAGGGGCCTTTTTGATGTATGGCAGACCGTCCGGGCAAACACCCAAAGACTGGGGAGCCGCAAGGTGGACTCAATAGCGGGGGGAACTGGGGTAACGCCTTCAACGCGGGACGGAAGATCACCGAGGAAACAGGAACGGTTTGCAAATCCAAGGCCCCTGCCCTCATAGCCCTTGGAGAGTATTCGAGAGCGAAGATCGCTGAGTTAGTCGGGGTTCGACCGGAAACCATCGGCATATGGATGCGCGACCCCAAGTTCGTGAAGAAAGTGGAAGACGCCAAAGAGCAGATACACCAGGCCATCCTTCAAGAAGGGATCGGCAACAGGTTGGAGCGAGTTAAGCGGCTTCATACCCGCTGGAACCAGATCGATGAAGTGTTTCTGGCGCGAGCGGAGGACCCATCCCATGCCTTGCAACCAGGCTGGACCACGGGTCTTCTCTGCCACGAACAACGAAGCTTAGGAAGCGGTGAACTTGCGACCGTCGTGGACATCTACAAGGTGGACATTGGCACGATCAAGGAAGAAAGAGAACTCGCCAAGCAAGCCGCCCAAGAACTCGGACAGTGGACAGAGAAAACCCAAACCACCGTTGACCTATCCAAGCTGTCAGATGAGGACTTAGAGAACCTTGAACGGATTAGCTCTAAACTCGGTTCCTAGCCTGGAGGAGATCCTAGCTGAGAAGCGAAGACGCGGAATCCCACCGAAGACTCTCGACCTGGAAACACCGCCCGCGCACTTCCACGAGGGCCAATTACGAGCCTGGAAGTCACAGGCCTTAGAAGTTGTCATTTGCGCCGGCGCCCAAGGTGGAAAGACCGAGTTCCTTATCTACTGGTTGCTTCGCGAAATCCAGCGGTGTAAGGAGTGGATAAAAGAGAAGGGCGAAGGCAAGTTCTTGGTTGTCGGACCAACGATGACCCTGATGGAGTCGCAGCTCTTCCAGACATTCCGCAGGGTGTTCGAGGAAGATCACCAACTCGGGAAGTTGGTTAAGGGAAACAGGCCTAGGTTCACCTTCTCCGAGGAAGGGCTCCAGAAGATATTCGGGTTCGGCGGCGTAACGGTAACCATCCAGTTCGCTTATGCCTCCGACTCCAACAACCTCGAGTCGATGACGGCGCTAGCCTGCATCTGGGACGAAGCGGGACAGAAGGACAACAAACTTGATTCCTTCTTTGCCTGTAATCGCCGCTTGAAGGTTGGCCGGTCCAACGGAATGGGCCGCAGGGCGTGGGGGTCGACTCCCTACGAGTGGAACTGGTTCAAGTCCAAGGTCCACGACCCCGCATTCAACGGTGAGAGAGGTTACGAACTCTTCCAGTTCGAGTCTTGGATGAACCCGGTAATGAGCCGGGAGGAGATCGAGAAAGACCGGTACGAGATGCCGGAGTGGAAGTGGGAAATGATGTACCTGGGGCTCTTTAGGAAGCCCGCGGGCGCCATCTTCCCCACCTTTGACAAAGCAAGAGTCAAGCGGTTCGAAATCCCAAGCACATGGCGCCGGTTCAGTGGCCACGACTTTGGACCGATCCACACCGCGGGAGTATTCGCCGCGCAGGACCCGAAAACAGGGGTCATCTACGTCTACGGGACATATCTACCGAACGAGTCCCGAACGACGGAAGCGCACATCCGAACGATGCTCCAGAAGCAGGGGCTTAAGTTCCCTCCCAGTGCATGGGGCGGGGCGCCGAGCGAAGACAACTGGCGGAAGGACTTCACGAGAGCAGGCTATCCGATAAAGCGCCCGCCAATCGCCGACCTGTTCGAGGGGATCTACCGCCTGGATGCTCTGATCGCTCGAGGTCTATTAAAGGTCTTCGATGACCTAACCCACCTTTGTGAAGAGTTCGAGACCTACTCATTCGAACTCAATCCCGAAGGGGAGCCAATCGACCGGAAGATCGCCGACAAGGAGACCTATCACCGGATCGACTGCTGTAGATCGCTTGCGACAGCCCTCTATGAAGGGTTGGCTGCGGTGGTCAGGAGCGGAGAGACAGTTTCACGATTCGAGCAAGAAGAACCACTGAAGAAAAGCATGAACTTAGAACAAAGACTGAAGGAGGCGGCGAGTGCATAACTCAGGAACGCTTCAGCTCTCCGGTTACGAGTTACCTCACGTCCCACAAGAAGCCTTTGATTGTGTGACATGCCTCCCGGGGAAGTGCGCGGTCGAGATGGCCGACGCCCCGGACCAGATAGGAAACATCTACCTTCCCGACAAGGTTTCAGGTCGACTGAGATGTGACGTCGGAGTTGTTCTCTCGGTCACGCCCCCGAAGAACCGCAAGAACGGTGAATACGAAGAGATCGACATAAAGGCGGGTGATGGGGTCCTGATGCGGCCGTACCACGGAACCTGGTTCGATGGTTTCCAATCCGGTGGATACAAAACAGACCGACGAGTTGCATTCCTGGGCGTCCACGGAGACCCGAGTGTTTACCAACTAACTGGCCAGGGCGACCGAACCGAAACCGGCGTGTACGAGGTTATCGACTGGAACGAATCCATCGTGGCCAAGTTGGTCGGAAACGTCATCGTGCCAACGATAGGAAACCTAATGATTCGGCTTGAGAACACCAAGCACGAATTCCTAGCCCTACCGGACAAAACCAAGATGCCAACCCAAACCGCCACGGTGGTCGGGCCTGGCTCCTCTAAGTTCAAGCGAGGCGAGAAAGTTGTCTTTCAGCCGGAAGACTCAGACCTTACGGTCGACGTCGACGAAGACCTTCGCATTGTCAGGATTTCACAGATTGAGGCGGTTATCACCCGAGCAGCATGAACCCTCTACGCCCTAACAAAGTCCGCGACCCTGAGGTGCGCAAGAAGCTTGGAGAGCTTATCTCCTCCATGCTTGACGACGCTCAGAATATGCGGGGCTCCGGCCTTCAGGAAAGGTGGGAGGACTGCGAGCGCAGATACCGCGGCGAACCCGACGAGCAGGGAATTAAGGTTAATGAGGATGCGCAGCCGCTAGCAATTAACATCATCAAGCCTCGCATCGATGCGCTGGTGACGAAGACCTGCAACCCCATCACTTCTCAAAGGCCCTACTTCTCGGCCTTCGGATTCTCGTCGGACAAAGCGAGGATCAAGGAGAATGAGGACGTAGTTCAGTTCCTCTGGGAGCGAGCGGACTTCCCCCGAAAGCTGCGAACGGCTACCCGGCTTTCCTGCATGGCGGCGCCGGCCATCTTCAAGTGTCCCTTCTCTATCCAAACCCAGGACCGGATGGCCAACCATACCGAGCAGTCACAGGACGTCGACGCTCCATACAAGTACGTTGGGCCAGACCCCGGGGTAATCCATCCAAACGACTTCGCTATCTACCCACTGTCGACCGGTGGGGTAATGGCAGCCCGGTTGGTTGGGGACAGAATCAAGAAGCGCGTCCGGGAGGTCAAGGAACTCCAGAAGATGGGCGCCTACTTTGACAAGGTGACCGTCTACGGCGGCGACGATCCTCAGTCATGGGAGTCAGGCCGGGCAAAGGACTGGTCCCTCACTGAGGAGGCTTCCGGGATATCGGATTCTGACGATGAGATGGTCGAGTTGTGGGACGTGATCGTAAAGCACGACCTCGACGGAGACGGATACGAGGAAAGGTACAGAGCCGTCGTTGCCAGAAACCAAAGACTTCTTCTCGAGTTCGAGCAGTACGGCGCCATGCTCGAGATTAGCGACCAACTAACGGGCGAGACGAGTGTAGAGTTCGTCCCCTATTCCCGCCCCTGGTACTTCCCCCATGCGGTGACGATGCCCGCCTATAACGAGTTCTTCCACGCGAACCCCATCGTTCAAGACCTTATCCCAATCCAGGGCGCCTATTCAGACGGTCAAACCCTGATGATCGAGGGCGGCAAGATGCAGGCCTTCCCCGCGGCGTTCATCTCGGGCGGATCGATTGACAAAGTTAAGCGCTATCGACCCGGTGAGTACATCCCGGTCGAAGCGGACGTAAGCATCACATTTGCCGAATGCAAGTTCAAGGGCGAAGTCTGGCCGATGATGTTCCAATCCCTGAAGGGAGACGCGGACGCTCTTGTTCGGATCTCGCAGGGCGGCACGGCTCAAACGACCGGAGAAACCGCTTCTGAGGCCGTGATTGTGAACAACAACATGGAGGAGGGCGCCGACGAATATCGGGACGTGGCCGCGCTCGCTCCGGAAGAGATGTGCGACTTCATTCGCGAACTCGCCTACATCCACTACGGCACCTTATCGATGGTCTACCAGGAGCAATTCCCTTGTCAAGACCGCGAATCACTCAGAAAGCCTCTCCGGTGGGAGGCGACCGGCAAGACGTCGGACTCCAACCCCCAGGTTCTCACTCAGAACATAAACGAAATCGTTGCCCTGCTTGGTAACCCTATCGCTCTCCAGGCCCTGATGACGACCGGAATCAACATCTCGGCGCTCCTGAAGGCATATCTGAAATCCAAGCGGTGGCCCGTCGCAGACTCGGACCTATTCCCTGATGCCCAACCCTTTACACAAGACGCGCCTGGCTCAGTTCCTGGCATCGGACCAGTGGGAGCGCCTGGAGACGTACCTCCAGGATCGGTACCACCAGATGACGAGAGTATGCAGGTCGCAGGACTTGTCGACCTCCTTGACCCGGGCGCAGGGGGAATGCCGCCTGCTTGAGATTTTGCTTGACAAAAAGGCCTTAACCGAGGCCATCGAATCCTTTGAGGACAAACATGACACTTGATGAAAACCTAGAGCCCATCATAGAGGAAATCCCTCCTGGTGTGGCGGCATATCACAACGAGGAGCAACTGGAACCTGCTCCCGCCCCGGAACCAACACCCGCCCCCCAAATAGATACGGCGGAATTAGTTCGACAACAGGTCGCCGAGCAGCTTGCAATAGAGCGGCAGCGATGGGAGGCGGAGCGCACTCCACAACCCGTCAACGACTACGAAGCCGAGTTGCAAGAGATTGCCGAACTCCAGATGGAGGGCAACTACATCGAGGCGAGCCGGAAATCCGTGGATCTTGCCAGAAAGCAAGCATTTGCCGACCTTAATCGGGAGCACGGGGTAGCCCTCAGCGCGTCGGGCGTAACCCTGGCCATCACGGACGCGGAATCGCGAATCGATGATGTTCCCGCGGAGGTTCGCCCCTATGTCCTGAAAGAGGTTCGGGAGCTTGGCATTCAAGGCCCCATCCCAGAGCCTCTACTAAAGAAGGTCAAGCAGTTAGGGTTTGGCGCAGCGATGCAGGCCGGCGTTCAGATCGGTAAGCCCGCGGCACCACGCACTCTTGCAACCCCGGGATCAGAGCCACCTTCAGCAGTTCCCACCCTTCGTATCCCGGCAGAAATGCAGACGGACGCGAACGAGTTCGAGAGGGCGTTTGGTAAATCGGCCCTTGAAAAAGCAATCAAGGAGGCCGTCTAGTGGCAAACACCGAAACATTCACCGCCCCAACCAAGAGGGGCAAGACCAAGAATCCCGAGTTCAAGGAGATCATCGTGGAGAAGCAGCCCTCATCCTGGGGCCTTGCAGATCCAATCGAGGACTTCCAGGAGCAGGGGTACGAGATTGTTACTGAGGGACCCCGTAAAGTCACGATGCGAATCCCTTACAACAAGTTCGCGGCAAAGGAGAACGAAGCCCGGCGCATCGCCGACGAGCGACTGCGTTCTACCGATGGGTTAGGCCGAACGGAAGTCAAGGGACTTTCCGCAAAGGAGATGGCCGACACCCTCCCCGACGCAACCGATTTGGACGAGTAGCCTCGTTCATTTGTCATCCTATCAGTAGGCGGCTGAGACGACCCTTCTCACACGGAGAAACAGCACATGCCTATCAACTTCTCTGCGCTGAACAGCCAATTTCGTTGGAGACCAGCGTTCAGTGGGGCAGCCATTCAAACGAAGGATTATCCCGAGGCTGCGTCCGCTGACTTTCGATATGGAGAGGCCGTAATCCTCTCTAGCTCTGGCGGCGTCCACAGCGTCACTCAACTCGCAACCGCACCCGCTGCGGGAGCAGTTTCTTCCTCGGTCGCAGACGGGCAACTCTTGCTCGGTTATGCGCTGCGGGATTCCACCGGGGTAACGGGCACTCCCATCCCCATCCTTCTGGCTCGCAATGTCCAGGTGCTCATGCGCCTTTACAACGCGACCTCGACCAGTGCGGAACTTCGCGACGTCTCCCCCGGAGATCACGCAGAACTCTTCCGATACAAGGGCACAGACGTAGCCACGAACATCTTCACAGTTGCCTCCGACGCCGCCAACGGCACCGCGGGCATCAACATGGTGAAGGTCGTCGACTACTACTCACCCAACTACTACTCAACTAACAACCTCCTAGGCGGAGAGCAGGCAGTTACCGACACCTACGGTCTCGTATGGGTTCAAGCCCGAGAGACGCAAATCGTGGCCTAGGAGGGCTCTAAATGGCACGAACAATCAATTCCTCGCCACTATTGGCGCGCGTCGGGCTATTGGAGTCCGTCAAGCAGTACAACGAAAAGATTCGCAAGTATTGGCCTCAGCTTATCGGTGAGACCTACAACACGAAACAGCAATTCGAAGAGATGCTGCTCGAGGGCGACTTCGGCATGGCGCCGGTTGTCAACGAAGCGAACCCAATTGCTTATGACGACTTCCAGACCCCGTACTCCAAGCGCTACTACCCGCTCATGCGGTCGATTGGTTTCCAGGTCTCCAAGCAGGCCAAGTACACCGACCTCTATGGGAAGGTAGCCAAGCCGTCAAAGAAGCTCGCACTCGCGATGAACAAAACGAAGGAGCAGAAGGTGGCCAACATCTTCATCAATGCGACTTCGACCACCGGAGCGTACGCAGGCCCGGACGGTAAGGCTCTCATCGCCACCGACCACCCAACCGCCGTAGGAACCTGGTCCAACCGACCGGCGACCGACGTTTCGTTTGGTGTTCTGGCAGCGGCTCAGGGCATCCAGGAGCTTGGCCTCACCAAGTCCCACCGCGGCGACCCGTCTCCTTTGATGGGCCCGTTTATGTGGGTCGGCCCGATGAACCTTTGGGACCAATCAGAGCGCATCTTCGGCGCCGAGAAGCAACCCGAGACCCCCAACCTGAACGAGCCTAACGCGGTCGGCAAGATCGTAACGGCTCGCCACGCTAATCCTTACTTCACCTTCACCGCCTCCTGGTTCTTGGTCGACATCGACGAGAACCCGCTATTCCTGTTGAACCGCATCCCACTCGGCACCGATGAGGATTACGACATGGATCTCAAGGTCCACAAGTTCTCCATCGAGGAAGAGTACGAAGCGAACTTCAAGGACGCGCGCGGCGTGTGGGGGTCCTGGCTCTCCTAGGAGGAAACCATGCCGACTGCATTCCCAATTACAAACAATCTCCAGCAGCGGACATCCTTCAGCCCATCCTTCATCAGAGGGTGGGCAGGGGGTAGGGTCCTCTATGTTGGAGCAAGCGGTGGCCCAGAAGGGTTGATCGGCGACGGAACGAGCATTGAGCGGCCTCTTGCTTCAGTGTTCGGTTCTGACGGCGCTCTGAAACGGTTGGGCGCCCGGGCTGGAAGAGGGGACGTCATCTACGTTCTCCCGAACCACACGGAATCCGTCGCGGTCGCTGACGCCGGACAGTACGCATCAGACACTCTCTCGGGTGTTTCGATCTGTGGACTTGGCGCCGGGGATAACCGCCCTGCTTTCACTTGGACCGCGGCGACCGCCACTGTCCTTCTGAACACGGCAGGGATGGAAATCGCCAACTGTCGACTGTTTCTTGCGGGCGCTCATGCCGCAGGAACGGCCATCACGGTTGCAGCCCCCATCACGGTATCCGGCGACGGCTGCCGCATCGTCAACAACGATATTTGGTGGGGCTTCGATGCTGACCAGATCGTTGGAGACGCGATCATTTGGACCGGCGATAACGGCGTCTTTGCGGGCAACCGCTGCCAGGCGCTTGTGGCTGCCGTGCCATCTAACACCTTCCTTACCCTTACGGGTGCGGACCGGTTGTATATCGGTTACAACTGGATCAAGGGCGCTACGGACGGCACAACCCGCGGTGTTATCGACTCCGAAACGACGGCTTGTACCGATCTCTTGATCGAATACAACTACCTGAACAACATCCTGGCATCTTCGACGATTGCCGTTTCGCTCACTTCGGGTGATACGGGTGTTGCACGAAGAAACGACCTCTTTGTGAACTCCGGCATCCTGCCTTACACAGCTTCCGAGCTGGAATGGCACGAGAACTACGTCGTCAACGGCGAAGGTGAGGCTGGAGCCCTGGTAGGAACAGCGAGCGCGTAATGGCACTAACCGCCGCACAAGCGATTCTTAGGGCGCAGGAGACCTTCCCAGAGATGGGAGATACCCCTGCGCTCGCGTACTTGAACGACGAATGGGCATTGCTCGCTAGTAAGTTCAACTTCCTGGACGGTGAGATATGGCAAGGCCTAACCGAAAACGACCGGGAGATGACGCTCGCTGAAACGGCGGTTTCCATCAGTAAGGTTCACCTCTACACATCGGCGACCGCGAGTCAACCGCTGCCGCTTTTGCGAGAGGAGGAGCTTGATCTCTACTCCCCGTCTTGGAGAACTGAGGACGCAGGGTCGCCACAGGGCTACTTCCTGGGTTCAGAGTCTTCTTCCAATACGGGGGTTAAAACCATCGGGGTTAGACCGAAGCCGGATTCAACGACGTTAGTTGTCTCCGATGCTACGAACGCGACCCCAACCGTTATCACAACCACCACGGCGCACGGTTTGGAAGACGGAGATCCCGTATGGCCAAACAACGTGGGTGGGAATACGGCCGCAAACGTTCTGGGTTATGCCAAGGTCACGGGTTATTCCACGACAACCTTCGGGCTTTACTCAGATGAAGACTTAACTTCTGGCGTGGCGGGAAACAGCGCCTACACGTCGGGGGGAATCGTTGTCGGACCTGAGTCGCCGGCACTTAGAATCTTCGCCCGCCGCTCGACCACGTTTGTATCAGGGGACACGCTGCCAAATATCGGGCCGAACTCTGACGTCTTCGTGATGGGCATTTGCTGGCGCTACGCCCGGGCCATCAGGGACACCGCTTTGATGAAACGCGAGCGGGAGCTTTACCAGCTCGCGATGGACGAATTTGTAGCTTTTCACGCCGCCCAAGAGGAAGGGTCCGGGGTTTTCCTGTTGCCCTATCACTACTCGCCTCGAAGGGTCTATTAGCGGGGGCGGGCGGAGCCGCCTCTCCGTTCTGCTCCCGCCAATACTTCAATGAACGACAGAATCCCACTCTACGAACCGGGCAAGGTTCCCATGCGGACCATGCGCTCGTCGGTCGACCCGTCGACGGTTCAATGGCGCCTGCTTGAGAACATCCGAACTTCCCGGGATTCCGTTCAGGGGAGATTAGGATGCGACGAACTCACGAACGGGGTAATTGTCGCAAGCGCCGAATACAAAGGGCATTGGGTGGGGACGCTCGCCGGAACCGAGTACACCTTCGTCGCTCTTAGGGTTTCTGGAACAACACGGGTTTACCGGATCGATACAAGCGGCTCACCGTGGACGGGAACCGAATACACCCGCAGCACGGGGGACGCCACCAGGTTCTCAACAGATGGGGACGTCATCTTTGTTCCCTACAGAGAACTCGGGATTAACGACGGCACCAATGATGCAGGCGATTTCCTGTACATCTCCAACGGAACGTCCGACGCGCCAAGGATTTTCAAGGCTGGACTTACGGGTACGGGGTCGATGGACCTCATTCCGAACTACGACGTTTCGACCTTTAGCCCGGGCTCTTACCGGCCAGTTCCCGGAGGATACGTTTACGTCAACGACCCCGCATTGATTGCGGCCACCGACTCAGGCGCGAACGTAACCACTGCTGAAACAGGGTCGGCTCCACTGTGCGAGGTTTACGTTACTGTCACCACAAGCACGGCCACCACCGACTGGGTTCGGGTCGCATTCGGAACGAACTCCTGCGTCAACATCTTCGGTAATTCCGAAACGACGGGTGACACGCTTAACCTCTCGAGGTCAAGACAGTTAGGCATCGTCTTCTATGATTCCCAGGTTGACCCAATCCACAACTATGCAAACGTTGTTGTGGTCCAGAGCGGAAACGAGACGCAGATTTACGACGCTCAAGGGGCCAATCGCGTTGACCCGGCCATTCAGTCTTTAGGTGGCGGGTATTACCTCGCGGCGTTCCATCTCGAGCAATCCGTAGCATCGGGGCTTACCGCGGTTGAAGCCATCGAACTTGAGTTCGCTCGAACATTTGCCGCATCCAGAACCTTCCGGATTTCAGGCATTTTAGCGATGGGGAGAATCCCCCAGGGGACCTCTTACGAGCTGGCGTGGGCGAAGATGTTCTCTCGGGCGGAGTCGCCTGGAATGGTGCTTACCGCGCAGCCGACCGCGGCGCTTTCCGAGTATGGGGTTTCGCTGAACATACCGTACAAGTTCCCCGAGTTTAGTCAGTTCTTCTATGCCTACCGAATCGACTGGGGAGGCTCAACCCCTTCAGGCACTCCCACTGCCGACGCGACATTTTTGTACCGGATGGAGCCGGGTGATTTGAGGGCCCTATTCGTGGCGGATATGGGAGTCTCGAACAATCCATTTAACGACACGGTTCCAAGCGCGGATAGAGCAGAATTCCGGCCCTCACCTTCACCCGGAGGACGAGGCGCACTGAGTGCCAGGGCGGGATGCATCAACAACGACCGTCTATATCTTGGGGGTGTTAACGGTGGGACCAACCAGGTATGGATTTCGGACGAACTCCACCCGCTTAGATTCAGGGCGTTGGCGACTGATGAAGATGGGGACGGCTACCCAGACCCGAACTCCGGTCTTTCAAAATCTTTCCCCGGCGAAGACGTTTACGCACTCGTTCCGATTCCCGGGACGCTGGTAGGGGTCTCGCCCGTAGCCTGCTTCACAACCGGAGCGGTGAGGCGATTCGAGGGGCGCGATGCTGCTTCACTCAGCAGACCTACTTTAATGACCGAGCACGGGACGATCTATCCTAGGTCGATTGTAAGGAACCGCGGCTCTATTGTCTACCTCGACGGAGAGTTGATCGTTAGAGTCTTCAATGGCGGGATCGAATCTCCCCCGGTTTCGCTTTATGAAGTCGACGATCAGTTTGAGTCGGGCGATATGACCAAAGCCTGCGGAGTGGTCTACAAAGAACGGTATGGCCTCTACTACCGAGCGTCGGGAGCATCGATCAACCAACGGGCGATGCAGTATGACATTCAGTCTCAATCTTGGGTTAGGGACTCTTATGCCACCGCCGCCCAAAACTGGGAAGGCGTGGCCATCCAAGGCTCGGGCTCATCGAGGAAGTTGATTGGGTTCACCAAAGAGGGCAGGATTTACCAACTCGAGAAGTCGGGTCAGACCGATGATGATGGAACCGCAATCACTGGAACTTTCACTACTGGAGAGACCCATGACGATATGTTCTCTCAAAGGGTCTGGGGCTCGGTTTGCGTTGTTACTGACGCAATCACCGGAGGAACTTGGACGGTTGCCAGGGTGGACGAGCACGACGCCACCAATACAGGTTCCGGCAACGGGTCAATAGATGTAGCTGTCTCCACCACTCGGGCGTACCGGTGGGAGACGTCGACCAAGACAAGCCAGGATTCGGCGATTAGGGCCGCGGCGGTGAAGATCACCATCTCCGGCAAGGTGATGGCTGGAAAGTTCCTGAAGTACATCGGGATTAAGGTCAGCAAGGAGAAAGCAACCCCGGGAGGAGATCGTGCTTGAGGAACTGCAAGCGCAAGTCGCCTCCATCATTCAGCGGATCGACTCCAACCCCGGTTTAAGCCTGAAGAAAGTCCAATCCTTAATTGCCGCATCAGCATCATCGGCCTCCGCGGGAACAACTTTCACCGAGGAAGACCCGGTAGAGCTTGCGGACGAGGCAAGCGGAACCCTCGGCGCCTGGACAACGATTAGCGCCGGCGCACCCGCAAATGCGGTGAAAGTGAGGATCATCTACCACCTTCAGGGAGGCCCGGCTATCGGTTATTACCGGCAAGAGAACGGCTCACCTGAGATCGACTTTCACTGTGGCACAGACACCCGTTATTCGATATGGTTCGACATCCCGTTAACCGGGACCGGAACCTTTGACTACTACATGGAAGCGGCTTTTGACAACTGGTCGATGAACCGCATTGGCTACCACCTATAGGAAAAGAAATGGCTTACACCCCACCCTACAAGCAAAGGTTTTTGGACATGGGCTACGACCAGGCGAATACGGCCCCCAAGCACCTGCAATACGACCTATTGAGCTACATGGCTCCTTCCTTAAAGAGCGGGGCTATGTTCGCGAACGAACTCGAGCAGGGTCGCCAGAGCATGATCGGCAACGTCCTGTCTGTGAACTCTCCCGGCAACATCCAAGCGCAAACCCAGCGAGACGTAATGGGAATGCTGAACCGTGGCCAAGCTGTGGGGCAGAACACCGCGGACGAACTCTCCGCAAGAGGATTCGGGCCCGAGTATTCAATGGCGGCAAAGCTATCTTCCCAAGGGCAGGCGCAGCGAGACGCAAACCAGTATCAAGCCGACGAGGGCGAGCGCATCAACCGGGCGTACATGAACGCCTTACAGATCCTCGTTCAGGGCCAACAGCATCCTCTATGGAATCAGGCCATGCAACTTGTCCAGAGCCTCGAGGCGGAAAGGTCCAGAAACAAGGATCGTAGAGCCGCAAAGGAAGCTTCTGGTGGCGGATTAGGTTCGATCCTCGGCGCAGTAACGGGCGGGTTGGACCTCGGGAAGTTGTTCGGTGGGGGAGTCAATCCTGCTATTCAGGCTACGGTTAATGCCGCCAAGCAGGGGTTAGCGTAATGTCACTCACAGCCCTTCTCCAGCAGGCGGGACTACTCGGCAACCCAAACCTGGAAATGTCCCCACCGTACACCGCGGCGATGGAGCCCTCTGTGCCGAATTACGGCGGATCAATCGACACGTCCGGCTACGATGCCGCCAACCGCAACCTGGTCGACCTCCTAGCGAATCCCCCCGCTATGTCTCCCATGCCAGAGCGCACAAGTCCGGCATTCCGCACCAGTGACGCCGTTGTTGGAGGCGGAGGGTTACTCCTATCCCTTCTGCTTGGTGGTGGCAGGGAGGCCGCAGGGTTCGCTCAAAACTACCTGGGGGCTAAGGGCCAACGGGCGGATCGGGAAACCCAGAGATCCATGCAGAACTGGCAGATTCAAAACCAGCAATCTCAAGCAGCTCATCAAGGAAAGCTGAACGCAGCCAAGTATGGCGCCGAGGTAGCTGAGGGAAGCATCAACCGGCAGTATCGAGACAAGGAACGAGATGAGGATAAGGCGTTCCGCGACAAGCAGCTTGAGGCCACACAGAAGGGGCTTAACTACCGGGCTGAGTTGAAGGACAATGCCAAAGCAGCAGACCAACAGATCAAGGCGATGAGCCTTCGGTACGGGATCAGTCGAGAGGCGGCGCTCGATGCACTGTACGACCAAGACAGAATCAGCGACGAGCTGTACATGAAGCTCCGCCCGAGCATCGGCAAGCCGACAGCGGGAGAGGGGAAAGAGACGGCCCAAACCAAGGCGATTGCGGACAAGAACAAGCGGGACCAGGAGATCCATACGAAGAAGCTCCTCGACTTCGATAAGAAGTGGAAGGTCTGGGAGAGCCAAGGGAAGGTGCGAGATGCCCAGATTAAGAAATGGCAGAACGACGCTCGTGTAGCTCAGGGGAATCTCAACGCTAGAAACAGAGAGCACGAGTGGCGCAAAAAGAACCCATTCGGGGTGTCCTTCATTGATCGCCAAATCTTCCAGGAGCAATTGAACATTGCCGAGAAGGAGGCGGAGCTTCAACAGTGGATGGACGACCCGGCACAGACGGCAGACGCGGGCTTCTTCAAGGCTGAATCAGAGGCTAAGACGAAAGCGGCGGGAGAGATTCAGCGCAGCATCGCGGGGTCTAGGGCTCGCATCCAGCAACTTCAATCTCTCGGTGGGTCTGACGCTGTAGCTCAGAAGAGACAAGCAGCTCAACAGGCTATTGACGAACTCACCCGCGGGGGCGCCCCAGAGTCGGACAAAGCCAAGATTCGGCAGTACTTCAAGCGGGATACCGGTTTTGATCTATGAACAATCCCTACCTCCAAGAGTTGGCCGCATCCAAGGGGCAGAAGCAAGAGCTAGTGCCCGAGCAAGCGTCAACAGGTAACCCGTACCTGGATGAACTGAACAAGTCGAAGCCCAAAACAAAGGCGAAGCCCGCGCCAATGCAAGGCGAACTTGGCGGGTTTGCGCCCGTCAACCCGTTTGCCAACACCATCGAGCAGGGCGGGAAGCCCGTTAGCCCAAGCGAGATTACGGGCACTCAAAAGAAGACGGTTATCGCTGCCGCTGGTATGGCTGGTGTTCCGTTGGCCGGGCAGATCGCGATGGGTGGCACTAAGTTGGAAGCAAAGCCGAAGAAGGCTATGAATCTGCTGCCTCCTCCCGACCGGCAGCCAAGCATGGCAACCAGGCCGGTTGTGACGCAGGGCAACTCTGTTGGGGTCTCTGCTAAGGTCGGCGGCCAGAACGTACCGCTTACCCCTGCTCAGAGGATCGACCTCATTCCCGGCTTGACTCCGGGCCAAAGAGCGGCATCTAAGTTGGGTTCTGGTGACCTGGGAACGATGGCCGAGGGCGTTTGGAACCTCGTTGCGGGCGCAGCTCAACAGAAGGGAGACGAGTACCAGACCACCGCAAACGAAGCAAGCAAGATCATAGCGGGTGGGATCAAGCAGAAGTTTCCAAACGGCATCTTCCTAAAGCCTGAGATCGAGGCGCAGATGCGCAAAACCACCGATGGGAAGATTTGGGCGGAGACGATCAAGAATCTCGACCCATCCCAGCTCCCGGCGTTTGTCGAGCAGGTCACGAGAGGAGCCGACAAGAGCGGCAACACGGGCTTAAAGCAAGCGGGCGCGGGAATGCTGGACATCTTCCGCCGCATCGGAGAGGGAGACGAGGACGCCGCCGCCCAGTTGATGGGCATGTGGAATGCCTTCACTCTGAGCGCAGCCACCGGGGCAGCGGTTAAGGGTGCGTTACCGAAGACCCCCAGCCTTCCAGATGTTCAGGCCAGGATGAACCCCGCACAGTTGGCGGAATCCACCCGGACAATAGCTAAGGTTCCCGAGGCTCCTAAGCCCGCGACGTTCACCCCAAAAGAGGCCCCCGACTATCAATCTCCCGGAAGCCTAGCGGAATCAGGAATAAAACCCAAGGTCGAGAAAGGACCACCACCGAAGCCCACCACCGAAACACTGAAAGCCTCCGATAAGGGGGCTTCTTCATTTAAGGGGCCGCCGCATTCCGTTCCTGCATCCAAGACTCTCTATCACGGCAGCCCGCACAAGTTCAATGAGCTAGAAGACCAATCTCTGTTCTTCACTGCCGAAAGGCCAGGGGAAACGCTGAATTACAGCAGTTCTGGCGGGGCAGGAGCGAAGGCTACCGACTCCTACTTTGTAAAGTACGGAGACGGAGACGCTGACATCGTTTACGACCGGCAGGCAGACGGGACTCTTAAAGCCATAGCGGAAATGGGCGAGGATGGAGACCTCTTGCCGCTGACAGGCAACCATCCAAACCTAACAATGGATGATGTTGACCTAATTCAGACAAGGCGACAAGGTGCAGCGTTCAGTAAAGAGGCGTTCCGGTACGAAGCAGAGGGTAAGGGCAACCTGCTCAACATGGCAGAGGGCGAAGGTTGGAAAAGTTCATTCAACCGGGCTACGATCCGTGAAGTGATTGGCAGCCTGGACAGTGAAGGTAATGAACTTGTTGCGAAAATCATCCGAGAGGCCAAGGATCACGGCACGTTCTCCTGGAACACCACGACAGGTCTTCACGGGACACTTAAAGGGACGGCAATTCACGGCGTCCAGACGAAAGCATGGGAGATCATCAAGCGCCAACTCAAGGCGAAAGGATATGACGGAATCAGATTCCCTGATGATGGGAATGTCGTAACGACAGCATTGTTTGAAAAACCAAGATTAACCAAGCGAACAGAATTACGAACGCGAGCTTCCGAAGACCTCTCCCCCAAGCCCGTACAGACACCAGAGCCACCGAAGGTACAGAAGTTCGCCGCGTCCAACGCTGCATCAACGGACCTCCGAAAAGCCGTTGATCTTCCCGAGTTAAAGAAGACTCCGAAGGTTGACGATGGAGTAATTCCTGACTACGATACGCAGCTCGCCAAAGCAAGGAAGATCGTCAGCGACGTGGAGCGAGGGCAGAAAGCGCCTGTCGCCACAACTGAGGACGTAAAGGCATTCGCCAGAGCAGAAGCGGCCGGCAACAAGAAGTACAACGACCTCACTGCTAGGATCAACCAGGGCGGCGACACATCCGCACTTGTTCGACTGAGGGAGGATGTACGGTCGGAAATCGACGCCATTACCCAAGCCTCGCGCTATGTGGGCACCGAACAGTCTCGAGCGTTCTCCGCACGGAACAAAGCCATCTACGAAGACTTCTCACCAGCAGGCTTGTACAACGATTGGAGGGCCACCCAGGGTGGCAAGGCTCTAGCGCCTGAGTACAAAGTCAAAGCCGACGCAATGGGAACCAAGATCGGCGACCTCGAGAGACGCCTAGAGGTCGCCGAGAAGCTGAGCGCCAAACTCCAAGCCGAAGCATCGGTAAGGCAGATGGCAAAGCAGGGCGGATCAAAAGCCCCCAAGGGAAGCATCGAAGCAATCAAGGCGCGGCGAACAAAAGCGGTTGAGAACATCTCCGCTAAGTGGAAAGCATCCAAGCCGACCGAGATCATGTCTGACCCGTTCGGCGCACAGACGGCTTATAACCTCGCAAAGCGAATCGGAGAGATAGCGCCGGATATTCGGGAACTCGCGAAGACGTTCCTTGAAGAGAGCGCGTTACGTCTTGACGATTTGACGGCAAAGATTCGCACCACCCTCAAGGCTTCGGGGGTCGAGATCGAGGACGGGGATATTCACCGGGCGTTGTCGGGAGAATACGAGCGACCGAAGAAATTTAAGAGCGAGCTGGTATCCAAGAAAACCGACCGAACCCGTTCGGCATTGAAGGGTGCGGAACGAGCGGCAAAACAAACGGAAGCCAGTCAAGCCGGACGACTCGCAAGGCTCCGCGATAAGTGGACGGAGAGAGCGGCTAAGGGCGACTTCAAGACACGAGAGGAGTTGCCAGAACTACCAGGGCTGGAGCGCCTTCGCATTGAACTGGAGGCCGAAAAGGTAAAGGCGGCTGACGTTCGCGAGGAACTGAAAGCCAAGTACGACGCCGAGAATCGCAACGGATACGAGAAGATGCTCGCCTATGGCGGGGAGCTTATCAATGCCCCTCGAACACTAGTAGCATCCACGGACATGTCCGCGCTGATGAACCAGGGCGCGTTTGTCACGAGCAGCAATCCCATCATGTCCCTCCGGTCGCTCAAGAGGTCGCTTGGGGCACTTACGGAGACGAGAGCAGCAGAAGCCATCGCGAAGATCAAGCTTCACCCCAAATACAACCAGGCACGGGCGGCGGGATTGGATCTGTTCACGACCACGAACGCTCACCCGAACGAACTACTAGCCTCTAAACTGTTATCCAGGCTTCCGAACGTCAAGCTATCCGAGCGGCAGATGACGGCGTTTCTGAACGATCTGAGGATGGAGAAGTTTTCGCAGATGGTCGAAACGTCGGAGCGTCCTTGGTTCAGGGTGTTAGGCAAGCAACAGAACTTGACCCTCAGTGAACTTAGGCAGATTGCCGAGTACGTCAACACAGTAACCGGCGCCGGAACCGGAACGGTGGCCGGGAACCTGAAGGCGCTGAACAAAGCAACAGGCGCCCTGTTTGCCCCTGGGTTCATGGTAAGCCGATGGAAAACGGCCTTTGGAACCCCCGCCTTCAATGCGATCATAAGAAAGAACCCGAAGCTCGCGGCGAATATCCTCAAGGATTACGTCAAAGTGGCCGGCGTCATGTACGGAACCCTTCAAATCCTCAAGGCGCAGGGGCTCGACGTTGAAACCGACGTGCGCAGCTCTGACTTCGGCAAGATCCGCCTCGGAGGGGTGAAGATCGACCCGTTCGGCGGACTCCTTGCCCCAATTCGTGTAGCCGCCCAACTTTCCCCCTTGGGAAGCGTGGACAAGAACGGGAAACACAATAAGCCGGACGCCGCCAGGACGCTTGGCTACTACGGGACGGGTAAGTTCTCCCCCGCCTACAGCACAATGCGAGGGCTAGCGGAAGGGGAGAAGTTCGGCGAGAAGTTTAA
>Ga0190269_10000076_pt1 | contig 44368 bp, 37 predicted proteins | sample Popmic249IS_FD_133749 | JGI IMG/M metagenome (GOLD analysis project Ga0190269, IMG submission 133749) | Populus adjacent soil microbial communities from riparian zone of Blue River, Arizona, USA - 249 IS | ecosystem: Environmental > Terrestrial > Soil > Riparian zone | place: USA: Arizona... | reverse complement strand
CTGACCGCGATAGAAACGGCTGCGATCGGTGCCCTTTTCGCGGATGATCTCGGCGCGGTCGGACAGGCTCGGATCGTTGATCAGGAGCGCGCCGCCCTCACCACAGGTGAAGTTCTTGGTCTCGTGGAAGCTCTGCGTGCCGAGCGCGCCGAACGTGCCGAGATAGCGGCCCTTGTACTTCGCGAACAGACCGTGGGCGTTGTCTTCGATCACCCGGATGCCGTGCTTGTCTGCGATGCGCAGGATACTGTCCATCTCGCAGCCCACGCCGGCGTAGTGCACGGGCACGATGGCGCGCGTGCGCTCGGTGATGAGACCCTCGAGCAGGTTCTCGTCCATGTTCAAGGTGTCGCGGCGCACGTCGCAAAACACGGGCTTGCCACCGTGCAGCGCAAACGCGTTCGGCGTGGAGACGAAAGTGAACGCAGGCACGATGACCTCGTCGCCTGGCTTCAATCCAAGCAGAAGCGCAGCCATCTCGAGCGCGTGCGTACAGGAGGTGGTCAGCAGTGCTTTGTGGGTGCCGAGCGTGCGCTCCAGCAGCTGATGGCAGCGCTTGGTGATCGCACCGTCGCCTGATAGCTCACAGGTCGCGATGGCCTGCTGGATCCCTGCAAACTCGCTACCCAGCGCGTAGGGCCGACAAAACGGTATGAACGGTGCGCTGCTGGACTTTGCGGACTCCGCGACGCGTTCCGCTTGAACCTGAGCATAGGCCATGCTTTTCCTCCCGCGAACAAAGCACGAAGCAAGTCGGCCGCTTGGCGCTCGAAACACCGGCGCTGCGGCTCACTCGACACCCCGTTCGCCTTCAGTAGTTAGCCGAAGCTCGGAGCGTTACCTAAATCTGTCATACTCGGTCTCCTGTCGCAAATAGCCCCAAGCCCAATTTTTTGCGACCATGTGATCACACTTGGGGTATCCGTGTGGGAACGCTGGACTTGTCGGACGCGGTGTAGGCATCTCGAATTGCGCTCGACCACCGTTCGAACCGCGAATGTTGTGAACGGGCTCACCCTCCGGGCGTTCGCAAGGCAGATCGAGCGGCCGTCCGCGTGTGATGCGCTATGGTCGACGTATGAGCTCCAGGGGTGATGTCAGGGCTCCCGAGTCTGGTGATATTTCAGCTTTGCTTGCGCACGTGGCCGAGCTCGAAGCTCGGGCGGACGAACGAGCCGCCGAGCTGGAACGGCTGGCACAGAGCGAGCGGCGCTACCGCAGCATGGTCGAGCAGGCCCAGGAGGGTTTCTTCGTCGCAGACGCGCACGGCATCTACGTGGCGTCCAACCAGTCTTTCCGGCAGCTGCTCGGCTACAGCGAAGAGGATCTACGGGGCAAGCACATCCGCGACATGGTCGACCCCACGGACCTGGCGCGCACCCCGCTGCGCCGTTCGGAGCTGCAGCAGAATCGGCGCATGATCACGTCGCGCCTCTTGCGCCGCAAGGACGGCAGCACGCTGTGCGCCGAGGTCACTGCGAGCCAGCTGGAAGACGGCACGTTCCAGGCGATCGTGCGGGACGTCACGGAGCGCAAGGCGGCCGAGGCGGAGCGCGCGCGCCTGATCGACGAGCTGCGCCACGCCCACAAGCTGGAGTCGATCGGCCGGCTGTCCGGGAACATCGCGCACGACTTCAACAACCTCCTGCTGGTGATCACGGCGAACGCGCACGTTTTGCGCCGGCAGGTCGCGAGCCTGGCCACGCCCGAGCTCGATGCGATCGTCGCCGCCGCTGAGCGCGGCGCCGCGCTGACGCGGCAGCTCCTAGCGTTCGGTCGCAAGCAGCCGGAGGGCGTGCTGGAGCTGGACTTGAACGAGGTCGTGCGCGGCATGATGGGGATGCTGCAGCGCCTGATGGGCGAGCACATCGCCCTCGAGTTCAGCCTGTGCAAGCGCGAGTGCCGCATCCTCGGTGACCGCGCGCAGCTGGAGCAGGTGATCATGAACCTGCTGGTGAACGCGCGCGACGCCTGCGCCGGCGAGGGCCGGGTGCAGGTCTGTACGGAGCTCCTTGGCAGCGAGGGCCGCACGCATCTCCCGTCGCGCGACGGATCCGTGCCGGCGTACTGCGCGACGGGTCTCGACAGCGTGCTGCGCGTGCAGGACAGCGGACACGGCATGGATCGCGAGACGCAAGCGCGCATCTTCGAGCCGTTCTTCACCACGAAGCAGCCGGGCGAGGGCACCGGCCTGGGCCTGTCCATGGTGTACAGCATCGTCACGGGCAGCGGCGGCAGCATCGCCGTGCAGAGCTTGCCGGGCCTGGGCAGCGTGTTCGAGCTGCGCTTCGCAGAGGTGCAGCCGGTGGCGGCAGCGCGGATGTCGATGGCCGAGCTGCCGGCCGTCATCTGACTCCCGCCGCTGGCTGAAGGCTCAGTCAGGGCACCGACGCCCGCCGCACCCCAGAAGAGCCCCGCAACGCCTCGTTCAGTTGTCCCCCCACCACCCCTTGCGCCGAAAGTACCAGATCAGCGAAACAGCGACGGTGAAGCACACGGCCCAGAAGGCCAGATAGCTGTGCTTCCAGCGCAGCTCCGGAAAGAACTCGAAGTTCATCCCGTACACGCCCGCTAAAAACGTGATCGGAATGAAGATCGTCGAGATCATCGTCAGCAGCTTCATGACCTCGTTCATGCGATTGCTCTGCATGGACAGGCTCAGGTCCGTCAAGCTGGCCGCGAGCTCGCGGAATGTCTCGATGATGTCGATGATCTGCACGCAGTGCTGATAGACGTCGCGTAGATAGGTGCGCGTGGTGTCCGACACCAGCTTTTGATCCTCGCGCGAAAGCTCGGCGAGCACGTCGCGCATCGGCCACAGCGCCTTGCGCAGGATGGTGAGCTCGCGCTTGATCGCGTGCACCTCCTGCAACAAGTTGCCCGCGGACGACATCAGCACGGAGTCCTCGAGGTGGTCGAGCATCTCTCCGTAGCGCTCCAGGATCGGAAAGCAGTGGTCCACCGTCGCGTCGAGCAGCGCGTAGGCCAAATAGCTCGCGTCGCCCTGGCGCAGCTTGCTGGACTCCAGCTCGAGCCGTCCGCGCACGGGGTTCCACACGTCTTCATCGAGCTCCTGGAACGACACCAAGAGCCCCGGCCGCATGAACATGCTGATCTGCTCCGAGACCAGCGAGTCTTTGCGCACGGAGAACATGCGCGCGACGATGAACAAGTGATCTTTGTAGGCGTCCACGCGCGGGCGCTGTGGGACGTGCAGCACGTCTTCGGCGGCGAGCGTATGAAAGCCGAACGCGTGCTGCAGCTGCGAGATGACGTAAGCATGCAGGCCGTCGACGTCGATCCAGCGCAGCTGCGCCCACTCTGGCCGGGGCGCCGCGAGCAGACTGTCCACGTCGTCGAACCACTGCGTGTCCACCTGGTCCTGGCAGATGTCGATCACGCGCAGGCGGATCTGCCCCGGCTCGGGCGGTAGAAAGCGCTCGCTGAGATGCTCGATACCCGCGGGCGCGCCGGGCGCGCGCGTCACCACCGTGTTGCCGCTATCGTCCTGTCGACCAGGCAGGCCCAGGGTCGTACCGACCAGGCGTCCGAGCTCGCCGACGGTCGTGCTCATGCGCGTCAGCGTGCGTGCCGCACGCACCGGGAACGAGGGCGCCTCGCCGCGCTCTTCCTCCTCCTCCGACAGCTCGGAGCTGTCCGAATCATCCTCACGCGGGTAGAGCGTGCCCTTGGGAGGCAGGATGGAAGACGGCCGCGTGGGCAGCATGGAGTCGCGGACGCGTCTTCCCGTGTCGTCTTTCGCCATGCACTCTCACTCTGGTTGCCCGGCGGGCGCTGCTTCGCTCACCGCACCAAAGTATACGGCACTTTTCGGCCCGCTCGCGTCGTGCAGTACCGGCGTCAGTCCCGTACGTTGCGGGCGAGCGTCACACTCAGCGTCTTGCTCTCGCCGTTCCGCAGGACCGTGATCGCCACGGTTTCCCCTGGCTTGTGCTTCTCCAGCTGCAGATACAGATCGGCCGCTTTACGGAGATCAGCCCCGTCCACCTGGACGATCAGGTCTCCCAACATGATCTCGCCAGTCATGGGCTGCACCTGTGTAGGCACGATTCCCACGTGCTCTGCGGGCGAGCCGGGGTGCACCTTGCGGACGAGCACCCCGGGCAGACCGAGGCGCTGCGTGAGCGCGTCGTCCGCCGGCTCCACACCGATCACGGGTCGCACCTCTTGTCCGTATGCGATCAGCTCCGGCACGACGCGCGCGACTGTGTCCGCAGGCACGGCGAAGCCCACACCGGCGGACGCGCCCGAGGGGCTGAAGATCATCGTGTTGATGCCGATCACGCGGCCCGCGCTGTCCATCAGCGGCCCTCCGGAGTTGCCGGGGTTGATCGCGGCATCCGTCTGCAGCGCACCGATGATCGGCAGACCGCCCGCGCCTTCGATCTCACGGCCGAGGCCGCTGATCACGCCCGTGGACAGCGTGTAGTCGAAGCCGAACGGCGAGCCGATCGCGATCACGTCTTGACCGACGACGAGATCGTGCGAGGTGCCGAGCGGCAGCGGCTTCAAGTTCGAAGGCATGGCCTTGACGCGCAGCACGGCCAGATCGTTGCGCGCAGACAACCCCACGAGCTCGGCCGGCAACGTGCGCTGATCCGCGAACGTAACGCGAGCCTGCGACGCGCCGGCGATCACGTGGAAGTTCGTGACGATGTGACCCTGCTGATCCCAGATGAAGCCGGAGCCCGTGCCACGCGGCACCTCCAGCACGTTCAGGCGAAAGGGATCACTGCGCACGGCGAGCGTGGTGATGTGCACGACCGAGCGCCAGGTGCGCTCGAACAGCGCGATGCGCGCCTTCTCGGACACGCCGAGCTCTTCACGCGGCGTGATCACGCGCGGCACGAGCTTGGCCGGCTGCTCGCGCGGTAGCGCCACGCTCTCGAGCCGGTACACGCGGTAGCTCAGCGCAGCGACCGCGGCCACGAGCGCCGCTACCAGCAGCGAGAGCAGACGCGACCACAGGCGTGTGCCGCGCTCGCGGCGGTGATCGGCCAGGCGCTGGGCACGCAGGCGCGCGGGGGAATCGTCCGGCTCGTAGGTTTCCATGCGACGCAGGCTTGCTTACTACGCTTGCTCGCGCGTTCCAAGTTGCCGAAAGGAGCCTCAGCCGCGGGGCGCCTGGGCCTCGACGTATCGCTTCAGCAGCGCGGGCACGCGCAGCATCCAGGTGTGCACGTCATCGCGGACCAGGCCGATCCACAGGCCCTCGCCGAGATCGGCCATGATGGCGAGCGAGACGATGCACTGGCTCTTGCCGTACGGGCTGACGCGCAGCTCGCCCCAGGCGTCGCGGATCGAGCTGGGGCGGCTGTGATCCATGCGGAAGCGCAGCGTGCGGGCGCGCGCGTCGTGCACGGTGCGTACGTAATAGCTGCCGCGCACGAAGCCCAGACGGTGCTGGATGAACACGGTCTGCGGCGGGGTCGCAGAAATCAGCTGCACGTGCTCCGCGGAGGGCAGGTACTTCACGTAGCTGCGCTCGTCCGTCAAGGTGCGGTACACGACGTCCGGTGACGCGGCGATCAGCTGCCAGGCCATACCGCCGCGCAGCTGCGCGCCGCGCAACGTGCGGAGCTCGGCTCGCACCACCAGCTTGCCCGCGCGCAGCTCCGCCTGCTCCTCCGAGCTCAGCTCGCGCGCCTCGCTGGCGAGGGCGACGGAGGCGCTCAGTGCCAGCAACGCTGCAGCTGACAGCCGCAGTGCCTGCCAGCCGCCGCCGAAGAGTGGGGCACGCGCACGAGCTGGGACAGAGCGTTGCGCCGAAAGTTCCATGGTGGCCGCACGGTGTGCGACGCCTGTAGTCTACCAGACGCACCATCGCGCGGCAGTTGTGCGGCACTGTGCGTCGCCAGGCCCGTACTGACAGACGGCACGGACCGCGCGGACCGCAGCGAGCTTTGCAGGTAACGGGACTAACAATGGACGCTCCACCCGGCATGCGGCATGCTCCGGCAACCGTGGAAGCTTCGAAGCCCCACGTGCTCATCGTGGAGGAGGACCCCGACGGTCGGGAGGAGCTTCTCCACCAGCTCGTGGGTCAAGGTCATGCACTCGAGGTCGCAGACTCCCTGGAGGATGCGCTGCCGGTGGTGCAGCGCCTGCGGCCTCAGGTCGTGGTGGTAGGCCTGGGACACGGTAAGCCCCACGCCTTGCGCTTCCTGGAGGACGCGCGCAAGGCGAGCGCCGGGCAGGCGGCCTTCATCGCCATCTCGAGCAGCTCGCATCCCGAGTCGCTCGTCGAGGCCTTTCGGCACGGCGCCGATCACTGTCTGTGCTTTCCGGAGCAGGCGGAGGCGCTGTTCATGGTCGTGCGCCGTGCGCTCGAAAAGCCTGCGCTGGCGCGCGAGGTGGAGCGGGCGCGCCAGGGCATCCTCGATCCGGCCGCCGCGCAGCAGATGCATGCCATCCTGGGCTCACATCCGCTGATGCAGCGTTTGCTCGACAAGGTGATCTCCGCCGCCGTGAGCCGCGCGACGGTGCTGATTCACGGCGAGACCGGCACCGGCAAGGAGCTGATCGCGGCGGCGGTCCACAGTCAGAGCAAGCGCCGCAACGGCCCGTTCGTGCGACTGAATTGTTCGGCGCTGTCCGAGACGGTGCTGGAATCCGAGCTGTTCGGTCACGAGAAGGGTGCGTTCACGGGCGCGGTGACGCGCCGCAAGGGCCGCTTCGAGCAGGCGGACGGCGGCACCCTGTTTCTGGACGAAGTGAGTGAAATCCCGCTTTCCGTGCAGGTGAAGCTGCTGCGCTTCCTGCAGGAGCGGCAGTTCGAGCGCGTGGGCGGCAACGAAACCTTGACCATGGACACGCGGATCGTCGCGGCCACCAACAAGGACTTGCGCCAGCTCGTCGACGACGGTCGCTTTCGCCAGGATTTGTTTTATCGCCTGAATGTCGTGCGTTTGGACGTGCCGCCGCTGCGCGCGCGCCCGAGCGACATCCCGCTGCTCGCCGATCACTTCGTGCGGCGCTTCGCGGCCGAAAATGACAAGACTATCGGCGGGTTTACCGAAGAGGCCATGGCCGCGCTCCTGACTCAGCCCTGGCCGGGCAACGTGCGCGAGCTGCAGAACGCGATCGAGCAGGCCGTCGTGCTGTGCCGGGGGGAGAAGGTGGAGTTCGACGACTTGCCGCTGTCGCGCGTGTCGAACGACGCGGAGTCGATTCGCTTGCTGATCCCGGGCGTGACCCTCGCGGAGCTCGAGCGCTTTGCGATCCTGCGCACGCTCGACGCCGTCGGCGGCTCTCCGAGCCGGGCCGCGGCGATCCTCGGCGTCAGCCGGCGCACGATCCAGTACCGCATGCAGGAGTGGGGCCTCGCGCGCGCCGCGAAGACCGAGCGCGTGGAGCGAAAGGGCGAGGAGTCGGCCTGACGTGCTCAGCCGCTGGTAGCGGCAGGCGCGGGCGTGCTCCGCGGTGCGGGCGCGTCGGCCGGGATGGGAGCTCCGCAGTCGGCGCAGGTGGGTACGGCGCGGACGAGCGTATTCAGCGGGCCGATGGCTGCGATGAAGACCATGAGCAGGGGGATCAGCACGAAGCCATCGCACAGGATCACCGGCGCGCAGAACAGCGCGACGGCGAGCATGCTGAAGTAGCCGTAGCGAATCTTGCGCCAGTGTGGCCAGGGTCGCACCGTTCGTACGCCTCGTGCACAGCGCGAACAGTGGCCTGTAATCCCAGCAGTTGCGCGGATGGCCATCGCATCTCCTCCAACTCGAACCCGTGGCGATCCAGTAGGGTCAAGCCGCCCCAGTCGCAAGTGCGAGGGCTGAGCCACGTAACCGTAACCCTAACCGATCTTCTTCCCGCCCGCGCCGGGCGAGAGAGGAGAGTCGGTTACGGTTAGGTTACGTGGGTTTCGATTATCCCACGCGCCGGTGTTTGAGGCTGGGGAGGGTACGCCTCACGCTTTCAACGAAGCCCAGGTCAATTGGTGCCAGGGCGTAACCCTCCCCCTCTCCACACTCCGACAACACCGTTCCCCACGGATCCGCGATCAACGCGTGTCCGTACGAGCGGCGCGTGCCGAAGTGCAGGCCGCTCTGAGCGGCAGCGATCACGTAGCTCTGCGCCTCGATGGCGCGTGCGCGCAGCAGCACGTGCCAGTGATCTTTGCCCGTCGTCAGCGTGAACGCGGACGGGACCGTGAGTAACGTGGCGCCCTGATCCACGAGCCGGCGATACAGCTCCGGGAACCGCAGGTCGTAGCAGACCGACAGACCTAGACGACCTGCGCGGGTGTCCGTCACCACCACTTCGCTACCGGGCTCGACCGTCGCGGACTCTTCGAGCTTCGTGCCGTCAGGAAGATCCACGTCGAACAGGTGGATCTTGCGATAGACGGCCCGCACCTTGCCCTGCTCGCTGACGTGCAAGCACGCGTTGCGCAGCTTGCGCGGCTCGCGCGTCTGCTCGTGAAAGCCGCCCAGCACCAGCTCGCACTGCGTCTGCCGCGCCAACTCGCACATGCGCGACAAGATCGGACCACCGGCGGGGAGCGGCTCCGCGATCTTGAACTTGTCCTCTTCCGGACCGAGATACGCGAAACACTCCGGCAGCACGCACAACAGCGCGCCGTCCGCCGTAGCCTCTCGCACCAGCTCTTCGGCGCGCTTGAGGTTCTTGTCGACGTCCGGCCCGGACGTCATCTGGATCGCGGCGACCTTGGGTTTGCGCGTGCTCATACAAAGCCCTTCCCAAACAAGCCGGGGTCAGTCAAGTCGTCAGGTCTTCGAGTGCACCAGGGTCAGCTGCGGGGCGCTCGCGTAGGCGCGCAGGTGGCCGCTCTCCTCGGCCACGTAGAACCAGGCGCGCTCGTCCACTCGCAGAAAATCCGGCACCAGGTCACAGGACGTGTCCGCAGCCAAGGTGCTGCCGTCGCTCGGACGCAGGATGTGGACCTGTGCCGATGGCACGAACAGCGCGCCGTGCCGGAGCACGGGCTCGAGCTGTCGCGGGACGTCGTCGGTGAGCGGATTCGCGAGCGCGCGCGTCCAGCGCATCTGACCGCTGCCGAGCTCGAGCGCGGAGCAGCGACCCGCCGGCGTATTCACGATCAACGTGTCGTCCACCTCGAGCGCTTTACCGCCGTTGTCCAGACCCGGATCGTGGCGCACCCAGCGCGGCTCGCCGTCGAGCGGATTGAACGCACACAGCCGCGCATCGCGCGAGCCGCCCACGGGCACGAGGCACAGCTCGCGCGTGCTGATCGGCTCGCCGCTCGGAGGCGCGGGCAGCTCGCGGCGCCACAGCGCCTTGCCGCTCCACAGCTCGATGCCGTGCAGCGCGCCTTGCGGTCCGCCGAGCTCGCCCGAGGCCGCGATCACGCGATCGCCCCACACGCTCGGCGCCGAGCAGAAGCGCACCGGCTCGCTGTGACGCCACACGATCTCGCCCGAAGCCACGTCGAGCGCGTCGATCGAGCCCTCGCCGCCGGTCACGAGCAGCACGCGCCCCGCGCGCTGGGCGCGCAAGCTGCCGTGCGCGCGCCCGCGGAAGCGCCAGCGCGGCGCGCCCGTGCGCAGATCGATCGCGACCAGGTTCTTGCCGGACTCGCTCAGCACGGCGATCGGCGGCAGCTCACCTCCGCCGGCGAACAACGCGATCGGCGCGTTGTGCAGGTGCAGCGAGCTGTCGCAGCGCGCGTACACCTGACCGTCGTCGAGATCGAGCAGCTCTGCACCGCCGTCGGGCAAGAGGCGCAGTAGGCTGCGGCCGAGCAGCACGGTCGTGGCGCGCGCCGACGGAACGGACCACTCCACCTCGCCGCTGCTGCGTGCGAGCGCGAGGGTGAGCTTGCTCGTCGCCACGATCAGGCGCTCGCCGCACGGGAAGATCGCGTTGGCGTCGAGCGCCTCGATCTCCGCGCTCCAGCGCTCGGTGTACCGCAGCCGTCCGCTGCGGAACGGGCTCGGCTCCTTGTCGCTGGTCACCGCGGGCATCGGATCAGGTGCAGACAGGCGCAGGCGCTCCGGATCGGGGTTCTCGAAGCCGCTCAGACGGCCGCGGCCCTTGATCGCGCGGCGCAGCGCCTTGATCTCGTTGCGCAGCGCGGTGACGCGCAGGTTGTGCGACTGCGCGCGATCGACGGCCACGAGCTTGCGGATCAGATCGGACATGAGGCGCAGCACGGGCAGAGTCGCGCTGTCGATGTCGAGCGCGGGCCAGGTCAGCGCGCCGTGGCGCTCGGTGCTGGTGGTCCAGGCGATCTTGCCGTGCGAATCGCGCCGCACCGCGACCGTAAAGTCGCCGGCGCACAGCCGAACGTGCACGGGCCGATCTGCCTGCCAGGCATCGGTGAGCGCGCGCACTGCAGCCAGCATGCGCTGCGCGACGAGCATGATCGGCCCCTTCGCGAGGGACACACGGCGCTCGCCGTTGAACGCCCACAGCTCGCCCTCGAACAACAGTGCGTGTACGTCCGCGAACGCATGTCCGCTCAGATCGCTGCTGCTGCCCTGCGGAAACAGCGCCTCGAAGCCGAACGACAGCGGCGTCTGCTTGCCGGGGCTGGTCAGGGTGCCGCCGGTGCAACGCACGGGCCGTGCACCGCTGCGGCGCTCGGGCACGATGCGCATGCGGCGCACGCGCGTCTCGAGCTTGCGCAACGCCCGCGCCGTCGTCGCGCTGCAGCCGCTCTGCGCTTGCGCGGCGCAGGCACGAGCGCTCACGTCGAGCAGCGCTTGCAGCTCGATCGCGCGCTCGCGCTGCAAGATCTCCGGCGCGGCTTCGGTGCGGTAGCAATCGACCAGCACCTGGCCTGCGCGCCGCACCAGCGCCAGCTCGGCTGGCGTGCGGGCGAGCGGCAAGATCACCTTGCGACGCGAGCCCTGCGCCAGCGCGAGCGCACCGGCCACGAGATCGGGCAGCGGTGGCAGCTCGTGCTGGCCGGTCGGGCTCGTGCCGAGCAGGAGACGGGAAAGCTCGAGCATCGCGGGCGACCCATGACTGCTGGGAGCGCCGAGATCATCGAGAGCGAGTGGGGGAAGGGTCTCTTCGAACATCGAAGCACGTGCCCATGTGGGCGGTGGTGCGAGGATGTTAGTGGCCCTGTGGCGCCGGGGAAAATTTGCGGTGATCGCCGGTAAGTTGATCCGCAAGCACGATCTGTGGAAGCCGCCGCGTCAGTCCATCATCTTGCGCATCGTGACCCAGGTGTTCGTGTCTTTGCAGAGGGTGCACTCGCCGTAGAACATCGGCCGCAGCGCTTTATCGTCCATCAGGTGCACGCGGAACCACGCGTTCGTGATCACGTGGAACGGGTTCGGATTGCCGCCCGCCGAGAAGATCCAGTTCATGTGATCGGCAGTTTTGAGCTCCGCGTACATCGCGGGCTGGTCCGAGATCGCGTTGTAGCCGCGCAGGTTGCCGCTGCAGGGCACGACGGTGTCCATCGTTCCGCACAATCCGAGCACCGGACCGTGGCGACCGCGGCTCGTTCCCAGCGACTCGATCGGCGCGATCGTCTTGATGCGCGGATCTGCGCCGGCGCTGGTGGTGGCGAATGCACCCTGGGAGTGGCCCGTCGCGCCGATGCGATCGCGATCGACGTGGCCGAAGAGTGGGCTGCCCATCGTCGTGTCCTGCTCCAGCACCCACGTCACGCCGTCGAGCATCGGCGGCGGATTGCCCTGCGCCACGTTCATGCTGTTCGAGGCGATTACGATGAAGCCGTGAGAGGCGTACAGGTTGAGCAAGCCACGATAGACGCTCGGCGTGGTGCCCGTGCCGTTACCCCACGTGATCACCGGGTGCCGCTGTGTGAGCATCATCGGGCGGACCATGGTGAACGCCATGCCGGGTCCCACGTTGTTCTCCGTGGTGGTGGCAAACGGGCCGGTCTTCGCGGGATCGGCCGCGGGCCACGTGCCCGGAGGTCCGGGAGGTGGTGGCGGTGTGGCCGGCGCGCCGCTGCCGCCCATGGCTGCAGGTCGACCTGCTGTGGGCGCGGGTGCGGGGTTGCCGGCGGCGCCGGGGGTCGGGGGCGGCGTGGTTGGCCGCGTCGCGGGCGGCGTCACGGGTGCAGGGCTGCCGGCGATCGTTGGCGTGCCGGGAGTGCCGGGAGTGCCGGGTCGTGGCAACACGGCCCCGTTGCCGGCGCCTGCGACGCTCGCCACTGCACCCGCTGCGGCTCTGCCTGCGCTAGCCGCGCTCTGCCCCGCCTTGCTGGCATCGCCGCTGGTGGCTGCAGTCGTTTCCGCTGCGCAGCCCGCACAAATCAGTCCCAACCATCCCCACCGCACCATTGCCAACGCACGCATAGAACCCTCCGATTCAATGCGGATAGCTAATATTCCGAATCTTGATGCTGCGAAAGCCCGCGGCCGGGAGTGTGAAACTGAGAGCGCACTCGCCTTAGGCGCCGCCACTGGCTTCAGACGTGGACCTGCAGCCGGTGGCGGCCGGCTCAGGCCAGCTCTTGCTGCAGTAAGCCCTTGCCGCCGGCGCTAGCGATGATCGCGGCGGCGACCGGGCGAGCGCGCCCGTCCAGGACGTCGAGCACCTGCTCCATGTTCGCGTGCACGTAGAACTTGTGCTGCGCCCAGTTGAGCTGAAATGCGCTCAGCAGCACGCCTCGCTTGAACGCAGCCCCAAAGCCGGAGCCATCGACCACCGCGTGGAAGCTGGAACAGGAAGCGACGAACTGCGCGAGCATGCCGTTCAGGTACTTGCGAGCCGCGGCATCCGGTGCGGGCGCCCGAGGAGGAACGCGGGCCACGTACAAGATCGGGCGCCCCGCGCGCTCCACGGCAGCCTGCATCTCCGCAGAAACACACTGCAGGTCCTCGACCGGCGGCGTCCCCCAAAGGGTGAAGAGCGCCCCAGGCACGCTGACGATCGTACAGGCCACCTCCGCATCTCGGCCGAACCCGCCGCCAGCTTGAGACCGGGGTGAGGCGCTTTTGCGCAAAGGCGAACCCACAGTCCGTCACTCGGGCCTACCGGCCTGCTTTGGCTCACGGGTTGTTCAGCGAGAACACCCAGCGCGACAGCGTCACATAGCCTTCGCTGTCCATGCTGCGATACACGTTGCGACCGAAGCGATCCACGCCCAAGTGGCCTGAGCCGCCTGCCTCGGCAGCCAGCGGTTTGCGCAGGAGCAAGGACCGACGCGGATCTTTGGCGTCTACGAAGCCGATCGCAGAGTCGAGCGTGCGATTGAGCTCGGGCCCGTTGGGCTCTTGCTTCTTTTCGAGCCCGGTCGCCGGATCGATGGAGATGTCGAACAGTGGCGCGTTGGGATCGAGCCGGACTCGTCCCGGACCCCACACGCGGAAGAAACGTTCGGGGGCGCCGTGGCAGGTGGGGAACGCACAGTCGCGCAATAGCACCGGATAAACGTCGCGCTGGAAGGTAGAGACCTTGTTCGAAGCGGGCAGGGCAAACCCGTCCGTGTCGCTGCCGCAAGCGGCAGCGAGTAACGCGAGAGCGCAAGTGAGAATGGCGCGCTGCATCAGAAACTCCCCGTGCCGCGCAGTGTCAGGTAGCGTTCGACGTCCTTGAACTTCGTATCGCGGGTGGTGGAGATCGCCGCGTGCGACTCGCGATAGTTCACTCCCAGCTGCCACTGGCTCGAGAGCGCGACGTTGATCGTGGCTTCGCCGCCGAACGCTGCGCCCTGAGAGCTCACGCCGGTCGCGCGCAGGTCTTCGTCGATTTGGGCGATCCACTGAAATTCGGGTGCGACGCGCACGGTCAGCCGCTCGCCAGCGCGAACGCTGAGCTCGAGTCGGGCATGCGCGCCGATCAAGCTGTAGCCTGGCGTCATCAGCACGTGCACCTCGGGCCACAAGGTTCGCATGCTCGCGCCAATCGGAACAGCCAGGCTGACTTTGCCGAAGCGCCAGGTTGGCGCGATGTCCAGCGCGGCGCGCTCCGAGCGCGCTCGCACGCGGTTTGGCATGGCGAACGAGGGTGACTCCGTGACGGTGAAACCGAGTGCGGATTGGTAGGCCAGATTGAAGCCCAGCGAGAAAGACGCCTCCGGCCAGGCCACCACGCCGAGGCCCACTTCGACGCCAGGGACCGCCGATGCGGAGAGCTTTTGGATGCCGACGTCGATGGGCCGCTCGAATGAGCGCATGGCGATGCCGATGCCCGCGTAGGGCTGGACCAGCACGGCGGGTCCTGCATCCGGCTCACTCGCGGGCGCGGCCTTTTCAGGAGCTGCTTCGCCGTCTGTGGAGGTGTCGTCCGCGCTGCTTTCGCTCTCTTCGCTCGGTGCCGCCGGTTTGTCGTCCAGGTCGCCGAGCTCGTCGTCTTGAGCGCGCGCCGGAGCGAGCAAAGCGAAGCTCAAGCACACCCCCAAGAGGCATGTGCGCAGGCCCGGACGAGCGATCGTGTGCGTGACGCTCATAGCTTCAGCACCGTGGCGAGGGTCGCTTCGAACGCGTTGATGCTGGTGAGCGGCGCGTAGTTCGTGAACTGATAGAACGAGGGTGCGATGGATAGCACGACCGTCAAATGATGGCCGCGATCGTCCAGCTCGACCTCTTTCTCGATGTCCAGAGCCAGTCGGTGTGACGACAGAGGCGAGAGCTCCTTGTCGTTCGTGTAGTAGCGGAGATCGGTGGCAGTCGTCTCGTAAGTCTTACGATAGTGTTTGGCGGCACCCTGCAGATAGAACCGGTAGCGCACAGCAAACATCAGTGTCGTGCTTGGCATGTAGCTCAACTCGGCCAACGCAGTGTGTGAGCTCAGGTTCCAGCTATCCAGGTAGAACCGATAGCCCAACCCAAACGAGAAATGCTCCCCGAGTGCGCGCCGCAGGTTTGCCACCAGTGCGTGACGCAGGCGTTCTGTCGGGTTCGATTCCAGCAGGCAATGCTTCATGCCCTCGCCGTTGCACAGGCCGTTGACGCTGCCCAGGCCGACGTAGCGATAAGCGCTCGAGTTGAAACCGTGCGCGCTCATCAGCTCGTAGGCACCTTGCACGAAGGTGTCTGTGTCCAGCAGCTGCGTGAAGCCGACGCGCGCACCCAGGTTGCGCACGTTGCGGTTGAAGCTGCGATCGCCCGCGCGTCCCACGTCGTCGAACGTGAAGTTGAGCCGGAGGTCGAGCGTCGTGCTCTTCTCGGCGAGCGCGTACGAGCCGTTCAAGGTTCCGCCGTGCGACACGTAGTCGTACTCGTGCGAGTAGCGATAGGTCGCAGAGACCGAGACGTCGTTCCACTCTTGCGTCAGGGTCGCGTTGACCTCATCGCGCTGCTCGGTGACGGGCTTGGGGACCTTCTGGTCCACCGTCTTGGAAGCCGAGCTGCGGATATCGATCGAGGCGCTCGTCCAGACATCGGCCGTGTACACCAAGTCTACCCGCGTGCTGTCGGCCACGGGGGCGCCTACGTGCAAACGCGGCGCGATAACGGTGGTCTGGTCGCTATCCGTGCGCACATACACAGAGCTGCCAGCCATCACTTGAGCGTGCGCAATGCACGGCAGCAAGCTTGCAAGTGCGCTGACTGACAACCAAGCGTACGCGAGGATTCTCGAAGCTCTAGCGAACAGTCTCAATGATCCGGCTACGGGTTGGGGATGTAGTTGAGCGTCACGCCGGCGTGAGGCACGGCCGGCGGCACGATGAGCGGCCACGTTCCGGTGACAGGAGGCGGTTTGATCTCGACTGGAATCGTCGCGTGCCAGAGCTGTTCATTCGCGATCGCCATGTCGATTTGCACCTGATAGGCGCCATACGGCACTTGATTGCCCCGTGCGTCTCGACCATTCCACATCACGTTGTGTTGGTAGTGATAGTTGACCGTCGGTGTAGAGACGACGTCCGCCTCGCAGACACAATCTTGACCGAGTGCTATGTAGCCTCTGAGCGACGTCTGGTATGGGCCGCCGTTGTGCTCGAGAAACTTCACGTAGTTGCCGGCGGCGTCAGTGATCCAGACCGCAGTGTAGTTGGGCTCTTTGCAGGCTGCGTCGCGCTTTAGACAGTCGTTGAAATTTTCGCTGATCACGCCGAGCGGCTGCGCCGTCGTGAAGCTGATCTGAAGCTTGCCGTTGACGAGTCCGGGATTCCCGGCCGCCGCACCGGCGCCTGTTGCCGGGCTGACGGTGCTGGCTGCCACACTTGCAGCGTTGCCCGCGGTGGTTGCAGGCCGCGATGCGGCCGCACCGCCGGCTCCCATTTTTGTGCACATCTTCCAATCGTCGACCGTGCCGACTCGGCACTTACTTGGCCCGATCATCTCGCAGTTTACGCAGCTGACTGGCTCGAACTTGCCAACGCTGCCGAAGGCGCGCGTGGTGGTGATGGGCGAGTCGGCGCACCCCGCGCCGAGCGAGGATGCAGTCAACAGACCGATCCACAGCGCGCAGCTCGCGCTGCGAGCTTGGTGTCGTCGACGTGTCCGATGCACGAACCAGAGTGCACTCATCATGGCCCACCACACTCCCGCTCCCGGCCCGCTGCGCGCGTGTGGCGCACCGGAGACATTGCAGCCGCTCTCGAGGTTCTGCTCGTAGGTCTTTCCGTCAGGAGCAGCATTGATCGGGATCGAGAGCAACGTGGAGAAATCGCGATCGTTCGGCTTGCTGGTGGCGTCGTGCGTCGTCACGAATCCCACGGAGAACCACACAGGGCCGTGCAGCTGTGGTGGTGCCGTCCAGTGAAACTTGAGGCTGGTCGCTCCACACGGGTCCACCCAGAGCAAGCAGCGCCGCTCGTCATCGCCGCCGGTCTGGCAGACTCTTTTCTCGGGGTCTGCATCGCCATCTTCCGCGGTGATCACCGTGACGGGCTTGGCCTTCGTCGTGGCGAGAATCTTGGCCGCGAAACGAGGTGGATCCATGGAGCCGACAAGGGGAGCGCAGTAGCCGTCCTTGCGAATCAGCATCTCCTGAAATTCGAGCTTGCCAGCGTTGCCGCCGTCTTCCGAGACGAACTCCGCCATCAGCGCGGTGGATGGACGCAGTCCGCGACTCTTCGCCTCCAGCTCGGCTGCCGTGGCTTGCGGCCACGTCACCGTGATCTCCCTGTATTGCGTGCTCGGAACGTAGCCCGCCGTCGGCAAGCTCTTCACCTCGAGCGGATAGCTGTAGCCTTCCACCGACGTGTGACACACGGAGCAATCGAAACCGTCTGCGGGTGAGCCGGTAAAGAACCGGCCTCCGCCACCGCCCAGCTTCTTGTCCGGGTACGCGCTGAAGTCTTCGTTAGTATCGAAAGCTGCTGTGCGCTCGGCCATCGAGAGCCACAATGCGGCGCTCAGCGCCGTGCCGATGACGAGCTGCCTCGCGAGCGAGAAGCCTCGTGGCTCTCGTTTTGGTAACCCTCGAATCGTCACTTCATTCAACTGTCTGTCAGACTCCGCAGCACGTTGAACCGTGAGTGGGTGTAGGACCACCACGCTTCCGAGTCTTTTTCTTTGTACGTCGGTTGGGGTGGTACCTACCATCATGGGGGCAGCGTCGCAACGCATTATTGGCCGTTAACTGCGCAACGCGAGCGCTCGCATAAATGCCTTGCGAATACGGGCACTTAACCCCAAGTGTCCGGTTCGGTAAAGGACGCAGATCACGGCCGCTGAAGCACGTCAGGTGCGTCCATAAACGTGGCTGTATGTGGGGGCGCCCGACACGGGTCGGAGTAGGCCATTGTAGCCTGGATTCGGCAGGCTTCAGGTCAGCGGGTGGCGACCTTGCCGCAAGCGATTCGCTTCATCGGATCGTCTGCATCGTGGATGACGACCACGTGCCCGATCACGTCGCTGTCGCGCATGTCGCCGAGCGACCAGGTGAGCTTGTCGTCCGACTTGTCGCGGCTCGTGTTCGTCGAGCCGACGCCCCCGCCGCCGCACGTGATGTCCGGTATGCCTTCGCCGCGCTCTGGGCCCCAGTGCGCGCCCTGCGCCGTGTTGGACTCGCAGCCCATGCCTTCGTGGATGTGAATCGGGTAGCTCTTGCCCGCGACGCAGCCAGTGACGATCACCGAGAGATCCACGCCGTTGCTGGTGGTGGTGAACGTCGCCGTGCCCGAGATGCTCGCGAGCGCGGGCTTGCCGCCTGCGCCCGCGCTCCCGGCGCTGCTGCCGCCTGCTCCGGAGCTGCCGCCTGCGCCGGATGCGCCGCTCGCCGCACCAGCCGCGCCGCCGCCACCGCCAGCGCCGGTACCCGCTGCACCGCCACCTACGCCCGCCGTCATGCCGCCCGCTCCCGCGGTCATGCCGCCTGCGCCACGGCCCGCCATCGCAACGCTGCCGCCACGTCCGCCGCCGCCGCGGCGTCCTCCGCGACCAGCGCCTCCCGCGCCGCCGGCGCCGCCACGTCCGCCGCTGCCAGCGCTCGCGCCGCCGGCGCCGCTGCGTCCGCCGCTGCCAGCGCTCGCGCTCGCGCCTCCCGCGCCCGCAGCCGCTCCGCCAGCCCCGCCGGCACCGCCCATCGCCGCACCTGCAGCACCGCCCGCCCCGCCGCCACCAGCTGCAGGGCCCATCCCGCCGCTACCAGCTGCCGCGCCTGCGCCCGCACCCGCGTTCGCGGCGGGCGGTGTGACGAGTGGAGTGATATTCGCGTATGCGCGAGGTACGACCATGGCAGCGCCGCCCGACGCTCCAGCCGCGCCGTCCGTTCCGCCTCGTGCGGTCGCACCGCCGCTCGACGTGGGCTCCGCGGCGACCGGCGAGAATGCGCTCGGGTCGCTACTGCAGGCGCCGATGGTGAGCGCCCATGCCGCTGCTAGCTTCAGCTTCAGGCGACTGTCCGTGACCATGTCGTCCTCCCTTGAATGCCGCTCACGCCCCGCAGCAAGCGCGGCCGGTCTGCATGTTCGCTGCGCCCGTGGTGTGACGCAGCGTAAGCAGCTGCTTAGCAGATCGCGACCACTTCTCGCGAGCGCCGTTTGCTCGGTCGATACCTGTGTGCAGCACGTTTCCAAGGCGCCCCCAATGTGCAGCAGTCGACGCGGCCGGTCGACTGGCGCACACTCGCGGTGTCGGCCAGGCTTGGCCCCAAACCTTGGCTTTCGGCACAGCGCACATGGAGCACGTCGAGACATTGATCATCGGGGCCGGCATCAGCGGCCTGGCTGCAGCCGCCGCGATCGGTGGCGATTACCGCATCCTAGAGGCCGACAGCGAGATCGGTGGCTACTGCAAGACCGTGCGGCGCGATGGTTTCGTTTGGGACTATTCGGGCCACTTCTTCCACTTCAAGCAGCCGGACATCGAGCGCCACCTGCGCGAGCGCATGCGCGACCAGCGCGTGCTGCGCGTGAGCAAGCGCTCGTTCATCGACTACCGCGGCGCGCGCATCGACTTCCCGTTCCAGAAGAACATCCATCAGCTGCCGAAGGACGAGCTGATCGAGTGTCTGCACGACCTCTACTTCGCGACGCGCGAGACGCGGCCGATCGGCAACTTCAAGGACATGCTCTACGCGCGCTTCGGCCGCGGCATCAGCGAGAAGTTCCTGATCCCGTACAACGAGAAGCTCTACGCCTGCGATTTGGCCACGCTCGATGAAAACGCGATGGGCCGCTTCTTTCCGCACGCCAGCTTGACGGAGATCATCCGCAACATGCGCGAGCCGGACAACTCCAGCTACAACCAGACCTTCACGTATCCCGAGGGCGGCGCGATCGAATACGTGCACGCGCTCGCCAGCGACGTGGACCCCGCGCGCATCCACCTGCAGGAGGCGCTCGTCTCGCTCGATGTCGAGCGGCGTGTCGCCCGAACCAGCCGCCGAGAGCTGCAGTACGAGCGGCTGATCTCCAGTGAGCCGTTCTCGCGCTTCATCGCGCGTACCGGCCTCGACCACGACGCGAGCGTGTTCAGCTGGAACAAGGTGCTCGTGTTCAATCTCGGCTTCGATCGCAAGGGCCCAGACGACGTACACTGGATGTACTATCCGAGCCGCGAGCTGTCGTTCTATCGTGTGGGCTTCTACGACAACATCTTCGGCACCGATCGCATGAGCCTGTACGTGGAGCTCGGCCTGTCGGCGAACGCCCGCGTGGACGTCGACGTACAACGCCAGCGCGTGCTGGCGGATCTGCGCAAAGCGGGCGTCGTGACCGATCACGCGCTCGTCGCCGATCACTGTGTGCTGATGGATCCCGCGTACGTCCACATCACCGAGCGCTCGAACGCGGAGGTCGCGCGGCTCAAGGCGCGGCTCGCGCACAGCGGTGTGTACAGCATCGGACGTTATGGCTCGTGGACCTACTGTTCCATCGAGGACAACATCCTCGAAGCGCGCGCCCTGGCTGCCGCCCTGCGCGGCTGATTCCGCTCTTGCCGCCGCCCGCTGCGAGCCGATAGCTTCTGCCGATGGAACCCGAGCTCGCACCCGCCGCGCACCCCGAGAGCGCGCGCGCGCCGCTCCTGCGTGTGGCGAAGCTGACCAAGCGCTACGGCAACGTCACGGCGGTCTCGGCGATCGAGCTCGACGTCGCGGCGGGCGAGACGCTCGCGCTGCTCGGGCCAAACGGGGCCGGCAAGACCACGCTGATGGAGCTGATGGCGGGCGTGCTGCGACCCGACGAGGGCAGGGTCTGGCTGGAAGGCCTCGGCGAGCCGAGCCGGGCCGCCGTGCGCCGCGCGATCGGCTTCGCGCCGCAGGAGCTGGCCGTGTATCCGCAGCTGAGCGCCCGCGAGAACCTGCGCTTCTTCGCTCGCCTGTACGGTGTGCCACGCGCCGAGCTGGATGCGCGCGTGCAGCACGGTCTGGAGCTGGCGGATCTGGTCAGCCGCGCGGAGCAACGCGCGGGCACGTTCTCCGGGGGCATGCAGCGGCGTCTGAACCTCGCCTGTGCGGTCGTGCACCAGCCCCGCGTCTTGCTGCTCGACGAGCCGACCGTCGGCGTGGACCCGCACTCGCGCAACCACCTGCTGGATGCCGTGGCGGCGCTGCGCGGCAGCGGCGTCGCGCTGATCTACTCCACGCATCTCATGGAAGAGGCGGATCGCCTGTGCGATGGCGTGGCGGTCATGGATCGCGGGCACCTGCTTGCGCTGGGTCCGTGCGAGCAGCTGTGCCGCCAGCACGCCTGCGCCGGGCTCGGTGAGCTGTTTTTGCAGCTCACCGGTGAAGAGTTGCGCGACTGACACGCGCGAGCGCATTGCCGTGCGGCGCTCCGATGGCGCACACTGCTCCGTCGCATGACCGTAGAAGCCGTGATCTTCGACTGGGGTGGCACGCTGTCGCGCTACGCGGACATCGACCTCGCCGACATGTGGCAGCTCGCAGCGGAGCGTCTCGCGCGCGAGAGCCAGCGCAGCGTGCCGGAGCTGCGGGCGGCGCTGCTCGCCGCGGAGAAGCGGTACTGGGATGGCGTGAACGAGAGTCAGCGCACGGGCACGCTTGGCGATATTCTCGCCGCCGAGTCGCGCGCGCTGGGACTCGACGTGGCGGCGGCGGTGATCGAGGAGGCCGCGCAGCGCCACCTCGACGCGTGGACGCCGCACGTTCGGCATCACGCGGATGCGGTCGTCACGCTGCAGCGCCTGCGCGAGCAGGGCATCGCGATCGGCCTGTTGTCGAACACGCACTGGCCGGAGTCGTTCCACGAGCACTTCCTGCGGCGCGACGGCCTCGCGGGCTTGATCGACGTGCGCGCGTACACCTCCAACATGCAGCACAGTAAGCCGCACCGCGAAGCGTACCTCTACGTGCTGCAACGGCTCGGCGTCGCGGCCGAGCGCGCCGTGATGGTGGGCGATCGCCCGGTGGATGACGTGTGGGGCGCTCAGCAGGTCGGCATGCGCGGCATCTGGCGACCGCACTCGCAGTCGCCAGCGCTCGGGTCTGTGGTGCCGGATGCCGTGATCCAGCGCCTCGACGAGCTGCCTGCGCTACTCGCCCGCTGGTGACGCGGGCGCGCGCGCGTTTTCACTTCTTTCCGAGACCCTCGATCCACGCCTTCACGTAGTCCGTGTACTTCGTGTCCACCTCGTTCGTGCCGAGCGGGGGCATCTGCTGCATCGGATCGCCGCGCTGCGAGATCAGCTTGTACAGTGTGCTCTCGTCGGGCTTGCCCGGCACCACGCGCTTGGTTCCCACCCAGCGCATCGCTTTCACGTCCTGGTCGACCGCGGTCTTCACCGCATCCACGTCCGTCAGCGGACTGCCATCGAGATCCGAGGGATGCAGGGTAAGCCGCATGCCCTGGCTGTAGGCCTTGCTCGTCACGACGGAGTTGTGGCAGCTCACGCCGCAGTTGTTGTGCATCCAGCCGAGCGCCTTGGCCTCCACGCTCTGCGGATCCGGGCCTAACTCGTACGTCATGGAGTCTGACTTGAGGTTCTTGATCTTCTTCTGCTTCACGAGATCGCTGAGCGTCACGTGCTCTTCACTCGTGGGATTGGGGATGCCGAGCACCACCTGATCGAAGCCCAGCACACGTTCGCGCCGGCCGTTGTGGCAGTCGTTGCACTGCGTGTGGCTCGGGATGCGGTAGGGCTTTCCGTCGACCTCGATGTCTCTGCCCTCGTTCGCCTGCTCGGCTCGCGTGCCGTCTTCGTTCCACGCGTAGGTCGAGTGCGCCCAGTCATCCTCGCCGTTCTTGACGTACACGCGCGTCTCGATGCGCTGCGTGCCATCCGGGTTGCGGAACTCCTTCCACAGCCGCGTTCCCACCGGAAACACCCAGGCGTCCGGGTTCGACGCGTCGATCGTCGTGCCCTCCGGCAGGTAGATCCAGCGTGTCTTGACCGAGGCGTCCGACCAGAGCGGATACGTCGGCTCGAACAGCTTGACGCCCTTCGCGAGCCGCTCCTGCTCCATGTTCGCGTACAGCCCCGTGCACTCGAGCCGCTTGGGCATCGAGTCGATGGCATCCGCGATCTCGTCCAGACAGGCTTGAGAGAGCTCGATCGGTGCCAGTAGCGCCGCGCTCGACCCGCCTATGTCGTGGGCGATTGCACAACCCGAGATCAACACCAACCCGCAAAACGCAGCTTCGCTCCGACGCATCACCACACCCGTTGCCTAGGATTCTTGTAGCCGTTCGCCGCCAGCCGCTGCGATGTATCGCGGCCTTGGCGCGGTACTGCACTGTCAGCTTCCGGCACGCACGCGCGCTTCGCGCACCCGGTGCGCACGCGTACCTACGCGCAGCTCAAGTCGAAGGGAAGGGTTCAGTCCTTAAGCGAAGGCCCCGACCGGAGAGCCCGGACAGGGCCGAATCACACAGCGCTAGCTGTCTGCACTTCCCCCGTGCACACAGCGAGTGAGGCCCACACCGAGGTTGATGCCGGTGCGGGCCTCGCGTTCGCAATCACGGAGCGGGAGTACCCGCCGCGCCGCCCATGGCAGCCGCACGCGCGTCGCGGCCCATCTGGATGAGCTTGGCGAGGTCGAGCTCGGCCTGCTTCTTCGGCTCGATCGAACGGAGCTTCAGCACGATGCCGCGCTTGGTCTCTTCGTCGATGGTCCAGGTGTGGAACATCGAGTAGATGCAGTCCGGCTGCGGCAGCATCTTCAGGAAGATGCTGTTGAACTGGTAACCAGCGGGCTTCTGGCCCTGCGTGAAGATCGCGATGAGCTGATCATCCGAGTAACCCGCGGTCTGGGTCGGCGTGTGCTCGACGGCGATCGCGTTGCCACCGGTGTTGTGGCAGTTCGTGCACGAAGCATCCTTCGGCAGGCTCGCCATGATGTTGAAGGGCAGACCGCACACGCCGCCGCCAGCCGCGGGCATCGCGGTCGCGCCGGACAACATGGACCGGAAGTCGATCGGAGCGCCGCCGCTGTAGCGCGCGTCACCCTTCGCCCACTCGGCGTCGTCGGCCTTGCTGATGGTCAGCTGGGCCTCGCTGTTGATCTGCTTGCCGGCCACCGTCGTCGCCGTGAACTGCACCTTGGTGGTGCCAGTCGCCTTCGTGGTGAGCTTGATCGCGCCGGGGATGTCGCCGAACTGATCCTGCTTCACGAACTTGTCTTCGGTGACCCACTTGATCGTGGATGCCATCACCGGAGTCGAGTCCTTCGTGGCCGGATCCGCGGTGGGCACGAAAGGCGTCAGTGAGTAGACCTGAGCGCCGCCGAATGCCGAATACATCGGCGAGAACTGGATCAGGTTCGCAAGTTTCTCACCCGGCAATGCGCTGCTTTTTCCGTCGTCGTCGCTGCCTCCACAGCCGGCGATCGCCGCGCAGAGCAGCATCGATTTGGCGGCGTTCCGCAGATTGTTTGAGACTCGTAGCATGGTGTTCACCCTCCAAAGGACTGGTGGCGGACCTTACCTCGTCCTACAGAACTGGACAATGCCATTTCCGTACACGAGAGCGCCGTGAATGGGGTCTCGTTTGAAAGCGACGTAGCACTCGGTGAAAATTCGTAGCCCAAACTGCGGGCTGATTTGCGCTGTTAATCGGTCTGCGCATCTACGGAATTTGCTCATGCGGTCTGCGCGCTTCCGCGACGTCCGGCGGGGGCCGATGTGTCTGAAAAAGCAACTGAATCGGGGCTCGCCCGACGGAACGGGGTTGCACGGCCTGCCGCCGTGCGCTGCGAGTCGCGGCAGCCGATCCAACACCAGCTACGATCACGTGACACAACCCATTTTCTGCCGCCGTCAGCGGCAGAAAGTTGCCCTCATTCGGAGAGCGTAAAGTGGCGCCGAGCAGCCCGGGTGGGGTGAGGAAGGTCGCCCGCAGCAGCGTCGCGCGGGGTCGTCGCCAGGCAACCGGCGCTGCCGCGTCGCGCTCGTGATGCCGATGCTCGGAGCTGGGCGGCTTCAGGCGTGATCCCTGATGCGCCGAACGCACGGCATGCGCGTGTGCCTGCCGGGGACCTGACCCGCCTTCAGCGCAGCAACTGGAGGCGCTCGATCACGGTCGCTAGACCGCGCAAGCGGAGCTGCGCGCGTCGAGGTGGAGGCATCGGTGAGCCCGTCGGAGAGCGCTGCGTGGCCGAGTAGCTCGAGACCGCGCAAGCGGAGCTGCGAGCGTCGCTCGCGCGGCAGGGGGAGGCGTGGGTGAGCCGGTCGAGAGCGCTGCGTCGCCGAGTAGCTGGAGACCACGCAAGCGGAGTTGCGCGCGTCGCTCGCGCCGCAGGGTGGAGGCATGGATGAGCCGGTCGGCGAGCGCTGCGTCGTCCAATCCTCCTGGACGAGTGCGAGCGCCGGCGCGTCGCGGCGAGGAGCGAGGGGCGAGATCCCGAGGTGGTTCCGCCGACACGATACGGCTCGCGTTTGACGGCGCCGAGCGTAGCGCGTCGGGCGGCATCCGGCATGAGGCTTTGTTGCGCGCGAGCGTTCACCCGCGCGGGTGGCACGTGAGCCTTGACAGGCCGGGCCAGAAGCCGAGAACTCTGGAGCCATGCCTGTCGCTTCGAACTCGGCCGACTGCTTCGATCTCGTGCTGGTGGGCGGTGGCCTTCAGAACGGCTTGATCGCGCTGTCCGCGCTCCAGCATCAGCCGAGCTGCCGCATCGTGATGGTGGAGGCGGCCGCGGAGCTCGGTGGCAATCACACGTGGTGCGTGCACGCGCGCGACGTGCCCGAGGGCGCGCGCGCCTGGTTCGAACCGCTGGTCGTGCAGCGCTGGGACGGCTACGACGTGTCGTTTCCCGACCTCGAGCGCAGCCTGCGCTCCAGTTACGCGGTGGTTTCTTCCGAGCGCTTCGCACGTGTGGTCCGCGGCGCGCTGGGGCAACATCCGCAGTGCACGCTTCTCACAGGCGTACGCGTGACGGCGCTATCCGCGCACGAGGCCGAGCTCGCAGACGGCCGTCGCTTGCGCGCGCGCCTCGTGGTGGACGCGCGCGGTCCCGATCCCCGTGCGCACGCCGGTCGCTGCGGCTACCAAAAGTTTCTCGGTCTCGAGCTGCGCCTGCGCGCCCCGCACGGGCTAGCGCGCCCAATCCTCATGGATGCGCGGTGTGAGCAAACGGACGGCTTTCGCTTCTTCTACGTGCTGCCGCTCGCGGCGGATCGCCTGCTCGTCGAGGAGACGCGCTTCTCACTCGGCGCGGAGCTCGCGAGCGCAGCGGCTCGCAACGCCGTGGTGACCTACGCGGCACGCTGGGGCGAAATCGCAGAGGTCGTGCGCGAGGAGCACGGCGTGCTGCCGATGCCCTGGTCGCTGCCAGCTGCCCCTGCGCAACCGGACGCCGCACTGCGTGCAGGTTACTGCGGTGGTTTCTTTCATCCCGCAACCGGTTACTCTCTACCGGCTGCCGTGCGCGTCGCGGAGGCGATCGGCCAGAGCTTACGCGATGCGTACGGGTCACGGCAGGACGCGTTGCTGGGCACACGCTGGCAGCGCTTCGTTCGTGATCACCGCACGCAGTCGAGCTACGCGCTGCAGCTCAACCGCTTATTATTCACTGGCTTCGCGGAGACCGATATGTGGGGAGTCTTGTCGCGCTTCTATCGCTTGTCCGAGCCTCTGATCGAGCGCTTCTACGCGCAGTCCTCGAGCGTGGCGGATCGCGCGCGTATCCTGATCGGCCGTCCGCCGCGCGGCTTCTCGCTGCGTCGGGCACTATCGGCACGCGCCACAGCGCAGGTAGGTGTCGCATGACGACCGCTCTGCCTCGCGACTCCGCGGACGAGCTCACGTTACCGGCTCTGCTCGACCAATGTTTTTTGCAGGGCGGCGATCCCGACGCGCAGCTCGCGCGCGGCGTTCCGCGTGCCATCTGGAACGACGCGTTGCTCGCGCCGCTGCGCGACTTCCTCGCGCGACCCAGCAAGAACTTCCGCGCTGGCCTGGTCGAGCTGGGCTACCGCCTCGTCGGCGGTGTGCCCGCAGACGCCGCCCTCCCGCTCGAGCTGCCTTTGATCATCGAGTGCCTGCACGCCGGCTCGCTGATCATCGACGACATCGAAGACGCCTCGACGGAGCGGCGCGGCGCGCCCGCGCTGCACCGCAGCTACGGCGTGCCGCGTGCGCTCAACGCGGGCAACTGGCTGTACTTCTGGCCGCAGGTCCTGCTCGGGCGCGTGCCGCTGAGCACGGCAGCGAGACTGGCCGCGCACGAGCGGCTCGCGCTGTGCCTCTTGCGCTGTCACGAGGGCCAGGCGCTGGACCTGCAGGTGCGCGTGGATCAGCTGCAACAGCGCGAGGTGGCGCAGGTCGCGCTCACGATCGCGCGCCTCAAGACCGGTGGGCTGCTCGGCCTCGCCGCCGCGCTCGGTGCGCTGGCCGCGGACGCCACGCCGGACCACGTGTCGGCGATCGCCACGCTCGGGCGCGAGCTCGGCGTGGGGCTGCAGATGCTGGACGATCTGAGCGGCGTGCTGAACAGCGCGCGCCGGCACAAGGCGCTCGAAGATCTGCAGCACGGGCGCGTGACCTGGCTGTGGTCGCTGCTTTCGCAAGAGCTCGATCGCCCCGCGTACGACGCCTTTTTGCGCGAGCTGCGCGCGGTGATGGCAGGCGGCGCAAGCGATGCGCTGATCGAGCGCATGCGCTTTCGCGTCGGCGGGCTCGGCGTGAAGCTCGCGCGCGAACGCGTGCGCGCGGCCGTGGATGAGCTCGCGCGCGTCATCGGCCGCGGCAGCTGGGCGGATACGGTGCTGGAGCAATTCACCTGGCTGGAGCGACGCTATGTCCAGGCCTGAAGTCAGCAGCGGCAAACGCGCGGCCGTGATCGGCAGCGGCTTCGGCGGCCTCGCCGTGGCGATCCGCCTGCAAAACGCGGGCTTCAAGACCACGTTGTTCGAGGCGCTCGATCAACCCGGTGGGCGCGCCACGGTGCACCGCGAGCGCGGCTACGTGTTCGACGCCGGCCCCACGGTGATCACCGCGCCGCATTGCCTCGAGGAGCTGTGGTCCGAGGCCGGTCGCGACATGCGCGACTACGTGGAGCTCCTGCCCGTCGCACCGTTTTATCGCCTGGTGTGGAGCGACGGCGATCAGTTCGATTACACCGGCGACGCGAGCGACATGTTGCGCAAGGTCGGCGAGCGTCATCCCGAAGACGTGGCTGGCTACCACCGCTTCGTGGACTACGCCAAGCAAGTGTTCGAGAAGGGCTACGAGGAGCTCGCGGCCACGCCGTTCCTGCGCTTCTCCGACATGTTGAGGGTCGCGCCGCAGCTCGCGAAGCTGCGCGCGGATCGCTCCGTGTACTCCACGGTTAGCCGCTTCGTGAACGACGAGCACCTGCGCCAGGCGCTGTCGTTCCACACGCTGCTCGTGGGCGGCAACCCGTTCGAGACCAGCGCCATCTACACGTTGATCCACTACCTCGAGCGCAAGTGGGGCGTGTTCTATCCGCGCGGCGGTACGAGCGCGCTCGTCGCCGCGCTCGTGAAGCTGTTCGAGGAGCTCGGCGGCAAGCTGCTCTTGTCCACGCCCGTACAGCGCGTGCGCGTGCTTCGCAACGGGCGCACCGTACATCGCGTGCAGACCGCGCGCGGTGAGCACGACTTCGACCTCGTGGTATCGAACGCCGATCTGCACCACACCTACAGCCGCTTGTTCCCCGAAGAGCCTGCCGCCGCGCGCGAGGCGCGCCGCATCGCCGGCCTGTCCTGGTCCATGTCGCTGTTCGTGCTGTATTTCGGCACGGACAACACATACCGCGAGCGGCTGGCGCATCACACCGTGCTGTTCGGCCCGCGCTACAAGGGTCTGCTGCAAGAGATCTTCCACGGCGCGCAGCTGCCCGACGACTTCAGCCTGTACCTGCACGCGCCGACGGTCACCGACCCTTCGCTCGCGCCAGAGGGCTGCGACAGCTTTTACGTGCTGTCGCCGGTGCCGCACCTGGGCCAGGCGAACCTCGACTGGCAGGCGCTCGCCCCGGGCTACGCGGACCGCATCCTCGGCGCGCTCGAGGGCTTGATGCCCGACCTGCGCAAGCACGTGGTGCTGCGCCGCTATCGCACGCCGCAGCACTTTCGCGATGAGCTCGGCGCGTTCCAGGGCTCCGCTTTCAGCTGCGCTCCGAAGCTCACGCAGAGCGCGTGGTTTCGCCCGCACAACCGCGATCCGCACATCCCGGGGCTGTACTTGGTGGGTGCGGGCACGCATCCGGGCGCCGGCGTGCCGGGCGTGGTCAACTCGGCCAAGGCGACGGCGAGCGTCATCCTGGAGGACTTCGTATGAGCGACGGCGGCGCTACCGCAGCTGCGAGCGACGTGCGGACCAGCATCGAGCGGCACAGCAAGAGCTTCGCGCTCGCGGCGAAGCTCCTGCCGCCCCAGGTGAATCACGACGCCGTGGTGCTCTACGCGTATTGCCGGCGCGCGGACGACATGATCGATCTGTGCGCGCCGAACGAGCAGCTCGCGCGCCTCTCCCAGCTGCGCGTCGAGCTGTCGGCGATCTACGCCGGTCAGCCGCAAACGGACCCGCTGCTGTCCGAGTTTGCGCGCGTCGTACAGGCGTGTGCGATCCCGCGCGCGTACCTCGACGAGCTGCTGCTCGGCATGGAGATGGACACGTCGCGCGTGCGCTACCGCACGCTGGCAGACGTGCTGCTGTACGCGTATCGCGTGGCGGGCGTGGTCGGCCTGATGATGTGCCACGTGATGGGTGTGCGTCACTCCACGGCGCTGCGTCACGCTGCGCATCTCGGCATGGCCATGCAGCTGTCGAACATCGCGCGTGACGTGCGCGAGGATTGGGAGCGTGGCCGGCTGTATTTGCCGCAGGATCTGCTGGGCATCAGCGGCGCACCCGAGCTCGATCCGAAGAGCGGCGGCGCGCTGCCGCAGCCCGCGGCGTTCGCCATCGCGCGCGCCACGGAGCTGCTGCTGCAGCACGCCGATGCCTACTACCGCTCGGGCGATGCGGGCATCCGCTACCTCTCGCTGCGCTGCGGGCTCGCGATCCGCGCCGCTCGCCTGGTCTACTCGGGCATCTCACAGCGTGTGCGCGCGCAGCGCTGCGACCCGTTCGCGCCGCGTGCGGTGGTGAGCCGCGGCAAGAAGCTCGCGCTCGTGGCCTACGCGGCCTGGCTCAGCTTGCTGGCGTCGCCGCTGTCCGCGGCGCGCCGGCGCCCGCGCATCCCTTCGCAGTGCATCACCGAGCCTGAAACCTTGTTCTCGCCGAGCTGACATGAGCGCGCTCCGCATCGTCATGGCGTCGTTCAGCACAGCCCTCGTGCTCGCGGTGTGCGCGCTGAGCGCGGCGCAGCCGGCCGCCGCCAAGAGCGGCCAGGTGACCGTGGACATCGTGGGCTTCAAGAGCGATCGCGGACGCGCGTTCGTCGCGCTGTACCGCGGGCCAGACGGCTTTCCGAACAAGCCGAACAAGGCCTTTGCGCGCAAGATCGTGAGCATCCGCGAGCGGCGCGTGCGCGTCGTGTTCGACGCCGTGCCCGCGGGCGAGCTCGCCGTGTCGATGATCCACGATGAAAACGGCAACGACGAGTTCGACACCAATTTCGTGGGCATTCCCAAGGAAGGCTGGGGCACCTCGCGCGACGCGAAGGCCGGCTTCGGCCCGCCCAGCTACGCGGACGCCGTGCTGAAGCTCGCCGCGGGTGAGCGCAAGCGCATCGTCGTGCACGTGCAGTACTGATCAACCCGGAGAGCTCCTTCATGAGTCGTGTACGTCCCGAAGTCCTGCACTTGCCTCAGCGCGGAGGCGCGCCCCTGGCGCCGCCCGGGCGGCACACGGTGGTGGTGGGCGGTGGCATCGCCGGGATCGCCGCGGCCACCGTGCTCAGCGAGCGCGGCGTGCAGGTCAGCCTGCTAGAGCGCGAACCGAGCCTCGGTGGGCGCGCGGGCGGCTTCCCCCATCGCCTGCAGAGCGGTGAGACCATCGAGATGGAGCGCGGCTTTCACGCGTTCTTTCGCCAGTACTACAACCTGCGCGCGCTCCTGCGCCGCATCGATCCCGAGCTGTCCATGCTCGCGCCCCTGCCGGACTACCCGATCCTCGGCCCAGCCGGCATGCTGCAGAGCTTTCGCGGCCTGCCAAAGCGCACGCCGCTGCAGATCATGGCGCTGACCTGGAAGACGCCGCACCTGCGCCTGCGCGACCTGCTGCGCGTGAACGGTCTCGCCGCGCTGGAGATGCTGCGCTTCGATCCGGCGCGCACCTACGCGCGCTTCGATGGGCTGAGCGCGCGCGAGTACCTGGACTCGCTCGGCTTCCCCGAGTCCGCCCGGCGCATGTTGTTCGACGTGTTCTCGCACTCGTTTTTCAACCCCGAGCAGCAGCTTTCGGCGGCAGAGCTGCTCATGAGCTTCCACTTCTACTTCACCGGCAACGCCGAAGGCCTCATCTTCGACGTGGTGAAGCGGCCGCTCACGCACGCGCTATGGCAGCCGTTCGAGGCGCACCTGCGCGCGCGCGGCGTGAACGTGAGCACCGGCACGCGCGTGAGCCGCGTGTCGCGCACCAAAGACGGGCGGCTGCGCGTGGAGCACGACGGCGAGCCGATCGAGGCCGACGACATGGTGCTCGCGCTCGACGTATCCGGCCTCAAGGATCTGGTCGCGCGGAGCCCGGCGCTCGCCGGCCTGTCCGCTGTGGCCGCGCTGGAGCTGACGTCGCCGTTTGCGGTGCTGCGCCTGTGGCTCGATCGCCCGCTGCGCGCGGATCGCGCCGCGTTCGCGGGCACCACGGGCGTGGGGCTCCTCGACAACATCTCCTGCTACGAGCGCTTCCAGGACGAGAGCGCGAGCTGGGCCAGGCAGCACGGCGGTAGCGTGGTGGAGCTTCACGCGTACGCGGTGCCGAGCGGGCTCGATGAGCGCGCGATCCGCGCCGATCTGCTGGCCGGTTTGCACGCGTTTTACCCGGAGACGCGCGAGGCGCGCGTGCTCGACGAGTGCATGCTGCTGCGTCAGGACTGCCCGGCCTTTCCGCCCGGCGGTCATCGCCTGCGGCCCACGCCGCAGACCGCGCTCTCGGACGTGACGCTGGCCGGCGACTTCGTGGATGTGCCGCTGCCGTGCGCGTTGATGGAGCGCGCGACGGCCTCGGGGTTCCTCGCGGCGAATGTCTTGCTCGCGCGCCTGGGGGTGGCCCCCGAGCCGCTGCGCAGCGTGCCGCAGCAGGGCCTGTTGTCGCCCGTCACCTTGGCCCGTGCACCGGAGGCTCGACATGCCGCAGCTCCCGCCGCGTTCTAGGCTCGGCATCTCGGCCGCGACGCGCGCGGCCTGGCGGCGCCGGCTCGGCATCTTGCCGTTCGGTCGCGCGCTGCCGCCCGCGCCCGTGCTGGATACGCGCCCCGACTGGGAGCAAGCGGACGTGCACTGGATCCGGCGCGCGCTGGCCCGCAGCCAGCAGCTGCCGGGTGGCGGCTGGTACGTGCTGGATGACGCGCGCAGCTTCGGCGCTGAGCCGCGCCGCATGCAGGTCCTCGGCCTACCGCTCGTCGTGTACCGTTCCGGCACGCAGCTCGTGGCGGCGCGCGACGTCTGTCCGCACATGGGCGCAGCGCTCAGTGAGGGCTACGTGTGTAATGGCAAGCTGATCTGCCCGTGGCACGGCCTGGCGCTCGGCCCGGAGCGCTCTGGGGGCTTCCGCCCGCTGCGCACGTACGACGACGGACAGCTGGCGTGGCTGCAGCTGTCGACGGCGCAGGTCGCGGGTGCGGTGACGACCGCGGAGCTGAGCGAGCGGCCGTATTTGCCCGAGCGCCCGGCGCACGGCCTGTCTGCCGTGATCCGCAGGGAGGCGCGCTGCGAGCCACGCGACGTGGTGCAAAACCGGCTCGACCCGTGGCACGGCGCGCACTATCACCCGCACTCGTTTGGCCGCCTGCGCGTGATCGAACAGGGCGTGGATGCGATCACCGTGCGCGTCGCGTACAAGGTGGCAGGGCCGCTCGCCATGGAGGTCGACGCGCGCTTTCATTGCCCGGACCCGCGCAGCATCGTGATGACCATCGTGCGCGGAGATGGCCTGGGATCCGTGGTGGAGACGCACGCCACGCCACTCGCCGAAGGGCGCACGGCCATCGTGGAGCTCACGCTCGCCAGCTCCGATCGTCCGGGCTTCGGCCTCGTCGAAAGGGCGGCCCCCGTATTGCGCCCGCTGATGCGCTGGGCCGCAGCGCGCCTGTGGGAGGAAGACGCTCGCTACGCCGAGCGCCTCTACGAGCTGCGGCAGAGCGCCCGCGCTCCGGCGGACGTCGCCGAAGCGGAGGACGGCGCCCGGGCGCACTCGTCCTCGTAGTTAGCGTCGTCTTGAAAGCGCCGAGTAACGCCCAAGCACATGCTTGCGTGCAAGCCGCGGGCAGCGCGCTTATCATCCGCTGACATGGCGTCGCGCCCGCGTCAGGTCTCGGAAGCCGCTCTCGCGCTCTTGCGTGAGAGCGACGTGATCGATCTCCACGTCGACTCGTTCATCTGGACGCGCTTCTTCGGCTACGACCTGAACGCGCGCCACGGCGCTGGCCCGTTCGGCGGCAGGCTGATGAGTCAGTTCGATTTGCCTCGTGCCGCTGACGGCGGCTGGACCGGGGCGCAGTGGTCGATCACCACGAACCCATGGCGCAGCGCGCAGGGCCGCGCGCTCACGCTGGCGCGCAACGTCACGCGCTTGACGCGGGAGCTCGAGCGGCAGGGCAGGGCGCGCGTGGTGCGCAATGCGGCAGAGTACCGGCAGGCACGCGCCGCGGGCTTGCATGCTGCGTTGCTCGCCGTGCAGGGCGGCAACGCATTCGACCGCGACGACGAGGTGCTCGAGAGCGGCGCCATCTCACGGGTCACCCTGGTGCACATGACCAACTCGGCCGTGGGCGCAACCAGCTCGCCGCTGCGCCTCGGCCACGACACGGGCCTCGGTCCGCTCGGACGCACCTTGATCGAGCGGCTGAACGCCTCACGCACCTTCGTCGATCTGGCGCACATCGGCCCGCGTGGCTTCTTCGAGGCGGCCGACGTGCACGACGAGCAGCAGCCATTGATCGTCACGCACACGGGCGTCTCCGCGGTGCACGCCAGCTGGCGCAACCTGGACGACGCGCAGATCAAACGCGTGGCAGACACGGGCGGTGTGATCGGCGTGGTGTTCCACGGCGAATATCTGAGCGGCCGCTTCTGGGGCGGTCCGCTCGAGGCGGTGGTCGCCCATCTCGCGCACGTGATACGCGTGGCTGGCGAAGACGCCGCGGCGCTCGGCAGCGACTGGGACGGCATGATCATTCCGCCCGCTGGCCTGCGCAGCTGCGCGCAGCTACCGGGCCTGGTCCAGGCGCTCTTGGATCACCGCGTCAGCGAGCGCGCAATCCAGAAGCTCCTCGGCCAAAACTTCTTGCGCGCGCTGGCTCAGCTGCGCGGCTGACTGCTATGCAGGCTCGACAGGAGCGAGCCCATGGCAGAGCGAACGATCGAATTTCGAACCGCAGACGGCGTGGTGGACGCGTTTTTCTTTCCAGCGGCGGGCGGCAGCGGACCGGGCGTACTTCACCTCACGGACATCCGCGGCAATCGCCCGGCCAATCGTCAGAAGTCGGAGTGGCTGGCCGCGCAGGGTTATTCGGTGCTGCAGCCCAACGTGTTCTACCGGACGCGCAAGCCGCCGGTGTTCGACTTCCCGTTCGTGTTCGGGGAGGAACGCACGATGACCCGCTTCCGCGAGCTCACGCTGCCGCTCGACGGCGCGGCGCAGGAGCGCGACGCGGGGGCCTACGTGAGTGAGCTGCGCAAGTTGCCCGAGGTGTCCGAAGGTCCGCTCGGCGTGCTGGGGCACTGCTTCACGGGTCCGATGGCGCTGCGCGTCGCGGCCGCTGCGCCCGAGCAGATCGGCGCGGCAGCCTCGTTTCACGGCGGCGGCCTCGCGACGCCGGACGCGAATAGCCCGCACCTCGTGCTGCCTCGCGTGCGCGCGGGGCTGTACTTCGCGCACGCCGAAAACGATGCGCTCATGCCGGCGGACGCGATCGCCGTCCTGGAAGCGGCGCTCGCCGCCTGGGGCGGCCAATACGAGAGCGACACCTACGCCGGCGCGCGGCACGGCTGGACCGTTTCGGACGGGCCGGCGTTCGATGCCGCGGCTGCGGATCGCGCGCACGCCAAGTTGCTGGAGCTCTTCGCGCGCTCACTGCGCTGATGCGCTCGACCCTTGACGGGTCGCCGCGCGCGCCCATGTCTCTGGGATGCGTTCCCTGGTCTGGTTTCGCGGCAAGGAGCTGCGGCTGCGCGATCACGCCGCGCTGCACGCAGCCGCTCGCGACAGCCGTGAGCTCATCCCGGTGTTCGTGCTCTCGCCGGAGTACTTCGCGCCCGGCGGGCAGGAGCGCGCACCGAATCGCCTGCGCTTCGTGATCGAGTCGCTGCGCGAGCTCGCGGCGGGCATCGAGGCGCGCGGCTCGCGCTTGCTCGTCGTCCGTGGACCGGCCGCAGAGGTGATCCCCCAGCTCGCGAGTGAGCTGCGCGTGGACCGCGTGCTGGCGATCCGCTCCGGGGAGCCGCGCAGCCGCGCGCGTGACGAGCGCGTCCGCGCAGCGCTGCAGGTTCCGTTCGAGACGTTCGTGCAGGAGACACTGCTCGATCCCGACTCGGTTCGCACGAACGCGGGCGGCGTGTTTCGCGTCTACGGCCCATTCTCGCGAGCTTGCGGCGCGCGGCTCACGGAGCCGAGCCTCTCACCCGCACCGCAGCGGCTGCCGACGCTGCCAGCTGCAAAGCAGCTCTCGGCGGCAGCGCGCTTCGAGCTGCCGCTGCCGACGCTGTCGGGCGTGGGGCTCACGGAAGACCCGCGCGTGCAGCGCGGCGGCGAGCGCGCAGCCCAGGCGCGCCTGAAAGCGTTCCTGTCCGGACCGATCGGCCAGTACGAGCACGATCGCGATCGCATGGATCGGCCCGGCACGAGCCGCTTGAGCGCGGACCTGCGCTTTGGCACCCTGTCCGTGCGCAGCGTCTGGGCGGCCGTCGCCAAGCAACCCGAGGACGTGCGCGGTCGCTACGCGTTGGAGCTGCTGTGGCGCGAGTTCGCGCACTACACGCTGTGGCACGATCCCGACGTGCTCAGCCACCCGTTCCGGCCCGAGTTCCGCGGCTTTCCCTGGCGCGGACCGAACGCGGACTTCGAGGCCTGGTGGCAAGGTCGCACGGGTTACCCCGTGGTGGACGCCGCGGCACGGCAGCTTCTGGCTGAGGGCTTCGTGCACAACCGCGCGCGCATGATCTCGGCGAGCTTTCTGACGAAGCATCTGCTCGTGCACTATCAGCACGGCGAGGCGCACTTCCTCCGCTACCTGACCGACGGCGATCTCGCGCAAAACAACATGGGCTGGCAGTGGTCCGCGGGCTGCGGGTGCGACGCGCAGCCGTACTTTCGCGTGTTCAATCCGGTCACGCAGGGCGAGCGCTTCGATCCCGAAGGCGCGTACGTGCGCCGGTACGTGCCCGAGCTGGCCCGCCTGCCGGCGCGCTACATCCACGCGCCCTGGCTCGCGCCGGCGAACGTGCTGGCCCAGGCCGGCGTGCGACTCGGCGGGACGTACCCCGAGCCCATCGTGGAACACACCAGCGCGCGCCAACGATTTTTGCTCGTGGCGAGTGAGCATCTCAAGCGGCCCGGCGCCCGGGCTCACGCTTGAGCGCTACGGCGTGCCGCGCAGCTGTGCCATGTACGGCGCGAGCCACTCCTGCGCGCGTGCGACGCTCGCCGCGACGTGCGTGGGCAGCGGCAACGGCGCGATCCAGAACACTGCCGTGACCGTGCCGCGGATCAAGGCGTTGTCCGTGACGATGGCGGCCGCGGCAAAGCTGCGCGCGAGCAAGCCCTTACGCTCGGAGATCCACTCGGCGTGCAAGCGTCGCTGCCTGGCGGTGCCGGGGTCCGCCCCGACCAGATCGACCAGGCCGAGCTTCTTACCGGGGTGTCCGAGCACGCCATCCATCTCGCGCAGGAACTGGTACAGCTCCTCGTCGGTGTACGCTCCCACGTACTTGAGCTGCAGCAGAGGCAGCTCACTTTGATCGACATACAGAGGCACCGGGCGCTCCGCGCGTAGGCTTCAGCCCAGTTTTGCACGGCTCGCCCGTGCTGCCTAGCGTGCCTTCTTGCCGCTCACAGCGGCGCGAGCCGGCGCGCCCTTGACTCCGGTGCGTCGCGTGTCCACCCTACCGGCATGAAGCGCTTCACCGAGCACATCTGATCGCGAGCCACACAGGCCAGGCTCTGGGTCTCTCGCAGGGCTCAGGATGGCGCGCGCGGCTTGCGCGCTGCGCGTGCCTCGGCCTGGACCGGACGTCTGACGCTCGCGCTGCTCGCCGTGGATGCCATTGACGAGCTGTGCACGGGCACTCCGTCGCTCGCGGCCCCCTCGATCCGCAGCGAGCTCGGCGCTGGCTATTCGAGCCTCGCTCTGTTGCTGCTGGCGGTGCCGCTCGCGAGCTGTCTCGTGCTCGAGCCGGCGCTCATCGTGTGGGCGTCGCGTCGTGGGCGGGAGCGCGGCGTGGCCTGGGCCCTCGGCGCCCAGGGCCTGGCGTTCGTCGGCTCGGCGTGCGCGCGCGAGCCCTGGACGCTGTTGATCGGGCTCAGCGCCGCGATGCTCGCGACCAGCGTGGCCTGTGCGCTCGCACAGGCGCGCCTGATCGAGCTACATCCGAACGAGCCGGAGCGCGTGCTCACACGCTGGACGTTCCTGGGTGGGCTCGGTGACCTGGCGACGCCCGTGCTCGTTGCGGGCATGCAGCGCTGGCAGGGTGGCTTCCGCGGCGCATTCCTGTGCTGTGCGGCGCTGTGTTTGGTCCACGCCTTCATCGTGAGCCGCGCGGGGTGCTCCGCGCCGATCGCGCACCGCTCGCAGGCAGAAGAGGACGAGCAGCGCCCGCCTCTGACAGCGGCAGTGCGCAAGCTGCTCGCGCAGCCGGGGCTCGTGCCCTGGGCCGTGGGGACCGTGCTCTGCAACCTGCTCGACGAGACCTTGATCGTGTTCGGTGCGCTGCAGCTGCGCGAGCGCCGAGGCTTCGATGAAGCCACCACGGACCTGCTGCTGTTTGCCCTCGCGCTGGGCAGCACGCTCGGCATCGTGGCAGCGGACCGCCTCGTCGCACGCCGCTCGCCGCTGCGGCTCCTCGCCCTGAGCTGCGCGACGTGCGTGATCGCGTACACGGTGTGGCTGCAGCTGGAAGCGGCGTGGGCCAGCGCCCTCGCGCTGTTCATCGTGGGTCTGGCGATCGGTCCGCAGTTCCCGCTGGCCCAGGCGCAGTGCTACCGGCGAGCGCGCGACGAGCCGGTGCTCGTCAGCGTGATCGAGGGCTGGCTCGAGCCCATCCACGTGGTCATGCCGTGGCTGCTCGGTCTGGTCGCGGAGCGCCTGGGCCTCGGGTGGACGCTGAGCCTTTTGCTGCTGCAGCCGCTGTCGCTGCTCCTGTGCTGCGCGCTCGCGCGGCGTGAGCGTGCGGCCACCGAGCTATAGCCCGCTCGGTGGCCGGCTCGCGTTCAGCGTGCGGTCTGCGTGCGCACGAGGCCCGGGCTCGCGTTGCCCGCCTTGTCGAAGGCGCACAGCCGGTAGCTGTAGGAGCTGCCTGCCACGAGGCCCGTGTGGATGAAGCTCAGACCGCCGCTGTTGTAGAGGCTCAGCCCAGCGCTGCAGCTCGCGGGCGCGGTCATGCCCGGCGCGAACACCAGCTTGTAGGCGACGATGCCGTTCACATCACTCGCGGCCGTCCACGCCAGGTTGATCTGCTTCGCGCCGACGGCGCCCTGCGTCGCCGTGAAGGTCCCGCCGGTCGGTGCCGCGGTGTCCACGCTGATGCTCGCCTTTGCCGGCGTGCCGCTCGCGTTTTCGTACTTGTCCTTGAACCAGACGTACACCGTGACCGGGCCGTTGCTGCTGCCGAGCGTCCAGTTCTTGCTGGTTGCGTACGGCTCGTAGGCGGTGCAGGTGGCCGAGTTGCTGATGCACATCGCGCTGACGCCGCTCGCGTCCGCCGCCGACAAGGTCAGCTTGACCATCGTGCTGCTGGTGAAGGCCGCGCCGGCGTTGATCGACACGGAGCCAGTGGGCGCCACGAACTCGGGCGCGGGGCGTGCGCTCGCGGTGCTGCCCGCGCCGACGTTGCCCGCGCCGTCGACCGGGCACAGGCGGTACGCGTAAAGGCTGCCGTTCGTGAGGGCCGTGTGGTTGAAGGCCAGCGCGCCGCCGCTGTACACGACCGTGCCGGTCGCGCAGCTGGGAGCGGCGTTCGGCGCCCCGACCACGCGGTAGCTCGCCACGCCGCTCGTGTCCGTCGCACTGCTCCAGGTCAGGCTGACCGTCGCGTTGCCGGGCGTCGCGCGCAGGGTTCCGCCGCTCGGAGCGGTGGTGTCGAGCCGGATGCTGTCGACGACGACCGTCTGGTTGCCGGCGGCGTCTTTCAACACCACGCGCACGGTCTTGTCGCCGTCGCCGCTCAGCAGGGTCCAGGCCTTGCTGGTGGCGAACGGCTCGAACGTCGTGCACGCCGTGGCGTTCGAGATGCACATGCTGGTCACGCCGTTCGCGTCCGTGCCGGTGAGGGCGAGCATCACCGTCGGGCTGCTGGTGGCTGCGGCGTTGTTGTTGATGACGACGCTGCCCGTGGGTGCGGTCGTGTCCGCCGCCACGGCGCCGTTCATCGCAGCTTGCAGGTCGAGGCGGCGCTTGGTGATGTTGTTGCGCGCGTCCGTGATGTTCGGGCCGGTGCTCGTGAGGCGCGCGATGCTCGTGTTGATCGGCTCGTTCGGGAACGCCGCGCGGATCACGGCGAGCGCGCCGGCCACGTGCGGCGCGGCCTGCGAGGTGCCGGTCATCTTGTAGCCGCCTGCGGTGATGAAGGCGCCCGGCGCGAGGATCGACAGGAAGCTCGCGGAGTTCGAGAAGCACGTGACCTTGTCGGCCGCGGTCGTAGGATCCTTGCACGCGGAGTACGCCAGGCCGCCCACGTTTGCGTCGTAGACCGCGCCCACGGACACGGCTGCCGGCGCGCAGGCCGGCGAGGCCAGCGCGCCCGTGAAGCCGTTGTTGCCGCTCGCGACGGCAGGCACGATGCCCGCAGCGCGCGCGTTCGCGAGCGCGCTGGCGAACAGATCGTTACTGCACACGCTGTTGAAGCTGCCGCCGCCGAGGCTCATGTTCAAAGCCACGATGTTGTAGGTCGTGCGGTTCTTGATCGTCCAGTCGACGGCCGAGAGGATCGCGGACGCGGGCGCGGTGCCGCCGGAGAACACGTCGAGCGCGAGCACCTTGGTGCTCGGCGCGACGCCCAGCACGATGGCGGCGACGTTGGTGCCGTGGCCGTTGTCGTCGGTCTGGCGATCGTCGGTCGCGAAGTCGGCCGCGTACGCGACCTTGCAGTTGCTCGCGCCGGCGCTCGCGCAGCTACCGAAGTCCGGGCGCGTGAAGTCGGTGCCCGTGTCGATGACGGCGACGGCCGTGCCGGCGCCCACCTTGCCGCTCGCAGCGACGGCGGGTTGCTTGATGAGCGGCAGGCTCTCGGCGAGCTCGGTCTCGAGGAAGCGCTCCTCGTGCAGGCGCAGCACCTCGGGGCGGTTTGCGAGCGCGTACAGTCCGTGCAGGTTCTGCACGCGCATGAACATGAACGGCACGTTTTCGTAGCGCGTGCGCACCTCGACCTCGGCGGGGTCGAGCGCGTCGATCACCGACTGCTGTGCGGCCTGGTAGTAGCTGGCCCGCTGCTCGACCTCCTCGTCGACCTGCTCCTGCGTGACGGCCGGAGACAGCTGGTTCACGTCGCGCACCAGCGGCTGCGCCGCACCCCCGACCTGCGGGTCGCCGCCCATAGCGGCAGGCAGATCCTGCTCCGGCACGAGCTCGACCAGCACGTCGCGCGCGACGCCTGCATGCAGGCTCACGCTCAGCTTGGCCGGGACTTTGTCGCTCGATGTGGGTGTCTCGTCGAGTCCGGGATGGACTTGCGCACAGCTCGCGTGGAAGACCACGAGCATCGACAGGCAGAACTTGCGGAGGTCGGGACCCGCGGAGCTTGCGGAGCTTGCGGAGGTCAGACGCGTCATTGGGTTACGGCTCATCGGCGATGATCCAATCGGAGCACTGGCGGCCTGACTTGAGTCGGTCATCGCAAAATTTTGCGTCTCGAGCTGCAGCTGATGGCTGCGAGGTTCGGCGTGTGAAGCTTGCGCAAACCGCGCGCTGCGATCGTCCACGTCCACGGTTGCGTCCACGGTTACGTGGAATGATGGTGTGCTTGGCAGCCGGAGGACTTGGGCCTACAGTGCAGGGTGATGCAGGTCAGCGCCCTATACATCTATCCCATCAAGGCTTGTCGCGGCATCGAGGTCCAGGCCTTCCGTCTGGATGCCCTCGGTCCCCAGCTCGATCGCCGCTTCATGCTGGTGGATGAAGAGGGGCAATTCATCTCACAGCGCATCGCGCCGCGACTGTCGCAGGTCGTTCCGAGCCTCGCGCCCACGGCGCTCACGGTCAAAGCGCCGGGCATGCCGACGTTGAAGCTGCCGCTCAGCCTGCCCGACGATGGGCGCGTCGCGCAGATCAAGGTCTGGGACCACACCGGCCCGGCCATCGAGGCCGACTTCGCGGTGCACGACTGGTTCAGCGAGTGGCTGCAGCGGCCTTGTCGGCTCGTGTACATGCCGTACGCGCAGCTGCGTCAGGTGAGCCCGAAATACTCGCCCGAGGCCGCTTACACATCGTTCACGGACGGCTATCCAGAGCTGCTGATCTCGCAGGCCTCACTGGACGACCTGGCGGAGCGCGCGAAGATGAAGCTGAGCGTCGAGCGCTTCCGGCCGAACATCGTGGTGAGCGGCAGCGAGCCGTACGCCGAGGACGGCTGGAAGCAGATCCGCATCGGCAGCGTGCCGTTCGACGTGGCGAAGCCATGCTCGCGCTGCGTGGTGATCACCATCGATCCAGCGACGTCCGAGGCGGGCAAGGAGCCGCTCGCCACGCTGGCGCATTATCGCAAGCAGGACGGCAAGGTGCTGTTCGGCCAGAACTGCATCCATCGCGAGCTCGGCAGCATCCGCGTGGGCGATGCGATCGAGGTCGTGGCCTGAGCTCACTGTAGCTGGATGCGCGTGAGCGCCAGCTTCAAGTTGGCGCCGAGCTCGTGCCGGTTGTGGATCTTGCGGTCGAGCAGGGCCAGCGCCTCGCGATTGTTCTGCACCCAGACGGGCGCGCGCGGCAGCTCCCACCAGGCGCTGACGCCGCGCTTGCGCGCGTGCAGGAGCAGCTTGCGTAGCTCGCGCGCTTCGTTCTGGACGTGCTTGTGACCGGGCCGGCCGAAGTCGCGCGGCAGCCGCGCGAGCACTGCGTCGGTCAAGCCGTACTCCTGGATCACGTGCGCGGCGAAGCGCCGGTAGCCTTGCCGGCAGAAGCCCTCCACGAAGATCTCGGGGGCCGCACCGGTGTCAGTGCGCTCGCGATGACGGGCGTACAGCTCGCGCAGCCTGCGGTCCTGCGTGTGGCGCGGCGCGCGATAGGTGAGGCTCGGATGCTGGCGGTGCCAGTGCGCGTCGGCGACCAGCTGCCAGTTGCGAGAGCTCTCCGGCATCCAAAACGGGTGCGTCTCGAGTTGCCAGGGCCGCGCGAGACCGAACAGCAGCGCAAGCGACAGCCCGCCGAGCGGCGCGAGAAAGCTGCGCCAGCTTGCAGCCATCAGCAGCAGCGCGCTCTCGGCCACGCCGCTCGCAGCGCACAACACCAGGCACACGGGCAACGACGCGTAGCGGTGATACAACATGTCGCCGCCGACGCGTGCCACGTAGAGCGCGTGCAGGATGGCGCTCGAGAGCAATATCGCGCGGGGACCCAGGCGCGTGCGCTGCAGCGCGGCGCGCCCCCACCAGGCGCACGCCGCGAGCCCGCTGAGCACCCACGGCCAGTGGTGCGTCTCGGCCACGTTCCACAGGTAGTCCCAGCCCCAGTCCCAGTGCGGACGGTCTTTCAAGTAGAACGTGTTCGGCAGGAAGTCCGCGTAGTACAGCACGCGAAACCCGAGCCAGGCGCCGTTCAGCAGCGCCGCACTGACGAGGAACCATCCGGGCACGCGGCGCGTGCGCGCAACGATCCAGGGCAGGTACGCCAGCCAGAGCAGCGCGCATTCCGGGCGCACGAGCGGCGCCGCGCCCATTGCGCACTGCAGCGCACGGCTGCGGGGTCGCAGCAGCGCGGCCGCGTACAGCGGCGCGAGCGCCTGCACGAGTGGTGTCTCGAGGCCGGACGAGAAGTGGGTGGTCAGCCCGTAGTGCGCTGCGCTCGCTGCGAGCGGAAAGCTCACGGGGTGAGCGCCGGGGCTGAGGCGCCGGTTCAGCCAGATCAGACCGAGACCGTAGGCCGCGGCGCAGGCCAGCGCGGTGGCGCGCACGGCGAAGTAGAAGTCGCTGCCGAGCGCGCGCGCGGCCGTGATCCAGAGCATCCACAGCGGGCTCGAGTAGCCCTCGACGTATTCACCCGCGTTGTAGACGAGGCCGCGATCCAGAAACAGCAGGTTGTCGGCGTAGCGGAAGTAGATGAACGCGTCGTCCATCAGCCAGCGATAGTGATCGGTCAGCGCAAGGAGCACGCCGAGCAGCAGCCACTCGTGCCAGCGTGGTGCGAGCACGTGGCGCAGCACGTCTTGCGGCCGGCAGCGGCGGAGCATCGGGCCCGACGCATATCAAAGCCGGCTGCCGGCCGCGACATTCTTGTGGCAGGCGCGTGCGATGAGCGCGTCGAGCGCCCGCCCGTGGCGCTCGGCGCTGTGCTCGGCAGCGATGTACGCGCGGGCGCGCTCGGCCAGCGCGCGGCGCTCAGGGGTCACCGCGAGCACGCGCGCCACGGCCGCGGCGAGACCTCCGGCCGTGGCCCGCTCCGCCTCGATCGCACAGCCCGTGAGTGGCAGACCCGCGCTCGCACATGGCATGAGCGCACAGGGCACGCCGCGAGCGAGCGCATCGAGCAGCTTCATCGGCAGACCACCCGGCACCGCGCGCGGCACGACGGCGCAGTCTGCTGCCGCGTGCAGGAGCCGGCGGACCGGCTCGGCGCCCAGCTCGCGCGTGCGAACGGGCACGCCCAGCTGAAACGCGCGGCGCAAGAAGGCCTGCGGCTCGCTGCGCGTGGCGAGCAGCAGGCACACGCGCGGGCCGTGCTCCGCCGCCAAAAGCTGCAGGGCGTCCAGCACGCTGTGCGCGTCTTGGTAGGCGTCCAGGTTGCCGGCGTACAGCGCGACGGGCACGTCGGCGGGCAGGCCGAGCTCGCGGCGGGCGGCCGCGCGCTCGCCGGCGCGAGTGGGCTCCGGCAGTGGCCAGGGCGTGGGGACGTACTGCACGGGCTTGCCGCTGGCAGCGGCGAGCTGCTGCGCGAGCGCCGGTGAGATGGCGGCGATGGCGTCCGCGCTCGTGCACAGCGTGCGATCGAGCACGCCGCCAGCAGCTGCGAGCGGCGCGCTGCACCAGGCCGCCGCGTAGCTCGGTAGCTCGGCGGCGAGATCGGTGTGCGCGAAGAACACGCGCGGCACGCCGCGGATGAGGCACGCCAAGCTCATTGCCTCCACGTGGTGCGCGATGAGCACGCGCGGCTG
>Ga0190269_10000075_pt1 | contig 44378 bp, 39 predicted proteins | sample Popmic249IS_FD_133749 | JGI IMG/M metagenome (GOLD analysis project Ga0190269, IMG submission 133749) | Populus adjacent soil microbial communities from riparian zone of Blue River, Arizona, USA - 249 IS | ecosystem: Environmental > Terrestrial > Soil > Riparian zone | place: USA: Arizona... | reverse complement strand
TAAGCGGAGGTCGGGAGCCGCGGAGCTTGCGAAGCGGGTCCCGCGACCGCCGCAGTGATTAAGCGGAGGTCGGGAGCCGCGGAGCTTGCGAAGCGGGTCCCGCGACCGCCGCTGTGATTAACTTTATCTACCGCGCCTGGGCCGCGCGCTCCGCGAGCACCTGCGCCAGGTTGTCGCGCCAGGGGCGGGACGGCCCGAGCAGGGCCTCGGTGCTGCTCAGGTCGAGCACGCTGTAACCGGGGCGCTTCGCAGGCCGCGCCAGCTCCGCGCTGGTGCAGGCCTCGACCTGCGCGCTGCCGCCGCTGCCCGACACGATGGCGCGGGCGAACTCGAACCACGTGCACTCGCCACCGTCCGTCACGTGAAAGATGCCGCGCGCGCGCTTGTCGACCAATGCCCAGGATCGCTCGGCGAGGTAACGTGCGCTCGTGGGCCGGCCGCGCTGGTCATCGACCACGCGCAAGCTCGGCTTCTCGCGCCCGAGCCGCGCGATGGTGTCGACGAAGTTCTTGCCCCACGCCGCGTACAGCCAGCTCGTGCGCAAGATCAAATGCTCGCAGCCGCTCGCGATGATCAGCTCTTCGCCGCGCGCCTTCGTCCGACCGTAAGCCGTCTGCGGTTTGCGCGGCTCGTCCGTGCGGTACGGCGCGCGCGCCTCACCGTCGAAGACGTAGTCCGTGCTGTAGTGCACGAGCAGCGCGCCCACCGCGCGACAGCGCCGCGCGAGCAGCTGCACGCCGGTCGCGTTCACCGCCAGCGCGGCCGCCTCGCGCGTCTCCGCGCCGTCGACATCCGTGTACGCGGCGCAGTTGATCACGTAGCGAATGCCGCTGTGGACGGCGCGCTCCACGTGCTCCGGCTGCGTGATGTCCAGCTGCGGATAGCTGTGGGCCTCGAACGCGCGCTTGTGCTGCGTGAGCAGCTCGACGAACGCGCGTCCGAGCATGCCGTCGGGACTGATGAGCAGAATGTCGGACATGTTGGCGTCTAGGCTCAACCCGCATAGCGCGGCAGGCGCTCGCGGGGGATCTCGCTCAGCGGCCGCGCGGCCGCATCTTTCTTGGACAGCACCGGATCCGTGACCGGCCAGTCGATGCCGAGGCCGGGATCGTTCCAGGCCACGCTCAGCTCGGTCTCGGGATGGTACAGCTCGGTGCACTTGTAGTGCAGCAGGGCCGACTCGCTCGTCACGCAAAAGCCATGGGCGAAGCCGGGTGGGATGTACAGCTGCCGGTGATTGTCGCTCGAGAGGATCTCACCCACCCAGCGCCCGAACGAGGGCGAGCCGACGCGCACGTCGACCGCGACGTCGAACACTTCACCCTCCAGCACCTGTACGAGCTTGCCCTGGCCGAATGGCTCCTGCAGGTGTAGCCCGCGCAGGATGCCGCGCTGCGAGCGCGACACGTTGTCCTGCACGAACTCCCGCGGCACACCGAGCTCGGCGTAGCGATCTCGGTGCCAGGTCTCGTGGAAGTACCCGCGCGCGTCACCGAACACCTTCGGATCGATGCGCAGCACTTCGGGCAGAGTGGTGGGATTGACTTGCATCTAGGCGGGCTCCGGGGTCGTCTGCGCGAGGTCGAGCAAATACTGCCCGTACGCAGTCTTGGCCAGCGGCGTGGCCAACTTCGTGAGCTGCGCGGAGTCGATCCACGATAGCCGGTATGCGATCTCCTCCGGACACGCGATCTGCAAGCCTTGCCGCGCCTGCAACGTCTGCACGAAGTTCGCCGCTTGCAGTAGCGCATCGGGCGTGCCGGTATCGAGCCACGCCGTGCCGCGGCCGAGCTTCTCCACGCGCAGCTTGCGGTGCTCGAGATACAGACGGTTCAGATCGGTGATCTCGAGCTCACCGCGCGGCGAAGGCTTCAGCTGTTTGGCCAGCTTCACCACGTCGGAGTCGTAGAAATAGAGGCCCGTGACCGCGTAGTTGGACTTCGGTTTGGCGGGCTTTTCTTCCAGGCCCACGGGGTTGCCGACGGCGTCGAACTCGACCACGCCGAAGGCCTCCGGGTTCTTCACGTAGTACCCGAACACCGTCGCGCCGCTATCCTGCTGCGCCGCGCGCCGCAGCGAGATGGGCAGGCCGTGGCCGTAGAAGATGTTGTCGCCGAGCACGAGCGCGCCGCCGCGACCCCCGAGGAAGCTCTCGCCGATCAAGAACGCCTGCGCGAGTCCGTCCGGGCTCGGTTGCACCGCGTACGAGATCTTCATGCCCCAGCGCGTGCCATCTTCGAGCAGGTTCTGAAACGCGCCTCGATCCTGCGGCGTGGTGATGACCAACACCTCGCGGATGCCCGACAGCATCAGGGTGCTGAGCGGGTAGTAGATCATCGGCTTGTCGTACACCGCCATCAGCTGCTTACTGACGGCGCGCGTCAACGGATGCAGGCGGGTGCCGGAGCCGCCCGCCAAGATGATGCCTTTATCGATCACGCTCATCCTCCATCGGTGGCGCTAGGCTTCAGCGACCGGCGTAGTTCTTCTCGATCCAGTCGCGGTATGCGCCGGAGCGGACGTCTTTCACCCAGGCTTCGTTGCCGAGGTACCAGCGCACCGTCTTGCGGATGCCGGTCTCGAAGCTCTCCTTGGGCTTCCAGCCGCACTCACGCATGATCTTCGCGGGATCGATCGCGTAGCGCAGGTCGTGGCCCGGACGATCTTCGACGTATTTGATCTGCTTCAGCAGCTCGGCCTTCGGCACACCTTTTTCTTCTGCGACGAGCTCGCAGATGGTGTGTACCACGTCGATGTTCTTGCGCTCGTTCAGGCCGCCGATGTTGTACGTGCCGCCCATCTTGCCGCGCTCGATCACGGTCCAGATGGCTTCACAATGATCGTCCACGTACAGCCAGTCGCGGATGTTCTCGCCCTTGCCGTACACCGGCAGCGGCTTGCCCTCGACGGCGTTCAGGATCATCAGCGGGATCAGCTTCTCGGGGAACTGATACGGGCCGTAGTTGTTGGAGCAGTTCGTGAGCTTCACCGGCAGGCCGTACGTGCGGTGATATGCGCGCACCAGGTGATCGCTCGCAGCCTTCGACGCGGAGTACGGGCTCGAGGGATCGTACGCGGTGTCTTCGCGAAACAATCCGGTCGCACCGAGCGATCCGTAGACCTCGTCCGTGCTCACGTGGTGGAAGAGCTGACCTTCGCCCTTCGGTAGCGCCCGAAACGCTTCGAGCAGATGAAACGTGCCGTTGATGTTGGTCTGGATGAAGCTCTCGGGCGCGTGGATGCTGCGATCCACGTGGCTCTCGGCCGCGAAGTGGATGACCATGTTCGGGCGCATCCGCTCGAACAGGTCGCGCACGGCGGCGGCGTCCCCGATGTCCACGCGCTCCAGCTGGTAGTTGTCGCGCTTGGCGATGCCCGCGAGGTTCTCCAGGTTGGCGGCGTAGGTGAGCTTGTCCGCGTTGATGAAGTGGTGCTCAGGGTGGCGAGGCACCATCAGGTTCAGGAAGTTGGAACCGATGAAACCCGCGCCCCCGGTGACGAGTATGTTCATGATCTCCGTCCAAGCGCACGAAAGCGCGGCGCTCGGCTCATCAATTTAGCCGAACTACCGCGCCTTCGCGCACCAAAATGAGAGCGGAGCACGTAACAACGGGCGCCGCTGTAGGCGCCCGTGCCGAACTGCGAGCGGTTTCAGACCCGCTCACTCCGCTCAGACTTCAAGCTGCAACGCGCTTCTTGCGATCGACGAGCACGAGCGCACCGCCGATGAGCAGCGCGAGCGCAGCACCTGCTGCATTGGCGTCCAGCTCCGGAATCTGCACGGTTGGGGAGCGACGCTCCCACTCGCCGTTGTTGAAGTGGAGCTTGTCGATCTTGGTCTGGTAGGTGTTCACGCGCTTCACGCGCTCCGCCAAAGCTTCGGCCTTGCGCGCGCGCTCCGCGAACTCCGACTGGCTGATGAATGGCTTGGCGTCATCCGCATGTGCCTGTGCGGCACCGAGCAGCAGAACGTTCGCAAGCACAAAACCCGACAGTAGTTTCTTCATGGCGTGTACAACTCCCTCGTGCCCAGGGCCTTAAGCACCGATTATGCCATCGGTGATTGAAAAAGCATGCGTTGATCTGACTCAGTTTTTTGGCGCGCTCGGGTCAGCGTTGCGGGCCCACCCGGACATACCATGTATCATGTAGCGTCGTTTGTATAACACGCTGCACAATCTGCGCAACTCGAGCCGCGCCGCCTTCAGCTGCAGGGCCTCGTCTCAGCGCCGCGACCGGGTCGCCTGTTTGGCGGCGGCGCGTGCGTCCGCCAGCGCGGGCGATAGCTCCCGCGCCCGGTCGAGCAGCGCGCGCGCTTCTCGGGTGTCGCCGCGCTTCATCAGGGCCATGCCCAGCTCGTACTGCGCCTCGCCCGAGGTCGGCTGCGCGGCGGCCGCCTCGCGCAGCAACGGCAGCGCCGTGTCCGTGTGACCTTGCTGCAACAATATCCAGCCGAAGGCTCCGACGACGGCGGGCTGCTCGGGCGCGAGGCCGTACGCGCGCTCGGCCAGCGAGTGGGCAGCTGACGGCTGCGAGAGCAGCTCGGCGTGCACGCGCGCCAGCTCGGCGAGCGCCTGCGCCGACTCCGGCTCGCGCGCCAGCACCTGCTCGTACGCGTATTTCGCCTCCGCGCCGTCGCCGCGAGCCGCCTGCAGGCGAGCGACGCGCAGCCAAAGCGGCGCGGGCTCGGCCGCGACGGGCAGCGCGGCCTCGAGCGCCAGCAGCTCTTCGGCCGCCTGGCCTTGCCGCTGGTAGAGGCGGGCCAGCGCGAGCAGCGCGGGCGCGTACGGCGCACGCTCCGGACTGGCCTCGCGATAGGCCTGCTCGGCCGCCGCTGCGTTGCCCGCGATCCCGGGCTGGGAGAGCAGGTTGTCACCGAGCAGGGTCAGCAGCTCAGGGCGGCGGCCGCGCCGCGACAGCGCGATGCGGATCAGGTTTTCGGCCCGATCGCTGCGGCCCTGCTCGGTGAGCAGCGCGTTGAGCGCCGTGAGTGGACCGATCGCGGCGGGGTCGAGGGCGAGCGCGCGCTCCAGCTCCTGCTGCGCGGCCTCGGCGTCGCCGCTCGCGAGCAGCGCCGAGGCCAGTAGCTCGTGCGCGCCCGGGTCGCCCGGCGTGAGGGACACGAGCTGCCGGAAGCTCTGCACGGCCTCGGTTATGTTCGGCAGCGCCTGCTGCGCGCGGCCGAGCAGCCTGTAGGCTGGAGCGCTGTGCGGGTGCGCCTCCGTGAACAGCGCGAGGCGCTCCAGCACGCGCGCCGGGCGGTTTTGTGTCAGGTCGAGCTCGGCCAGCGCCAGCTCGGCATCCTCCAGCGCGGGGTCGCCGCTGAGAGCGGCAAGGTAGGCCGACTCTGCCGCGGCCGCGTCACCCGAAGCCGAGAGCGCGCGGCCGAGCTCGAGCTGCACGCGCGCGTGGAGCGCGGCATCGCGCCGCACCTCGGCGTTTGCGGCCAGCTCTCGCAGGGGGATGAGCGCGCGCTCCGCGTGGCCTTGCCCGAGCTGCAGGCGCGCGCGCAAAAGGCGTCCGAGCGCTGTCTCGGCGGCCGTGCCCTGCAGATGCCCGAGCGCTTGCTCCGCGCCGGACCAGTCGCGCAGCCCGAGGCGCACGCGCGCCAGCTCGCGCCAGCTCTGCACGTCCTCCGGGCGCTTGCGCAACATGAGCTCGAGCAGCTCCTCCGCCAGCACGCCCTCGCCGCGACGCGCGTACACAACCGCGACCTGCCGGGCCAGGTCCGGCTGCTTCACGCCCACGCGCCGCGCATCCGCGCGGGTCCGGCTCGCCGCTTCAGGCTGCGCGAGCTGCTCCTGCAAGCGCGCGAGCGGCAAGAGCAGCTCGGCGCCGACGCGGCCCGCCTCGCCGCCGCGCCGCGAAGCGAGCTCGCAGTGCGTGGCGAGGCGCATGGCCACGACCGTGCGCTCGCGCGCCCCGCTCGCGAACGCCGCGAGCGAGGTCAAGAGCTCCGGGCTGTCGGGCACGGTCTGGCCGAGCGCGTGCACCTGCTCGTACGCACGCTGCGGATCGCCGCGCGCTGCCGTGAGGCGGGCGTGAGCCAGGCGCAAATCGACGTCCGTAGGCAGCACCTCGAGCGCGCTGTCCACGAGCTTCTGCGCGCGATCGAACGCGCCGATCTCCTCGTGCGCGGCCAGCATGCGGGGCAGCGCCGCATCGTAAAGGCCGGTGTGACGCACCTCCTCGTAGGCGAGCAGCGCGAGGTGGGGCTCGCCCACTGCGAGCAGCGTGTCCCCGCGAGCCAGCGCCTCACGGGCCGCGCGCGCCCTGCCGCCGCAAGCGGCAAGGAGTAACAACGCGCAGGCCAGCCAGGCCTCGCGGGCGCGCGGCCGGCGCAGGGCGCGCGGCGTGCGCTGCCGGGCGTGAGCGATCGCAACTCTGAACGGAGCGCTGCACGTGGACGCGCGGGCACGCGCCAAGGCGCTCGCACGTCCGCGACCGCGGTCGGGCACCCGTGGGGGTGGGGTCGCGTCGACCACTCCGTGCCTCTGCCGCGCGCGCGGCTCGGTCGTCATCGGTCCCTCCCAAGCTCGCCCACCGCGTCTCACGCACGCGATTGTCTGGCCGCGGCGTGCGCGCCGTCAACGGACGAACACGCGGTAACCGCTCGCGGTGTCCGAAAGGCCGCTCGTCACGTCGCGCGCGTGCTGCTCGAGCCAGCTGCGCAGGGCTTGCTCCGCGGCGTCGCCGGGCTCCGGACCGAACACGAACGCCTTGAGCTTCGGATCCGCTTCGGCAGGCGACGCGTGCTGGCTCGCGTGCACGACGTCCTCGAAGTTGATGCCGTTGTGCTGCGTGTAGCCCTGCAGCACCTCGGCGTCGCGCGCCACGAAGCTCGGGTACGCGCGCGCTGCGCCCGTGAGATGCGGGGTGATCAGCGCCGCGATCGCCTCGTTCGGCGGCTGCGGCACGAGCCGCGGATGCAGCGCGGCAAACACCGCGAGCCCCACGGCGGCGAGCACGCCGAGCACGCGCGTCACGTGCTCCTTGCGCATCCACAGCTCACCGAGCACGATGCACAGCAGCGTGCCGAACGCGTGCGCGAGCACGTACGCGCCGCTGATCTGCACCGGCTTGCCCGCAACGTACAGGATCAGCACGGCCGCGAACGCCAGCAGCGCGAGCACCATGCTCGCGCGCACCACGGAGACGGTGGCGGGGCGCAGCTTGTCCGGGCTGCGCGCGAACGCCGACAGGCACAGCCCGGCGAACGCGTACATGAACGGCGTGCTCGCCAGCACGTAGCGCGCGTCTTTGTACGCGGGCACGGACAGCGCCACGATGGACACGAGGCCCCCCATGATGATCGCCAGCAGCCGACGGCGGCGGAGCTGCGGCACGCGCAGCAGCTCTCCGAGGCCGAACAACGACAGCGGCAGCAAGAAGAAGTGATCGCGGTACAGCACGAGCGGGTAGTACAGGGTCGTGCGCTGGTGGCGCGCGTAGTCGGCGAGCGCGCTCAGCTTCGCGCCGGTCACGCCGTGGCCGCTGAAGATGCCGAGGTACACGGCGTTGAACCACAGCGGTAAATCCGCGGGCGCGACCGCGGCGACATAGAGCAAGTGGGAGCTCGCTGCGAGCACGAAGCCGCTGCCGGCGACGAGCACGCTCAGGCGCAGGCCCGCGGACTGGCCCGAGCTGCGCACGGAAGCGGCCTCACCCGCGCTGAACGCGACGAGCGCGAACGCGTACGGGATGATCAGCCACATCTTCGTGATGAAGCCGAGGCCCACGAGCACGCCGCCGATCAAACAGCGCAGGCGCTTGCGTTCCCACACGCCGCGGACGACCTGATACGCACCGGCCGCGCACAGCGCAGTCAGCACCGGTTCGTATTCGATGCGCCGGAACGCCAGGAGCAGCGCCGGCGAGCACAACATCAGAAACGCAGTGTAGAGGCCGGCCTTCGGGTCCACGAGCGCGACCAGACGCGACGTGGCGTAGATCGTCGCGCACAGAGCGAAAAACGAGATCAGCGCCATGCCGGAGAAGCCCGGCAGCTGCGTCGTGAGCGACAGCAGCGCAGGGTAGGTGGGCAAGTTGCCCAGCGCGGGTAGATCCTCGGTGAGCCAGTCCGTGCGCCCGCCCGGGTACACGGACGGTCGCGTGAAGAACTGCCACGACTCGCGGATGTTGCGCGCCATCGTGACGTTGACGCCTTCGTTGCTCGTGACGAGCTGCGCCCCCGGCACGCTGCTCAGGAACGCGTAGCCGAGCGTGCCCAGTACGAGCACGAGCATGCCCCAGTTGCGCGCCGCCGGAGGCAGCGAGCTCACGCGCTGGCGCCCGAGCGGCTCTTCGAGCGCGGGCACTTCCACACGCTCCGGCGCAAACGCGAAGAACTTCGCGCCGATGAAGTTGACCAGGGTGGCGAGCAGGATGCCTATGAAATTCGTGAAGACGTAGTTGCGGCCGCTGTCCATGCCGGCCAGCGCAATCAACGCCTGGATCGTCAACATGCGAACGGCGAGGCCCGCGAGGTTCGCGCCGATGTACGTGGCGTAGGAGAAGATCAGCGGCAGCTCGCGCGCGCGCTTGAACGTGTACTTGCGATTCAGCAGGAAGTTGCTGGTGACCGCGACGATGAAGCCGAACACCGCGCACAGGCGCGTATCGAGCTGCCACGTCTCCTTCAGCGCGATCACGGTCGCGAGATCGACGCACATGCCGAGCACGCCGACCGCGCAGAACTTCACGAGCTCGGTGAGCGCGGGATAGCGGTGCGCGTACAGCTTCGCGAGGTGCGCCAGGTACTCGCCGAACACGCCGAGGCTCTGCTTGCTCTGGCCGAGCTCGCGATCGACGAAGATGATCGGCACTTCGGCGACGCGCACGGGCGCGGCCTTCACCACGATCTCGAGCACGATCTTCCAGCCCACCGGATCGAGCTCGAGCCGCTCCAGCAAGCTCCGGCGCGCGGCCAGAAAGCCGGTGGTCGGGTCGGTCATGCTGGTCACGCCGAGCGCGAGCGTGGCCGCGAGCTTGCTCTTGAACTGCGACCACAGCGGCCAGTCCTTGGAGCCGCCGCCCGGCACGTGACGGCTGCCCACCACGATGTCCGCCTTGTCGTCCAGGATCATGCGCACCATGCTCGGCAGCGCATCCACCGGGTGCGAGCCGTCGGCGTCCATCACCACGCATACCTGCGCGCTGGACAGTCCGAAGCCGGCGAGCACCGCCGTGGCCAGCCCACGCTCGGTCACGCGCTTGTGCACGCGAACCGGGTATTGCTCCGCGAGCCCGCGCGCGACGTCGGCGGTGCCGTCCGGAGAATTATCGTCGACGACGATGATCTCGCCGTCGATGCCCGCCGCTTGCAGCGTCTGCGCGATGCGAGGGATGATGACGGGCAGCGACTCGGATTCGTTGTAGGTCGGAAGGACGACGGATACGGCAAGCGATGAAGGGTTCGTGACCGGCATGGCGGGCGCGGGTGTAGCACAACCCGCGCCGTGGATGACCGGCGGATGGCCCCAACGCGCACTCGCGGACCACGGTGAGGTCGCCGATGCGGGCCGGCTGGCTCAGCGCTTGACGGGCGCCGCCTTCAGCGCGGCCTTGCCCTCTTTCACGTAGACCGTGAAGCGCACGCCCTTGGCCGGATGCTTCGCCAGCACCTGATCGCGCGTCTTCGTAAGGGTCAGCTCGAACTTCTCGAAGCTCAGACCTTCCGTGGATTCACCACAGTCTTTGCGCACGTTGAGATATTGGGTGTAGACCTCGCGGAAGTGCGCGGCCTCGTCCAGGGTCTCGCCAGAATTGTCGTTGCTGCTCGGAAGCGGCGCGGGCGACGGCTTGACCCCGGCCGGCGCAAGCGCGGCAGGCTTCACGCCAGGCGGTGCGGGCACCGGTGGCTTCAAGCCGGCCTTCGGCGCGGCTGCAGCGGGCACGGCAGCCGGTGCTCCGTTCGCCGTGGAGGTGGCAGCGGCAGGCTTCGGCGCGGCAGCCGCGGGCGCGCCCGGTTTCGCCGCGGCTTCTGCGCGCTGGCCTGCAGCCTTCGGCTGCTGGCCGGCATCCGCGAAGCCGAAGTACGGCTCGACGTGGCTCTCCGGCGTGGGGCCGAGGATCTCGTCCAGATTGGCTTTCTTCTTGGCCGCGGGCGCGAGCTCTGCTGCGCGCTCGATCGACTTGTCGAGCGCCTGGTTGATGGCATCGGCCAGCTTGCGATACGCGCCGCGCCACTCGGTGACGAGCAGCCGTTCGCGCTCACCCGCCGCTACCTGCTGCAGCTTCTTGCGCAAGACGTTGTAGGGCCGATCGCGCTCGAAGTACACGAAGAGCAGGCCGATCAGCGCGAGCAGAAACGCGGCCGCGCCGAGCAACGGCAGAGGCAGCGCCTGCACGTCTTCGCGCGATGCGCCCTGGAAAAACGCGAGCGGTGAGGACACCAACGTCAGCGGCCGGGCGACGGCGTAGCCGACGTCGGCCTGCGCTGCGCTGCCCACGACCAACGAATACACGGCGCGGCCGCCGGCGCGCAGCGCGATCGGATCGCTGCGCTCGCCGCGCTTGAGCTTCTCGCTCGCGAGCGCGTCCGGCAGCACGGCGGCGACCTCGGCGAGCGCCGGCCCGCCCGAGGGCGACGCGCTCGCGAGCGTGGTGCGGCCGTAGAAGAACACGACCGTCGCGCCGCCGAGACCCTGGGCCATGCGGGCCGTGAAGGCGTCGTCGAAGCGGTAGCCGTGCGCGATGGCGCCCACGTATTCGCCGCCGTACAGCACCGGGCGCGAGGCCATACGGTAGACGCGCCGGTCGTACACGATCACGTCGTCGCGCACGTACCCCTTCAGCGCGCGATCGATGAACGGGTAGGTGGCGAGGCTCGAGCCCGGGGGGTTTGCCTCGAGCGGGCCGAGCTGCGCGATGATGCGGCCGCTCGCGTCCACCGCAAACGCGATGTCCGGCTTCACGTCGTCCTGTTTCTTGTCGCCGCCAGCGGCTTCCAGCAGGCGCGAGACGTGTGCGTTTAGGGCGTCTTTGGTCTCACTGCTCAGCTTGCCGAGCTGCGCGCGATCGCCGATGCCCGCCGCCTGCTTGAGCAGACCGCCCAGCTTGCTGTCCACGGAGATGAACGCGATGCGGTCCAGACGTGCGCGCGCCTCGAGGCGCAGGATGGCGTCCAGCTCGGTGCGGTCGCGTGCCAGCTCGTCGCCCAGGTGCTCGACCGCCTGACGATTGATCACTCCCAGCGACAGGAGCGCAGCGCTCGCGGCTGCGCCCGCCACGACGGCGAGGAATATGTACCAGAAGCGTGATAGCAGCATGGAGCTCTTGGTCTTGCGACGTGCGCCCGCGCGCGTTGCAGCAGCCGCTTACGAGCCGCTCTTGTCTTGTGTGAACGTGACGGGATCGAGCGTGAGCGGTTTGTCGGTCACCTCGATCTCTTTGGAGGTGAGCTCGCTGGCCCCTCGGAACACCTTGAGCGTGTACTTGCCCGCAGGCACGTCGCTGAAGCTGAAGCTGCCGTTCGGCTCGAGCTTGGCGACGGCGGCGAGGTCGGACAGCACGTGCAGATGAGCGCGCGCGTGCGATGCGAGCCGGTCCAGAAGGGGCCAGCTGCCGGGCTTGGTCAGGTGAATGGAGCGCGCGCTGCCTGGCGACGTGGCCTCGGCAGACAGGCCATCGAGGCCGGGAGCGAACAGCTCGTGACCGATCTCGTCGTCGTTGCGAATGCGCAGGGTGGAGCCGGCGCGCAGCACGACCGTGGACGGCAAGAGTGCGCCACCGCTCACGGCGATTTCGGTCAGCTGACCCGGGCTCTCGGCCTTGCCTGCGCCGAGCAGCACCACGGCCAGCTCACGCTGCGCGACCACGCGCGTGGGCGCGAGCTCCTTGACGCCATTCTCGACCTCCCAGTTGAACGCAGCTCGCGGCGGCTTGGCTTTGCCGGTTTGACCGCTCGCTGCCTCTCGCAAGCTGCCGAGCACGAGCTGCCCGCGCACGTCACTGGCGCTCGCGCAAGGTAACAACGGTGCGAATGTGGATCCCGCGCTCGCCAGGCACAGCAGTGCGGGTCCGATACAGCGGCTCAAGCGTGGAAGCGAGCGCGACACATCGAGAAGCTTATAGAATGCACGGCGGGCAGGTCAACGTTGCCCGGCGCGTGGAAACGGACTACAGCCTCGCTGTGACCCAATTGCGTTCCATTCGTATTGCGTACAGCCCGGACGCGGATGACGCGTTCATGTTCTGGGCGATTGCACAGGGCCGGATCGACACAGAAGGCCTGCATTTCGAGCATGCGCGCGCGGACACTGAAGCGCTCAATCGCGCAGCCGAGAATACAAGCGCGCCGGATGTCAGCGCGGTCTCCATTCATCAGTACGCGTACCTCGCGGACCGCTATCTGCTCTTGCCGCACGGTGGCAGCGTGGGTGTCGGCTATGGGCCGGTCGTGGTTGCGACGCGGCCGCTCGCGCAGCGCGACCTCGCGGGCTTACGCATCGGCGTGCCGGGGATGCGCACCTCTGCGTATCTCGTGCTGCGCTTGCTCGTGCCGGAGTTCACGCCGGTGATCGTGCCGGTGGCGCCGTTCTCGCGCGCGTTCGAGGCCGTGAAGAGCGGCGAAGTGGACGCCGTGCTGCTCATCCACGAGGGTCGCTTGCTGTACGAGCGCGAGGGCCTGCACCGCGTGCTGGAGCTCGGTGAAGCGTGGCAAGCGCTGACCGGCTTGCCGCTGCCGTTGGGCGGCAACGTGATCGCGCGCGCACTGGGCCCGGAGTTGATCGCCAAGGTCTCGGGCAAGCTGCGCGAATCGATCCGCTACGCGCTCGAGCATCGCGACGAAGTCATGAACGCGCTGCTCGCGAGCGAGTCGCGCCCCGGCGTACCGCGGGAGCCTGCGCTGTTCGACCGCTACCTCGCGATGTACGCGAACCAAGACACGCTCGATTACGGCGAGCTCGGGCGGCGCGCCATCCAGGATCTCTTCGACCGCGGGCACCAGGCCGGCATCATCCCGCACCGCGTCCAGGCCGAGTTCGCGCCCTGACCCGGCGTGTGCGCGTGGAGCGCAATCCGCGCTGGCGCACCGAACAAAAATCAGTATAGTCCCGCCCCACTGCTTGGCCGAGTGGCGGAACTGGCAGACGCGCCGGACTCAAAATCCGGTACTGGCAACAGTGTGTCGGTTCGAGTCCGACCTCGGCTACCCGCTCTTGATGACTGTGCTTTTCCGGTTGAGCCCTTCGCGCAGGTGCAACGCACAGCGGGTCAGGTGAGGATCGTCCAGGACGGAAGGTGTGTGGGTCTTCTGTCCCAATGCGGACGCGAGCGCTTCGAGCGCCTGACGCGCGACCCCAAACACGTCCTGAAAGCGCGTGTGCACGAGGTTCTACTTGCACCTCACGCGCGCCGAAGTGGCAGCGTACGCAGGCGCGACTTGGTCGTGATTCCGTCGTTCCGGGTCCGGCGGGCAGCACATCCGCGACGCGCTTGAGCGCCCACGCCGAGCCCCCTCCACCGCTGGGGCGGCGGCCGTTGTAGTTGGCTTGGGAGAAGCGCGGGAGTCTGGCGCAAAGCGCGGGTCCACGCCGATCCTCGCGGCCAGCGCAGATACCGCCGGCACGTGAACAGACGATCCGTGATGCGCGCTTCCTCCGCGCCTCTCTGGAGCAGGAATTTGGCGCCCGCCGCGAGACGGGACAGCGATCCGGGCTGCCGAAAGGGCGAAGGCCCGGGTTTGCACCCCCAGCCTTTGCGGGCGACCGCGTTCAAGCGCGATTCACCGACTTCCGATGACGGCTGACCTGCGCGCGCTTGTCCAAAAAACCGCGCTCTTTCGGCCCGCCGGTGACCGAGCAGAGCTGGAGATAATCTCATTGCGCCCGCTGCTCCGAGCAGCTGAGTCTGTGCCCAGTGTGAGCGCAGGCAACGCTTCTGTGGTGCGCGCTGCGCCAGCGCGCAGCTTGGAAGCGGCGCGTGGCGTCGTGGAAGTTGCGCGGCGCCTCGGGCTCGACCGGCGCGGACGCGAGGTCCCTTGCGGCTTGCAGGTGACGCCGCTCGACCGCGGCGCTGCCCTCGCTCTGCGCCCGCAGCACGGCCGCATGGACGGCGTGCGCTAGCTCGCGGATGTTGCCCGGCCAGTCCCGGTACTCCAGCGCCATCACCGCGCTCTCGGTGACGCGCAGCAGCGGCAGACCATTCTGCTCGCAAGCGCTCCGGCTGAAGTGCTGCGCCAGCAGCAGGATGTCGCCGCGCCGCTCCGATAGTGAGGGCACCCGGATGGGAAAGACGTTGAGGCGGTAGTAGAGGTCCTCGCGGAATGTGCGGCCCTTGACCGCCGCGGCGAGGTCCGCGTTGGTGGCTGCCACCACCCTGACGTCTGCCTTGCGAGGGCTGGCAGAGCCGAGAGGGTAGTAACTGCCGGACTGCAGCACCTGCAGCAGCTTGGCCTGCGAGCGTAGCGACAACTCGCCGATCTCATCCAGGAACAAGGTGCCGCCCTCCGCGGCCTCGATCTTTCCGGGGATGCGCTTGGTAGCCGTCGAGTGAGCGCCTGGGACCGCGCCAAACAGCTCGCTCTCGAACAGCTCGTCCGGCAGCGCGGTACAGTTGAGCTCCACGAACGGCCGCCCTGCGCGGCTGCTGCTGTCGTGCAGCGCGTGTGCGAGCTGCGTCTTGCCCGTGCCGGACTCGCCCGTCAGCAACACGCCCACGTTCATGGGCGCGACGACCGCGAGCTGCTGGAAGAGCGCTCCGAGAGCAGCGCTCGAGCCCACGATCGCGTCTACCGCGAGCTTGGCGCGCAGGCGGAGTGTTGGGTCGGCCGCATTGCGACGCTCGCGCTGCCAGAGCAGACGGTCGGCCACGCGGCCCACGTTGCGCGCGAAGAGCTGAGTGCGCGCGAGATCGACGTTTGTGAAAGAGCCGACCTCCACGCGATCTTGCAAGTAGACCACGCCGATGGGCGGCGTGCCGCCCATGGGCACGCACAGCACCGCCTCCAAGCGCCGCGCCTTGACGCTCTTGCTGTGAGAGAAGCGCGGGTCGAGCTGGGCAGAGGCGGTGACGATGGCTTCACCCGTGGCGTACGCCTCCGCGATGATCGAGCTGGAAAACGCCTCGGCGCTGAGCTCTTCCGCGGCCATGCCCTGCATCAGGCTGTACTGCCGCGACTCGGGCGCATCCGCCGCGCGCATTTGGATGTAGCCGCGACGCGCGCCGGCCACGGCAATCAGCAGCGACAGCGCCTCGGCCAGGAACTGGGGCAGATCGTCGTGCACCCCGAGCTCCAGGAGCTGCAGTAGCAGGTCGCGCTCGCGCGTTACGCGCGTCAGGTCATGCTCGTGCGTTTCGTGTGCTGCGTGAATGCCTTGAGGTCTGTGTGCTCATGCTGCTCTCAGCGGCGGGGCTCAATAAGCTCCACGGACCTCCGCGCCCACGCCGTAGCGGGAGAGCGCCAGCGTCAGCGCCGCGTTCGGCTGCACGTCGGGAGCGGGCGACGCCAGCCACAGGGTGACACCGGATGCGATCGCGACTGACCCCGCAATGCTCAGCACCGTGGAGCGCGTGGCGTGGGCGAACGCGTCGTCGCGCAGCGACAAGCCTTCCCGCGGTGCACGCGTGTGTGGTCGGCTGGCACAACGGCTGCGAGCGCTCGTTGGCATTGCGCGCGAGCTGCCCGAACAGGAGGCCCACCGCCAGGCTCACCACACCCGCGCTACCCACGACCAGCGCGGCCGTGCGCCCAGTGCCAAGGCCCTCGGACCTCGCTTGATTTGCCTCGTGAAATGCCACGAGCTCCGGGCTGACCAACGAGCTGGGATGACTGGCCGGCTCGGCCGGTTTCTGCGGCGAGGCCGGGAGGCGCTGCGTCAACGTCCCCTCGATGAGCCGCGGCACGACCGTGGCCCGGTCCAGTGCTCGAGCGCGCGCACTCCCGCCCGATCGCCAGCCACCTGGAGTTGCTCGGCGCCGCGGACCGCTGCGATGGCGAGCACGCGGCCGGAGCGGTCGGCTTCTGCGTCGAGAAACGTAACAACGGAGAGGAAGGCATCCACGAGCGGGGGCTGGGCAGGTGCGCCCAGAAGCGGGCGAGCGTAGCCCGGACGCGCGGCGCGGCGCCGCTTCCCACCAGGTCACGGGTGACTCGCCGCAGGGACAGGCCCTACTTCGCAGCCCGTCGCGCTTCGTCCAACGTCATCCGGCACAGCCGCTCGACGCCCCCGAGCACGCCACGTTGCAGCTTACGTGCGCGGCGGGCATGCCTCGATTGTCACCATCGCTGCGCTCGCTCCCTTTTCTGCGGCTGAATGCACGCAGGCTCACCCGCGCGACGTGCCCGCGGAAGCCTCGCACAGCCCGCCAGCGCTGCCAGGCACCCGCTCGGGAGGCCGCCCAGCGTCGGCACATCGCGTATACTCGTGGCATGTCACGAGGTGCGCCGCGCGCTGCTAGTTACCAGGACCTTCTCGCCCTCCCAGAAAATGTCGTCGGCGAGATCGTGGGCGGCGTCCTGTACACGCAGGCGAGACCAGCAGGCCCCCACACTGCGGTGGCGTCAGCCTTGGGCGCAGATCTCGGCTCGCCGTTCGGAAGGGGCCGAGGTGGACCAGGTGGTTGGTACATCCTGGACGAGCCAGAGCTGCATTTCGACGCCGACATCGTCGTCCCCGATCTGGCCGGATGGAGGGCCGAGCGGCTGCCAGCCGATGCGCGCAAGCAAGCGTTCTTCAGCATCGCGCCAGATTGGGTCGCTGAGATCGCTTCGCCCGCGACGACGCAACGGGACCGCCTGCTCAAGGTGCCATTGTACGCAGCCCGCGGCGTCGCGCACTTGTGGTTGATCGAGCCGGTGGATGCACGCGTCGAAGCGTACAAGCTGGTCGACTCGCGTTGGAGTTGGCTCGGTACATGGGCCGAGGAGCGTGAGGCGCGAATTCCGCCGTTCGACGCGGTCCCGCTCGATCTGGTCGCGCTCTGGGAGTGGACAGGGCTGCGCGGCTGATCGGGTCACTGCGAGGCGCGCGCTTCTCGTGAAGCGATCAGCGAGCTGTGCGCGCCGAGCCGGCGCGGCGCGACCTCGCGCGCACTCCTCGTTCAGCTCTGCGCGCGACGCGGTCGAGTTGTTCGAGCATCTCCAGCGCCTCGAGGATCTCATCGCTTTCAGTCACCTCGACGTCTGCGAGTTGTGGTCCGCGCAAGAAGGTCTTGAGGCTGAGCTTGCCCAGCGTGAAATCGCGCAGGAAGTCCCGCGTGCCCGTGAGCTGCTGGAGCGCAGTCGCGATCTGATCGTGTAGCTCTTCGAGCGGCGAACGATAGCCGCGCTGTCGCGCTCGGCGCATCTCTGCCACGAGCGTGCCGATGGGTGAGCTGCGGAGCGCTCTGACCTCTGCCTTGATCCGCTCGTATTGCCCCACGAGCTCGGCGAGGAGCCCGTTGCCTAGTTGGAGGTCTTCGACGTTGATGCCGAGCTCGCGGCTGAGCTCGAGCAGTCGTTCGGTATCGCCACCGTTATAAGCGTCGTTCACTTCTCGCATCACGGCTTCATGATGAGCTCGCTCGCCATCTTCAGCGCGGTCGGGATGATAGCGAAGCGCGAGCTTCCGATATAGGTCACGCACGCTCGCTTCGCGTTCTGGACGCTGCTGCGTGCGAGGCGCAGGTTCGGCGCTCGGGGGCTCGCCCCTCGCGGCGTCGAACGGCTCTGGCTGGAACTCCGCATCGTCCTCCCGCGAACAGGCCGGGCAGGTGCAGGCGTTCGCGCGTGCGCTCGCGAACCACGCTCGACCCGGCGTGATGATCTGGTCGGCCTGCAGACTCTCGTAGACCCCTTGGAGTTCCTGCCGCGCACGCTTGCTCAGCTTGGGGTTCGCGAGCGCCGTGCGAAACAACTCGTGGATCTCACGGTCCAGTGCTTCCAGGGTGCGTTGCTGCTGTTGCAGCGGCATCAGCGACGTTTCGCATTGCCCGATCTCTTTCAGTAGCCGGTCTCGCTCACTGGTCTTGCGCCGGATCAGCTGACGCACTTTCGCGATGGGGTCGACGGAGTGACCAGGCTGCGAAGCTTCCCGCATGAGCATGCCGGGCGACTTACCACAGGTATCTGCCGACTCCCACGACGCGGCGATCTGTGCGGTGCCCGGACCACACGAGCGGTTGATCAGCCAGCGTGCAGGCCAAGGGAATTGCTTACGACGACGATCTCGTCGGGCGCCGAGGCCAGGCTGACCTCGGCGCTGGGAGATCACGCCGAGGTCTGCATGCGTCGCCAAGAGGCGTAGGAGACGGCCCAGAGGAGCGCGGTGCCGACGGCCCAGCCCCACGCATCCGGGCCGTCGCCAACCGAGAGAAGCGCGATGAGCGCCGAGCCGAGTGTGATGGCGAAACCGGCGTAGGTCCATTCTTACAGTCGCGCAGGCACGGGCGCGAGCAGCAGCACGACCCGGGATTTGCGCCGAGGCTGTAGGCTCCGGCGTCAGACCGATCACTCCTTCGCCAGGCGGCGCCAGCAGACGTAGGAGATTGCCCAGAGCACGCCGGTGCCGACGGCCCAGCCCCATGCGTCCGGGCCGTCGCCCACCGCGAGGTGCGCGATGAGCGCCGAGCCGAGGGTGATGGCGAAGCCGGCGTAGGTCCATTCCTTCAGCCGCGCCGGCACCGGCAAAAGAAGCAGCGCCACACCGAGCAGCTTGGCGCACGCGAGCTCCACCCGGAAGTAGGGGGGAAAGCCGAGATGGGCAAAGGCTTCGGCCACTTGCGGCAGGGTCAGCTGCGCGTACGCCGTGAAGCCGATCTGCAAGCAGAAGAGCACCGTCGCGACCCAGTAGCCGATGCGCACGCCTCGCGAGCGGGACGGCGTCAGGCCCATCGAGGAGACGTCGGCGTGCGATGCGGGGAGGGTTTGTGCGGTCAGTTGCATGGTCGCATGTCCTTTCTCGAGGCGCGGGGCCAAGCCATCCGGGATTGGAGCGGCTTCCCTGTCGCCTTCGAAACGTTGACGGAGCGACCGGAAGGAATGTGACAGCTTTTTTTTCGACCGACGCGCGTGGCGAGTCAGACGCAGGCAGGGGCCTGAGCCCGGGAACGGGAAGCCAGGGCGCGTTGGCCAGTACGGACCAAGGCCTGAACCGCGACGGACAGTCGGTTCCGTGCCCTCAGCGCGCCTCCACTCGAACATGCGTCACCGCCCCCCACACGTCAGCGGCAATCGTGGCGAGCCGCCATCGGCGGCAAACGCGGGCTGCGTCTCGGCGCAGAGCCGCGGCCGGGCGTGAACGCGGGGCTGTCCACAGCTCGACAGGCGTGTGCGATCGCTCGCCGTTGCGCTCGCTGGCAACGGATGTCGTGCGCCGAGGACACGTACGCGATCGAAGAGCCGCGCCGCACGGAACGGTCGCAGCTCGTGGAGGCAATCCTATGCAGCTTTCAGATCGCGTCGAGCACGCGTCGAGCAGTCGTACGTGTCCCATCTTGCCGCCATGTGCGGTCGCGCTGTGGCTCGTTTTTGCGGCTTGTCATGACGGCGTTAATGCGGAGGTCGGGAGCCGCGGAGCTTGCGGAGCGGGTCCCGCGACCGCCGCTATGATTCGGCAGAACAGTAGGCAGCCGACATCGCCGATGATGGAAGCCGGCTCGCCGCCCCGCGGATCCGTCGCAGGCGCTGCAGCTGACAGCGGCAATGAAACGGGCAATCCGGAGCAGCCGCTCTTGCCGATGGCCCGCGCTTCCGAAACCAGTATGCTGCTCGGTGAGCTGTGCGCGAAGCAGGAGCGAACCGTTCGGCGCGTGGTGCCCACGATCTGGCTAGTCGTCGACGGCTCGGGCAGCATGCTGGATCCCTTGTCGCCCGGCGACGCGACGCCGCGCTGGGACGCGTTGCGCAGCGCGTTGGTGGATCCGAGCGTCGGCATCGTCAGTCAGCTGCAACATCAAGTGCGTTGGGCGCTTGCGCTGTACGACGGCCCGCTGCCCGAGCTGGCGCGCTCGCCGGACGCCGGTACGGTGCCCCCGGTCGGCGCAGGCAGCTGTCCGCGCGTGATCCTGGTGGAGCCCGCGCTCGACAACTTCAGCCGCATCGACCTCGCGTACCCTGCGGCGCCGCTCGGCGGCTCTACGCCGACCGACAAAGCCCTCGCCGCCGTCAGCGGCTACGTCTCTCTGCCCGCCGCGCCCACCGACCCGCGCGGCCCCAACATCGTCGTCCTGGCGACCGATGGCGCCCCGAACGACTTCTGCAGCCAGGCGCTCTTCCCAGCCGACGTGAAGCCGCGCGTGCTCGATGCCGTCACGCAGCTGAAAGCGGCGGGCGCGCAGCTGTACGTCGTCTCGCTCGCGGGACAGGACGCACAGCTCACCGATCACCTCGAGCAGGTGGCAGCCGCCGGCGGCACGGGCAAGGCCCCCTTCGTCGTGCAGAACAAGGACGAGCTGTTGCAGACGTTCAGGGACATCATCGGGCCGAGCTTGAGCTGCAAGGTCGAGCTCACGGGCGAAGTGGATGCGAGCCGCGCCTGCCAGGGCAAGGTTCAGCTCAACGGCAGCGAGCTCGGATGCAACGCGCCGGACGGCTTCCGAGTCGAGGCCCCGCGCATGATCGAGCTATTGGGCCGCTCCTGCGAGGCGTACAAAAACGATGCGCAGGCGCGGCTCGTGGCGGAGTTCCCGTGCGGCGGTGTGGACTGACCTCCGACCGTGCCGCGAGGACGTCTGGCGAGGCTCAGAACGGGCTTGCGAGCCGCGGGCTTCCACGCTACTCCGCTGAGCCCGGTAGGTTTTCATGAGCAAGCTCCAAGACTATCTCAAGAACCAGAACATCGATGCTCGGCGCCTGTTGGCCGCGTCGCAATCGCTCGAGGCGCTGCGTCCGGAAGACCGCGCCACACGTCTCGCCAAGAAGAAGGCGAAAGGCGGGGACGAATCGGCCAAAGAAGCCGCTGCCAAGAAGCCTCGCTCGGGTAAGCCGCTCAGCCGTCCGACCCTGAATCGCGCGCTCGCCGGTGGTACCGTGAGCGGCGCGGCCAAGACGCGCCTGCTGCGCGCGTTGAACGCGGTGCTCGGCCAGAAGAAAAAGGGTGAGGCATCGCTGCGCGACCTGTTTTAGGCTGCGCACAAGATGGTCTCCCAACCGCCGCTCGCAAGTGCTGGACACTGGAACTCCGCCACCGACCGAGTGGCGGTGGTCGTTAACGGCAACGCCAAGCAAGTGACTGCGGAGCTGGTCGAGACCCTCGACCAGATCGTGCAGAGCGGCGACCTGTTCGTGTCCCGCAGCCTGGAAGAGGGCCAGGACATCGCGCGCACCATCGTGGAGCGCGGCTACCCTACCGTGCTCACGGGCGGTGGGGACGGCACCTTCGTGCAGATGGTTAGCTGGGTGGTGCGCTGCGCCGAAGAGCTCGGTCGCCCGTTTCCGCGCTTCGGGCTGCTGAAGCTCGGCACCGGCAACGCGCTGGCCTGGGTGCTGGGCGCACAGAACCCGCGCGGTCGGGGTGTGGTGGCGGACCTCGCGCGGCTACGTCGCGAGGGCGGCAGCCGTCAGCTGCGGCTCCTGGAGATCGAGGACCAGCTCACCCCGTTCGCAGGCCTCGGCGGCGACGCCATCGCGCTGTCGCACTATCACGCGATGCGCGAGGTGTTTTACAAGTCGCGCTGGCTGCGTCACGTGGCGACGGGCCCCGTGGTGTACAGCGTCTCGCTGCTCGGGCGCACGGTGCCGCAGTACTTGCTGAAGCCCACCTTGCGTGTGCGCATCGTGAACGAAGGCGGCCCGGCCATCCGCATCGGCCAGGACGACCGCCCGGTCGGCAAGCCGATCGAAAAGGGCGAGGTCATCTACGACGGTCCGATTCGCCTGCTCGCCTTCAGCACGATCCCGTACTGGGGCTTGGGCGCGCGCATCTTCCCGTACGCCGAGGAGCGCGAGGACCGCTTCAACCTGCGCGTGGTGAACTTCGGCTCGCTGACCGCAGTCGCCAACGTCCGTGACATCTGGAGGGGCACCTACCGCAGCGATCAGCTGCACGACTTCCTGGTGGAGCGGATGGTCGTGCACTGCGAGGTGCCGACGCCGGTCCAGATCGGCGGCGACGTGATCGGAATGCGCGATTCCGTCCGCGTGGCGCTCAGCGAGCGCGAGATTCACGTGGTCGACTACTACGCCCCCCCGCCGGTCCCAGAAGCCGGGAGGCGCCCCACAGGCACCTAGCAGCGGCGTACCACGCCGATCCCGCCTACGCGAGCCTCAGCGCGCGCGAGCCGGTCTCTGCACGTCCAATCAGACCGCGGGGCCCTGCTGCGGCTCACCCTCACGCTTCGAGACGGTCCCGGTCCTGCGCGCAAGCTGCCGCTCGCGCTCGCCGTTCACGAGCTCGTCGATCAGGTCGCGGCACTCCGGCTTGTCGCGCAGGTGCGTCAGCAGCAACGTCGACGCCTCGTCGAACTTCTTCTCGAACGTCAGCGCCTCTTTCACACGCGTCGCGATCCGATCGCGCCCTGCGGCGAGATCGTTCTCGAGCGCATCCGAATAGCGCTGGAGCTGCTTGCGCAGCTCTTCGATCTGTTTGCGCAAGTCCGTCGCGAGCTTCTCGCGATCCGCGGCATGGCCCAGCTGAAACTCGTAGTGCCTCTGGTTCGCTTCCGCACGCGCCCGAGTCGCGCCGACGGCTTCGAACAACTGGCGTTGCTTCGCGAGCTCCATGCTCCCCACTTCTTTGGCGTTGGCGCGCTTCGCCGTCTCGTCGGCTTCGACGCGCGACTCGCCGAGCGCGCTCTCCACCTTCTTGCTGCGGTCGCGCCAGTCGCTGGCTTCGCGCAAGGCGCGCGACTCTTCCGCCGCGAGCTCCTCGACCTTGCGGCCCATCTCGGCGCGCAGTGCACGGCCGCGCTTCTCCGTGGCGTCGAGCTTCTGCGAGTGGCTCGCGAGCTCACCCTCGAGGCGCGCAGCGCGCAGCGCGAGGTCCCACAACGTGTCGAGCGACTCCTGGATCTCCTGCGGCGGCTTGCCGTTCGGGTAGCCGCGCGCAATGGCGCGCTGATAGTTCGCGGCGCGCGTGCCCCACTCCTGCACGCCCGGCGTGGGCGCGGGCGGCGCCGGCGGAGGTGCGATCGGCGTATTGTCGGTCAGCTGCACGTCCCACGCGCGACCGGGCAGGGTGCGCTGGAACGCCTTCAACTCTTCTTGCAGATGGTGACCGTCGCGGAAGCGGCGCGCGGGCTCCTTCTCCAGCAGGCGCAGGATGATCGCCTCGGCTTGCGTGGGGATGTCCGCGCGAATCGTGCGCGGCCGCGCCGGCGTCTGCGTGCGCTGCATCTCGAGCAACGTCTCGCGGTCGCTCGAGCGGAAAGGCAGCTGGCCGGTCAGCATCTCGAAGAACAACACGCCGAGCGCGTACAGATCACAGAGCGCAGTCGCGTCTTCCCCGCGCGCTTGCTCCGGCGCCATGTACTCGGGCGTACCGAACACCGCACCCTTCGGCGCGAGGCGCGCGTCGCGCGTGAGCGCAGCGAGGCCGAAGTCGAGGATCTTCACGAAGTCCTTACGACCGCCCTGCATCGTGAGCATGATGTTGTCGCTCTTCAGATCGCGATGCACGACGCCGAGGTCGTGCGCACGCGCCAAGGCGGCGCACATCTGTTCGATGATGTCGACCGCGCGCTCGATCGGCATCGGTCCCTTCGCGACGATGCTCGAGAGCGCAGTGCCCACGAGGTACTCCATCACGAGGTAGAGCTCGCCCTCGTCGGTCTCGCCCACGTCGTGGATCTGCACGATATGCGCGTGATCCACGCGGTTGGCGGCGCGCGCTTCGCGCAGCATCCACGCGCGCAGATGCGTTTCGCCGCGCAAATCAGGGCGGATCAGCTTGATGGCACAGACGCGGTCGATGAGCACGTGCCGCGCTCGATAGACAACGCCCATCCCTCCTTCGCCGAGTCGCGCTTCGAGTCGATAGCGACCCGCGACCGTTTTGCCGAGATAGGGATCTTGAGAGCGACGGGATGCTGCTGTTGGCATGCTTGTAAGAGATCCGGATTGTGGACACATGCCTTGTGTCCGTCACTCCATGATACACGGCAAGCCGCGCCGCAAAACAAGCTCGACGCGCGGTGCACGCCCAGCTTCTCGCGGGAAATGTGGGGATTGCAGGGCCCGTTCCCCGAGATCCACACCCAGCGCCCTGGCTCTTGTGGTACACAACATCCGCGTGGAGTCCTTCAAACTAAACCTGCCCGAGAGCACTCCCATCCCTGTCCTCGTCGAGGTGCCGCACGCGGGCACCACCGTTCCGGAGGCCATGGCCGATGAGCTCGTTGCCCCGGCGGATGCCTTGTTGCGAGACGCCGACATCTTCGTGGATGACCTCTACGCCAACGCACCCAACCTCGGTGCCGCGCTCTTGTGTGCGCGCGTGTCGCGCTACGTCGTCGATCTCAACCGCGCGCAAGACGACTTCGACTCCGCCACCGTGAGTGATCACCCGACTCCGCCGGGCGCGCAGCCGCGCGGCGTCGTTTGGCGCGCCACGACAGACGGTCGGCCGCTGTTGCGTCGGCCGCTCTCGTTCGGTGCACTCCGCAAGCGTTTGGATCGTTATTACGTCCCGTACCACGACGCGCTGCGGCAGACCCTGGAAGCACTGCGCGCGCAGTTCGGGTATGCGGTGTTGCTCGCCGGGCACTCCATGCCGTCGCGCGGCCGGTCCTTGCATTCAGACGCGGGCGTGCGACGCGCGGACGTCGTGCCCGGGACGCGCGGGCGCACCACGGCAGACGCACGCTTGATCGACCTGGTCGATGCTCACTTTCGCGCTGCGGGTCTGAGCGTGCGACACGACGATCCCTATAAAGGGGGGTTTGCCACCACGCATTACGGGCGGCCGGACCTGCGCGTGCACGCCATCCAGATCGAGCTGAACCGCGCACTGTACGTGGATGAGGTCACGTTTCAGAAGCGCACGGGGGACTTCGAGCGCCTGCAGACCCTGCTGGACGAGCTCGTCGTGAAGCTCGGCAAGGCGGACGTCCGCTGACCGGCTCTCAGCCCACCTGTGCGCCCATCTGAACGTCAGGCGTCGCGGCTCCCAAGCCTCCGCACGGGCTCGTGCAGGGGAGGCGACTTGCACCTACGTTGCCCCGGCTGCTCGAGGGCAGGAGGCATGCGCAGTGAGCTGCCAATGAGGGACGTCGAAGCGGGAGCGTCGCGGACTGACCGGCCCGAGCCGGGCAGCCGTTACTTGGCGACGCTGTCGAGCATGACTTCCTGCCCGGACCGTACTTCCAGCCGATAGCAGCTGTTGGCGGTCTGAACGAAGAAGACGTCGTCGCCTGCCAGTCTCAAGACCCGTTTCACGGGGGTGGTCACATATTCATGTAGACCGTCCGGAAACTCGATCACGACGACCGACCCGCTGCGTGGCGCCCTCACGAGGCGACCAGCGACAACGCGACCACCCTTGCGCCCAAGTTTCCGTAGCACCACATCCACGAAATCAAACCTAGCACAGGCTTTGGGGCGGGCAAAGGCTTGGTGCGTGTACAAAAAGTAATCCCGGCTGCTGGGACCTGCGGCTGTGAGGGGCCAGTCCGCACGAGCCGTGTGCTGTGCGTTCAGCCGCCAGTGCCGCGTTCTTCTTGGCATTTTGCTGCGGCCGCACGTGCCGCGATCAGCGCAGTCCGAACCGAAAGCGGACGAGACGTTCTTCACGCGCGAGCCCATTCGATAGCTTCGCCAACTGTGGGTCCACACATCCGCGCACGGCACGTAAGTTCAGGCTCGGCCCGTCGTCCGCAGGAAATAGCGCGATCTCGGGCGCGCGATCGCGGTGCAGCTCGAGCTGTAACTGCGCGCTGCCGGGGCCTGTCGCGCTGCCGTAACACGCGGCGAGCCCGCGCAACGCGCGCCACACGCGCTGTTCCAGCGTGCGTGCGCGTGGGCAGCCTCTCGGGCCAGCGCCTGTTTCGCAGCGGAGCGTGCTGACGTGCTCACGCTCGAGACGCAGCGCTCGTTTGCGGACCGCGGGCGCGGCGCTCGCGCGCTGCGCGGACGACAGGTTCGCGCGTGATGCACGTGCGCCGTCCGTCGGCGCCTCTGCGAGCAGCAAGGGCCAGGAGACTGCGGCCAGCGCGCTCGATCCCGCGGCACGTGCATGCGGCTCGCTCGACGCCGCTGCCTCGCGCGTATCGGCGTTGCGCGGCGCTCGCAGCCCCTGCTCGGCGGCGCTGATCACGCCCAGCCCCAAGCCTGCGCAGGCAAGCGCGATGGACGCGAGCTGTCTCAAGCTCACGCGATCGCCCTGCGCGCGTAAGACTCGAAAGGCGCGTTCCGGAGGCATGTGGGTGCTCATAGCAAAGCCGCCGCGCGCTTGCGACGTGTACGCGACCGCACATGCCGCGCTTGACCCGGGCAGACGGCAACCGCATCTTTTCGGCCCACGATGTCGAGCACTTCGATGCGGCCCCTCTTGATGCAGCGCTTGTTGCGCGGTGCGATGGTCCTGGACGGAGCCATGGGCACTGCGCTCTACGAGCGCGGCGTGTTGTACAGCAGCTGCTTCGAGGAGCTGTGCGTGTCGCGCCCGGAGCTCGTGCTCTCCGTGCACGAGGCGCATCTGCGAGCGGGCGCCGAGCTGCTCACCACCAACTCGTTCGGGGGCAATCGCTTCCGGCTGCGCGCGCACGGGCTCGAGGAGCGCGTGCCCGAGCTCAACGCGGCTGCGGTGGCGCTCGCGCGGAAAGCGGGCGGAGAGCGCAGCTACGTCGCTGGCAGCGTCGGGCCGACGGGCCTCTTGCTGAAGACGTTGAGCGACGCGGAGCGCGCGGAGATCGAGGCGGCCTTCCGCGAGCAGTGCGAGGCGCTGCGTGCCGCCGGCGTCGATGCGTTCTTGCTCGAGACGTATCGCCAGCCGGAGGAAATCCAGATCGCGGTCGCTGCGGCGCGCGCGGTCGACTCGCAGCTGCCGCTGCTCGCGCTCGTGTCGTTCGACGCCGCAGGCACGATGGCGGACGGCACCGGCCCCGAGGAGATGGCTGCGCGACTCTCGAAGTGGGGCGCGAGCGTGATCGGCGTGAACTGCGCCGATGGCCCTGCCGGCGTGTACGAGATGGTCACGCGCATGTCGGCGCCGCAGCTGCCGCTGATCGCGAAGCCCAACGCGGGCCTGCCGCAGCGCGTGGACGGCCGCCTCGCGTACATGGCCACGCCCGATTACTTCCAGCTGTATGCGCGCCGCTTGTACAAGGCAGGCATCAAGGCGGTGGGCGGCTGCTGCGGCACGACGCCCGATCACATCAAAAAGGTCGCGGCCGCAGCTCGCATGGTCGGGGGTGGTGCCTCTGAAGCTGGTGGCGGCATGCGCGACGAGCAGGCCAGCGCGCGCGTGTCGATCGCGGGCGTGGAACCGCTGGCGCTCGCGGACAAGAAGCCGCTTGGTCCGCAGCTCGGCAAGAAGTTCTTGATCTCGGTGGAGGTGAATCCGCCGCCCGGTCTGTCGCTCGAGAAGGCGATCGCCGGTGCTGCGCTGCTCAAGGCGGGCGGCGTGGACATGATCAACGTGGCCGATGGCGCACGCGCCACTGCGCGCATGGGCAACCTCGCGCTGTGCCTGCGCATCCAGGAGCAAGTCGGTTTGCCTGCGCTGATGCACGTCACCACGCGCGATCGCAACTTGCTGGGCCTCCTGGCCCACTTGCTGGCCGCACATGAGCTGGGCGTGAACAACCTGATCGTGATCACCGGCGACCCCCCGAAGATGGGCGACATGCCGGACGCGACGGCCGTCTACGATCTCGACTCGATCGGCCTGTTGCGCTTGATCTCCGGGCTCAACCGCGGCGTGGATCCGGGCGGTAAGCCGCTCGGAGCGGCGACGGGCTTTCTGTGCGCGACGGGCGTCGAGCCCGCGGCGAAGGACTATCAGCGTGAGCTCGATCGACTGCGTCGCAAGGTGGACGCAGGCGCCGAGCTGATCATGACACAACCGGTGTATGACGAGGCGTTGCTCGATCGACTGCTCTCGGACATCGCGCCGCTCGGCGTTCCCGTGCTCGTCGGCCTCCTGCCACTCGCGAGCCACAAGAACGCCGAGTTCCTGCACAACGAGGTGCCGGGCATGAGCGTGCCCGAGCCGATCCGCGAGCGCATGCGAGTCGCGGGCAGCGGTGACGCCGGGCGCCACGAGGGCGTCGCGATCGCGCGCGAGATGCTGGCGCGCGTGAAAGATCGCGTGGCGGGCGCCTACATCATGCCGCCGTTTGGCCGCTATCAGTCGGCGCTGGATGTGATCCAGGGTATCGTCCGCTGATGCCAGCGCCAGCAGTCCATGCAAAACCTCCCGTACACGTGCCCGTGCCCGAATCACGGTACTCGAACACGCGTGCCCGCATGCTGGCCACGATCCTCGCAGCCGCCACACTCCCAGCTTGCGCCGGCAGCCTGCGCCCCACGAACCCGATCCGCGACGCCCAAGAAGCTCTGGCACGCCGCGCCGCGACGAGCGAGGGCCTGACCAGCATGCGAGCAGAGGCGCGCGTCGACCAGCGCGCCGACAGCGGCCGCATCCGCGGCACGGTGCTCATGTTCGTGGAAGACAGCGGGCGCGTGCGCTTCGACGTGATGACGCAGTTCGGCCCGATCGCGGTCCTGACGAGCGACGGCGCTCAGTTCGCGTACTCGGATCTACGGGAGAAGCGTTTCCTGTCCGGCGAGACCTGTCCGCAGAACATCGCGCGCCTGCTCGGCGTCCCGCTCAGCGCCCAGGAGACCGCGCGCTTTCTGCTCGGCGGCACGCCCGTGCTCGAGCACGTGGCGGCCGAGCTCAAGCTGACCGACGAGGGTCACTACCTCTTGCGCCTGAAGGGAGCCGAAGGCGCGCGCCAGGAGCTCGAGCTGTCCGTGTACCCGGCCGACCGCGAGCTGCCACCAGCGAAGCAGCGCCTGGCGCTGGTGCGCTCGGAGCTGTGGGGCGAGCGAGGCGTTCACGTGTGGCGTGTCAGCTATGCTGACCTGTCACCCCACAAGCTGAATGGCCGCGAGCTCCTGGTCCCGATGCGGGTGCGGATCGAGCAGAGCGCCCAGTCTTCGGACACCCTGGTGCAGTTCAAGACCATTGCACAAAACCCGCACATTCCGGACGATGCCTTCGTGCAGACGCCGCGACCCGGCATGCAGGAGGAGATCGCGCCTTGTGAGTGAGGCTGACAAGAAGGACCTGCCGACGTTTGCACCGATCTCGACGCGCGTCGTCCCGCGCTTCGCTGGCGTGCCCACGTTCCTGCGCCTGCCGGTGCATGCGGATCCGCGCGACGTGGACGTGCTGATCTGCGGCGCACCGTTCGACGGCGGCACCACGTTCCGGCCGGGTGCGCGCTTCGGGCCGCGCGCGGTGCGCGTGGCGAGCGCGCTCGGCCGCGGCCACAGCCCGGAGCGCGGTGTCTCGCTGTTCTCGCAGCTGCGCTGTGCGGACGGCGGCGACATCCTGTGTGTGCCGATGAGCGCGGAGCGCTCGCTCGCGAACATCGCGGAGCGCACGTACGAGATCGCGAGCGCGCGCGCCGTGCCGCTCGTGGTGGGCGGCGATCACACCATCACACTCGGCACCCTGCGCGGTCTGCATCGCGTACACGGTCCGCTCGGGCTCGTGCACTTCGACGCGCACAGCGACACGTTCGGGCCAGCGTGGGACATCGACCTGCACCACGGTACGGTGTTTCGGCATGCGCTGCGCGAGGGCCTCTTGCGTCCCGCAGATGTCCTGCAAATCGGCATTCGCGGGCCGTTCACGGCTGCGGACGATCTCGAGTTCGCGAAGCAAGCCGGCATCCGCGTGGTGATGATCGACGAGGTCAAGGCGGACCGCGCCGCGGTCGCGCGCGCCGTCGCCGAGGTCTCCGCGCGCGGGCCGTGCTACGTGAGCTTCGACATGGACGGCGTGGACCCTGCATACGCGCCGGGCACCGGGACGCCGGTCCCGGGCGGACTCACCAGCTACGAGGCGCTGCAGCTGCTGCGCGCCGTCTCGGGCGGCCAGGTGGTCGGCGCGGATGTGGTCGAGCTCTCACCCGACCACGACGTCTCCGGCATCACCGCATTGCTCGCAGTCAGCGTCCTGGGCGAGGTGCTCGCTGCGCTGGCCCAGGCCAAGTCGAATCAACCCAACACGTGACACAACCGAAGCCGCTGCTTGCCGTGCGCGACCTGCGAACGGCGTTCGACACCGCGCAGGGATCCGTGTTCGCGGTGGACGGCGTGTCGTTCGAGCTCGCCGCCGGCGGCACGCTCGGCGTCGTCGGCGAGAGCGGCTCGGGCAAGAGCGTGACTGCGCTCTCGATCCTGCGACTCTTACCCGCGGTGACTGGGCGCATCGTGTCCGGCGAGATCCTGTGGCAGGGCAGAGACATCCTGAAGCTGCCGGAACGCGAGGTGCGCGCGCTGCGCGGCAAGAGCATCTCGATGGTGTTCCAGGAGCCGATGACCTCGCTCAACCCCGTGTACAGCGTGGCGCGACAGATCGGAGAGGTGCTGCAGCTGCACGAACGCATGAGCCGCGCCGAGGCACGCGCGCGCAGCATCGAGCTGCTGAAGGTCGTGGGCATCCCTTCGCCGGAGAAGCGCGTCGACAGCTATCCGCACGAGCTGTCGGGCGGCATGCGACAGCGTGTGATGATCGCGATGTCCATCGCCTGCCGCCCACAGCTGCTGATCGCGGATGAGCCGACCACCGCGCTCGACGTCACGATCCAGGCGCAGATCCTGGAGCTGCTCGCGCGGCTGCGCAGCGAGCTGGGTATGGCCGTCCTGCTGATCACGCACGACCTCGGCGTGGTCGCGGAGTTCGCGGAGGAAGTGCTCGTGATGTACGCCGGGACGGTGGTGGAGCGCGCCAAGGTCAGCGAGCTATTCGACAGACCGCTGCATCCGTACACGCAGGGCCTGCTCGCGAGCGCGCCGAGCGCGCAGTCGGGCAAGCGCCGGCTGTCGACCATCGAGGGCGTGGTGCCCAACCTCGCCGAGCTCCCGGCGGGCTGTCGCTTTCGAGAGCGCTGCAGCCAGGCCATCGCGCAGTGCGCGCTCGCGGAGCCGCCCCTCACTCCGTTGCCAAGTGGCCGGAAAGTGGCGTGCTTCGTGGCCGTGGCCAAGCTCCAGGCGGGGGCGCCGTGACGGGGGAGCCCTTGCTCGCGGTCGAGCGACTGACGACGTATTTCCCGCAGGGTGGCTCGCTGTGGGGCGGCGGCGGCAAGGTGTTGCGCGCAGTCGACGACGTCAGCTTCAGCCTCGGGGCGGGCGAGACCCTGGGTTTGGTCGGCGAGTCCGGTTGCGGCAAAAGCACCTTGGGTCGCACGATCTTACGCCTGATCGATCCCACGTCCGGTGCCATCCGCTTCGAGGGCCGCGACATCACCCAGCTGTCGCAAGCCAAGCTGCGACCGCTACGCAGTCGTATGCAGATCATCTTTCAGGATCCATACGGTTCGCTCAACCCACGTATGACAGTGCGCGCTGCGCTGAGTGAGGCGCTGACGGTGCACGGCGGCCGCGCGAGTGCCGCGGACCAGCGCGAGGCGCTCGTCTCGCTCGTGTCGCGTGTGGGCCTGCGTCCCGAGGTGCTGGACCGGTATCCGCACGAGTTTTCAGGTGGTCAAAGGCAGCGTATCGGCATCGCGCGTGCGCTCGCCGTGCGGCCGCGCTTCATCGTCGCGGACGAGCCGGTGAGCGCGCTCGACCTGTCGATCCAGGCGCAGATCATCAATTTGCTCATGGATCTCCAGGAGGAGCTGAAGCTCAGCTACCTCTTCATCGCGCACGACCTAAAAGTGGTCGAGCACATGAGCCAGCGCATCGCCGTCATGTACCTGGGACGCATCGTCGAGCTGATGCCGCGCGCTCGGCTGGCCACACACACACTTCATCCCTACACCCAGGCGTTGCGGTCTGCGGTCCCGCAGATGGATCCCGCGAAGCGCCGGCTGCGCGTGCTGTTGTCGGGGGATTTGCCGAGCCCGCTCGCGCCGCCGCCGGGTTGCAGCTTCCATCCGCGCTGTCCCATCGCACAGCGCGGACTGTGCGACACGAAGCGACCCGAGCTACGCGAGCTGGCGGAGGGACACTTCGTCGCCTGTCATTTGGCAGGCTGATGTGCGGCGTGGCTTAATAGCTCAGTGTCACCTCTCGGGGTGACAAATGCGTGCCCGCCGACAACACGCGTAGATCATCTAGATTCCTGTTCACAGCGCGGTTACTCTTAATGGCAGCGCGTTTGTGCGCCGGCAGCACTGCGTTCCCAGCGCAGCTGACTGCGGCAGCCCGCGAGTCCGCCGGACTCAGGCTTCACGAGGGTGGCATGGGCCCCGAATCGTCGACACGACGCGCGCGGAGGCGGCTGACTTGGCGTCGTTTCGTCCCCAGTTTTTATGCACTTTGCTGGCGCTGTGCTGCAGTTGCGGTGTGGGCGTTCGTTCGGACGACGTCGACCGTTCTCTGAAGCAGTACGAGCTCGCGGTCGGGTTGCAGCAAGAGGGCAATCGACCGGGCGCATTCAAGACGCTGTACAAGGCGCTCGAGTACGACGCGGAAAACGCGAAGGCCCACCTCTTGCTCGGACACATGTTCTTGTTGAATCGTCAGGACAACCCTGAGCGCTACGACCGCGAGGCGGAAGTTCATTTCAAGCGAGTGCTGGAGATCCAATCAGGTGCGCGCGCGGCGGAGGATGCCCTCACGTCTCAGGCGAAAAACGGCCTCGGCGTCCTACACATCCATCAAGGTCGGTTGAAAGAGGCCGTAAAGGAGCTGGACGGCGCAGTCTCCGACCTGTTCAACCGAGACGCCTACATGGCTTGGGGAAATCTCGGATGGGCATATCTGGAGTTGCACAATTACCCTAAAGCGATCGACGCTTTGGTACGTTCCATACGTTTGAGACGGGACTTTTGCGTGGGACACTTCCGGCTCGGCCGAGCCTTCCTTGCGACACGTGACTTTGCCAAGGCCGAGCAGTCGTTTACGTCGGCCGTCGAAGTCGACCCACGTTGCGATAGCTTTCAGGATGCTTGGCAACTTCGCGGCGAGGCGCGCATGAACCTCGGTAACCGCGAAGACGCGCGAGCGGACTTCGAGCGCTGCGTAGAGCTGCAGCCCAAGTCGGAATCGGGTCAAGCATGCAGTCGTTATCTAGCAGCAACCTACTGACGAGAGTTTTAGCGAGAGGGTCACTGGTCACGGAGATGGCGCAGATGGAGTCACTAGGCAGCTATCTGAAACGGGAGCGTGAGCTGCGGCAGATCTCCGTCGCGGAGGTGGCTCAGACCACGCGCATCCCGATGCGGATCATCGCGCAGCTCGAAAACGACGAGCTCGAGGCGCTGCCTGCCGACATCTTCGTGCGCGGTTACCTGCGGGCCTATGCGCGGGCGCTGTCGTTGGAGGAGGGCGAAGTCCTGGCGCGCCACCAGCGTAAGCCGGAGCCGGAGCGCCCCGCACCCCTGCCGGCCGTGTATACTCCGGAGCCCGGGCGGCGCTTCGGCATCGCCCTCGCTCTCGTGATTCTCCTGATCCTGTTCACGCTCGCGCTGTCCATCGTGCTGCGCCCGCGGCACCGCGATGCACCGATCGAGCTGTCGCTGCGAGCCGTGCCGTGTCTGCGCCTGTCGAATCCGTCGCTGCCCTCGTACTGCGCTGTGTCGACTACGCTGAAGCAGACCGCGTAGTCACCTTGCTGACGCGCGAGCACGGCCGCGTGAGTGCGCTGGCCCGGGCCGCGCGCAAGAGCAAGAAGCGCTTCGCGGGCGCGCTCGAGGGCTTCGCGCTGATTACGGTGGATCTCGCGTTCGGGCGCGGCCAGCTGGCGCGGCTCGACGCGGCGCGCGTGACGCGTGTGTTTCCGCGTCTGCTCGGGGACCTGGCCCGGCTGGAGGCGGCGGGCGGGCTGATGCGCCTCGCGCGAGAGCTGCTGCCGGAGCGCGTACCGGACGACGCGGCGTTCGAGCTGCTGTGCGAGGTGCTCGCGTTGCTCGACGAGACGCCGCCCGATAGCGGGGGCTTTGCGCGTGCGCTGAGCCTGGTCGGAGCTGCGCAGGTGCTGGCGCTCACGGGCTTTGCGCCGCATCTCGGGGGTTGCGTGGGTTGTGGCAAGGAGCCGGGCGCGGGACAGGCTGCGCTGTTCGATCCGGCGCGTGGGGGGATCGTCTGTCGGGCGTGCGGGGGCGGGCCGGAGCGTATGAGTGGGAAGGTTCGGGGGTTATTGACCTGCGCGCTGGAGGGGGAGCTGCGGGAGGCAGTGGAGCGCGTGCTGGGCAGCGGGGCGGGGGAGCTGCGGGAGGGGGAGCGGTTGCTCGGTGCTTTCAGTGCGGTGGTGTTGGCTCGCGGGGAGTAGGCGCGCGGGCAGCGGTTGAGGGTGGTGTTGGTGGCGGAACGAGGTAGGTTAGGCGCGATCATGACTGACAGCCGAACTACTCCCGTTGAGCTGCGCGCGCCGCATGGTGCATCGGTGCTCGAGATCGATTTCGAGGATGGGCATCGCGGGGTGTACCCGCACGAGATCCTGCGCGGCTATTGTCCGTGCGCGGTGTGCCAGGGGCATCAGGGGCCGATTCGCTTCGTGCCCGGTGGAAACCTCGAGCTCACGGATCTCGCGGAGGTCGGGGATTACGCGCTCCGCCTTACATGGGGTGATGGTCACGCGACCGGCATCTACACCTTCAAGTTCCTGCGTGAGCTCTGCAGCTGTGAGGAGTGTCTGAAGGCGCGGGAGTCCCGCGACTCCTTCTCGCGTTGAGACTCTGCTGTCCCGCGCCCACGTATGACGTAACGCATGTACGTCAGCGCACGTGTACGTGCACGGCGCGCGGTCATGGTCGCGGGACGTAACCTAACGCCTCGTACAGGCTCTCACATTCCTAATACCAACGCGTTTGGTACCCTTTAGCTCGTTCTCCGCTCTCCACGGCAGAGAGCTCTCTACGAAGGGCATCATGCACCGGGTATTGATCATCGACGACTCGAGCGCCACGCGCGCTTACGTTCGGGCTGCGCTCGAAGAGATGTCCGACATGCAGGTGAGCGAAGCCGCCAGCGGCTTCGACGCGCTGCGGATCTTGCCGCGCGAGCGCTTCGACCTGCTGCTCGTCGACATCAACATGCCCAACATCAACGGGCTCGAGTTGATCTCGTTCATCCGGCGCAGCGATACGCATCGGCACACGCCGCTGCTCATCATCTCGACCGAAGCGTCCGAGCGCGACCGCTCGCGCGCGATGGCTCTCGGCGCGAACGGTTACCTCGCCAAGCCGTTCACTGCCGACGCGCTGGCCGAGGCCGTGCGTCTCATCAAGAAGCCCGTCGAAGGAGCCTGACCCGTGCCGCAGGGCAAGGACGGAGAGCGGGCGAAGGAGGAGTTCCTCGCCGAAGCTCAAGAGCTCATCGAGAGTTTGTCGCGCGACTTGCTGTTGCTCGACGCCGGCATCAAACAAGGGCAGCGCAGCCCTGAGACCGTCAACGACCTGTTCCGTGGCGTGCACACGCTCAAGGGACTGTCGGGCATGTTTGGCTTCGAGCGGCTCGGGCGCATGTCGCACGTGCTCGAGGATCTGCTCGAGGATCTGCGCCTCGGGCGCGTCGACCTGACACAACAGGTGCTCGACGTGTTGTTCGAGGGCGTCGACAGCTTTCAGCGCCTGCTCGGCGATCCCGCCGAGCAGAGCGGCATCGATGTGGAAACGTTTACCGCGCGCGTGCGTTCCCTCGCCCGTGCGCGCGTGCAGGAACGCAACATCTTCGAGGACTACGAGCTCGACCCCAGCATGCTCGGCGTGCTCACCGAGTACGAAGAGCATCGCCTGCGCACGAACCTGGAGCAGGGGCTCACGGTGTTTCGCTTGCGCGTGCGCCTGGCCCTCGACGTGATCGACACCGCGCTCGACGGGCTCAAGGAGCGCGTCAAGACCATCGCCGAGATCATCACGTACCTGCCGAGCATGGACGGCGGCGGCGGCGACTCGATCGAGATCGAGATGCTGCTCGCGAGCAAGAAGTCCGAGACCGAGCTGCGAACCGCGCTCAACCGGCCGGACGCTGCGCTCTCGGCGATCCCCAAGCGCCAGCGCGCCGCGGCCCCGCGTGAGCCGAGCAAGGCGCACGCGCCGGAGCCCAGCACGCCGCTCACCCCGCAGAGCCCGCCGAGCGCAGAGATCCAGGCCAAGCCCGAAGTCACACCGGTCAAGCGGAGCGCAGCGGATGGCGACGTGTCGCTGCGCTCCATCACTAGCGTCGTACGCGTAGACATACGCAAGCTCGATCATTTGATGAACGTGGTGGGTGAGCTCGGCACGGTGCGCGCCGCGCTCGCCCGCCTCGTGGAGAAGCTGCGCAACGGCGCCGCGCCCGCGTGGAGCAGCGAGGCGCACCGCATCCACCGCGCGTTCCAGCGCCACCTGGCCGAGGTCCAGGACGGCGTGCTCGACATCCGCATGGTCCCGCTGTCGCAGCTGTTCGACAAGGTGGCCGTGATCGTGCGTCAGGTGGCGCGCGAGCAGCAGAAAGAAGTGAGGCTGACGATCACTGGCGCCGAGACCGAGGTCGACAAGCTGATCGCCGAAGAGCTCGCCGATCCCATGATGCACATCGTGCGCAATGCGATCGATCACGGCGTGGAGCAGCCCGCGGACCGCGAGAAGCGTGGCAAGCCGCCCGCGGGCAGCTTGCACGTGAGCGCGCACCAGAAGGGCAATCACGTGGTGATCGAGCTCGAGGACGACGGCCGCGGCATCGACAGCAACCTGATCCGGGAGGTCGCCATCCGCAAAGGTGTGCTGACGGAACAGGCCGCGAGTGACCTCGCGCGCGACGAGCTGCTGAACGTGATCTTCATGCCGGGCTTCAGCACGGCGCGCGAGATCACGGACATCTCGGGCCGCGGCGTCGGCATGGACGTGGTGAAGACGAACATCACGCGCCTCGGCGGAGCGGTCGACATCGAGAGCGAGTTCGGTCGCGGCACCAAGATCACGATCACGTTGCCGATCACGCTGGCCATCATCAGCGCGCTGCTGTTCGAGGTGCGCGATCGGCTGTTCGCGATCCCGCTGGCCGTCGTGCAAGAGGCGCTGCGTATGCCCGCGTCTGCGGTGCGCACGGTGGACGGCCGCGAAGTGATCACCTTGCGGGGCACGACGTTGCCGCTGTGCCGGCTCGCCGATCTGTTCGGTCTCGGTCCGCTCGCGCCCGGCAGCACGGAGCACTACGTGATCGTGGTCTCCGTGGGCAACCGCCGTCTCGGCATGTGCGTGGAGCGCCTGAGCGGTCAGCAGGACATCGTCATCAAGGGGCTCGGGCGTAGCCTCGCCAACACCCAGGGCATCTCGGGCGCGACGGATCTGGGCGATCAGCACCTGGTGCTGGTGCTCGACGCCGCCTCGATCATCGAAGAGGTGCTGCTGTCGCGCGGCGGCGCCTTGATCGGAGCCGCGTCATGACGAATCAGCTCGCAGCACGAGCCCAGGCGCTGCCGTCGTCCGACGGGCGCGCGCCCGTGGAAGAGGCTGGCATCCGGGAGTTCCTTGCGTTCGTGGTCGCGACGGAGACTTACGCGCTGCCGCTGTCGTGCGTGCGGGAGATCATGCGCGTGCCCTCGGTGACCCCGGTGCCCCGCGCACCGCGTGAGGTGCTCGGTATCATCTCGGTGCGCGGTCAGGTCACGACGTTGATCGATCTGCGGCAGAAGCTGAACGTGGAGCTCGCGCCGGTCAGCAGCCGCACGCGCATTCTGCTCGTCGACCAGGGCGACGAGATCCTCGGCCTCCTGTGCGACCGCGTGAAGCAGGTGCACCGCCTGAGTGAGACCGAGGTGGAGCTGGCCTCCGTGCTCGGCGCAGATGCGTCGTCATACGTGATGGGCATCGGCCGACCGGGCCAGCGCAAGGCCGAGCTGCAGCAGGGCGGCGGCAAACCGGCCTCGGGTTCCAATGTCACCGACATCTTGATCTTGCTCGATCCGATCGCCCTTCTGAAGCGGGGGACGCATGCCTGAGAGTGCGCGTTCCATGACGACCTGGGTCGGCCTGGAGGTCGGAGGCGTGGCGTACGCGCTGCACATTCAGCACGTGCGCGAGATAATCCGGCCGCTGCCGATGCAGGTGCTGCCGCACGCCTCGCAGATCGTAATCGGCGTGATCGATCACCGCGGCGACGTGGTGCCCATCGTCGATCTGCGCGTGCGCTTCGGCACACCCGTGCGCGCGGACCTGGGCCACACGCGTTGGGTGATCGCGACCTGGCAGGGACGGCTGTACGGCCTCGTAGTGGACCGCGTGACGGAGGTTTTCAGCTTGAACGAAGCGGATGCACGACCGGTGCCGGACCTGGGGCCCGGCGGTGAGCGGCGAGGGATCACCGCGGCCTATTCGTTCGGGGGGCGTCTGGTGTTCACGTTGGACATCGCGCGCGTGACGAACACGGGTGACGAGCTGATGCCACCGCTCGCGCTCGGCACGGAGGGAACATGAGCACCGCAGAGATTCAGGCGGCTCTGAAAAGCGCAGACGTCGAGGAGCGGCGGGACGGCGTGCTCGCCGCATCCGCGCTGCACGACAAGGAGAGCTCGGAGCTGCTCCTGTCGGCGCTCGGGGACAGCGACTGGCGCGTGCGCGAAGAGGCGATCCGCGCGGTGGGCGAGGTGGCCGTCGAGCACGAGCTGATCCGGCCGCTGATCGATGGGCTGTGTCAGGGGCAGAACGTCGGCCTACGCAACGCGGCGCGCGACGTATTGCGGCGGCTCGGAGCGGCGGCCGCGCGCTCGCTGATCACGGCGCTGACAGAGGTCGAGCCGAACGAGCGCAAGTTCATCGTGGAGGCGCTGGCCTGCGGCGGAACCGAGGAGGCGATCGACACGCTGATCGAGTCGGTGCGCGGCAACGACGCGGTGATCGCCGTGGCGGCCATGGACGCGATGGCGCAGCTCGGCGGGCCGCGTGTGGAGGCGGCGCTGCGCGAGAAGCTCCGCACGGGCGACACGTTCGAGCGCGCTGCGGCGCTGGACGCGCTCGAGCATCTGGCCGCGACCGTGCTGTACGACGACCTCGCGCCGCTGCTCGACGATCGCTTGTTGCGCCGCATCGCGCTGGATGCGCTCGGCCGCTCGGGCGACGTGCGCGCGGTCGCGCATCTCTTGAACGCGCTCACTGATCGCTCGACGCACGTGACGAGCCGCGCGCTGCTCGGCTTGTATCGCCTGCAGGGCATCAACGTGGACGCGCGTCGCCTGCTATCGACGGAGCTGCCTTCGCGCAGCCTGGCTGTCGCGACGCTGAAGACGTTGGTGAACGACGAGGACCGCACGCTCGGGCTCGCGGCGGCCACGTTGCTCGCGCGCTGTCGCGAGCGCGATGCCGTGCGCATCGCCGTGGAGCTCGTATCGCGGGACGTCGCGGCCAACCAGCTCGCCGGCGCGTTCGACGACTGGATCGAGGAGGCGCTCAGCGCGGTGTTGCGGATCGCGCTCGAGCAAGCGGACTGGCGCGCCGCGGCGCTGGATCTCGCGTGCGAGCTCGGCGAGCGCGCGAACGAGCGGCCTGCGGCGGTGGAGCAGCTGCGGGTGTGCCTGCGCGACTCGTTCTCCGATCTCGACAACGCCGTGCGCGTGGCCGTGCTGCGCGGGCTCGGTCGCTTCGGGCAAGCGGACGACGCCGCGCTTCTTCTCAGCTGCACGCGCGACAGCGACGTCGACGTGGCCGTCGCCGCGGGCAACGCGCTGCGCGACCTCGCGTTTCGAGCGCCTGCCGCGGTGCGGCAAGTGCTCTCGAACGCGACGCCCGCGGGTCCGGCAGGCCTCGCGGTGGCCGAGCTGCTGGTCGATCTGGGTGCGCGCGATGCGCTCGATCGGCTGCGCCAGGCGCTCTGGTCCGACGAGTCCAGCACGCGCGTCTACGCGATCGCGGGGCTGTCGCGCATGGGCGGGCAAGTGGCCGCCGAGCTGACGGCGCTCGCGCTGCGCGACGAGAGCACCGAGGTGCAGGTCGCGGCGCTCGAAGCCCTGACGGTGATGCGAGAGGGCGGCGAGATCGCGAAAAATGCCGTGCTCGAGTTCACGAGTCACGACAGCGACGTGCTGTGCGCGCTGACGCGTGCGCTGTCGGTGCTGGACGACCCGAGGGCGCTCGAGCGGCTCACGCACCTGGCGCAGAGCGGTCCGCGTGACGCGCGCATCGCGGCGTTGTCGGCGCTATCGGTGCAGGACGCCGCAGCGGTGCGGTCGCTGCTGCAGATCGCCGTGCGAGACGAAGACGCGGAGGTCGCGAAGGAAGCGATCTCGCAGCTCGGTAGCCTCGGCGATGGCGAGGCTGCGCAGCACATCGCGGCTGCGCTCGCCCATCCTGCGGCGGACGTACGGCGGCTGTCGGCGGCGTGGCTGGCGCGTGTCGGCGACCGAGCCTCGGCGGAGGCGCTGCTCGATCGACTGCAGCACGAGAGCGATGCGCAGGTGCGCAGCGTGGTGGTAGAGGCCCTCGAGGCGCTGCGAGAGGTGCGGTAGGTGAATTCGCAGTTCCCCGAGCCGCCGCGGCTACAGCTGGAGGAATTCCAGCAGCTGCGACAATTCGTCAACGAGCACTCCGGGATCATGCTCGCGAACGAAGCGCGCGTGACCGTGGAGCGCAAGCTCTCGGAGCGCGTGCTCGCGCTCGGCCTGCCGGGCTTCAAGGAGTACTGCACGTACCTGCGTACGCACCCGCAGCGCAAGGCGGAGATCGAGCGCGCGGTCGACCTGGTCACCACCAACGAGACCTACTTCTTCCGCGAGATCAGCCAGCTGCGAGCGTTCGAGAACGAAGTCTTGCCGCAGCTGCACGACACCGCTCGCAGCCGACGGCGGCTGACGATCTGGAGCGCGGGTTGCTCGACGGGCGAGGAGGTGTACACGCTCGCGATCCTCGTGCGGAAGAGCCCGCTGTTCGTCGGCTGGGACCTGCGCATCGTCGGCAACGACATCTCGCGCCGCGTCCTACAGGTGGCGCGCGCCGCGGTCTACAGGGAGTCCAGCTTCCGCGCGATGCCTGACGAGTACGCACAATACTTCGCTCAGACGCCCGCAGGCCGAACGGTGCGTCAGGGTATCCGAGACATATGTCAGTTTGGTCACTTCAACCTGCTCGACGACGCAAAGGTTGCAATGGTCGGACGCGTTGATGCGATCTTCTGTCGTAATGTGCTGATATACTTTGATCAGGCTTCACGGCGGCGCGTCATTCAGGCGTTCTACGACCGACTGGAACCTCACGGCTATCTGATGCTCGGTCACAGCGAGTCTCTGCTGCACACCTCGACGGCCTTCGAGCTAGCGCAGCTGCGCGGCGATCTCGCATACCGCAAACCGCTTCGGCCGACTTCCGTCGTGCCAACGCCGGGACGGACACGCCCATGAGACCACTGCGCGTGCTCATCGTCGACGACTCCGCCGTCAACCGGCGCACCCTTACTGATCTGCTCAGTCAGATGGCCGGTGTCACGGTCGTCGGCGCAGCGCAGGACGGTGATGAAGCGCTGCGCTCCGCGGCGACGCTCGCACCGGACCTGATCACGCTCGACCTCGAGATGCCGCGCATGGACGGCTTCACGTTCCTGCGCTTGCTCATGGCGAGCCGCCCGACTCCGGTGCTGGTCGTCTCGAGTCACTCGGCGAAGGAGAACGTGTTCCGCGCGCTGGAGCTCGGTGCGATCGACTTCATCACGAAGCCGGACACGTTCCTCGCCACGCATAACCAGTCGGTGCGCGAGCAGCTGGATCGCATGGTAGCGATGGTGCGACAGCTCGCGCCCGCGAAGGCGCAAGCGCAGGTCGCACGGCGCATGTCCGCGCCTCCGCGCGAGGTACGCGCGGTCGAGCCGCCGCAACAAAGCCGCAAGCCGCGCCCGCCTTCGCGCCTGATGGTGATCGCGTCGTCCACCGGTGGCCCAACGGCCTTGCTGGACGTGTTTTCGCAGTTTCCGCAGCGCTCGGACACGTGCGTGGTCGTGGCGCAGCACATGCCGGAGCGCTTCACGCGTGCGTTCGCAGAGCGCCTCGATCGCATGAGCACGTTCCACGTGCGAGAAGCGGTGGATGGCGAGTCGCTGTACGCCGAGCAAGCCGTGGTGTGCCCGGGCGGCAAGTGCGTGGAGGTCGACTTCCTGAACGGCCGCGTGCTGCTGCACGTGGTCGAGCCCGATCCGCGCGACCGCTACACGCCGTCCGCCGATCGCCTGTTTCGCAGCGCGGCGCGCGCGATGGGCAACCGCGTGATAGGCGTGGTGCTCACCGGCATGGGTGAAGACGGCGCGCAGGGCGTGGTCGACGTGAAGAACGCGTCGGGCAGCGTGTACGTGGAGTCCGAGGAGACCGCGGTCGTGTACGGCATGCCGCGCTGTGCGAAGGCCACCGGCGCCGTCGATGAAACGTTGGCGCTGCCGGCGCTCGTGACCCGGCTGTCCGGCTTGCTCGCGAAGCCCGACGCAGACGACAAGCATCCGAGTGACAAGGGGGACAGGTCTTGAGCTCACGTAAAGCGCGCGCACCCGAGCAGCCTGCCGACCTGCGCGCCGAGCGCGAGCAGTTCGTGCGGAGCTTCCTGCACAAAGGTGTGGAGCTGACCGAGGACCTGATCCGCGAGAATCAGTCGCTCGACCAGCAAGTCCGCCAGCTGCAGGATGAGAACGTCCAGCTGCGAGCGCAGCTCGCCAGCAACGACGCGATCCGCGAGCTGCTGCAGAAGATCGAGGGCCTCGAGCGCGACCGCAAGGCGCTGCTCAACCGCTCGAGCGAGCTCGAGCGCGAGTTCGAGCAACGCAGCGAGCTGCACGCCGAGGTCGAGCACGAGCTGAACAACCTCGCCAGCCTGTACGTGGCGAGCTTCCAGCTCAGCGGCACGTTGTCCGTGGGTCGGGTGGTGCGTCACATGTGCGAGCTGCTAGAGCAGCTGGTGGGCGCGCAGTCGTTCGTGATCTACATCGTCAGCGCGGATGGCACGCGGGCGACGGCGGTCGGCGCGCGCGGCATGCAAGTGCCGACCGGCTCGCTGCAGATTGAAGACAGCCCGCTCGGGGACGTGTGCCTGACGGGCGTCGGGCGGGTGCTCGAGCCCGAGCAGCCGCGCAAGTCCGGCGAGCCGCTGGCCGTGTTGCCGCTCGTCTTCGACGGCGAGGTGGTCGGCGTGATCTCGATCAACAACCTGCTGCCGCACAAGCGCGGCTGGGCCAACGTCGATCGCGAGCTGTTCAAGCTGCTGTCCGCGCACGGGGCCACCGCGTTGATCGCGGCCAACCTCTACGCGAAAGAGGCTGGCCCGCGGGCGGCACTGCACGACGTGCTGTTCCATCTGGAGAACGAGCGCGTGCGGCAACTCACCGAAGCCGAATCCGAGGCTGGGGGGGACGTATGAGCGGCTACGCTTGTCTGGTGGTGGAAGACTCCCCGATGATGCGCCAGCTGATCGTGTTTGCGCTGTCGCGCATCAAGAACATGACCGTGACCGAGGCCGATGACGGGATCGTGGGCTTGAAGAAGCTCGCGCAGACGCGCTTCGACCTGATCATCACGGACATCAACATGCCCATCATGGATGGGCTGAAGCTGGTGCGGAAAATCCGCAGCGACGAGCGGCACAAGGACGTGCCGGTGATCGTGATCACCACCGAAGGCTCGCGCGAGGACCGCGAACGTGCGATGGCGCTCGGGGCGTCGGCGTACATCGCGAAGCCCATCCAGGCCCCGCAGGTCATCGAGACCGTCAAAGAGCTGCTCAAGATCGGCTGACGCTGCGAGCGGCGCGCTCCGCGATCGCGCGGCGCCAGCGCCTCGCCGTCAGGGCGAGATGCGGAAGCACCTGTCGTCGCACGTCACGCCGAGCTCTTCACCGGGAGCGTCCGGGTCGCATTGCTCCTTGAGCTCCACGATGGCGTTGCCACACACACCATCGCAGTCCACGTCCTGCGTGGCGTCGGCAGATGGCGGGCAGCAGCCATCGAAGGTCCTGCCCGTGATGGGAAGCTCGACGATGTCGCACCTCACGTTGCACGTCGCGGGCGAACCGCTCATGTCGTCTCGGGTGCATTCGTTGCCATCGTCGCAGCTCGTCGGACAGTGACCGTCGCACGTCTCGCCCTGCGTGATGACGCCGTCTCCGCACTTCGGCTTGCAGTCGTCGTCATCCAGGATGGTGGTGTTGGGCGGACAGCAGCCATCGCCATCTTCGGCTGAGGTGATCGTGACCTCCACGCAGTTTGCCGTGCGCGGGGCTCATTCTTCGCCCCATCGGGGCTGACATCATGCCCGCGCCGCCACGGCCTGCGCCTGCGCCTGCGGCAGATGTCATGCCCGCGCTTCCAGCGCCCGGCATGCCCGCAGTGCGCCCCAACATGCCGGCGATGGGCACGCTCGCTGCGCTGCCGCTACCAGCCGCAGGCACGCCGGCGC
>Ga0190269_10000074_pt1 | contig 44566 bp, 31 predicted proteins | sample Popmic249IS_FD_133749 | JGI IMG/M metagenome (GOLD analysis project Ga0190269, IMG submission 133749) | Populus adjacent soil microbial communities from riparian zone of Blue River, Arizona, USA - 249 IS | ecosystem: Environmental > Terrestrial > Soil > Riparian zone | place: USA: Arizona... | reverse complement strand
GATGAACGGCTTGTTGGGCGGCGGCGGCGTATCAGGCGATGGAGGATCGATGTACGGCTTGCCCGGAGGAATCACGGGCGGTTCCTCGGGCGCGTCGGGTGCGCTCGGCGAAGGCGGATCGATGAAGGGCGTGCCGGGGGGCACGATCTCGGGCTCGGGAGGATCACTGGCCGTGCGAGGCATGGTTATCCACATGCTGACGTCGCAGCTGATCCGCCAGTGTGGCAAAGCTGCCTAAATACGGTGGCGCCGTGCGCGTTTGACAGTCAACAGACACGACTTCGACACACGTCGGCAACTGTAAGTAGCCATCCCCTCGGGGATCGCCCGACTTGTCCACCGGCTATCCAGGTTGTGTGGATAACATGGAGACCGTGAGCATTGTACGCGCCGCGAACACTCGCCTGTCAGAACGGGAAGTTTAGTCGCGGCGCAGAGCGCCCTTCGCCGCGTACATGCGACGGTCCGCCTCGGCGATCAGCGAGTCCATGCTGTGCCCGCTCGGGCCGAGCGCGATACCCACGCTGATGCTCACGGGGAAGCCGTGCTCGCTCATCCGCTCCTGGATGCGCTGCTGCAAGCGAGCCACCAGCAGCTCGGCGCCGGCCAGATCCGTCTCCGGCATGAGCAGGCCGAACTCGTCACCGCCCAGGCGCACGGCCAGATCCGAGTCGCGCAGCTGCATCAGCTGCTCGGCCACGAGCTTCAGCACGCGGTCGCCGGCGGCATGTCCGTACATGTCGTTGACGTGCTTGAAGCGGTCGACGTCGAACAGCGCGAACGCCAGCGGTCGCGCGTAGCGACCGGCGCGCCGCAGCTCCGCGTTGCCGAGCTCCTCGAGACCGCGCCGGTTGAAAAGCCCCGTCAGCGGGTCACGACGCCCCTGTTCATGCATGCTGCCGTAGGCCTTCTGCAGCCGCAGCATGATCAACGCGAGCGTGAACAGCCCGACGAGCCGCTGCAGCTGAAGGCTGCCGATCGCCGCACTCGGCTGCACCAGATCCGCCCATGCCAGCGCCAGCCATGTGAGCCCCGCGTACAGGGCCCACTGTGCGCGTTCGGCCAGTGACACTCCGGCGCGCGCCGAAGGCACGAGCAAGAGCAGCGGGCTGAGCGCGAGCAGCACGTGCACCCACGCCGCGTGGATTGCGAAGTGAGTCGCGACCAGAGTCGCCGACATCAGCAGCGCCGCACGCTTCGTAGCAAATTGAGCAGGGTGTGGCGTTCTCTCTAGCCTCGCTTGCGGCTCAGCGACGGCCTTCGGTTGTGCACGATGTGATAGCTCCTGGACGACGCTCACGGGTTGGCCGTCCGAATCCACCAGCTCGGGCGCTGGCCGCTCGATGCGATGCATGCCGGAAGGCTTGCGCCTGGCTGCGAGCACCGGTGCGTATGCGTGATCGTTTCGGGGTGCGGGACGCAGCGCCGAGGTGTCTCGGCGCGCATCCGGCTCGCCTTCCACGTGCTTACGGGCACTCAATCTCGCGGAATCGATGGACCTCTTCATGGTACCGCTCCAATACATGCGTCTCGCGCGCGCGTCGTAAAGACGCCGAGTCACTCTTCCCCCTCACGAGCCTCCCGTTCTCCCACGACGCAGCGTTAACTGCCTCATGCCGCCGGCCATTCCCGAACGAGGGGACGGTTGCTGCACGATGCACGTGTCATGCCGCTTTGCGTGTGCACCGCACTCGTACCTGGCCCCCCGGACGATGCGGACACAGCAATGCGCTGACAGGGATCAGACTATGAGATTTGCTGCGCGCGATCGGTGATGCGCTTCACAAAGCAGTGCACGCGCTGAACAGCTTACATGAGCTCGCCGTGTGCTCACGTCGCACTGCTGTGATCACAGTGCTGTGCGCGGATCAACTGTCGGTGCTGGACAGCACGCGTTGCGCAATCGCGAAAGCGCGATTGGCCGCGGGCACGCCGGCGTAGAGCCCGACCTGCAGCAGAACCTCCTGGATCTGCACCTGGGTGAGTCCGTTGCGCACGGCGGCGCGGATGTGCATCGCCAGCTCTTCGTCGTGGTGCAGCGCGGCGAGCACGCTCAACGTCACGAGGCTGCGCTCACTCCTGCTGAGCCCGGGCCGACTCCAGATCTCGCCCCACGCGTAGCGCGTGATGAAATCCTGGAACGGCGCGGTCAACTCGCTCGTGTGGGCCTGGGCGCGGTCGACATGTGCGTCTCCGAGCACCGCGCGCCGCACCAGCTCGCCGCGCCGCGCGCGCTCCGGTTCGGGCGCGGGCGTGGTGTCCGGGTGACCGTGCAGGTGATCGATCAAGAGACGTGCGACCAGGGCCGGCCGCTCGACGAACGCCGTGTGCGCGGCGCTCGCGATCACGTCGACGCGCGCGCCCGGGATCAACCCGGCCATCAAGTACGCGTGCTGCGGTGGAGTCGCGGGGTCATCTTCCGCGGCGAGCAGCCACGTGGGCACCTGGATCTGCGGCAGCTCGTCGACGAAGTCCCAGCTCGCGATGGCTTCACAGGACGCCGCGTATCCTTCCGGCGGCGTGCCTGCGACCATGGCCACGTGGCGCGCGATCAGCTTGGGATGCTGCGCGGCGAACGCGGGCGTGAACCAGCGGCCGACGACCGTCTGCGCGACGGCGGCGGTGCCTTGCGCGCGCACCAACGCGGCGCGCTCGCGCCACGCTCCCGCGGGCCCGAGGCGCGCCGACGAGCACAACACCGCGAGCCGCTCCACGCGCTCGGGCGCGTACCGCGCGAGCCACAAGCCCACCATGCCTCCGAGCGACGTGCCACATACGTGGGCGCGCGCCACGCCCAGTCGATCGAGCAGCGCGAGCGCATCGGCCGCGAGCTCGGCGATCTGGTATGGGCCGTCGAGCACCGGTGAGGCGCCGTGCCCGCGCTGATCGTAGCGCAGCACGCGGAAGTGCCGCGTCAGCTCCGGCACCATAGGATCCCACACGCTCAGATCGCTGCCGAGCGAGTTGATCAAGAGCAGGGCCGGCGCAGCGGCTGGGCCCTCGACCTGGTGATGGACACTGACGCTCGTCACAGCTCGTGCTCCAGCTTGTCGTGCGCGGCGAGCGCGCGCTCGATGAACAGCTCCGCGCTGCCCAGATAGCCGCGCGGGTCGAGCAGCTCCGCGAGCGCCGTGTCGTCGAGCTCCGCGCGCGCCATGAGCGCTCGGCCCTCCGGCTCGGTGCGCAGCAGCTCGCCGAGACTCACGCCGCTGTCAGCGGCACGCCGCACCGCGCTCTGCACCTCGCGCTGCGCGGCTTGCCGGCCGAGCCGCGGACTGAGCGCGCTCGACAGGCGCTCGGCCATGGGAAAGTCGTGCGCCCCCTGCAGGTTCTGCAGCATGCGCTCGCTGTTCACCGACAGACCCTCGAGCACCTCGCGCAGCCAGCTCGCGGCCGAGCCGACCAGGCGCAGCAGCTCGGTCGCCGTCTCCCACTCGGCGTGCCACGCGCCCGCCGCGCGCTCGTGCTCCTGCTCGGCGCAGGCCAACAGGGTGGCCACGAGGCCCGGCGTGCGGCGTGTGCAGCTGAGAACGGCGATCGCGCCCACGGGGTTCTGCTTGTGCGGCATGGTGGAGCTGCCACCGCGACCCGGTGCGGCGGGCTCCTGCACTTCATCCAGCTCGCTTTGCGCGAGCAACGTCACGTCACGCGCGATCTTGCCGAGCGCGGCCGCGCACAGCCCGAGGCCCCCCGCCCACTCGACGATCGGTCCGCGGCTCGTGTGCCACGGCAACACCGGCTCGCTCAGGCCCAGCTCGCGCGCGAACGCGATCAGCACCGTGACGCCGTGCTCGCCGAGCACGGACAGCGTGCCCGACGCACCGCCCAGCTGCGCCTGCAGCTGAGAGCGGCACAGCCCCGCGAGCCGCGCGCGCGCCCCGTCGAGCGCGTGCAAGTAACCCGCAGCCTTGAGCCCGAAGCTGATCGGCGTAGCCTGCTGCAGCAAGGTGCGGCCGAGCATCAGGCTGCCGCGGTGCTGCCGCGCCAGCCGAGCACACGCGGCCGCACACTGCGCGAGCTCCGCAGCCAGGTGCGGCGTGGCGCGCGCAAACAGCAGCATGACCGCGCTGTCCACGATGTCCTGGCTGGTCGCGCCGTGGTGCACGGCTGCGCTCGCCGGCTCCGATACGTGCGCGACGCGCGCGCCGAGGGCCTTGACGAGCGCCGGTACGGGATTGCCCGGCCCGGCGACGGACGCGGCCAGCTCACGCACGCTGAAGTGCTCGGCCCGCGCTTCCGCCGTGACGACCTGTGCAGCCGACAGCGGCACGATCCGGGCGTGGGCCAGCGCGCGCGCGAGCCCTGCCTCGACGTCCAACAGGGCCTGCAGCCAGGCGGCGTCCGTGAGCTCGCGCGCCACCGGACCGCGCGCGGACAGTGCAGAGAAGAGCTCACGATCGCCGCCCATGCTCAGATCTCCATGCCGACGTAGTTCTCGGCCAAGGTCGTGGCCGCCGCCGTGGAGCTGGCCACGTAGTCCAGGTACGACAGCTGCAGCTTGCGCGCGTAGGCATCGTCCCCTTCGAACGTGTGCAGCAAGCTCGTCATCCAGTACGAGAAGTGCTGCGCGCGCCACACGCGCCGCAGGCAGTTGCGCGAATATTGCTGGAGCAGCTCGGTCTGATGGTGTTGGTAGTGCGCCACGAGCCCCGCCGTCAGGTGGCGCACGTCGTTGGCCGCGAGGTTGAGGCCCTTGGCCCCCGTCGGAGGCACGATGTGCGCCGCATCCCCGGCCAAGAATAGCCGACCGTACTGCATCGGCTCCACCACGAAGCTGCGCATCGGCGTGACGCCCTTCTCGATCACGGGCCCGTCTTTGAGCTTGAAGCCCGGCACCGTCTCGAGGCGCGCGCGCAGCTCCGCCCAGATGCGATCATCCGGCCAGCGCTCGATCGGCTCGTCGGGCGGCACCTGCAGATAGAAGCGCGAGATCTCCGGCGAGCGCATGCTATGCAGCGCGAAGCCGCGCTCGGTGTAGGCGTAGATCAGCTCCTCCGCAGAGGGCGCGACGCGCGCCAGGATGCCGAGCCACGCGAACGGGTACGTGCGCTCGAACACCTGCAGCACGCCGGCGGGGATCGCGTCGCGTGACACGCCGTGAAAGCCGTCGCAGCCCGCGATGAAGTCGCACTCGAGCCGCTCCCCCTTGCCCGCGTGCTCGAACGTGATCACGGGCTGCTCCCCCTCGGCGAACCCACTCGGCTGCGCGTTCGACACCTCGAACAGGATCTTGCCGCCCGCGGCGAGACGCGCGGCCACGAGATCTTTCACCACCTCCTGCTGCCCGTACACGGTGATCGCGCGCCCGGGCACGAGCTTCTCGAACGCGATGCGGTGCCCCGCGCCGCCGAAGCGCAGCTCGATGCCGTGATGCACGAGCCCCTCGCGATCCATGCGCTCGCCCACGCCCGAGCCGCGCAGCAGATCGACCGTGCCCTGCTCCAGCACGCCGGCGCGCACGCGCTTCTCGATGTAGTCGCGCGAGCGGCTCTCGAGCACGACGGAGTCGATGCCCGCGCGCTGCAACAAGTGCGACAAGATGAGCCCCGCGGGACCCGCGCCGATGATTCCGACTTGTGTTCGCATGACCTGCTCTCACCTGTCAAAACGAGAAAAACACCGTCTCATGCTCGCCTTGGATGTGCACATCCCACTCGAGCACGTTCTGCCGCGCAGCGCGCGCGATCAGCGTGGCGCGCCGCGCCTCGGGCACCGAGAGCAGCACGGGATCCTCCGCGTTGGCCGGCTCGCCCGGGAAGTAGAGCCGCGTGTGCACGGGCTTGAGCAGCCCGCGCATGAACAGGGCGACCGAGAGGTGCGGCGCTTGCAGCTTGCCCGGCGCGCGCGCGGGCACTCGGCCCGGCTTCCACGTGCGCAGCTCGAACGCGCCCTGCGCGTCCACGGGTACGCGCGCGAAGCCCACGAACTCGGCCTGCGGATCGAGCGCGCCCTCCGGCGTGGTGGCGAAGCGCCCCGCGGTATCCGCCTGCCAGATCTCGAGGAACGCGTCCGGCACGGGCGCGCCGTCGCCGTCGAGCACGCGGCCGCGGATGCGCACGCTCTCGCCGCTCCTGGCGTCAGGCGCGATCTCCGCGCGGTACAACGGGGACAGACCGATCTCGTAGTACGGACCCACGGTCTGCGATGCCGTCACGCGCAAGCTCATCGTCCTTGCCCCTTTTCCCAAGGCGTCGACAGGCGCCCGCGCAACACGATGTCGAAGCGATAGCCGAGGGCGTACTCCGACTCGGTGGTCTGCCAGTCCAGCTGAGACACCAGACGCTGTCGCGCCTGCTCGTCCGGGACCGACTGGTAGATGGGATCGAACGCCAGCAGCGGATCGCCCGGAAAGTACATCTGCGTGACCAGGCGCGTGGCCCACGCGGGTCCGAACAACGACAGGTGGATGTGCGCCGGTCGCCAGGCGTTGTAATGATTGCGCCACGGATACGCGCCCGGCTTGATCGTCTTGAAGCGATAGCCGCCCTGCTCATCCGTGAAGACCCCGCCCACGCCAGTGAAATTTGGATCGAGCGGCGCGTCGTGTTGGTCGCCCTCGTGCAGGTAGCGGCCCGCGGCGTTGCACTGCCAGATCTCGATCAAGGTGTGAGGCACCGGCTTGCCCCCATCGTCGAGGACCCGACCGCTGACCCAGATGCGCTCGCCGAGCGGCTCAGCCTTGTGCCCGCGTGTCAGATCCGCGGCGAACTGACCCAGCTGCTTGGGATCGAAGCGTGGCCCAGTCAGCTCAGACAGCGTCGGTGCGAGTGGAATGAGCGCCTGGCGCGGCGAACGTTTGAGCGTGGAAACGTAGGCGGGCGAGAGATAATCAGGTTGCGTATTCTGGAGAGGCCTTCGATAGCCGTGCAGCTCTGTCATGTGAGCTCACCTCGTTTGACGTGACGAGTCCGTTACATACTGCGGCAGTGCACACGCGAGACTATAGCCGCGGCGCGTTCCGTTTCGACGCACAATCCAGCACAAACGCGGCATTTGATGCTCCAGTGACGGTATGCCTGTGATACAATCGCAAGCGACTTGGGGGAGTGTCGCTGCGCGCTCAGACCGTATGCTCGAGATACAATCTCACGCGCGCCGCAGCGCGCGCGGCGTGGGGTAGCCCCCAACGTGGGTCAGGCCCATACGCTGGTTAAGAATTGGTTGGGATTGCTAAACATGTGCCCGCTTCGGACACGAAAATGCAGCGGGCAGGTTGGCGCTGCGGTTGGCGGCGCGAACGGTGTCCGTTGGTGGCGCCAACCGATCAGGGTTTACTCCGCTCTTCCGTACCAAGCGCGCAGTTCTCATCAAGAAGTCGATCAGGTTGAATTGCAGCCGCCAGCGAACCCGCTAGAGTCGTGTGCCTTGCGGTATCGAGTGGGAAATATCGAGATCGACGCGGGAACCTACACGGTCCGGCGGTCCGGGCGTGAGCTCGCGCTCCAGCCGAAGATCTTCGGCGTGCTGCGTTATTTGTTAGAAAACCGCAATCGAGTGATCTCGAAAGACGAGCTGCTCGGCGCGGTCTGGCAAGGCGAGAGCGTGCACGTGAGCACGGTGCCCTGGAGCATCAGTCACGTGCGTGACGCGCTCGGGCAGCGTCGCGGATCGCGGTTGCCGATCGAGACAGTGCACCGGCGCGGCTATCGATTTGCCGCCGATGTCGAAGTGTTGTCGAACCTGTCGGCTGTCCGCGCGGGCTCTGATCACGCGCAGAGGCCCGCCGACGCGCGGCACGAGCTTCGAGATGCGAGGCCGTATGTGGGCCAGAGGCAACTGCTCGCGCGGCTCTCGTCCTACGTGGACGTTGCCGGCCGCGGACAAGGCCGTCTGTGCGTGCTCTCGGGCGAAGCGGGCATCGGCAAGAGCCGCACCGCCGACGAGCTGCTGCGACTCGCGCGTGCACGCAACGTGCTCACGTTCAGCGGCCGTTGTCTGCCGGAGGCTGGCGGACCGAGCTACTGGCCATGGATCCAGATCCTGCGCGAGATGTGCCGGACGCCGCGGCTGGCGGCAGGCGCGGGCGCGCTCCTGGCCGAGCTGGAGCGCCTGAGTAAACAGCCCTCTGCCGCGGGTGGCTGCGAAGATCAGACCCAGCGCTTCTGGCTGATCGATGACATCACGCGCTTTCTGCTCGGTACGGCCGCCGAGCTCGGGCCGCTCTGCATCTTCATCGATGACCTGCACGCCGCGGACGAAGGCAGCGTGAGCCTGCTCAGCTTTTTGACGCCGGAGCTGAGCCAACGACCGCTCCTCGTGCTGGCAGCGCACCGCACCGAGCCCGAAGCGCCTATCAACGCGCAGCTCACGCGGCTCTTTGCCGCAGCGGACAAGGTCGAGGTCCCAGCCCTGGGTAGCGACGACGTCGCCGAGTACATCGCGCTCGTGGCCGGCCTGCCAGGCGCGACCGAGTCCCTTGGCTGCGCCGTATATGCGGCCACTTCGGGCGTTCCGCTGTTCATGCAGGAATGCGTGCACGAGCTGATCCGCCGCCACGGGGTGGCTGCGCTGCCGACGCTGAATGCGAGCGCGGTGCGTCTGCCCGATAGCGCGCGCGAGGTGCTGCGCGCGCGGCTGTCCGCGCTGAGCGCCCGCAGCCATGCGCTGCTGGCCTCCGCCAGCGTGCTGGGCACGAGCTTCGAGCTGCCGCTCCTGGCGGCGTGCACCGAGCTGCCCATGCCCGCGTTGCTCCCGCAGCTGCAAGCTGCGGAACGCGCCGGCTTCGTGCACGCTGAGTCTCCGCAGCGTGTCCGCTTCTCGCACGCGCTCGTGCAGGCCCTGCTCTACGACGAGCTGCCGAGCGCCGAGCGCGTGCTGCTGCACCGCCGCGCGGCCGAGGCCCTCGAAGCCTCGGCCCAGCTCGAGCCGCGCGCCGGCGAGATCGCGCTGCACTACTATCGCGCCCTGCCCGCGGGCACGCACGCCCGCGCGGCCGCCGCAGCCCTGCGCGCCGCCCACGCCGCAGAGAGCGTGCTCGACTACGCGCGCGCCGCGCACTTCTACGACTGGGCGCTCGAGGCCGAGCCGCTCTCGAACGTTGACGATCCGCGCGCCCGGGCCGAGCTGCTGCTGTCGGCCGGGCGGGCCCAACGCCTAGCGGGGCGCGCGCGCGAGAGCCGCATCACGCTCGAGCGCATGTTCGATCTGGCCCGCGAGCAGTGCTTCACCGACCTCTTGCTGCGTGGTGCGCGCGTGCTCCGGCCCAGCTTCGCGGTCTCGGTGCTGCCGGACAGCCTGGTGCAAAATGCGCTGGACGACGTGCTGCGCCTGGTCGAAGCGGATGACAGCAGCGAGGCGCGCGCGCAACGCGTGCTCGCGCTCAGCCACCTGGCCTGTGTGCCGCCGCTATCCTTCGACATTCAGCAGTGCAAGCAGCTGAGCGAGCAGGCCCTCGGCCTCGCGCGCGAGCTGGGCCAGGCGCCCGTGCTGCTCGAGGCGCTGCGGGCGCGACTGTACGCGCTGAGCGGTCCGGACGACACCGAGCAGCTCTTGCTCGTCGCGGAAGAGATGCTGCAGCTGGATCGCGAGCAGCCCAGCATCATGACCCTCGAGGCGCACGGCGCACGCTCCGGCGCGTACGCCTATCGCGGCGAGGTCGCTGCCGCGGAGCAAGCGCTCGCCGCGTTCGGCCGCGCCGCGCACGAGCAGAAGCTGCTCGAAGGCATCTGGTACTACGACCGGCAGCGCGCGCAGAGTCTGCTCTTGCGTGGCGACTTCCTCGGCGCGAGCGCCGTGATCCGCGAGCTGCACGCGCGCAGCCAGCAGCTCGGGCTCGGCTACGGCAGCGACTTCCTAGCGCCGCTCGAGCGGCGCGTACGCCACGACCTGCAGCAGCCGGCCGAGCCGGTGCTGAAAGAGTCGCGGCTCGCGCAGGGCCTGTACGATGTCATCCCGTGCCTGCGCGCTCAGCGCGCGCGCTTCGCCGCCGAGCGCGGCGAGCTGGCCGCGGCGAAGAACGCCGTGGACTGGCTGGCGTCACAGGGCTTCGACACCTTGCCGAAGGAAGTCTCGTACCTCAACACGCTCGTCAATTTGGCGATCGTCGTCACGAAGCTGGGCGACCTCGAGCGCGCGGAGCAGCTGTACACGCTGTTGTCGCCATATGCGCTCCTCAGCACTCCGGACGGGTACCTCTTCGATGACGGCGCCGTCTCGCGCTACCTCGCACTGCTCGCGGCCACGCTCGGCTGGCATGAGCGCGTGGAAGCGCACTTCCGCTCGGCGCTCGTCGTGAACCGCGACATGGGCCGCCGCCCCGAGCTGGCGCGCACCTATTACGATTACGCAGTCTGGGTCTCGAACCGGGACGAGCGCGAAGCGAGCGCACAGGCGCAGAGCCTGGCGCGCGAGGCGAGCATGCTCGCCGAGTCCATCGGCATGCACTGGCTGGCTCAGCTAGCACGCGAGCTGATGACATGACGCGCACGTCTCCGGCTCGCACAGGTATTCAGGCGGACGACCGGCCCGGGGCTCGCCGTGCGTCCGCAGCCGTGAGCAGCAGCGAAGTCGATCGAGGGATGCGATGAACAAACAAGCTGGACGAATGGTTGCGCTGGTACCGAAGGCACAGAAGATGTCGCTGCGCGACATCGATCTGAATCTCCTCGTGACGTTGGAGGCGCTATTACGTGAGCGCAACGTGACGCGCGCGGGGCAGGTGCTCGGGGCGAGCCAGCCCGCCATGAGCGCGGCGCTGGCGCGCTTACGCGAGTTGTTCGGCGACCAGCTGCTGTTGCGCGTGGGCCGCGAGTACCGGCTCACGCCGCTGGCGCGCGATCTCGTGGGTCCGCTGCAGTCCGCTCTCGCCGCGCTGCAAGGCACCCTCGAGCGCCGCTCCGGCTTCGATCCGCAGAGCTCGACGCGCGAGTTCCGCATCGCCACCTCCGACTACGTGATGGCCGTGCTGATGCAGCCGTTCCTCACGCATCTGCGCGAGGTCGCGCCCGGCATCCGGCTGCACCTGCGCAACGCCGACTCCGCGCTGCAGCGCAAGCTCACGAACGCGCGCCTCGATCTGTCCATCCAGCCCGCGGGCGTGCTGGCGCACATGCCGGGACAGGTGCTGTTCTCGGACGAGTGGGTCTGCGCCGTGTGGAGCGGCAACGAGGACGTCTCGGATCCCATGACGTTGGACGAGTGGTCGAACTTGCCGCACGCATGCTTCGGCTTCGGCAGCAGCGGCATCGTGCTCGCCGACCTGATGCTGGGGCCGCTGGCAGAGACGCGCACGCGGCAAGTGGTGAGCGAGAGCTATCTGACCCTGCCCTATCTTCTGCCGGAGACGCGCTTGATGGCGCTCCTGCCCGGCCGCGTCGCGCGTCTGTTCGCCGGTCACGCTGAGATCCGGCTCGTCGCGCCCCCGCGCGAGTTCCCGCGCTTCGCAGAGGCGATGAGCTGGAACCCGCTGTACGACAACGATCCCGCACACCGCTGGCTGCGCGAAGAGCTCGCGGACGTCGCGCGCCGCATCTAACCTGACAGCGTCCCGAAAACCCACGTGGCGCGTGGACGTAACCGTCTGATAGCATTCGGCACAACGCCATGAGGCGCGCGGAGCGCGCCGTGGCCTACGAGGTTTCAGTCGGTTGCGCGTCGCCACGCGCCCGGCGCGTCCAGGCTCACCGTGCGCTCACGCGCGCCGAGCGCGGCCCACGGCACCGCGCCACATGGCGCCCCCGACGTCAGCCGGATCCGGCCACGCCCCGCGCCCCCTCCTTGCCTGACCACGCCGCCGACCTCGCCGACACGCCATCATGTGGTCCGCCGGCACCCTGCGTGCAAACACGCGCACCCGCTCATCAGAGATGTGACCAATCGACAGACGTAACCGTGGAGGTGGACGATCTCAGTCCACGTCAACCCGACTCGCCCTCCACCAACACCCGCAAGGCCTCCTCCACGCGATCGGCGAGCGCGGCGGAGGCCTCCACGCGCAGACTGCCACCGTGCAGCCGCGTGATCTGCACGCCCAGCTGCGCCAACCGCTCGCGATACGACACGGCAGCGCGCGGCTGCGGCTCGGGGCTCTCTGCATCCACCGCCGGCAAGAGCGGCTCGGGCTCGAGATCCGAGCCATCGCCTGCCGCCGCCAGCGGCAGCTGTGGCAGATCGACCAGCTGCTTGACGCTCTCGACGAGCCCGGACTGCCCGCTCCACCGCACCTCGTCGCTGTCGCCGTCGAACAAGGTCGAGAACAGCGCTTGCTTCTGCTCCAGCAGCCGCGCGATGCGACCCTCGATGCCGTCTTCGGTCACCAGGTTGTAGACGTCGATGGGCTGCGTCTGGCCGAGGCGATGGATGCGCGCGATGCGCTGCTCCAGCACCGCCGGGTTCCAGGGCAGCTCGAGGTTGATGCAGCAGCTGGCGGCGTGCTGCAGGTTGAGGCCCACCGCGCCGGCGTCGCTCGAGAAGAGCACGCTCGCGCTCGCGTCGTCCTGAAAGGCCGCAAGCGAGTCCTGTCGCTGGCGCTGCGACTCCGCGCCCGTGAAGAACAGCGCGCGCATGCCGGCGCCGGCGAGCACGTCTTGCACGGCCCAGTGCGCGAAGCGCAGCAGCTTGCGCCACTGGCTGAACACGACCACCTTGCGCCGCTGCTCCACCACCACCTGCTCGATCAGACCGCGCAGCACGGAGAGCTTCGGGGAAAACAGACCGTCGAGCAGGCGCTGCGTCGGCGCTTCGTGCTCGCACCGCGGCCACTCGCTGTCGAACTGCACCTGCGCCATGCCGTTGCAGATCATGCGCTGCATCGTGAGCAGCTGCATGAGCCGCACGTGATCGCCGGCGGCGAGTCCGCGCTGGGCGGCGCGTCCCAGGATCTCGGCGATCGGTCGCTGCAGCTCGTCGTGGGCGCTGCGCTGCTGATCGGTGAGCTCCACGGGCACGCGCGTATCGGTGCGCGCGGGCAGCTGGTCGAGCACGGCTCCGCGAGTGCGGCGCAACATCGCCGGCGCGAGGCGCGCGCGCAGCACGTCCAGGTTGCGCGCACCGCTCGCGCTCTTGTCGCCGGGCGCGAGCACGCTATGGTACGGGACGAGACGCCACTTGGGCTCGAGCGCCAGGTCATCCACGAAGTCCATGATGGAGGCCAGCTCGTCGAAGCGGTTCTCCATCGGCGTGCCGGTGAGCACCAGGCGATAAGGCGGCGCGAGCGACTTCACGTACGCGGCCGACTTGGTCGCCCAGTTCTTGATGCGCTGCGCTTCGTCCAGCACCACCAGCTCGGCGGCGAAGCCCTGCACGTGCTCGAAGTCGCGCAGCAGCTGCTCGTACCCGATCACCAGCACCCCACGGTGCGTCTGACGGTACAAGCGCTTGCGCTCCTTCGGCGAGCCCTCGACGAGGCTCAGCGGCTCGCGGCTCGTGCTCTCCCACTCACGCTTCCACTGCAGCTTGAGCGGCGTGGGCACGATCAGGAGCACGCGCGCGATGCAGCCCGCAGCGAGCAGAGCGTGACAGGCCGCGACGGCTTGCGTGGTCTTGCCGAGGCCCATGTCGTCCGCGAGCAAGAGCCGCCCGCGCTCGAGGAAGCGCTGCACGCCGAGCTGCTGGTACGGGTACAGCTCACGCTTGCACTCGGCGAGCGCCGCTCGCGCGCGCGGCAGGTGCGGCGCGAGCGACAGGCGCTGCTCCGCGCGGGCGCGCTCCTCGGCGAGCAACGTGTGCACGGCGGGCTCCGCGCGCTGCCCGTCCGCCAGCGCGCGCGTCATAGACTGGATGAGCTGCAGGCGCTTCGGCAGATCGAGCAGGGTCTCCGGATCGGGAGCGCCGCTGACAGCGGCGAGCTCGGGCGCGACCCGCAAGCGCGCCAGGCGGTCGAACGGTCCGGCGAGCGGCTCGGCGTAGTCCCAGCCCACGGCCGGCGCAGGTTCGCTCGCAGTGGCGGGCGTGGAGATGAGCCCGCGCTGCTCGAGCAACTCCAGCACCGTCAGGCCGTGCTTGCACAGGCCGAGCGAGCTGCGCACGAAGTCCGGACACGCGCAGCTCGCGCGCAGCGGCTCGATCGCGTACAGCGCAGTTTCGTATGGCCTGGTATTGCCGCGCTTGATGTCTTCAGTTGGCTCGCGCGCGCGAGTCGCCTCGCGCGTCCCGGCGCTCGACGTACGGTAACTGCCGAGGATCCCGTGCTCCGGGCGCTCGGCCACGTGCAGCCCATCCCGCTGCGCAAAGGCGTAGCGCCTCGCGAGCGCGTCGAACGCCGCCTTTTGCACGGCCCAGTCCGCGTCGCGCTGGCTGCCGATTATGTGTCGCGCGATGCGCTCGGGAGCGATGCGCCCGAAGCGCCCGCGCGCGAGACCCGTCAAGATTCGTTCGGCTTCTTGAGCGCTGCCGCTCGCCGCATCTGCCATCGGCCCTGGGTATCATGTAGCGTCGCGCCCGTCACCTCGCAGCCGTTCATTCGAAGGAGAGAGCATGCGCTTATCCACGCCCCGCATCCCGCCGCTGCCCAAAGAAGAGTGGAGCGACGAAGTCAGGGGGCTTCTGCCCAGCGACAGAACCCCGCTCAACATCTTTACGACCCTGGTGCGCCACCCCTCCCTGTTCAAGCGCTGGACGGTATTCGGAGGTTACATCCTGTCCCGCTCGAGCTTGCCCGCGCGCGAGCGCGAGCTGCTCATCCTGCGCACCGGCTATCGCTGCAACAGCCCGTACGAGTTCCACCAGCACACGCGCATCGGCCTGGACGCCGGTCTGACAGCGGACGAGATCAAGCGCCTGACACAACCCCTGGATGCGAACGCACGCTGGAGCGCCGAAGACGCCGTGCTGCTGACAGCGGCGGACGAGCTGCACGATGATCAGATGATCACGGACGCGACCTGGGCCAAGCTGCGCGAGCGCTGGGACGAGAAGCAGCTGATCGACATCCTGTTCACGGTCGGCCAGTACACCCTCGTCTCGATGGTGCTCAACACGCTCGGCGTGCAGACGGAAGACGGCTCGAAAGGATTTCCCACGTGAGATTGCGCGACAAAGTGGCCATCGTGGTGGGCGGCGGTCAGGTGCCCGGCGAAGGCATGGGCAACGGCCGCGCCACCGCCATCGTGTTTGCGCGCGAGGGTGCGCGCGTGCTGGTTGCAGATCGGAACCTCGAGTCCGCGCAGGAGACCGTCGCGCTGATCGAGAAGGCCGGCGGCGTGGCGCAGGCCGCGCGCGCGGACATCACCGTCGATGCGGACTGCAAGGCGCTGGTGGAGGCGTGTGTGGCGCGCTTCGGCCGGCTCGACATCCTGCACAACAACGTGGGCATCGGGCGCGGCGACGCGGGGCCCACGCGCATCACGGACGAAGACTGGGACCTGATCTACAGCGTGAACGTGAAGGGCGCGCTGCACACCTGCCGCCATGCGCTGCCGATCATGCGCAAGCAGGAGTCGGGCGTGATCTTGAACGTGTCGTCGATCGCGTCCGTATGCGCATCGGGCTTGCTCGCGTACAAGAGCAGCAAGGCGGCGCTGAACGCGTTCACGCACTCGATCGCGCTCACGCATGCGAAGCACGGGATCCGCGCGAACAGCATCTTGCCCGGATTGATGAACACCCCGATGGCCGTGGAGGGCATCTCTCAGGCGCGCGGCATCGATCGCGAGAGCTTGATCGCCCAGCGCAACGCGATGGTGCCGCTGCGCGGCGGCATGGGGAACGCGTGGGACGTGGCAAACGCGGCATTGTTCCTGGCTTCGGACGAGGCGCGCTTCATCACGGGCGTCGCCCTGCCAGTGGACGGCGGCCAGAGCGCCCGCATCGGCTGAACCGAAGCCGCCAACGGCTGCAGGCGGCCGGCGCTCCGCACGCCGCAGCACTATCCACGTAACCCTAACCGTAACCGAATCCGCCGCCCCCAGCCCACTTGGGATCCACGCCGCGGTGACCGCTTGAGCAAGTCGAATGCGCAAGGTATCACGCAGCCAGCGTATCGATGATGCCGATCCCGAGAACCTGGAAAAGTCGTCGTTGTCTATGGGGTCTGAGCGCATGGCTCGCACTCGCGAGCTGCGGAGGAAGCGAAGACCCGATGACCCCTGCCGCTAACGGCGGCGGAGCCGGAGCGGGTCGCAGCGAGGCCGGCACCCCAGCTGGAAAGGCGGGCGAGGTCGCGCTCGGCGGCCGCGACGACCAACCCACGGCCGGTACCCCCGCAGCTGGAAGCGGCGGACGCATCCCGCAGGCCGGCTCCGGACCCGCAGCTGGCAGCGGCGGCTCGGCACCGCTGATGCGCGCGACGAAGTTCGACGCCGGCAGCGATCCCAACCGCAACAAGGTGGGCCCCGCGGACGTGTGCAGGCGCCTGTCGGAGATCCAGTGCGCGGGTGAAGCCTACTGCTGCGAGCAGCCCGGCCGCAGCGTGGACGCGTGCAAGGCCGAGAGCCTGCGCGCTTGCTCGCAAGACCTCATGCTCGACAAGGCCGCACAGAACCCGATCACCGGCTTCGACGCCGCTGCCGCAGAGCGCGGGTTCACGGAGTTCGAGACGAAGGCGGGCATATGCGATCCGAGCGTCACGACGTGGGCCAGCTCGCCGCAGGGTTTGCGCGGGCTGTTGAAAGGTACGGTGGCTGCGGACGCCAGCTGCAAGCCGGCGGAAGCTCTGCCCGCTCCATCCAGCATCGCCGCGTCACTCCTGTCCTGCAGCGAGCCGAACAGCCGTGCCTGCCTCTACACGAATCCTCTCGACACCTGGACGTGCGCGCCGCGCGCGGCGGCGGGCGGCGCTTGTCTCACGGACAACAACTGCCTCGACGGCTTCTACTGCGTGCTGCCCGCGCTCGCGATCACGGGCACGTGCACCGAGCGCAAAGCGACCGGCGGCGCGTGCAGCGCGGCGACCGAGTGCAAGACGCTCTTCTGCAAACAGAGCAAGTGCGTGGAGGCCGACCAGCAAGCGGCCTACTGTCTGACGAGCTGAGGCGCAGCGCCTCGCAGCCGCGGCGTCTCCCGACGGCGAACGGCCCCATTTGAGCTAACCGCGTGCGGCTACTGTCAGGCGTGCGTCCGCGCGCTATCTTCTCGCGCATGGCAGCTCGCCGAAGGCGAGCCGGGGAGGAGCCATGGCCAGAGAGAGCAGCAGGCGTGCGAGGAGGCTCGTCGATCGATGGTTGCTGCTGTGCGCCAGCGTCGTTGCGGCCTGCGGACAACCGACGACGACCGTGGAGGCCTACGCGGTGGAGTACGTGAGGTTCGACGACATCGCTCCGCCGTATCTCACGCTCACACAATCCTGGAACGCGCTCGGCCTGGACGATCGCGATCGCGCGTACATCCTGTGGACCAGCACGCGCAATGACGGGCGGGAAGACGCGGCCCTGTTCCGCTACACACACGCGACGGGCCAGCGCGAGTTTCTCGGCACGTTCATCGACGTCGCCACCGCCCAGGGCAACATCCAGGCAGGCGAACAGATCCCGAAGGGACACACGCGCATCGTGCAGGTCGGTCGCAAGCTCTACATGGGCTCGCAGGGCTTTCACGACTTCAAGGCCGAGATCGATGCGCTGCCCACGTATCGCGGCGCGCACCTCTTCAGCTACGACCTCGACAGCGGAGCGTTCGACGACGTCAGCCGCAACTTGCCGGGCGGCGTGGTGATCGAGCACCAGGGCATCATCTCGCTCGCCTATTCCCCCGAGCACGAGCTGCTCGTCGGCCTCGCGCACCCGCTCGGCGACCTGGTGCTGTTCGACGTGCGAACCGAGCGCGTTCGGAAGATCGTGCCGGGCATTCCCTGGCAACCCAACGGGGTGGTGAGCCGCGAGGTCCTCGTGACGCGCACGGGCAAGGTGCTCAGCTACCGCGGCTCGGAGGAGCCGCAATATCGCGAGCTGGAGAACGAGGTCTGGTCGTACGACCTCGCGAGCGACCGCACCACGCAGACGGGACAGTGGCTGAAGGGCGGCTTCTGGAACGGCAAGGCGGAGACGCGCGATCGCAACACGGTCTACATGTCGACCGTGTCCGGCGAGCTGTACGCGTTCGACGTGAGGAGCGAGCGCTTCTCACACCTCGGTCACTTCATCGATCCGGCCCTGTTCACCGATCCGCTGCAATACCGCGTGCACTACCTCTGGGGGATCTTGCTGTCGCAGTTCGAGCGCTCGATCATCGGCGTGCCGCTGCTCATGCCGACGGCGGCCCGCTCCGAGGCGCAGCCCAACGTGACGCGCCTCATCGCGTACGATCTCGGGCAGCGCAGGTTCAGTCAGCGCGGGAGCTTAGACGTGGACGTGTTCACCGGCAGCAATCATCGCGACCGCGCAGGCAACCTGTACATGTCGGCGTTCCAGTGGGATCAGGACTGCAGGCTCGCCGTGCTCGTGCCGGGCGAGCCGCAGGCTCCCTGAGCCTCACGCAGTCTTGACCGACGTCTCACCCGGGCCGAAGAAGCCGCTCTCCGCGGGCACCTTCTTGCCGTCCTGATCGTAGCCGGGCAGCGGCTGCGACAGCGCCGCCCAGTCGATGTCGCCGTCACTCGGCAGTCCGGCGAACTGCATCAGGCCGAGCTCGTCGTACTTGGCGTGCACGGACTCGGGCAAGAGGCCCACCTTGTTCAAGTTCGGCATGATGCGCGTGAAGAGCAGGTTGCGGAACAGGTCCATCTGGCCCGCGGCCAGGAAGCGGCGACGACCCTCGTCCGCGTCCCAGCCGTAGTGCTCGAACACGTCCGTCGGCACGATGCGCTCGCGCATCACGCGGCAAGCCTCGAACGCGAACAGCGCGCGGTCCTCGACCTCCTGCGGCGTGAGCGTCTTCACGAACTGCTCCATGTACGAGACGCCGAACGCCACGTGCCGCGCCTCGTCGCGGAGCACCAGATCGAGCAGCTCCACCATCACCGGGTCGGCCGTGGTCTCTTTCAGCACGTTGAATGCGGCGAGCGCGAGCGACTCGATCACCAGCTGCATGCCGATGAACTTCAGATCCCAGCGCGGGTCCGTGAGCACCTTGTCGAGCAGGGCCTTTAGGTGCCGGTTGACCGGGTACATGAAGCCCATGCGCTGCGTCAGGTAGCGCGCGAACACTTCCACGTGACGCGCTTCATCGAACGTCTGCGAAGCGGCGTACAGCTTGCCATCGTGCGTGGGCGCGCAGCTCACGAGCTGCGACGCGACGAGCAGCGCGCCTTGCTCGCCATGCAGGAACTGCGACACGGTCCACACGTGGTTGTGCCAGCCGAAGCGCACGCGCTCCGGCTCACTCAGCGCGGCGAACGGCGCCCAATCTAGATAAGGGTTCTCCGACTCGGCCTTCATGGGCGCCTGGCTGCGCGGGTACTCGCGCTGCCAATCGATGTCGGTGTCCGCGTTCCAGTTGCGCTCTTTGCCGAGGCGATAGAGCTTCTGCAGCTTCTTGTCGGCCTCGGTGTAGTTCCAGGTGTAAGAGCCGGTGAGCGGCGTCTGAAAGATCTGCGCGATCTGATCGGCATCTTGCAACGTCAGATCGCTGGTGAGCTCGGTCTCGGAACCGGTGCGCACGACTGACTTGGGAGCGCTTTCTACGAAACGAATCATTGGGATTGTCCTCTCACTCAGCCTGTTGGATGCGTTGCACGACCATGTCTTCGAGCACACCCAGAACCATCTCTGCGTGTTCGGGATCCGCAGTCACTCCGTCTTGCATGCGCAGCCCCACGAAAGCGGCATGCATGGTCTCGATCAAACGTTCCGCGTCCGGGCGCTTGAGCGCAGGAAAGAGCTGAGAGGCCGCCTCGATGGCCAGCTGGCGGTGGCGCTTGGCCACGCGCCGCATGCCGTCGCGCAGCTCCGGATCGCTGCGCGCTGCGGCGTTGAGCTCCATCACCACGCCGTAATGCGGGTGCTGGTAGACGGCGTACAGCTCGTGCAAGCCCGCGCGCCAGCGCTGCCGCGCGCTCTTCTTCATGATGCCGGAGGCGAACGCCGTGGCGTAACGTCCGCTCAGCTGCTCGTACAGCAGATCGATCGCCGCCGTCAGCAGCGAGGCCTTGTTGGGAAAGTGATGCAGGCGCGCGCCGCGCGACACGCCGGCGCGCCGCTCCACCTCGAGCGTGGTGGTGCCCCCGTAGCCGAGCTCCGCGAGACTGGTGAGCGTGGCCTCGATCAGCAGGCTGCGCGTGCGGGTGCGGCGCTCTTCCTGCGTGCGGCGCGCTCGGGTCTCGGTCTGTGACATGCGCAGACGGTAGCTCACCTCAAACAAACCGTCAACGCGGTCTGTTTCTTTCGCGAGCGGGCGCGCACCCGCGGTGATGCAGGCTCAGGCGCCGCGGGTGCTGGCTACGCGTCCACGCTCGCGCTGTTCGCGGCGTGCGGCCGAACGGCTGGCTCGTGCAGCAAGCTGCTGACCTTCGCCACGAGCCGTTCCGTCGCTGCGAGCGGCACGCTCGCCAGCACGGCGAGATGCACGAAGCCGTGCGTGAGCCCGGCCTCGCGCCACGCGATCACGCGGTTACCGGCGGCCTGCAGCGCTGCTGCGTAAGCCTCGCCTTCGTCTCGCAGGGGATCGAGCTCGGCGGTCATCACGAGTGCCGGGCACAAGCCGCGCAGGTCGGGATCGTGGAGCGGCGCGATGTCCGGGTGGTCCTGCGGATGATCACCGGCGTAGTGCCCGTCGAAGAAGCGAATATCAGAGGCGGTGAGGAACAAGCCGCGCTCGAAGTGCAGGCGCGACGGCCAGTGCCAGCCGCGAGAGGTCACCGGGTAGATGAGGATCTGCGCGAACGGCGGCCGATCGTGACGCGTGCGCCGCGCCACGTACGTGGCCAGGTTGGCGCCAGCGCTGTCGCCGCCGATGGCGACACGTCCGGGATCGGCCCCCAGCTCGCGCGCGTGGGCCTGCGCGTAGCGCAGCGCGGCGAGCGCATCCTGCGGGGCTGCCGGGTACGGGGACTCGGGCGCCTTGCGATATTCCACGGACAATACGTGCAGCCGCCCTGCGCTGCAGAACCTGCGGCACAGGTCGTCATGGCTGTCCAGATTGCCGAGCGCGAAGCCGCCGCCGTGCAGGTACACGAGCAATGGACGCAGCTCCGTGCTGGGCGCGGGGGAGTAGTGGCGCGCCGGCAGCTCCCCGGCATCCGTCGCGATCCGGAAGTCGTGCACGCGATGCACCGCCGGCGCCGCGGCGCGGAAGCGGGCCGTGTTGTAGAGCATGCGCTGGCGGGCGCGGTGGAGCGATGGATCGCTCAGGGAGGCCAGCTTGTCCTGGCCGCGTGAGAGCGTGAGTGCCAGCTGTAGCTGTGGGTGCAGCACGGCTCCGTCGCGGACGATCGGAGGGCGGCCGGAGAGCAGCACCTGTACGCGAGGCGGGAGCGCGAAGAGCTTGCGGGCGACTTCGAGCTCGATGCGGCGCAACAGCGGGAGCTTGGGCATGGGGGGAGGTATGACCAGCCATCCGCACGCTGCCAAGTGCCGTTTGAGCCAAGTTCTGGCGGAACGGTGACCGGGGTCGTGTGCCACGTAACCCTAACCGTAACCGGAGCCAGACGAAGAACGGTTGCGGTTACGGTTAGGGTTACGTGGGTTGGTTGTAGAGCTTTTAGAATTGGTGCGCGAGGCGGGCATAAACCTGCCTCATCACCATGTCGTAACTATACGTGTCGCTCATCGTCCCACCCCCGCCGTTGTAGATCAGCGGCGGCTCCACATCGAAAAGGTTGGTGCTGCCCACCGACACCGAGGTCCGACCCGCCTCCGACTGGAACGAGTAACCCACCACGACGTCCCACGTGTTGTATGCGCTCACGGTGCGCTCGCCGACGTGGCCCGGGGCGTAGCACAGGCCGCCGCCCTGCAAGCGACCCGCGGAGTTGCCGCACTCCTTGTACGATCCGATGAACAGCGTCCGTATGCCCGCGCTCCACGCGCCGCGGCGCCAGTCGATGCCCGCGTTCCAGCGGAAATGCGGGTACGCGCCACCGCGGCCGTTCTGGTTCAGATCGAACGTGCCCGCGCCGCGCACCACCGTCCCGTCCGCGAGCGTACGGTCGTAGCGGCGCAGGTACGCGACGGCCGCGCGCAAGTTGAGCTCGCCGATCGGCGAGTCGATGTCGTACTGGCCCGTCACGTCGAGGCCATCCACGTGATCTTGGCCGACGTTGTTGTTGAGGTTCTGCACGTAGGTGATGCGCTGCGTGGTCGGATCGCGCGTGACCAGGTCGCAATACTTCGGCGCCACGCCAGGTGCGCCCGGATAGCAGCCTTGCAGGATGGTGCTCGTGCCAAACGCGTCGATGGTCTTCGAGATCTTGGTGTTGAAGTAGTCGACCGTGAATGACAGGTTCTTCAGGCTGCGCGGCCGGATCACGGCGCCGATGGTGAAGATCTTCGCGGTCTCCGGCTCGAGCTTCGGATTGCCACCCCAGCGCGCGCGCTGCTGCGTGCGCTCGTCGCCGTTGTTGGCTGCAGCGCCGCAGCTGCGCGCTTGCGGCGAGCCCGGCACCACACCGGTCCCGCAGGGGTCCGTGGCCGTGTCGAAGCTGTCCGAGTTGCCGAGGTACAGGTCCGGGATCGACGGCGCACGAAACGCAGTGGAGTACGTGCCGCGCAGCGCGATGTCTTCGACCGGAGCCCAGCGCCCGCCGAGCTTGTAGTTGTAGGTGCTGCCGAAGCTGCTGTAGAACGACGCGCGTCCCGCGGCGATGAGCTCGAGCGCGTACAGCGCGGGCAGCTTCTCGACGAGCGGCACGTTCAGCTCCGCGTACAGCTCGTTCACGTGGTAGCTGCCCTCGGTGATCTGCACGTTGTTGCCGGTCGACTCGCCCGCGACCGTGATCGGATCCGGAACCTGGGCGCCGCTGAGCGCACGGAACTCGTAGCCGAACGCGAGGCCCAGCGCGCGCTCCGCCCACAGCTTGAAGAGCGAGCCGCTCATGTTCGCCTGCGCGCCGATCATCTCGTTGTAGCCGCGTTGCACGCCCGTGTAGCGCAGCCAGTCGATCTGATCGCGCGTGATCGTGCCCTCCCCGCCGAACAGGTTGAGCGGTACGCAGCCCTCGATCGGCGAGCCCGCCGTGCCGCAGCGCGGCGCGCCGCTGGCATCGATGAAGCTGGAGCCGAGCGCATCGCTCAGCCGCGACGAGCGCAAGGAGCCGATCTTGAGCTCGGTGCCTTCGTTCAGGTTGTAGTTGAACGAGGCTTCCCAGGTCCAGCCGGCGAACGGCCCTGCGCTTTCGGGCAAATCACCGTCGATGCCTGCGCTCAGATGGAAGTTGTGAATGTCCTGCACGAAGCTGCGCCGGCCAAACTCCGTGAGCCGCCGCACCACGCTGCTGAGCTCGCGCCCAAATGGATTGTAGATGTTGTCCGCCGCGACCGAGAGACCCTGGAAGTCCAGGTTGAGCGGCTCGGGCGCGAGCGTCTGCGCCGAGTGGCGTTTGGTGTAGAAGCTGTCGAAGAAGAGGCGCGCGTGCTCGCCAAGGTTGTATTCGCCGCTGCTGAAGACGTTGAAGCGCTCCTGCGGCGTGACCAGGTAGTTGTAAGGCGCGACGTTCCAACCATCGCCGCCGTCGATCGGCAGATTGTTGCCGCGGAATGGACGCCACGCGCCCGTGGTCTTGTCGAGGGTGAAGCCGCCTGCGGTCGGATACGTGCGCGCCAGCTGGTTGTAGTCGGCGTTTCCGTTCGGCACGCCGCGCTGGCTCACGGGGATCTGCACGTTGCCCTGCGGAATGGTGGTGTTGCCGATGCGGGAGATCTTGCCGGCCCCGGCCGGCGAGAGATCGAGGCTGCGGCTCACGCTCGTCGAGTCGCGGTTGCCAGACCAGACCGGCGCACCATTGTAGTAGTTCAGCGCGACCAGCACGCTGCCCTTCTTGCCGCTCGCCCCGATGATGCCATTGACGTCGACCTGCTGGCCGTCGCCGCGCGTGCTGGTGCTGCCGTACGCGTCGATCGCCGCTCCATCGAAGCGCTTGCGCGTGATGATGTTGATCACGCCGCCCACGGCGTCGGAGCCGTAGATGGCCGAGGCGCCGTCTTTCAGCACCTCGATGCGCTCGATCACACTGCTCGGGATCGCGCTCAGATCCGCGGAGTCGTCTGCGCCGGTGCCACCGGGCGGAAGACGCCGGCCGTTCAGGAGCACGAGTGTCAGACGCACACCCAAGCCGCGCAGGTTCACGCGGATCGAGCCCTCGCCACCGTTGTTCGTGCCACGACTCTGGGCGTTCGACTGTTCGGGGATGGTCTGCAGGAACTCACCCACGTTGGTCCGGCCGCTCGCCAGGATCTGCTCGCGAGAGAACACGATGACGGGCGCCGGGCCGGCCAGATCTTTGCGCCGAATGCGCGAGCCCGTGACCACCATCTCCTCGGGCTGCGCTTGCGACTTCTCGGGCTCGATCGCGGGCGGCTCGGACCCGGGTTCAGGCGCGGGCGCAGGCTCCGGAGCTGCCTGCGCGCGCACGAGTCGTGGTTGTGAGATCCAAACGAAGATGAGCCCGGACACCAAAGCTAGCGCGAATCGACTACGTCGCTGGTACACATAGTCTTGCATGATGAGCTGACTCCTACGGAAAGCTCAGCGGACCATACTCCGAGCTGCGAGAAAGCCAGCGTGATCATCGCCACAGCGCACGAGATTACAGCCGTGTGCGCTCATTCATGCTCGCTCAGATCCGTAGATTGCGACCCACAGCCCGCTCGCTTTTCCAGCGCGTTGCGAGCCGGTCGTGGCGACGACCTCAGTGAGTGAGGCTCGACCTCGGTCGTCGCGCTCGAGCTCATTCATAGTCGTGCTCTTCACCTTCAGGTGGGCAGTCTTCTTCGTCGGAGGGCTCACCTTCTTCGCCGCTCTCGGCGTCGTCGCCGCCCGCACCGCCCGCTCCCGACTCACTCGCGTGACGGCCCGCGTGATCGGTGTGCGACGCGCCTGCGCCTCCGCTCGTCGCAGGCCCGTCCTCGGAGCTCGCACCGGCCGCACCTTCGCTCTCTTCGCCGCTCGCGCCCGCAGCGCCCTCGGAGCTTGCGCTGCGTCCGGCCTCTGCGTCCGAGCTCGCGGCGCGGCCTGCAGTGCCCTCACTCGCGCTGCGTCCCGCGTCCGAGCTTGCTGCGCTACCTCCAGCCCCAGCACTCGCGCTGCGACCCGCATCGCCATCCGAGCTCGCGGCACCACCTGCCGTGCCCTCACTCGCGCTGCGACCCGCATCGCCATCCGAGCTCGCGACCCGTCCTCCGGCGCCGTCGCCCGCGCTGCGTCCGGGCTCGCTCGGCGAGTTCGGGGCCCGACCTGCCGCGCCGTCGCTCGAGCGTGCTCCGCGACCCGCATCGCCATCCGAGCGCGCGCCACCGCGGCCTGCGTCAGTCGAGCCTGCGCCCGGCCCACCCGCGCTCGACGCGTCCGATCCGCCGCGGCCCGCGACCGCGTCCGAAGCGGAAGCCGCCGGCCCAGATCCGCCGGAGCCACCGCGGCCGTCCGCTTCTGCAGACACGCCACCGCTGCCCGCCTTCGCCTCGGCCGTGCCGCCCGACCCCGCTTTGCCCTTCGAGTCCTCCGCGCTCGCTGCATTGCTCTGCGCACCGGTCTCGCCGCCCTTGCCTGCGCTGCTTTGGCCAGAAGCCCCGCCGGTGCCGGCTGCGGGCGCGGGTACGACGTCGGGCAGATCCGAGCACGCGATGAGCGTGCCGAGGCCGAGCGCGAGCATGAAGGGTGAGAGCTGAGCTTGCAGTTGCATGATTCCTCGTGAAGAGTCCGGGCTCTTGGTTTGCGAGCGTCCGTTATACGAGACAGTTCGCCACAATGCGAGCAAAAGTCACACTCGCCCCGCGCGAGACCGCCTCTATCTGTGGAGCTCGCTACCGATGTTCCCGCGCGACTGCGTGGCACATCGCGTGCTACTCGCGTCGCCCATGCACCTCTCCCCCGCGCCCGTGCTCGACTCGATCGACCTGCTGGCAAGCCAGTCGAGCCTGACCTTGCCGATCCACGGGCGCGCGGCGCTGCTCACCTGCATGCACGGAAGTCTCGATTGCGGCGCTTTGGTGGGCCGCTCGGGGCCTCAGACGCAGCTGATTCGCAACGCAGGCGCGCGCGTGAACGATGACGCGCTGCGTTCGCTGCTTCTGGCCCATGAGCTATTCGGTGCGCAAACCTGGTTCATCGTCCAGCACCAAGATTGTGGACTCACGTTGCTCGACGACGCGGTGACGGAAAATCTGTGGCCCAGCCTGAGTCGGGCCAGCACCGGTCAACCCCTGACCCGGAGCGATCGCGTCGGCTCCACGCACGCTGCGGCGCTCGGTCAGCTGCGGCTCGCGGCTCGGTCCGAGATCCTCGCGGCGGATCTACGCCAGCTGCGCGGCCATCGGCTGCGGCCGAGCGCGGTGCACGTGCGCGGCTACCTGCTCGATGTCGCGGCCCGCAGCCTGCTCGAGATCGATCCCGAATAAGCGAGCGCTCAGGCCGCGACCTGGGCGCGCCGGCGCAGGTTCGTGATCGCCCACAAGCCGAGCTTGTGCAGCGGCGGGCGCAACGTCTCTCGATACACGGCAAAGCTCGCGAACGCGGCCAGTGCGAGCACTTGCGGCACGTGCAGCCCGACGCGCGGCGCATAGCGCGCGTAGTACTTCTTGAAGAAATAGTCCGTGTAGTGGATCGACCAGTACACGCGCTGTCGCGCGGACGTGCGCTGCCCCCCGGTGCGAACCTGCTCCATGGGCAAGTGCAAGCTGTGCCGCTCGTTCGTGATGCAGATCTTGTATCCGTTCACGAACAGGTTCATCTGATAGTCAGTTTCCTCGCGATAGCCGTAGCCCACGGCGTAGATCGGATCGAAGGGGTACTGCTGCAGCAGGCGCTTGCGCGTGAGGATGATCGCGTTCGTGAACGGCACGTGAATGTCGCCGTGGAAGATTGCCCCATTCACGTATTCGCAGATCATGGGCCGGAACGGTTTCACGTGATGCAGCCCGAAACGAAAACGTTGCAGCGCCTGCGCCTGCGTCTCACCCGGCAGCATGTACACGCGGCGCCCGGAGATCGCGCCCAGCTGTGGGTCCGCCTTCAGCTTCGCGAGACACACGGCCGCGTAGCCGGGCTCGAGATACTCGTCGTCATCGCAAAACAACACGTAGTCGTTGCGGCATACAGCCACGCCCTTGTTGCGCGAGCCCGGAGCACCCGTGCGCTGCTCGTTTCGCAAGATCAGCATGCGCTTGTCGGGATAGCGCGCGGCGATCTCCTGCAGCACCGAAGCCGTATCGTCCGTCCCGGCATCGTCGACGAAGATCAGCTCGTCGACGTGTTCTTGCTCGAAGTAACTCGGAGCCACCAGCCGCAACGTGTGCGCCCGGTTACGCGTTGGTACTATCAGCGTTATCAATGCCCTCTCCCAGCACGCACGGCTCGAACGTAGGCTTGCGCCAAACATAACACGAACCGCGGCGATGCAAGGTTTCCAGTCTGCAGCCAGCGGCGGAGGCCGCGGTTGGCTGCTGCCGCCAGCGGCGTCGGCGGGCCCAAGTCTGGGTCGCTTTTAAACCGATTGCATCCAACGTACCCCTGAACGAGGGGTGACGGAATGCACGGCAAGTGACTTATCCTTGCACGCGCAGGGCGACGGAGTAGGAACTGTCATGTCAGGGCTCGTCGCCGTCCCAGGCTTCAGGGTTAACCCCGAGCCGGGCGGTGCAGGACACGGAGAGGCGGCTGACGATGTTGCCAAGACAAACGGCGGACGAGAAAACAGGGCGGGTTGCGGCCTATTACGAGGGCAAGAACGCGCTGGTTACGGGCGGTTTCGGCTTCGTCGGAAGCCACATGACCAAGGCGCTGGTCGAGCTGGGCGCGAACGTCACGGTATTCGACATCCGGACGGATCCCACACGTGACTCCCTGCTCAATGATCCAGCATTGGGCCTGCGCGAGAAAGTCCAGGTAATCACCGGAGATCTCGCGGATCCGCAGGCCGTGCGCGAAGCCGTTTGCGGGGGCAACTTTCACTTCATCTTCAACTTCGCCGCCTACGCCACCGTGATCGAAAAGGCGATGGAGAACCCGTACGAGACCATCCAGGCCAACACCATGGGTCTCGTGAACATCCTGGAGACCACGCGCGGCTTGAAGCTGCGGCCGACGCGGATCTTCCACGCTTCCACGGACAAGGTGTACGGCGAAATGGACGGCGAGCCGTACGACGAGGAGAAGACCCCGCTCCGCGGCATCGGAGTCTACGACGGCGCAAAGCTTGCAGCCGATGTGTTCGCTCGCACCTATCACGAAGTCTACGGTCTGCCGACGGTCGTGCTTCGGATGTGCAACATCTTCGGTCCTTATGATTTCAACGTGAACTATCGACTGATCCCCCGCGCGATGCAGAACCTGTACGGGGAGCCCGAGCCGCGCGGCCCCGAGCTGTACTTCGACGCGATCGAGCACTGGCGCGACTATCTGCACGTGGATGACTGTATTCGCGCGATCCTGCTGCTCGGCTTCCGGCACGAGTGCCGCGGCGAGGTGTTCAACCTGGCCGCGACGAAGTTCGCGTCGACACCGGAGCTGCTCAAGGCCGTCGTGCACACGGCCTACGAAATCGAGAAGGAGTACAACCTGAAACGTGCCGAGGCGATCCTCGCGAACGGCATCACCATCAAGGTGCGACACGGACAGCCGGGCATCGTCACGATCAAGAAGCAGCGCCTGAACGGAGACAAGCTGAGCCGGCTCACCGGATTCGAGCCGGTGATCGGCCTCGCCGAGGGTCTGGAGCGCACCGTGCGCTGCTATCGCAATCACTTCACGAGTCAGCGGGCGACGCGCTCATGAGCCACGTCTGGAGCGGGCGTCCCTGTCTCGTGACGGGGGCGACAGGCTTTGGCGGCTCGCATCTGTCGGAGAATCTGCTCGAGCGCGGAGCGATCGTGTACGCGCTCGACCGAGTCTTCCCCCGCAACTCGTACCTCGTGCGCCAGGGTCTCGAGCAGCGCGTGCACTACGTCCAGGGTGACATTCGCGACCTCGATCTGCTGCGCACCACGATCGAGCGCTACGAGATCGACAGCATCTTTCACCTGGCGGCGCAGCCGCTCGCGCCCATGAGCAACGTGCTGCCGTTCGAGACGCTCAGCATCAACGCGCTCGGCACGTACACCGTGCTCGAGGCCATGCGCACGACGCAGTGCGCGAAGAACCTGATCTTCGCGTCCTCGGGCGCGCACTACGGCGCGACCACCACGGACCGGCCCATCGCCGAGGACGACGCGCTGTGCGGCGCGGTGAACCTGTACGGCCCATCCAAGACCGCAGCCGACGTCGCGGTCCGCAGCTACGCCAGCGTGTTCAAGCTGCGCGCGGCCGTGTGCCGTTTCATGAACACCTACGGTCCGGGGGACACGAACTTCAGCCGCATCGTGCCGCGCGGCGTCCGCAGCCTGCTGCGCGCGGAGCCGTACGACTTCGGCGACCGCGACGACGGCAGCACGCGCCTGGATTTTCTGCACATCCGGGACATGACGCAGGCGTACATCGCGGTCGCGGAGCACATGGACGTGGCGCAGGGCGAGGCGTTCAACTTCGGGCGCGGCCAGCCCGTGTCGACGAGCGAGCTCGCCCGCCTGCTCAGCCGCGCGCACGATGGGGGGGAGCGTACGCCGCTGTTCCACGGCGCGCCCCGCAAGGTGCCCGTGGTCAAGTACCTCGACATCGCCAAGGCCCAGCGCCTGCTCGGCTGGCAGCCGCAGACCCCGCTCGACAGGGGCCTGCACGAGACCGTCGCCTGGTACCGCGAGCACCTGCCGGCCCTATGAGCGCACCCGCCGCCGTCAGCTTCGGGCTGGAAGAGCTGCTTCGCGACGAGGCCGTGCGGCGCCGGGAGTTCCCCGTGGTCGCGGAGACGCGCTACTTCGCCCACGCCGCGGTCTGCCCGTTGCCCGCGTGCGTGCGCGACGCGATGTCAGGCTACCTGGCGCGCGCGGGCCGCGGCGGTCAGTTCGAGCACCTGCACGCGCCGGCGGAGGCCGCCCTGCGCGGCAGCGCGGCGGGGCTCTTGGGGGCTGATGTCGACGAGATCGCGCTGGTTCCGTCCACGTCTGCGGGCTTGAGCCTGATCGCGGCCGGCATCGCCTGGCGCCCCGGCGACAGCGTGGTGATCAGCGAGGGCGACTTCCCGTCCAACGTCTACCCGTGGCTGCGCCTGCAGGCGCAGGGCGTCGCGGTGCGGTCCATCCCTGCGGATCCGGGGCGCGGCGTGAGCGTGCCGGACGTGCTCGCGCAGCTCGACTCGACCACGCGCCTCGTCGCCCTGTCCTCGGCGCACTACGCGACCGGCGCGCGCGTCGACGTTCAAGCGATTGGCCGCGAGCTCGGCGCGCGCGGCATCCTGTTTTGCGTGGACGCGATCCAGACCCTGGGCGCGCTGCCAACCTCGGCCGAGCACGTGGACTTCCTGGTCGCAGACGCACACAAGTGGCTGCTCGGCCCGCAGGGCATGGGCGTGCTGTTCGTGCGGCGCAGTCGCTTCGAGACGCTGCAGCCCGTGCTCGTGGGCTGGAAGTCGGTGCGGTCCGAGCGCGACTTCGTGAAGCAGCAGCTCGACTTCGCGCCCGGCGCGCGCCGCTACGAGCCGGGCTCACTGAACGCGCTCGGCGTGGTGGGCGTGTCGGCCGCGCTGCAGCTGCTGGCGTCAGTCGGCGCAACCGCGATCGGCGCGCGCATCGCGCAGCTGAGGGCGGCGGTCGTCCCCGAGCTGCAGCGCAGGGGCTACGAGGTGCTGGGCGGCAGCGCGGCAGACGGCTCCGGCATCATCTCGTTCCTTCGCGACGGCACCGACACGGCGAGCCTGTACAAAGCGCTCGACGCTCGGCGCTTCGTGGTGTCGTTGCGAAACGATCCGCGCGGGCGGCCCTGCATCCGCGTCTCACCGCACTTCTACAACACCACGTCCGAGCTCGAGCAGCTCATCGACGAGCTGTGATCAGTGAGCTGCCGGGCGGAGGTCGGGAGCCGCGGAGCAATTGCGGAGCGGGTCCCGCGACCGCCGCTGCGATTAACCTCGCACCGGGTTGTACGCGCAGCAGCCCGGCGCGCAGCTATCCGGACGCGCGGGAGAGCCGCACGTGCGCCGCGTCTGCACGCGACCGAGCCGCTCCTCGATCAACTCGCGGATCATGCCGATGAACAGCGGATGCTCCCCGACGGTCGCTACGCGCTGAAAGCCCAGGCCGAGCTCGGACGCCACGGCCCGCGCCTCGTGATCGAGATCCCAGACCACCTCCATGTGATCGCTCACGAAGCCGAGCGGGATCACCACGACGTCTTGCACCTTCCCGGCCAGGCTTCGCAGGTGATCGCAGATGTCCGGCTCGAGCCAGCGCACCTGAGGAGGCCCGCTGCGGCTCTGGTACACCACGTCGTGCTCCGCGCGACCGAAGCGGCCGGCCAGCACGCCCGCGATCTCGCGCAGCTGAGCCACGTAGTCGCAGCCGCTCGCCATCGTGAGCGGGATGCTGTGCGCCGTGAACACGAAGCGCGCCGCCGCTCGCCGCGGCTCCGGCACGGCTTCGAGCGCGTCGCGGATGTGCTCCGCCTGCGCATCGACGAAGCCGGGGTGGTTGTAGAAGATGCGCAGCTTGTCGAGCTCCGGAGCGCCGTCGCCCACAGCGGCGCGCGCCTTCTCCATGTCCAGCCGGTACTGGCGACAGCCGCTGTAGCTGCTGAACGCCGACGTCACGTAGACCGCGGCGCGGCGCACGCCGTCCGACCGCATCGTGCGCAGAGTATCCTCGAGCAGCGGGTGCCAGTTGCGATTGCCCCAGTAGATCGGCAGCGCGATGCCATGCCGATCGAGCTCGCCGCGCAGAGCGGCGACGAGCGCGCGACAGTGATCGTTGATCGGGCTCTTGCCGCCGAGGTGCTGGTAGTGCTCGGCCACGGCCAGCAGGCGCTCGCGCGGCACGTTGCGCCCCTCGACCACGCGCTCGAGGAACGGCATGACATCCTCGGGCCGCTCCGGACCGCCGAAGCCCAGGACCAAGATCGCATCATGCATGAAGGCGCCGCTCATCGAACCTCTCGTGCTTCCCGACATGTCGCGCCGCAGCGTAGCGCGTCAAGTGGGCCCGGCGCTCTTCGATTCAGCCGTTCAGGCTCTTGGCGAGCGCGCGGAGCTCGGGGAGCCGGTCCGTGTATCCGGCGCGCGCCATGAACGTGAGGTCGAGCTTCTGGTCGCGCTCCGCGGTGCCGCTGCGGTAGTGCCGCTCGTCGACGAGCGCATCCGCGACGTGCACCGGCGCCAGGGTCTGCAGCGAATCCGCGGGCACGTCGCCGGGCATGTGGTGGAACGCCACCGTCTCCACGATCTGCAGCGGCAGGCCCCAGAATCCGAGCAGGTACGCGCCGACCTCGGCGTGGGTCATGCCGAGCAGCTCCTGCTCGACCTCGTAGGACGGCCGCTGCGAGCGCTCCTGCTCCGCGATCACCTCGCCGAAGCCTTCCGGCAGGCACATCGCCAGCACCAGCTTGCCCACGTCGTGCACCACCGCGGCCGCGAACACCTCGGCGCCGCGCGTCTTGTCGGCTGCGATCGCCTGGCCCAGGCGCGCGGTCATCAGCGAGTGCTGCTGCAGGCTGTCGATCGAGAAGCCCTTCACCGGTGGCCCCTTGAGCGCGCTGAACGCGTGCACGCTGAGCGCGAGCGACTTCAGCAGCTCCACGCCCAGGCGCATCACCGCTTGCCGGACCGAGGTCACGCGCTGCGCGAGCCCGAAGTACGCGGAGTTGACGAGCTGCAGAACCTTCACGGACATCGCTGGGTCCTGCTCCACGATCGTCGCGAACTCGGACACGCCGGCGTCCGGGCGCTGCGCGGCGCGCGTGAGATCGAAGTACGTCTGGGGCGCAGACGGCAGATGATCGAGGCCTCCGACCATGGTGCGGATCGCCGAGTCGCTCAACATCTGCTGCAGCTTGGAGGCGCGCTCGATCACCGTGCGCAGCGTCTCCGCGTCGCACGGCTTGCTCAGGAACTGGTGCGCCGCGGGCAGCGCGCGCAGCACGCTCTCGCGATCGGCCTGGCCGGACAGGATGATGCGCGCGGACTGCGGAAAGTGCTGCTTTATCTGCGCCAGCAGGGTGGCACCATCCATGACCGGCATGCGCATGTCGGAGACGACCACGTCGAATGGCTTCTGGGCCATCAGCGCGAGCGCGCTCGCCCCGTCGCTCGCGAACGCCATGTCCCACTGTTTGCGATGACGGCGCAGCAGATCGCGCAAGCCGTCGAGCACCTGCTGCTCGTCGTCCACGAACAGGACGCGCTTCATATCGTGCCTCCGGGCGGGCTCTTACCCGCGATGGGGAGCTTGATGAAGAAGGTGGTCCCCACGCCCAGCTTCGTCTCGAACGTCAGCTCGCCCGCGTGCTTCTCGCGCACGGCGCGCCATGCGATCGCGAGCCCCTGACCTGTGCCGCGTCCCACTTCCTTCGTGGTGAAGAACGGATCGAAGATGCGGTCGCGGATCGCCTCGGGAATGCCACCGCCCGTGTCGCGGATCGCGATCACCACGTGCTCGCCCTGCACGAAGGTGCGGACCCCGATCACGCCGCGCTGCTGCGTCCCCACCACGATGTCGCTGATGGCGTGCGCCGCGTTGATCACGATGTTCAGCACGACCTGATTGATGTCGTTGATGAAGCACGTGACCGGCGGCAGCTCGCCGAGCTCCGTCTCCAGATCCGCGATGTACTTGTATTCGTTGCGCGCGACGGTCAACGTGGCCATGATCGCGCGATTCAAGTCCACGGGCGCCATCTCGTCGGTGGACGGATGCGAAAACTCCTTCATGGAGCGCACGATACTGGTGACGCGCTCCAGGCCGTCGACGCAGCGATCGAACGCCTTCGGCACGTTCTCCACGAGGTACTCGAGGTCCGCAGCGTCCTCGGCCTCACGTGCCTCTGCCACGAGCTTGTCGAGCTGCTCGGGTGCGACCTTCTCTTCCACGCCGGTGCGCAGCGCCAGCAGCGCCTCCACCAGCTGCTGCGTGTCGCGATTGGCGTCGCGCAGGAAGTCGAGGCTGTCCCCGATGAACTGGATGGGCGTATTGATCTCGTGTGCCACACCAGCCGCCAGGGTACCGATCGCCGCCAGGCGCTGCGCACCAAACAGCTCGTGTTGCGCCTGCTTCATTTGTGTCACATCGGTGGACACAATCAGCGCGCCGGTGATCTCCGAGCCGCTGCGGATCGGCCCGAGGTAGTTCGTGTACCAGGCGGTGCCGCCATTCGGCGCGGTGACAGTCACGTCCTGCGAGAGCGGCGGCCCGCCGTCCAGCACCTCGCGCAGCGCGCGCTCCAGCGGCGCACGCGCCGCGCTCGGCACGTGGGAGCGCCAGGAGTCGTCCGGCATGTCGGGAGTGCCCGTGTCCGAGGCCGGCTTGTTCACGAACTGCAGCGCACCGTGACGATCGATGGCGATGACGAGCGCCGGCACGCACGCCAGCACGGCTTCCAGCTGCTCACGCGCGGCGTCAGCCTCGGCCTGCGCCGCATTGGCGCGGCGCTCGGCGCGCTCACGCAGCTCTGCAGCTGCCAGCTGCACGCCTACCTGCTCGAGGTAAGCGAGGAGACCCGGGTCGGGCTCCTGACACATGCGACCGAACACCTCGATCACGGCCAGCACGTCGTCGTCGTATTTGATCGCAAACGCGAAGCCGCTGCGGAAACCGGCCGCGCGCTCGGCGCGGGGCAGCAGGGAGTGCTCGCCCGCATCTTCCGCGCTCTTGACCCACTCCGGGCGGCGCGTGCTCCAGACGCGGCCGGGCAGACCGATGCCCGGCGCGATCTGCAGCTGACGCTTGGTCTGCTCGAGCTCCCCGAGCGACAGTCCCGATCGCACCCACAGATCCACGCAGCGCAGGTGCCAGGTCGCGTTGTCCGGCAGCCAGATGCCCATGTAGTCCCAGGCCAGCTCGTGGCACACGATCAACGCCAGGTCGCGGCAGGACGCCAGGAGCGACGTGCGCGCGGTGAATGTCTCCGACACGCAGCCCTGGATCCGCGCCCGCGCCTGCGCCAGACGCTGTTCAGTCGCATCGATGTGCGTGAGCACCACCGCGCGACTGCCGTCCGGCGGGCGCCGCGCCTGCAGCTGGAACCAGCGCAGCTGCGTGGCAGAGTGGCAGCTGTACATGGTCGTGAACGTGTCACCTCGCGCCGCCAGCAGCTCGCGGATGCCGTGCGCCACGCGCGTGGCCCACTCCTGGCCGCAGCTCTCGCAGACGGCGAGATAGTTCTCGCCGAGGCCCACGCACGTGGGCTCATGCCGGCGATTGTGCTCGACGAACCGGCTCCAGACGCCGTTGATGTGCGTGATGACGCCGCGCTCATCCAGCCGCACGATGCCGACCGTCGTGCCCTCGAGCTGCGACTGCGTACGCAGCGCCGCCTGCATCAAGCCGCGCTCGCGCACGTGCGCGGTGCGATCGCGCAGCACGGCGATCACGTAGCTCACACCGTCCAGCTGAAGCGGCCCCATGTGGACCTCGAGCGGGAACTCGTCGTTCGACTTCCTGCGCCCGAACACTTCTTCGCCGGGCATGGAGGGCGAGCTCACGCGCGACGTCAGCAACTGCACGAGGCTGTCGCGCTGAGCATGCGCCGGCCGCATGGGCAGAACGCGCTCGAGCGGCACCCCCTGCAGCTCACCCGGCTCGTAGCCAAAGAGCGCCTCGGCACGGCTGTTCACGAACGAGATGCCGGCCTCGGCATCGACGAGCAGCACGGCTTCGGGCAGCGCCTCGACGAGCGCACGCGCCCCGGCTGCGGTTGAAGTGAGTGATCCCCCCATGGAAACGGTCGCTTCGCGCTGCGAACGAATCCCAGTCTAGCACCGCCGGGCACGCGACGCGGCATATCGTCGCGGTGTGTGTTGAACCCAGAGCGCGGGCGCGCATACGCGCCTACCCCGCCGCCGACCTCAAAACGCAAAAACGGCTGCAGCCAGTAGCGGCTGCAGCCGTGTTGCTCGTTGCGGCGCCACCTGGGGTGGCGCGTTCCATCACTTGCTGCTGGCCAGCTTCTTCACGCGGTCCAGCTGCTCCGCGGTGTACATGCGACCGACCAGGCGCTTCTGCACCGTCTCGGTCATCGCCTCGAACTCCTTCATCGCGTCGCCCGACCACTCGTTCGCGGTGTAACCACGCTTGAGCAAGATGTCGTAGGAGCGCGCGTCCGCCTTGCGGATGTCGTCGACGTCGTTCGCAGTGTTGCGCTTGATCTCGTCCTGGACGATCTTCTGCACCTCGGCCGGCAGGTCCTTCCACTTCGGACCGCTCATCAGCATCGCGCCCACGAGCACGCCGTTCGCATCCTTGGTCATGTACTTGAGGTTCGAGTGCCACTGCAGCGAGATGAGCGCGACGCAGGTGTTGAGCACCACGTCGACCATGCCGGTCTGCAGGGCGCCGTAGACCTCAGGCACGCCCAGCGGCACACCCGTGGCGCCGAGCGCCGCCCAGGTCTCCTTCATCGCGGAGCTCGCCGGCCACACCCAAGGGCGCATGGTCTTGACCGAGCTCGGCTTGGCGAGCGGCTGCTTCGCGAACATGCGCAGCTGGCCCGTCTCACCCCAGGCCAGCAGCTTGTAGCCGACCTTGTCGAAGCTGGCTTCCCACTCCGGCGTCATGGCGGCACGCACGGCCTCCCAACCCTTGTAGTCCCGGATCACGCCTGGCGTGTTCAGCAGCGTGGTCTCGCGGACGATCTGGCTCAGACCGACGCTCGTGATGATCGAGGCGTCCATCTGACCGATCTTCATCTTGCGGAGCACGTCCACCTCGTCGCCGGCGACGCCGCTCGGGTACAGGCGCACGCCCCAGGCACCGCTGGTGGCTTTGCGCATGCCCTGGTCGAGCTTCATGAAGCCCTTCGCGAGGTCCGAGTCGCGCGGCGCCAAGGTCGCGATGCGCAGGTACTGGGTCTCGGCAGCACCCACGATCTTCGAGCTGGCGGGCAGCCCGAGCGCAAGCGCGCCGAGCACTGTGATGGCCAATGTTCTGAGGTTCATCGTCTTCCTTCTGCCTGGCACGGAGCGGTTCGACCGCGCGCGTTTCCTAAGCACGTGCGTCGTAGTGGCCGGCAAGCGCGCGCAATGTACACCGAAGGCGGCGATGTGCGTAGTGTTGCGCGCCCCCAAAAATGCACTTTGAACTGCCTGCCGAACCGCCTGGAGTAGCCCTCTGCGCCGGCGGTCTGGGGTACTTGGGACCTGATGTCGCGAGCGCATTGAGGACCTGCGGAAGTGACGTGGGGGAGTCGTCCGCATTCACGCGGGCGCGCGTCGCGCGGAGGAGCAAAAGCAATTGTGTCACATCGTAGGTGAAACACCCGCGCGAGATTGCCTTGCATTTTCGGGCTGCGTTCACCCAGCACTCCCACAAAGCCCGAGCCCGAGCCCGAGCCCGAGCCGGAGCCCGCTCACGATCCATATCGCGGGCAACGGAAATACTCGGAACGATTCGGGCTCGGGCTCGGGCTCGGGCTCGGGCTCGAACTGGAGCTTTCCCGGTCGACAAACCCACAAGCTCATCTAGTATGCGCGGCCGTATGGCCAAAGACCTTTACGATTTGGGTGAGATTCCAGAGCTTGGCGTCGTGCCTGCCCGCATGCACGCGCAGTTGATCCGCGAGTCGCGCTTCGGCGAGCCGAAGGATGCATTCCGGATCGAGCAGGTGCCCGTGCCGGAGATCGGACCGCGCGACGTGCTCGTCTACGTGATGGCGGCTGGGGTCAACTACAACAACGTCTGGGCGGCGCTCGGCATCCCGATCAACGTGATCAAGGGGCGTCAGAAGAAGGGCGAGAAGGAAGACTTCCACATCGGTGGCTCCGACGCGTCCGGCATCGTGTGGAAGATCGGCAAAGACGTCACTAACGTGAAGGTCGGCGACGAGGTCGTCTTGCACTGCGGCCAGTGGAATCACGACGATCCACACGTGGTGGCCGGCAAGGACCCGATGTTCGCGCCCACGCAGTTGATCTGGGGCTACGAGACGAACTGGGGCAGCTTCGCGCAGTTCACGAAGGTGCAAGACCACATGTGCTTGCCCAAGCCCGCGCACCTGACCTGGGAAGAAGCCGCCGCGTACATGCTCGTGGGCGCCACCGCCTACCGCATGCTGCACGGCTGGCCCCCGAACGTGGTGAACCCCGGCGACCCCGTGTTGATCTGGGGCGGCGCCGGCGGCCTCGGCTCGATGGCGATCCAGATCGTCAAGGCTGCAGGCGGCCGCGCGGTCGCCGTGGTCGGTGACAACGAGAAGGCCGAGTACTGCAAGAAGCTCGGCGCGGTCGGCACGCTCAACCGCAAGGACTTCTCGCACTGGGGCATGCTCCCGCACTGGAAGGACGAGGCCGCGTTCGCCAAGTGGTCGCAGGGCGCGCGCGCGTTCGGCAAGGCGTTCTGGGAAGCGCTCGGCGAGAAGGCCAACCCGACCATCGTGTTCGAGCATCCCGGTGAGGACACCGTGCCCACCTCGATCTTCGTCACGGAGACGGGCGGCATGGTCGTGATCTGCGCCGGCACCACCGGCTTCAACGCGACGATGGACCTGCGCTACCACTGGATGCGCCAGAAGCGCTTCCAGGGCTCGCACTTCGCGAACGACGAGCAGTGCAAGGGCATCAACGATCTCGTCATCGCGGGCAAGGTCGACCCCTGCCTGTCGCGCGTGTTCGACTTCGCCGGCACCGGCGACTGTCACCAGCTGATGCGCGAGAACAAGCACCCGAACGGCAACATGTCGATCCTCGTCAACGCGACCAAGCGCGGGCTCAAGACCCTGCGCGAGAGTCGCTGACGGCGGCAGAAGCAAAACAGCGGCAGGCTTCGTTCGAGGCCTGCCGCTGCGACGTTTAACAGCTCAGTTGCACTTCGCGCGCTGCTTGCCGACGACCCAGTCGAGGCCCGGGATGGGCATGTTGTCGACCTTCCAGATCTGGGCCCAGCCCGTGATGTAGAGCGTCTTGCCGTCGGCTCCGCCGAACGTGCAGTTGGTCATGCCCGCCTTCGTGCACGCACCCGTGCGGCCGGAGATCGGGATCAGCTTTACCTTGCTGCCGTCCGGACGCAGCACCTGAATGCCCGCGCTCACGGCCACGTACAGGTTACCGCCTGCGTCCAGGCACAGGCTGTCGGGGTCGGTCAGGCCCGTGACGAGCGGCTTCGATGGCTTCATGATCGAGCCGTCCGGCATCACGTCGAACTTGTAGACCGCGCCTTCACCGAAGCCGTTCACGTAGAGCGACTTCTCGTCCGGCGACAGCTCGATGCCGTTCGGCCCCTTGACCGTGCCGCTGTTCACCCAGGGCATGCCCGGCCTGATCGTGTACACGGGCAGCGCGTCGTCGTAGCCGAGCAACGCGCCGGCCGGGCAGAAGTTGCCGTCCGAGAGGTAGATGGTGCCGTCGGAGCGCACGACGACGTCGTCCGGCGTGTGCAACGTGAGGCTGCCGTGGTCGATCTGCGTGACCATGCCCGCCGGGCTGCGCCGCGCCAAGCCGCCGTCCATCTGTGCCAGCAGGAGGGAGCCGTCGATGTCCCACGCCAGGCCGTTGGTGCTCTTGGTGCCCTTCATGATCTCGGCGACCATTCCGTCCGCACCGAGCGCGTTGATCACGCCGCCACCAGCTGCGGACACGTCGGTGAACATCAAGCGCTGCGTGCACGGGTCCCAGAGCGGGCTCTCGGCGAGCGAGAAGCCGCTCGCGACCTGCATGGGCATGCCGATGGCTGCCGCGTCGAGCGGCGGATACGTCATCGACACGCCCGGCGTCGTGACGCTGCCCGGTGCGCCGGCTGCTGCACCAGCGCCGGCGCTCGCGACCGTGGCGCCCGCGATCGGCGCCGTCGCGCCCGCAACCGACGTGCCACCCGCACCGGCGCTGCCGCTCACGGCGGCTGAGTGTCCGGCGCTTGCCCCCGTATGGGAGCTGCTGCCTCCGGGCAGCCCCGGCACCAACATGTTGGGGCCCAGGTCGGTGAGCGTACCGCTGCCGCCGGAGCCGATGCTCGCCGCACGGCCGGCGCCTGTATTTACAGGTGTGGTCGCGCTGGGTTGGGTTTGTGTCTTTGTGTCAGGTCGATCTGGAGTCGAAGAACAACCAAACATTACGAATGTTAAAAGCAGTGCGCCCTCGCACTTGCGCGCACCTAACAGCGCACGCGCACGGCCGCGCACGGCATCGCTTCCCATGCCGATCCTCCGTTCCCGCTCACGAAGGGGCCCCGCCTCGGAACGAGCCCGCATCGCGCAAACCACGGGCACGCGCGAGCCAGCGCGTGGCGCTGCCTCGACTAAAAGTGAACCCGCTATTCAGTCGCTAACACGCGCGCGTGTCCGGCGAAAGCACTCGATAGTCACTTGCAGGCAGAAAGCACCACGACTGCGCTCGGCTTTCACACTGCATATAGTGACGCGTGCGAAGCACGCGTCTCAATCCGGGTACTGCCGTGACGCGCTCCACGAAGCGTACGGCCGGCGGCTCTCCCCAACCCCCAAACAACATCAGCGGCAAAGTGCGTAGGTGTGCCGAGCGATCATGCGGTCTTCATCTGCATGGTGAATGCGCACAGCCACCGCACTGTCAGCCCTGCTGATCAACGGCGCCGCCCGATCGTTGGCTACACGATCGAACCGGATGCCCAGAAACCCCAGCGGCTCGGCCACCCGCTCGCGCACGGCAGCAGCCCGCTCACCGACACCCCCCGTGAACACCAGCGAGTCGATGCCGCCCAGAGCGGCAGCGTAGGCCCCGATCTGCTTGCGGATCGCGTAGCAAAACAGCTCCAGCGCCTGCGCGGCGTGCGGGTCGTGCGCCTCGCGGGCGAGCAGCTCACGCACATCGCCGCTGTCGCCGGAAATACCCAGGAGCCCAGACTCGCGCTCGATCAGCGCCGACAGCCGGTCGAGGCTGTAGCCGTGCTCGGCCTGCAGGTACAGGAGCAGCGCGGGGTCGAGGTCGCCACAGCGCGTGCTCATGGGCACACCGCCCGTCGGCGAGAAGCCCATGCTGGTGTCGATGGGCTTACCGTCCAAGAGCGCGCACAGGCTGGCTCCACTGCCGAGGTGAGCGACGATCGCGCGCGAGCCGAGCGCCTGCCCCAGCTGCTCGACGCAGTGCTCGTAGGAGAGCCCGTGGAAACCGTAGCGCCGCACGCCGCGGTCCCAGAGCGCGCGGGGCAGCGGCAAGCGCTGCGCGCGCTCGGGGAGCTGGCGATGAAACGCCGTGTCGAAGCACGCCACTTGCGGCAACTGCGGGTAGCGCTCGCGAGCGGCCTCGATCAGCTCGAGCGAGCCGGGCATGTGCAGCGGAGCCCACGGGACGAGCGCACGCAGCGCCGCCGTGAGCTGCGGGTCGATGCGGGCGGGCGCCGCGTGCTCCGGTCCGCCGTGCACCACGCGCTGGCCGATGGCGTCGGGCTGCGGGGCGCGCGACTGCTCGAGCAGCTCGAACAGCGCGCTCGCCGCAGCGCGCATATCCTGCAGCTGTGCGCGGCGAGAGAGCTCGGCCTGCCCTGCCGCTGCCGGCTTCAGCCACACACTCGCATCCGCGCGCCCCACCCCCTCCACTGCGCCGCGCGACAAGAGCTGTTCCCCCTCCCCCAGCTCCCACAGCGCGAGCTTGAGCGAAGAGGATCCGGGATTGAGCGACAGCACGCGCATGGTCACGGGCTCGTCCAGGTGAAGTCGTTCACCTCGGGCATGTCCGCGAAGTGCTCACGGATGTAGCGGTGGTGCCGCTCGAGCCCCGCCTCACACACCTGTCGCAGCGCGCTCAGGTCGTGGCCGCGTACCTGCTCGCAGACCAGGAGACACAGGTGATAGCGGCTCATCCCGTTCAGCACCACCATGTCGAAGGGCGTGGTGGTCGTGCCCTGTTCGTTGAAGCCGCGCACGTGAAAACGGTGGGTCGCGGGCCTGCCATGGATCAGCTGATGGATCATGCGTTGATAGCCGTGGAACGCAAACACCACCGGCTGCTCCGCGCTGAACAGCTCCACGAAGCGCGCGTGCGGCATGCCGTGCGGGTGCACGTCGGGTGGGAACAACGTCATCAAGTCGACGACGTTGACGACGCGCACGCGCACGCCCGGCGCATGGTGCTGCAGGAGCCAGCTCGCCGCGATGATCTCGAGCGTGGGGATGTCGCCCGCGCAGCCGAGCACGACGTCGGGGTCGGCCGCTTGGCACGCGCCTGGGCTGCTCGCCCACTCCCAGCACGACGCACCCGCCGCGCAGTGACGCTGGGCTGCCTGCATGTCGAGCCACTGCAGCTGCGGCTGCTTGTCGATCGCGATCAGGTTCACGTAGCCCAGGCTGCGCAGGCAGTGGTCGGCGACTGACAACAGGCAGTTGGCGTCGGGCGGCAGGTAGATGCGAGAGACGCTGCCGCGCTTCGAGAGCACGATGTCGAGGAGGCCCGGGCCCTGATGGCTGAAGCCGTTGTGGTCGTTGCGCCAACACGTGGACGTCAGCAGGATGTTCAGCGACGGCACGGGCGCACGCCAGCTGAGCCGCGCGCTCTCCTCCAGCCACTTGGCGTGCTGCACCGTCATCGACGCCGACACCATGGCGAACGCTTCGTAGGTCGCGAAGAGGCCGTGCCGACCGGTCAACAGGTAACCCTCGAGCCAGCCCTGACAGTTGTGCTCGGACAAGATCTCCATCACGCGCCCGCTGTGCGACACGTGGTCGTCGCTCGGCTCGATCGCGGCCACCAGGCAGCGCTGCTCCACCTCGAACACGGCCGACAGACGATTGGAGCTCGTCTCGTCCGGACAGAACAGCCGAAAGCTCTGCGCGCTGCGGTTGCGCACGAACACGTCGCGCAGCAGCTCACCGAGCTTGCGCGTCGACTCGTGGCGCAGCACGCCGGGCTCTCGCAGAGCGAGCGCGTAGTCCGTGTAGTCCGGCAGCTCGAGCGGCTTCGAGACGAGACCACCGTTTGCGTGGGGGTTACTGCCCATGCGGCGCGTGCCCTGGGGAGCCAGGGCCGCGAGCTCGGGCCGGAGCCGACCGCGCGTATCGAACAGCTGCTCCGGCTGGTAGCTACGCAGCCAGCGCTCCAGCTCGGCCAGCTGCGCAGCGTCCTCGCGCACGTTCGGAAGCGGCACCTGGTGCGCGCGAAACGTGCCCTCGACGGGCTTGCCCGCGACCTGCTTCGGCCCTGTCCAACCCTTCGGCGTGCGCAGTACGATCATGGGCCAGCGTGTCTGTGGCACGGGCCCGTGGGCGCGCGCCTCGGTCTGCAGCTGACGGATGCGGTCGTGGCAGCGATCGAGCGCGGCCGCGAACGCGCGATGCGTCGGCAGCGGGTCGCTGCCCTGCACGAAGCTGGGCTCGTAGCCGAGCCCGCGCAGCTGCTCGGCGACGACCGCGTCCGGCGTCCGTCCGAGCAAGGTCGGGCCCGAGATCTTGTAGCCGTTCAGGTGCAAAATCGGCAGCACGGCGCCGTCACGCGCCGCGTTCAGGAAGTGGACGCCGTTCCAGGCGCCCATCAACGGCCCGGTCTCCGCTTCGCCATCGCCGATCACTGCGATGACCAACAGGTTCGGGTTGTCGAACGCAGCGCCGAACGCGTGGCTCAAGACGTAGCCCAGCTCGCCGCCTTCGTGGATCGAGCCGGGCGTCGGCGCGCTGACGTGGCTCGGGACGCCGCCCGGCGTGGAGAACTGGCGAAACAGCGCGAGCATGCCGGCCTCGTCTTGCGAGACCTGCGGGTACACCTCCGAATACGTGCCCTCGAGATACACGTTCGCGAGCAGCGCAGGTCCACCGTGACCCGGCCCGGCGAGATAGATGGCATTCACGTCACGCTCGCGGATCAAGCGGTTGACGTGCGCGTAGATCAAGCTCAGGCCGGGACACGTGCCCCAGTGGCCGAGCAAGCGCGGCTTGATGTGCTCGGGACGCAGTGGCTCGCGCAACAGCGGGTTCGCCTGCAGGTAGATCTGACCCACGCACAGGTAGTGGGCAGCGCGCCAGTAAGCATCGAGCAGCGTGAGCTGCGAGGTCGGCGTTGCGCTCTCCATGCTCAGCTGTAGCGCACGCATCGCGACGGCGCTGTGTCAGATGTGCGGTGGTCGGTGGTTTGTGCTGTGGCTCGGCTGCTGCGCTGTGGCGCACGGCAGAGTCGCGCACGCGATCCCGTGCGCTGGCACGCTCTGCGCATTGCAGTGTTACATCCTTCAGCTGGAGATGAACCGTGCCGGACATCCAACGTTGTGCAGCCAAGTCTTGCAAGTGTGAGGTCGACGGAGCCGATGCCGTGAACCGCGACGGAGCAGTGTACTGCTCCGAGCGCTGCTCGGAGGGCCGCGGCTGCGATCATACGGACTGCAACTGCGGCGAATTCCCCACCGCCGAGCCGCCTACGACGCCTCGAGCCCAGCCTGCGCGCTGACGCCTGCCGCCATCAGCTGCAGGTGTGGCGTGCGGAAATTTCCACAGCGTACGCTGCGCAGCAGGTTCGTGACCGCGGTCCACGCGCACAGCCAGTGAGCCTCATGGGGCACTGCGCGGGGCCACAGCGGGGGCGGATCGGGCGACAGAGGCGCCTACACCTGAGCACCCTTCTTGCAGACCGCGGCTGCAAGAACCTTCT